>Ga0206896_1014_pt1 | contig 41119 bp, 39 predicted proteins | sample Alteio_BWOrgHeat_52_FD_152969 | JGI IMG/M metagenome (GOLD analysis project Ga0206896, IMG submission 152969) | Enriched cells from forest soil in Barre Woods Harvard Forest LTER site, Petersham, Massachusetts, United States -... | ecosystem: Environmental > Terrestrial > Soil > Temperate forest >... | reverse complement strand
GGGTAGCGGCTGGGTTTCACGCTGGATGGCGGGGCACGGTGCAGCGGATCGTTGAGTCGGGTATTGGCCAAATGCGCGAGGAGTTTGGGTGCGAGCCCGGCGATTTAGTGGCGGCGATTGGGCCCGGCATTGGCGCCTGCTGTTACACGGTCGGCGAGGAAGTGCTCGAGCAGTTCACGGCGAATTTTGCATACGCGGCGGAGCTTTTCCGGCGAGATAAAGGTGGGCAGGGAGCGTTGGGCCTGGATTTGACCGAGGCCAACCGGCGTCAGTTGCTGGATGCAGGACTGCGGGCAAGTTCGATTGCGACGGTGGGCGGGTGCACGGCCTGCCAGCCGGAGATTTTCTACTCGCATCGCGCCTCGGGTGGCCATGCCGGGCGGATGATGAGCGTGATTGGGATTCGCTAGTCTGCCGCCGCTTCGCCGGGATTGACCAGATCGCGCAGTTCTTTGGATGGCTTGAAGTAAGGAACCCGCTTGGCCGGCACGTCAACGCGGTCGCCGGTCTTGGGGTTGCGGCCAATGCGGGGATTTCGCTCCCGAATACGGAAGGAACCGAAACCGCGAATCTCAATCTTGTCTCCAGATTGCAGAGCGACAATCACTGAGTCGAAGATGGTCTCGACAATCACTTCGCCATCACGGCGGGTGAGGTCGCCAAGCTGAGTCACCTTCTCTACGAGGTCTGCTTTGGTCATGCCGATTTGCCTCCGAATCCAAGAATACCCGGATTCCTTTCAGCCTACCCCAAAAAGTGGTTTCCTGTGCAAATGGAATCACTTGGAGCGATCTTTCCTGCAAAAAAACATTGCGGAGTGACTCAAACCCCGAATGAATCGATCGATTCGATGCGCTGCGGATGAAGAACTGTGCGTTGCGCCGGGGACGCGCCCAGTCGGAATTGCGCCTGCGCTCGCTCCGGTATGATTACAAGGTAAGACGCCTCACTATATCCTCATCCGTTAGAAAGGCTGGATTTTCGTGCCTGGCTATCCTGCCTGCAGCATCGTAATTCCTGCGTACAACGAAAGCGCCCGTATCGATGCCACGTTGCACGAAGTGGTGGAGTGCGTCCGTTCGCAGGGATGGAACGCTGAAATCATCGTGGTCAACGACGGCTCAACCGATACGACTGCGCAGCAGGTGCGGAAGATTGCCGAGAACGCGCCGGAAGTGTCGCTGCTCGAAAATCCCGGCAACCGCGGCAAGGGATACAGCGTACGCCACGGACTGCTGCTGGCCCATGGCGAGATTGTGATGTTTACCGACGCGGATCTTTCGGCGCCGATAGCTGAGGCGGAGCGGCTCTTTGCCGCCATCGGCAACGGGGCGGACATCGCTATTGGATCGCGGTGGCTGGACCGCAGCCGTCAGGTGCATCGGCAGCCGCTGTACCGCCAGTTTTTCGGGCGCTGTTTCAACCTGGTTACGCGCACAATCATGGGACTGAGCTTCCACGACACGCAATGCGGCTTCAAGGCATTTACCCGCGAGTCGGCACAGACGGTCTTCCAGTTACAGACCATTGAAGGATGGGGCTTCGATCCGGAGATACTGTTCATCGCTACCAAGCGGAACCTGCGCATCGAAGAGGTCCCGGTAACCTGGGGCCATGATGAGCGGACGCGGATCAGTTATCTGCGCGACGGCTTTCACATGCTGCGAGAGATGGCGATCATTCGCTGGAATGCGCTGATGGGCAAATACGATGGGAATGTTCAGCCGATAAGACGCCTGCCGCATAGTTAGATTGAGTTATCCGCGAATTGCACCTCGGAGTTAGAAGCCTGTGCCTCATCCGCTGCTCCTGCGCATTGCCGGTATTGTTATCTTCCTTCTGCTGATGGCGCTGCTGCTCTGGCGGCGCAGATATCGCGGGTAGGAACTTTTATTGAGATGAGTGGCGCAGAATCTTGAGAAGTCCGAGCCGTTTTCTACGCTATCAGAGGTATGCGTTAGAATTCAGAATTCCGGACAAAACAACCATGATTCGTACCGAATACAAGATGAAGGCCTTTCAGAAGGTTTTCTACGCCCTCTTTGGAGTGACCGCGCTTGCTGGCGCGGGCTTTCTCGCCTACCAATTTGCATCCGAAAAGAACGCGGCGATGTTCATGCACCTCGCGTTGTCTGTCGCTTTCTTGGGTGTCTACCTGGTTGCGCTCGCCGTTCGCACGCGGCTGGTGGTGGAAGGCACTCACCTTGAATTGCGCGGCGCCTTTCGAGAGAAGGCCGTCGATCTAAGCGAAATCGAAGGCTACCGCGTGGTTTCGACCCGCAACGGTTCTTTCACGCTGCTCTATCTTAAGGAGGGCAGAGGCCCGGCTCTCCGTGAGCAATTACTTCGCCACGGATGACGCGTACCGGGAGTGGTTTCAACAGATCACGAATCTCGATCAGCGCGACCGCGATGCCATGCTGGCAGAGATTGCGCAGGACGAGTCTCTCGGCGCTACGCAGGAAGATCGCGTTGCTGCCCTCACTCGCGCCAGGCAAATCAGTTACGGCTTGGCGGGGGTGTCGATTGTCGCTGCCATTGCAGTAAATGCGCCGGGTTTCGGTCAGCCGATTTATTGGGCTGCTGCGCTGGTGCTCATTGCGCTCGTCGTTGTCGCGCTAGCCTGGATGCGCCCGCAGCTTTACGGGGTCTTCAAGAGCAAATCCGATCCGCGAGCTGAACTCGGCACAGCATGGATGATTGCCGCATTCGGATTCCTTATCTCGTCTTCCGGATCGCATCTGGTGAGTTACAGTGAGATTTTTCCGGCCATCGCTACGGTATTCGTACTGGTGCTGCTGGCTTTCCTGCCTCCGATGTTTAAGCGCGCTAACAGGCAGCAGGGCATCATTGGAAGCATCATCTTTGGGCTTTTGTTCAGTTATGGGTTTTCGCTTACTGCCAACCAGCTTGGCGATAAGTCTGCGCCGTCTAACTATGTTGCAACTGTTCAGGGCAAACATATCTCCAGCGGACGATCGAAGACCAACTACCTTGAACTGGCGCCATGGGGACCGTTTCCCGACGGTAACTCAATGAGCGTGTCTTCGCAGACTTATGCAGAGTATGAGTTGGGAGACCAGATCTGCCTTGGGGTTTATGCCGGGGCGCTGCATGCTTCGTGGTACGGCACGGTCACCTGCCCTGGGCTGCAGCAGCAGATCCAGGACCTGATTCCGAAGGATACGAAGTAGCGGCTGGCTATCCGCCTTCAAGAACGTGGAATCATCCCAGCCATTAACTCCCTGACATGAGAACTTCCAACCAACATAGCTGCAATCTCTTTGACTAACAGGGTCGGATTCCCCGACGCAAGATTCCTGTTCAAGGTGCCACGGGGTACGAATACACCGAAATCCGTGAGGAGCAATATGGGCAACCTGGGAGTTTTCTGATGGAGATGGTCGCTGTACTCTATTGCCTTCTCGGGAAGTGCATGGAGCGCCAGGATGACGATGTCGTAGCTGCCTTCATCGTCTAACCGTTCTGCACTAATGAAATCTTTCCGTACATCAACTTCATAACCTACGCCACTGAGCAACTTGACCCTGGAATCGCGACGTTCGTCGTCCAGGTCGATGAGAAGAACTTTTAATTTAGAGCCGTTCATGTTGGCGAGCCTGAGTGTGAATTTTAGTCAGTATATCTCCTGTGCTCGGAATCTAGGTTAGTTCGGGCGCTAGTATTGTGGCGATAATCCGCATCGCCGGAGGATACCAAGTTGGAAAGGGATGTCAGTGGATCGTGTCGGGACGCAGGTACTGTCCCGCTTCGAGCGCCGATTGAAGCTTGAGCGTAAGAGCTTCCTGGAGTGGGAAGGAAAGGTAATCGGAAACGCGTCTGCCTTCACTCTCATGGTTTCTGGCTTCGAGGATCAGTATATGCAGGACTTGAATCTCCGCGACTTCCAGATCGACGAACATCATGCGCCTCCGTGGCTTCGATCGATTCGCGATTAACCTTACAGCGTGAGCGAGGGATGCGGCAATTGCCTCGGTTCATCCTTTCGGAACAGGGACATGCACAATATTCATTATTTGGGCCGGCTGGCTAGATTCGCCAGAGATTGCGGGGTTTTACATGGTGCGTGTTCGACTGGAAATGAGTTACCCTAACGCGTATTCATCCTATGAGCAAGCCTTTTAGAAAGAAATACATAAGTGGACATTGGTGGACGGTTGTATGATCACCGAATATGATCCGCGACGGGCAACAGGCAATGGGCATCTGGCGGGTATTCGGTTGGCGTAATCTGTTTCGCTGGGACGTGTTCGGTGTCGTTGTGCCGGGAGGTTTCCTTGCGGTCGGATTAGCAATGCTGGGCATTGACTGGTTCCCACGTCATCTCTCAATTGCTCAATTCTTTCTGGCACTTACAGCTCTATCTATTGTAGGGAAGACAATTGGTCATGCTGTCCAATCAGACGCTCGCCTTCCTTCAAAAATTGGTTTCTCACTGTTGATATGTTTAATGGTTGTTGGCATTGCAGTTTATTCGCTAAATCAAATACAAAAGCACAAGAACGCGGTACAAGAATTTGCAGTCTTTGTGCGGTCAGCGTTTATTGAGGAATCGAACGGCGTGTTATCTCACTTTGTAGCTGCTTACCCGTCAATCTTGGGTGACACCGCTTCACCGATTCAGTACTTGGTATACCTACAACTTGTAAACGTTGATGATTCACCGCGAAGTGTCGTTGATATAAAAGTTTCTGCCAGCGAGGAACAAGGTGGCCCATGGGAAAAACTGGTTCCGATCTCGCTTGCAACTGCAACTTTGTTTTATGTTGGCGTTTCGCAAGGCACACCGCACGACATAGAGCCATCCCATGCGGCTTATAGGATGTCAACGCCACCATCAGTAGATGATTTGAAAACTGCATCCGCGATCCTCGCAACGCCAAACCTTGAAAGCCAATTCAACGCGCTTATCGAACCGAACGGAGATATCCGGGGATGGATCGCGCTGGACTCGCTCAAACATAATCGAAACTCGGCAGGAATGATGTATTTAAGAGTTGAAACAACTGACTCCGCTGGAAAGACTGAAACAAACATCGCAGAATTACCTACCAAATCGTCCAATAAAACAGCTTTGGACGGGGACACCGGCAGAATACGGATTGTGGGAAGCTTTGCTAACCTGAGCCTTTTTCACATGAGACATATCGGCGACCCATTCGCAGTCTCACCGAAATCAAGTTATTGATATTTGTACGTTTATGGTGGGCGCTGCAGGATTCGAACCTGCGACTTCCACCGTGTGAAGGTGGCACTCTACCGCTGAGTTAAGCGCCCGTTGGCCGGGATGCCTGTTTGCTGATCTACCGGCTGGACTTGAAACAGTCCATTGGGATCAGCCTGGGCCTACTACGGTAGATTATCATCAGCAAGCTGCGGGCTTCAATCCGCGGCGACGCCGGCTTTGGGCGGATATGCTGTTTTGCACGATGCGCTTACGATTCCTCCCAATGCGATGGGCTGGCGATGGACCGGGTGATTCCGCGGCCAAAGGCGGCGTGTCTGGCGGAGGGCGCAGCCAGGGGCCAAAACCCGGCAAACCGGCCGGCGAAAACGGGCGCGAAGAGGTTGATTCCGCGCAACCTTCTGCTAAGAACGGTGTCCCAGAAGATATGGCTAGCCTGGTGATCGACAATCCGGGTGTAAGTTCGGGCCTGAACGTCGGGCGGGGGCAGGGTGGATACCGCGGTTCAGTTACTGAAACTGCCAGGGCTGCGGAAGCCGCCGGGGGCGAAAAAACGGACGCGGAGATTATGCTGGCCGTGGCGGCCGGCGATGAAGCAGGTTACACCTACCTGGTAGGTAAGTATCACCGGCAGATTATTCACTTCCTTTTCAGGATGGTGCATAACGAGGCGGTGGCCGAGGAGTTAGCGCAGGAGGTTTTTCTGCGGGTCTACCGGTCGCGGGAGAGCTACCGGGCTGAGGCAAAGTTCAGCACATGGCTATACCGGATCGCGACCAACCTGGCAGTGAACCATGCGCGGGATACGAAGCATGAGCGCACGGCGCAGACGCTGGAACTGGACTCGGTAGACGCGGAGACGGGTACTACTCCTGAGGTGGCGGACGACGACCCGAACGTTGAGCAGCGAATGCTGCGCGAGGAGCGGATGGCGGCGATTCGTGCGCAGGTTGCGGCATTGCCTGAGCGGCAGCGTATGGCGGTGTTGATGCACAAGTACCAGGAGATGGATTATCGCCAGATAGGCGAGGTTTTGAAGTTAAGCGAGTCGGCGACCAAGTCGCTGCTGTTTCGCGCATATCAGACGCTACGGGAGTCATTGAAGGCTTTCGTTTAGCGAGATGGAAGCAAGAAGCCGGGGGGACACCGGCGAGAAGGGAGTACAAAGATGAATTGCCATGAATTGAATTCGAAACTGGCGGATTTGCTGTTGGAGTCCGACGCGATGATTGCCGAAGTTCACCAGGACGAGCTGGCGCATTTGGCCGAGTGTGCGGAGTGCCGCACGCAGCTGGACGAGCTGCGCGCGACGGTGGCGTTGCTTGATACGTGGGAGGCTCCGGAGCCGAATCCGTATTTCATGACGCGGTTGAATGCCCGCCTGGATGAGGAGCGCCAGGCGGCTCCCGCGAGCTGGCTGGAGAGAATGCGCGCGCGGTTCACGTATGGATCGCGGATTACGCTGCGTCCGGTGGCGGCGATGGCCATGTCGGCGCTGCTGCTGATTGGCGGCGGCACCTACCTGGGCATGAACTGGAATCCGCCGGCGACTCAGCCACAGACGGCGGTGGTGCACGACCTGCAGACGCTGGATAACAATGCGCAGTTGCTGGATCAGCTGGAGTCGTTGTCGGATCAGGGTGATGATTCGAGCGGCACCAGTTCACAGGATATGTAAGACCGGGCACGTTAACAGGAAGACAGGAACGATAAGCAACATCATGAAGAGATCCCTGGAGAGAGCGAGAGTGGCTCGATATGCGGCGCTGGCTGCATGCCTGGGGATGATTTTGTCTTTAACGCAGGCTGCGATGGCCGGGCCGCGTGGCTTCGGATTTGCGCAGCACGGCTCTTCGCATCCGGCTCCTGCGCCGCGGCCGGCACCGGCTCCTCATGCGCAGCCGCAGGCTCAAAGGCAGCAGCAGGGGCACCCGCAGCAACCTGCTCGTCCGCAGCAGCCTGCCAACGCGGGGCGCAATCAGCCGGGGTATCCGCCTGCTCCTCAGTCTGGAGTTCGGCCCGGTGTTCGGCCTGGTGTTCAGCCGAATCAGCGGCCGTGGACTGGCCCGAGCATTGGCCCCGCGCCTGCACTTGGGCCTTCGAATCGGCCTAATACTGGGGCTGGGCGTCCGGTTTACAACGGGCAGGTGACTTCAAGGCCGGGTCAGCAAAGCGGCACGCACCTGCCTGACTGGATGGCGCAGCATCGCAACGAACCGGTCACTCAGCAGGAGCGGCAGCTCCGGCAGGAGCCGGGATTTAATCGCCTGAGCCCTGGGGAACAGCAGCGCGCAATTCAGCAGCTTCACCAGATCGACCAGATGCCCCAAGCGCAACGGGACCGGCGTCTGGCTCGCGCTGAGGCGATCGAGCGGCTTTCTCCGTCGGAGAGGATGCAGGTGAACCAATCTTCGCGGCAGATGGCGGCATTGCCTGCGGATCGGCAGCAGATGGTTCGACGTGCCTTCAGGGATCTGCGTGGCGTGCCGGTGGATCAGCGCCAGACTGTTCTTAATTCGGCGCGATACGGGGCTACGTTTTCACCGGAGGAGCGGGGGATTCTTTCGAACCTGCTGCGGGTGGAGCCGTATGAGGCTCCGCACTGATCGTGTGGAACAACCACTGTTCCACATGATTGTTCCTCGTGGAACAATCCGGGGCGCCTGAAGGTCTGATTTCTGTCAAGACAAAAAAGTGCGAAGTCACTGCCGGGGCGGGACTTAGTTTTGCGCATAATTTCGCGTGTTTGTGCATGCGGTTTGATGGGCGGAAGTGATCGCAAAGTTGCGATCGCGCGGGTGACGGCGATTGCATAGAAATAGCTGCGCTGATGCCATACTGCGGTCATGACGGAGACGATAAGGAAGAAGCGGGTACGGGGTAACGAGGAGGCGTTTGCGGAGCTGATGGCGCAGATGCATCCGGATTACGCGCTGCGATGCGAGATGAAGGCGGCGCGGGCGCGCGCGTCCCTGTCGCAGCGGCAGATGGCAGAGCGATCAGGGATGGCGCAGTCGGTGATCTCGGAAGTGGAGAGCGGCCGGCGGCCGGTGAGTCTGAGAGTGATGCAGCGGTGGGCTCGGGCCACTGGTTCGCGGTTGGTGGTGCGGTTGGAGGAATAGGTTTTTTTTGCAATACTCCGCGCTACATTGCAGGTCTAATTTGCCCAATGCGGGTTTTGCTTAATGCCGTCATGTGCTCTGAGGCTGGCTCCAGAAGAAGCAGATGAGAAGAAGGCGAATCAGACTACTGACAAAAGTGGTTTAACATTGGCGCGGCAAGGCCAGGGGCTAAAGCCCTATTGATTCAATTGAATGTTATGGCAATAAAACGCTTGACACACGTGGGATATTGCCCCGATTGCTTTGCTCTATTTTTACTAGTTGGCATTAAATCCGTCAGGGTATTGAATGAACACGTAATCTGGATGGGTTCCAGTCGGGTCTAGATAGGGCAAGAATTCTATTCCTTTTTCGGATTTCCCAATCATGTAGCGGAAGAATGTCTCGTGGCTCGGCACGGTGCTGTCTTCAAAAGACGAGCGATAGGAAGCACATCCAACGAGCAGGAAGGCAACCTTACCTTCGAGGCCCTTATCTGTAACCGGAACGACGTGTTCCTTTGGGATTCTAAAATCGATAGCAGGGTAAGTGATTGGTTGATGCGGGAAAATCAAATCTCCTGTCATAGTGGACTTGGGGAATCTATTCGCATCGCACGATTGTTTTTGTCTGTTCGTTGCAGTGCGCAAGGGGTTCGGCATCGAATCAAAGGGCATAATGTCGTACCAAACGAATACCCGCAAGGCAACGCTACTTCCAATGTTTTCGATCTTTTCTTGAAGGCCAATCTGGGCCGAACCATCAGAGAGAAATGTCAAGGGGCCAGTCTGGTCAATAGCGACTTTTACCCATGGCCGATTAGCGATTATCAAAGCCTCTTTTGCTGTGTCCGCTGAGCGGCTAGCCGCGTCAGCCAATCTACCAGCTTGTTTAACGCTGTTCTCCAATTCCCCCGCTTGGAGATTCAATTTTCCAACGGCACCCCAAACAGCGTTGTTCGTACCTTGCGCAGCCCCGGAGAATACCCAACCGGCGTTCTTGATTTGGTTGGCTGTGTCGATCAGTTTGTCCGTCTGGTGACTACTATCCCTAGAAATGTCCTGCATTACTACCAACGTTCTCCAAGCGGCTATGGTATAGGCTATCGTGGAAACCGCCAAGAAGGTACTCAGTATAAGGCTAGCCCTTGTAAGTGGACTGGCGTGCCGCCACGAATTTCTCCATCCCTTTTTCTTGTGGTCGGACTCTTCACGCTGTTTTGCGGCATCCTGAACCTTTTGATCTATGTATGCTTTAATAAGGGGCGAAAGCGCCTCATTATCTGAGGTGTCTTCTCCTCCATCGGTATGATTTTGCTTTACCATGCGGCGATTTCTTTTTAAGAATTAATGCTGTGAAACACGAATACCACGAAGGACCGAGGGCGGGCGAGAACTTTGAGCAGTTAGCGAGGACTGTTTTTCAGTCACCAAAGGTTACAGTATCGAAGAAACAGTCCAAGAAGAAAGCTGAACGTAGCAAAACTGCCGGCAAGGATAAGGCTTAGAAGGGTTCCTCTTGACCCGTCCCTGCCGTCGGATGGTGGAGGGAATCGGTTCCTTTGCCTGTTAGTTGGGCATACGTGAGACGCCTCCCCGCAACTTGAGACATGAGATAGGCGAAGCGATCAGCGTCCGTCAACTTGTTATCCTTTGTCGCCCGGATGTTGTAACGAAACACTTGTTTATCGCTTGACGTTCGGAATTACCTTACTGCGGGACTTGCCGCAGTTCGCGATCCAAGACGCCAAACACAGCCGTCTTGCCAATTTAGCCGCCTAGTGATTCATTGCGCAGTTGAGCCTTAGTCTTGCGGCCCCTGTGCATCTTGAGAGGATTCGGACCAATAAAAGTCTCGTCGACGTTTTCCACTCGGGTCTTTCATCAAGCTGATGTTAGTTGCGCAGTAGATTTTTTGCCAGGAAGAAGACGTTGGCCGGGCGTTCGGCGAGGCGGCGCATGAAGTAGGGGTACCACTCGCGACCGAAGGGAACATAGACGCGGACGTTGTAGCCTTCCTTGATCAGCTTGCGCTGCAGATCGCGGCGTACTCCGTAGAGCATTTGAAACTCGAAATGATCGGGGGCTATGCCCTGGTTTTGCGCGTAGTTTTTTGCGGCTTCGATCATGGCTTCGTCGTGGGTGGCGAGACCGTGGTAGATGGGGCTTGAGAGCAGGATTCCGGTTAGGCGAACGTAGTTTGTGTCGGTGTCTTGCTTCTTGGGGAAGGCGAGGTTTGGTGGCTCCTGATAGGCGCCCTTGCAAAGGCGCACGCGGATGCCGTCGGCGATGAGTTGCTGAATGTCGGCCTCGGAGCGGTAGAGATAGGCCTGGATCACAATGCCGATATGGCCGCGATATTCTTCGCGTGCGTGCAGATTGCGAACCAGATCGAGTGTGACCTGGGTGAGGTGCGAGCCTTCCATATCAATGCGTAGGAAATTACCGGTGGAGGTGGCATGTTCGGTCAGCCCGGCGGCGATTTTGTAGGCCAGATCAGGCGACATTTCGAGGCCCATTTGAGTGAGCTTTACGCTGATGTTGGCGTCGAGTTTCTGCTCGGCGATGGCGTCGAGAAGGCGATGGTAGATATCCGCCGATTTTTGCGCTTCGGCCTCGGTGGTGACGCTCTCGCCCAGAGAATCGAGTGTTGCGCTGATGCCCTGATCGTTGAGCATTTTGGATACGCGGAGGCAGTCTTCCACGTCGAGGCCGGCTACAAATCGCGAACTTAGCTTATGCCCTATGCTGGAGTTTTCACTGAAGCGGCGCATGGGTTGGTTGGTCGATAGGGCTATAAACGCGGAACGGAGCAGCGGCATTTTCCGTAGATTCTCCCTGAGGGACGTTCTGACCGTGTGAAGGCCTGAATCTTCAGTTTCGCACAGACGCAGTCCTGCGCGCCCTGATGGCCGATGGCTTCGAGAACGAAAGTGGATGAGGTTCGATACCCATGGAGAAGGCCTTTTGGAGATTGATGATCGTGGGCGGGCTGGTTTTGGTGGCGGTGGTTGCGAGGTCGCAAACGCTTCCTAATACTCATGGCGAAACGTTGAGCGGCAAGAGCATTGTCGTAGCCGATGAGGTGCGCGGGCATGCGGCGGTGTTGATCGTCGGCTTCAGCAAAGATGCGGGTGATGGCTGCGGTGCGTGGGGCAAGGCCATACGCGCAGACTCGGCGCTCTCAGGAGTTGCGGTTTACCAGATTGCGATGCTGGAACATGCTCCGGCGTTTGTGCGAGGCATGATCAAGTCAGGAATGCGCAAAGGGGTTGCAGCGGCGGAGCAGGATACGTTTGTGGTGCTTGTTCAAGATGACAAGTTATGGCGCAACTATTTTGGAGTGACCGCTGACGCGGAGCCTTATGTGGCACTTATGGATGCGAAGGGGCAGGTGCTTTGGCATGGGCACGGAGCCGCCAAGGATCTGGAGCCGCTGCTGAAGGGCGCGCTCAAATAGGCCATCACACGCGAGGGGGCAACTCAGCCGGCCATCGATAATGGCCGACGGCCCGATGCGCGTGAAAGGTCGTTAGCGGGGTTTCCTCGGCACCGTTGCCGATGTTGTGGACGACACGCACCTGCTGATTGTTGGTAGCAACAATTATGCCGACATGCGGCAGGCGCGCATCAAGAAGCCAGGTGACGATGTCGCCCACTTCGAGCGGCTTGGGAAAGGCGTCGCCGGGTGTCGGTTTGCTGGTCTTCCACAACTGAGCGTTTGCGCGCTGCCAGTACGTCTGGAGATTCAAGACGCGCCGGTGGTCGATGTTGGTGTCGGGAACTTTCGATCCCCAGACTCGGTGGGCAGGGTAGACGTCGAAGGCGCGAAGCATGTCTTCGTGGACCAGCTTTTGCAGGTCTAGGCCGAGGGCGTCGCGCGCGGCGCGGATGACGACGTCCGCGCAGACTCCGGTGGAGCGAGGAACGTCGCCGTTGGGGTAGCTGATGTGGGTCCAGCGCGGGTCGTAGCCGGTGGTGACTCCGATCTGCGCGCGAGCGGCGGAGGCTAGACGCTGGCCATTCGATACCGCTGCATAGACCGGCGTGAGCGGGGCCATGCTGAAAGCCGATAAACCGATGAGGAAGATCCTTCGCTGCATAACCTCACTTTGTAGCTGGGCGCAACTTCGACTGGGCCAGATAAAGAACGCAGGCGTGAGGCTGAAGAGTTACGTCAAGTTCGCCGTTCTTCGGGAGGTCGTTCCCTTCCCATAGATCGCGCAGTTGGGTGCCGCGCAACTCTGCTGAGAGATCTTCGAGTTTGGCATGAATATGAATGGGCTGATCGTCGAGATTGAATACTGCCAGATAACGCGGGGGATCGGAGAAAGCCTCTTCTGAGGCGAGCCAGATACGGACCTTTCGGAGTTCCGGCGGAAGAGAGATGATGGGGTGGGTCGTCCAGGCTTGCTGGTTGATACGGAGCACGTCCTTGTTGGTGATCAGGGATTTCGTAAAATCATTCAGCTTGGTCAGATTGGCGCCGAGGATGAGCGGGGAGCGGGTGATGGTCCAGAGGGTGAATTCGGTCCGCGCCTCGTCGTGGGTGAAGCGGGATTCGCGCGGTTCGCCCCAGCCGGGGTGGGGGGTTAGCGAGCCGATGGGCAGCATGTCTTCGTCGGGCCAATGGCCGGGCTGAACATAGCCGCGCCAGGGAACGAGGCGGCTGAAGGCCTGCAGCGTGCCCATGGGAAATTCACCCTCGCCGGGCTTGGGTACGTGCGACCAGACATCCCAGTGGTCGTCGGAGATGCGCCACATCTGTGCGTACTGCGTGACTTCTTCGGCGTGGTCGAGGGAGGTGGGGCCGGGTGAGAGGCTCAGCACGATGGGGCGGCCAGTCTTTTTAATGGCAGCGGCGACCTGTTTGATCTCGCTGATCTTGTAAGGGCGGTCGGAGATGCAATCCACCTTGAGGTAGTCGATGCCCCAGCTGGCATAGAGGCCGATCATGGAGTCATACCAGGCTTGCCCCGCGGCGTTGTCTTTGATGCCGTAGTTGTCTTCGTTCCACGGACAGACATCGGTGGTATCGGCTGCCTGGGAGGCGGTGAAGTTCGAGCCTGCGATAGGTTTGTCGGCTTTCACGCTCTCGCGTGGGATGCCACGTATGAGGTGAATGCCGAACTTAAGTCCCTGAGCATGTACCCAATCGGCGAGCGGCTTGAGGCCTGCTCCATTTGCCGCGGAGGGAAAGCGGTTGAGTGCCGGAATGAGACGGCCGTTGGCGTCGTAGACGAATTTTTCCAACTCGGTTTTGCCGGCTAGTGGATCTTCGAGGTACCAGCCTTCATCGATAACGGCGTACTTCCATCCGAGCTGCTTGATGCTGGCCAGCACGGCGGCGTTGGCTTTGAAGTCTTTTTCGTCGATGGACATGGCGTAAGCGTCCCAGCTGTTCCAGCCCATGGGCGGCGTCGGGGCAAGTATGGGGGGCTGTGCTGAGGCGGCAATACAGGCAAAGACGCAGACAGGGAGGACGGGAAGCAGCAGGATTCGGTTCATGCGCGGCATGTGGAAACGTATAGCACAACAGTGCCGTCGGTCGAATTTTTTGTACCGAAACGGCGTCGGCGGGTGGGCACTGGCCGGTTTGGCCAAAACGAAAGTCACAAGGGACTCACCGTGGGCGGAGGTGTTGTTGGCGCCGGGTCCGCAAGCTAGCCGAGGGGTAGTCTTATCGCTCGCGAGCTTGATGGCGAAGGGGATAAGGCCGAACGTCGGCGTCGCCGGGCTGCCGTCGGGATGATCCGGGGGACGATTGCCTGCGGGAATGTCCGGATATGTGCCTGAAAGAAAAATTGCGAAAAAATGGTATCGATTCCAAAATGTGGCAGTTCGGAAGACAAAACCCGTATCTGCATGCGGTAAGCTGTTGCTGAGGTGTGGGATGGGTTTACGCGCGGCGTCGCGGAAAACGATTGCGGGTTTGCTACCCGTGCTGGTCTTTTGCCTGGGCCTGGCAGGCAGTCTTCAGTACGCAAAGGGGCAAGGAGCGGGAGCGCAGCAGGAGGCGCATCCTGCTGTTGTCATTCATACAGATCACCGTCCCAACTCCGCCAAGGCACTCAAAGCGCACTATGTGGTACTGGTTTCTCTAGACGGCTTCCGATGGGACTACGCCAGGAAATACGGCGCAACAAATCTGCTTACCCTCGGAAAGAATGGCGTTTGGGCATCCGAGGGAATGATTCCCAGCTACCCATCGCTCACTTTCCCCAATCACTACGCGATCATCACCGGGCTTTATCCCGAACACAACGGCCTTGTGGCCAACAGCTTTTTGGACGAGAAACGGCAGGCTGAGGGCAGGCTTGGCCGCTACGCGATCAGTGACGCAAAAGCAGTGACCGACGGCAGCTTCTACAACGGAGTTCCGCTGTGGTCGCTGGCTGAGGAGCAGGGAATGCGTACGGCCTGCCTGTTCTGGCCCGGCTCAGAAGCGGAGATTGCCGGTCAGCGGCCTAGCGAGTACGCGAAGTTCGATGACAGCGTGGATGAGATGGCGCGCGTTGAGCAAGTGAAAGAGTGGCTCGAGAAGCCTGAATCGGACAGGCCGCATTTCATCACGCTCTACTTTTCAAATGTCGATCACGCAGGACACACGTTCGGTCCCGATGCTCCGGAGACGCGTGCTGCTGTGATCAAGGTCGACAAGCTGATCGGCAACCTGCGCATCGCGCTCGATTCGACGCACCTGCCCATCGACCTGGTTGTGGTCAGCGATCATGGCATGGTAAAGATCCAGGGGCCGTGGGTGACGCTCGATCAGTTCACCGATCTGACTGGCTTCGAGACGGCAGGCTCGCTGCTTTATGGCAAGAGCGAAGCTGATCGCGAACGAGTTTACAACCAGCTCAAAAAGGCTTCGGAAAAGTTCCAGGTGTATCGCCTCAAAGATGTGCCGGCTGGTTTGCACTACAACGAGAACCCCAGAGCAGGCGATCCGGTTATCGTTCCTACGGGCCCTTACTCCATCCGAGCGCACGCTCCGCCGCCCGAGAAACAGGACATGCCGTCAACGCCTGGCCAGCACGGATTCGATCCCAGAATGATGCCGGAGATGAAGGCGAGCTTTTTCGCGGCAGGTCCTGACATTGTGGCGGGTAAGACGGTGGCTCCGTTTGAAAACGTAAACTTGTATCCCTGGATCGCTCATATCCTGGGTCTGGCACCACCCAAGTCTGACGGCAAGCTAAACATTCTCGCCGGAACCCTGCGCGATAACGGTGAAAACGCCGACACGGCAGTGAAGGAGTAGCGGCGCGTGAGCAGAGTTTCCAACAGCATCGTTCTGGGGATAGATGGCGGCGGTACGCACACACGCGCGGTCATCGCACATGGCGGCAAAATTCTGAGTCAGGCCAAAGGCGGCTCGATCAAACGGCTCCGCGTCGGTCCTGAAGCGGCCGAGGCCAACCTTCGCATGCTACTGCGGGAGGTGTTCCATGTAGCAGGGGTAAGCCGCATCGATGCAGCCTCTGCTGGCGTGGCCAGTGCTTCGATGCCTGGCGTGAAGGAGTGGATTACGGACGTCTTCCATGATTTTGGAGTGCGGGAGTCTGAAGTTGTAGGCGACGAGGTTATTGCTCTCGACGCTGCTTTCGAAGGCGGCGCCGGTATTCTCCAGATCGCCGGAACCGGCTCTAATTGCATAGGCCGCATGGCCAGTGGCGAGCGGGAGAGCGTGGGCGGCTACAGCTCTGTACTGGGTGACGAGGGCTCGGGATACTGGATCGGTCTGCATGGCATCCGGCAGGCGCTGCGTGCCTATGATGCCGGCGAGCCCAGCACGATTCTTGACCGCGTCGGCGTCGAGTGGGGAACCTCGACACTCGAAGAACTAGTGAATTTGGGTAACTCTACGGCCAATCTTGGCAATGGCGTTCCCGGTCCGGATTTTTCGGCTCTGGCGCCGATCATTTCCGCTGCCGCTGAAGAGGGCGACGCGGTTGCTACACGCGTCCTGCACCAGGCAGCAGCCGATCTCGCGGAATTTATTCTTCTCGTACGCCACAAGCTGCGTCAGCGGCACGGGCTGACTGAGGAGGTTCCTGCGGCATTTACCGGAGGCGTTTTGGAAAAGATGGGCATTGTTCGAGCCCGTCTGACGGACCTGCTCAAACAGGCTGCTCCGCAAATGCCCTTCAGGCAGGAGGGAGTTGTTGCTGTGGAGGGCGCTCTCTGGCGTGCGCGCAAGCTTGCGGAAATGCGAAGCCCGCTTAGCGCGGACTGATGAGAGGGTCAATTATTCTTAGTTAGACCGTCGGCTGCACTTGGCCATTCACAATGGAAGCCAGCAGTGTTCCGCAAGAGTGATCGAGTGCAACGAGATTCGCCGTGTCTCCTACACGGAGTGTGCCGGCGCGGTCGTCCAGTCCCGTCAATGCCGCTGGATTTCGCGTCAATAGTGGAAGCGCTTCCTGAAGGGGAACGCCGGAAAAGGCCACGAAGTTTTGGAGAGCCTTATCCAGCGTGAGGACGCTGCCAGCGAGAACGCTGTCGTTGTCTTTCAGGCTGGCCCGGCCATTGGCTACTTCGACTGGCAGGCCAGCCAGCAGGTATTCGCCGTCGGGCATGCCGGTGGCGGACATTGCGTCCGTAACCAGGATCGCGTGCTGGCCGCCTTTGGCTCGCCACCAGAGGTTTACAAGCAATGGATGGACGTGGATGCCGTCGCAGATGATCTCGGCATAAAGCGTCTCGGTGGTTAGCACGGTGCCGAGGATGCCCGGTTCGCGATGATCGAGCGGACGCATCGCGTTGAAGGTGTGGGTGGCTGAGCAGGCTCCGGCAGCGATGACATTTTTCGTCTCTGAGGCCAGCGCGTTGGAGTGGCCTACGGAAACGCGCACGCCGCGTGCCGTTGCGTGGGCTGCAAATTCTGCTGCGCCGGGCAACTCGGGCGCCAGCGTAATGAGGCGGATGGAGCCTGCGGCTGCTTCATAGAGACGGTCAAAGGTTGTGATGTCGGGTGCGAGCAGGTATTCAGGGGGATGGACGCCGCGTTTGGCGTGGGAGAGGAATGGTCCTTCGAGGTGAATGCCGAGAGGAATGGCCCCCTGCCAGTCTCCTGCCTGCGCTTTGGTGATCTGGCTGGCGATGCCTTCGAGCGAGCGTAGCGTGGTGTCGAGCGGGGCGGTGACGGTGGTGGCGAGGAAAGAGCTGGTTCCCCGTGAAGCCAGAAAGCTGCTGACAGCGGAGAGAGCTTCCGGCGTGGCCTCCATTACGTCGTGGCCACCTGCGCCGTGGATATGTACATCAAAGAATGCGGGTGCTAATGTCGCGCCGGGATAGTCGAGCCGCTTTGCGTCCGGGGATGTGTCTCGTGCTGCGGCGGGGCCGAGCCAGGTGATTCGTCCGTCTTCCAATTCGACAAGAGGATCGAGAATCAGGTTCGCGCCGTCCCAAAGCCGAGAGGCTGTAACAACAGTCTTCATGGCCTGAATCATCGCAGCCGGGCCGCGTTGAAGTCCACTGCAGGCGCGGGCAATGAAGGTGTTAGTGGATCATGGTCTTCTTGATCGCCGCAGCCGGGTCAGCAGCGTTAACCGATTCGCTCTCGCGGAGGATCACCATCGCGTCCTCCAACTCCTGCCGGCAGGCGGCAAGCTGGGCGCGAAGTTCCGCGAACTGAATCTGCATCTCTGCGCGAAAGTCTTCAAGGTCCTGATTCAGGCAATCGGATTGAAAACGTTGCTCGACCTGGTTTGCGTGAATTCCCTTGAGATTGGGTAGTATCACGTCATTGAGCAACGTCTGAAGCTGAGAATACAATGCCGACATAGTGCGATTTTATGCGTAAACATTGAGTTTGCCTTGATTACAAAGGTCATTCAAACTGCTTGTCTCTGTTTGTGACACTACAATTACCATCGCTATCGCCGCATGGTTACACTGGATAAATGCACTCCAAAACTAAGCGAATTGGCATTCACCTGGGGACCGGTGGGGGAGCGTCGACGGCTGTCGAACGCGCGCGCGAGATCGGCGCTAACACCTTTCAGATTTTTTCTTCCAGTCCTCGCATGTGGAAAGCGCCTAAGGTACCGCCTGAGCAATGCGAACGGACACGCGAGCTTCGTGCGAAGTACGACGTGGGACCGATGGTGATTCACACCAGCTACCTGGTGAATGTCTGCAGTCAGAACGAAGAGGTTCGACAAAAGAGCATAAGCGGGTTTCGCGGAGAGATTGAACGCGCGCTGGCTCTGGGGGCGGAGTATCTGGTGCTTCATCCTGGATCATGGAAAGGGCTGACGCGCGAGGAGGGGCTGGTGCTGGCGGCACAGTCGATTGCCGAGGCACTCGACGGGTTGGCGTGGCAGGGGACAGGATTTCACATTCTGATTGAGAACACAGCTGGTGCGGAGTTTTCACTGGGCGGCAGCTTTGAGCAGGTAGCGGAACTAGTGGAGCGGCTGAAGTCTACTGCCCCGGTCGCCGTATGCCTGGATACGTGCCATACGCATGTCGCCGGCTATGACATTGTGAGCGAGGCAGGATACGAGGCTACAGTGGCACAGATTGAGGCGACGATGGGTCTTGAAGCAGTACGTGTCTGGCACCTTAACGACGCCAAGGCGGCCCGGGGATCGAAGCTGGATCGCCATGAAAACATCGGTCAGGGGACGATCGGGCTGGAGCCGTTTCGAAGGCTGCTGAACGACGTGCGCTTTGCACACTGCGCGTTTATTGCGGAGACTCCGGTGGATGAACCGGGGGATGACGAGCGGAATGTGCGGATGCTGAAGAGCCTGGTTGCTTCGTCGTGACTTATAGGTATTCGATCCTGTCGAATTTGCTGTGTTCCTATCCAGCAGATGCGAAGCAGCGTGCTTTTCAAGACGCGCAGGCCGACTTAGAGCGGCCTGTGCGGTTCTTATCAAGCTGACTTCCTTCCGATTCGGGTTCGTCGGAAGAGGATGAACGAAATAGCCTGCGTGACCATCAATAGCAGAACCAGCATCACTCCTGATCGCCATGTGAGGGAGTAAACATGCGGCTGAAGCGGTTCTTCGTGTTCCCAGAGAAGCGGGAAGCTGGAGTAGATCAGCGTGTAACCGATAACGGCGCATATAGCTAAACCGACAAGTACCTGGAGTAAAGTATTCACTGTTTCTCTCCTGTGGACGTTAGGATCATGCCGCGCGGCTCACAGTGGGTCTCGCACTACTGGTGCTGGAGAATCGGCCCCATGTCTTTCTCCATTATGACTAGCGGTCGGACTGCGGAAGCCCGAGTCGTTGACGGTAACTTGCCCGTTGCACGGCGCGTTCGCTTCGTCGTAGATTTCACGGCGATGGCCGACCTGCAGGACGAGAACTACGACATGGTCGTCTTCGATTCGGCAGATTATTCGATAATCATCGATGCGGTAGCGCCATAGGCCCGCGAGATTGCGCCGAAGCGGTTTGCCGAATCTTCGGGGATCCTCGTGAGTTGCGATCCTTTGCCGAAGATAGCGGATCGTTTGCTGTGTACCGGCGTCAAGCTTGCGGAGTTCGCGACGGGCACGATCATCGAACTCGACTGTCCATATCTTTGCGGGTTTAGGATCAGGCTTTGCGATCACGCCCCTGCTCCAGATCGTCCAGGCTCCAGCGTCGTGTGGGATGCTCAAGCCGATAGAGGGCAGTGTAGGTGTCTTCGATTTCGTCGAGATGGGCCTGGAGTGCTTCGCGGATGTAGAAGCTCTTGGGGCGTCCGGTGAGTTTGGACAACTCTTCCAGACGGACTTCCATTTCTTCGGGGACTCGAACGGCCAGCATGGCAACCTCGCTATACATATTTTACATGTATGACAAGTGTGACGCAGATGATGACTCGTTGGGTTTCTTACTTGCTACCGTCGTATCGGTGCCCTAGAGTCGGAGTTATGAATTCTTCCAACAGACGGTTGTTCCTCGGTATTTGTGTGTTTTCTCTTGCGATCACAATGTCTTTCGTCTGCGTTGGTGCATCGGCACAATCTGCCGGCGACCCGACGCTTGCCGGGCCGCGGCAGGTGTTTGACGGACGGATGTTGCCGGGAGTGGAGGTAGCGACGTTTTCGCACAGTGACACGCTGTTTCCTGTGAATACGGTGGCGCGCGGCGGCGCGGTGCGGCAATTCGAGATGGCTCCTGCTGAGTTGAAGGCCAAGGTTGAGAAGATTCGATTTAAGGCGGGCGGTAAAGACTTTGATTTGTATGACTATCTTGCTGATGATCGTGTTGCCGGGTTGCTGATCCTGAAAGACGGCAAGGTGGTTATGGAAGACTACGAACTCGGTGTCGGGCCCGAGACGAGATGGATATCTTTTTCAATGGCCAAGTCGGTTTCTTCGACGCTGGTCGGCGCGGCGCTGAAGCAGGGATTGATTGCCAGCATCGACGATCCGGTGACGAAGTATGTGCCGGGGTTGAAGGGCGGAGTTTACGACGATGTGAGTGTGCGCAACCTGCTGCAGATGGCTTCGGGCGTGAAATGGGACGAGACGTATACGGATCCGCGTTCGGACCGGCGCAAGCTTCTCGAACTGCAACTGGAGGGGAAGCCGGGGACGATTGTAGCGTTCATGAAGGCGCTGCCGAGGGCGGGTGCTCCGGGGACGATCTGGAATTACAGCACGGGGGAGAGCTTTCTGGTGGGCGCGTTGATTGAGGGTGCGACGCATAAGCCACTGGCGACTTATCTTTCGGAGACGCTTTGGTCGCGACTCGGAATGGAGAAGGATGCGACCTGGTGGCTTGAGTCGCCCGGTGGGATGGGGCTTGCGGGAAGCGGATTAGGTGCGACGATGCGCGACTACGGCCGGTTTGGGCAATTTGTACTGGGGGATGGAGTTATCAACGGAGAAAGGATTGTGCCGGAGGGGTGGTTTCGGGAAGCGGGCAAGCCGCACATAATTGGCGGAAAGTCTGTCGATTATGGGTATCTGTGGTGGCCGATAGAGAAGGGCGATCCGATTCAGGAAGGTGCTTTTCAGGCGATCGGGATATTTGGACAGCATATGTATATCAATCCGCGAGAGAAGGTGGTAATCGTGGTGCTGAGTGCGCGGTCCAAGCCGGATTCTTCCAGCAATCCGAGCGCCGTTGCGGATGCGCCGTTTTTTGCCGCGGTGACTCGGGCATTACAGTAAGAGTTATGTACGCTACCGAACAATAAGTACTAGTTACCTCGTGGATTGAAAGCGGGGCGCACTTAGTGAATCGATTCACTAAAGCGTTCATGTTGGCAATGCCGAGGTGGTAATGAATATTGGTAACTTTGGTTCACTTTCGATTAAATTTCGTGCTACTCTTCTGCCGTGGTGAAAGCGAGGGGTGAAATGCCTACCTGTATGCATGAAGGCCACGGTTGCAGCCCGCCGGGGACTCCCTTACATAAGTGCGCAGGGTACTTTGAGTGTTCATTTGCCTGCGAAAACTACATCTGTGAAAACCACGTTCATCGCAGCCGGTATGGCACGTTTTGTTCGAAGTGCTGCCCGGCGCCCCCAGTTTTTGACATGCCGAGGACGATGCGGCATTTAGCAGGGCAAACTGCTGGACGTGCGATAACTCGAGACGCCACACACGCGCGGTAGCGTCCCAGGACGAGTAGCGGTTGTTTAAATAGTTGAAAATGCTGAGTGCGGACACACGGTTGCGCATCTCGACTTAGTGAGTGTACGTTATTTTCGGCAGGTGCTTGTGACCGCAGCTATCGCAATCGACTTTTGAAGTATCATTGCGAGGTTGTTGTTAGTCAGACCTGAATTGACCAGTCTTACTGAGACTCCATAGATGCCTGTTCTTGCCATTGCCTTGGACGAGTTGAAGTGTGCACTTCACCAGTCCGGCGCTCGTTCAGACTCGGACAGTGCTGAGGGTCGGCAACTGCGTGATTGGTGCGCCAGGCTGGAAACCGGTACTATTCTTTACTTTCCGCAAACACCGCTTCCTATCCCATTCGAAGAATTGCAGTTCTTACGTAAATTGCGGCAAAGCCGCAGCGGTGTTCACAAGAACATTGCTTATAAGCCAAAGCCGGATAAGTTAACCGGAGTCGACCGGGAGTCTTTTTCAACTGAGGAGATCGAACAACTGCACGCCATCATGCGGGGGTATTCGGCGAGCGTTACCGAGTTTTTGCAAGGTTTTTTTGCCCCGTATGGCAAGCGATGGCAACTGGATTATGCGAGCTACCGGCCGATTGAAGAAGAGGGGCGGGATCTTCCGGTCAGACATCGTAACGATCTGTTGCATACCGACGCATTTCCCACGCGGCCTACGCACGGGCGCCGCATTCTGCGCTTCTTCCACAACATTCATCCGGACAGAACGCGGGACTGGGTGGTGGGTGAGCCGTTTGAGAGTGTTATTGGAACCTTTACCCCGGGCAAACTGGAATTGCCCCGGCCAGATGGCGCCGTGGCCCGAACCGGCAAGCGACTTGCGCAGGTTACAGGGTTGGCTTCTCTTGTGCCGCAGTGGAAGCGAACTCCTTACGATAGGTTCATGACCGAGCTGCATAACTCCATGAAGGAAGATGTGGCCTTTCAGAGCGAATGCAAAAAAGAAGAGATACAGTTTGCTCCGGGATCGAGTTGGATGGTCTATACGGAGACGGTGCCGCATTCTGTAGTCGCGGGGCAATACGCACTTGAGCAGACATTCCTCGTCGATCCGGAGGCGATGGTGATTCCTGGCTCCGCACCGATTGCCGTGCTTGAGGCGATGGCGGGAGCACGTCTGGTTTAGATACAGTACATTGCTTTTGGTGTCGCGCTCAGGGGATACGGCTCGCGTGTCCAGTTAAACTATAGACTTATGGCGGAAGAGAGAGAATTGCGTTATGAGCCGGCGGCGATAGAGCCGAAATGGCAGGCGAAGTGGGCGGCGAATCCCGCGATGTATTCAGTTGAGGCCGCTTCGGGGCCTCAGGCGACGGAAAAGCCGAAATATTACGTGCTTGAGATGCTGCCCTATCCCAGCGGACAGTTGCACATCGGGCATGTGCGGAACTACTCCATTGGCGATGCGCTGGCGCGGTACATGTGGATGCAGGGGTATAACGTGCTGCATCCGATGGGGTGGGATGCTTTTGGGCTCCCGGCGGAGAACGCGGCGCTCAAAAACAATACGCCTCCGCGCGAATGGACGCTGCAGAATATCGCCGCTATGAAGCGGCAGATGCAGCGCCTGGGATTCGCGTATGACTGGGCCAACGAAATCACGACCTGCCTGCCGGATTATTACCGCTGGAATCAGTGGTTCTTTTTGCGGATGTACGAGCGCGGGCTGGCGTACCGGAAACAATCCAAAGTCAATTGGTGTTCGTTGTGCGCGACGGTGCTGGCCAATGAGCAGGTGATCGATGGCCGCTGCTGGCGGCATGAGGACAACATTGTCGAGCAGCGCAATCTGGAGCAGTGGTTCTACCGCATCACTGAATACGCACAGGAATTGCTCGATGGGCTGGACAAGCTGCCGGGGTGGCCGGAGAAGGTTCGGACCATGCAGCGCAACTGGATCGGACGCAGCGAAGGGACTGAAGTCGACTTTGACGTAGAGGATTTTCCGGGCGAGAAAATTCGTGTTTTCACGACACGCGTGGATACGATCTTTGGCGCCACGAGCGTACAGCTTGCGCCGGAGCATCCGCTTGTGCCTGTGCTGACCGCAGATGATGCTGATGTGGAGTACCGCATCAGTGCCATGATTGATGAGCAGAAGGTGGCGCGCGAGACGGATAACCTGGGCGCGCTTGCGAAAGAAGGTGTGTTTACCGGCAAGTATGCGATCAATCCATACTGCGGCGAGCGGGTGCCGATCTGGGTGGCGAACTACGTTCTGATGGAGTATGGCACGGGCGCAATCATGAGTGTGCCGGGGCATGATGACCGGGATTTTGAGTTTGCCAAAAAATATGGGCTGAAGATCAGGCAGGTGATTCGTCCCGTCTCGGATACGGGAGAGACGTTCACTTTGCCCTTCAATTCAGAAGACGGAGTGCTGCAGAATTCCGGCAACTTCGACGGCCTCACCTGCGAGCAGGCCAAATGTGCGCTTCAGATTGAAGCGAAGCAGGGCGGCTTTGGCGAGGCCAAAGTGACCTTTCGGCTGCGCGATTGGGGCGTGAGCCGGCAGCGATATTGGGGCACACCGATTCCGATGGTGAATTGCCCGGCGCATGGATTGGTGCCGGTCCCGGACGAGCAATTGCCTGTCCTGCTGCCGGAACAGATTGCGATCACCCAGGAAGGTGGTTCGCCGCTAGGCAAGGTACCTGAGTTTCTGAATACGACGTGTCCGAAGTGTGACGGTCCGGCGACGCGCGAGACGGACACGATGGATACGTTTGTCGATTCGAGCTGGTACTTCTATCGCTACACGGATGCGAAGAATTCGAGTGCGCCATTTGACTCGGCGGTGGCGAAGTACTGGTTTCCGATCGATCAGTACATTGGCGGTGTGGAGCATGCGATTCTGCACCTGATTTACTCGCGTTTCTTCACAAAGGTGATGCGCGATCTTGGGATGATTACCAACGATGAGCCTGCGACGCGGCTGTTTACGCAGGGGATGGTGATCAAAGACGGCGCCAAGATGTCAAAGTCGAAGGGGAATGTGGTTTCTCCTGACGACATGGTGGCGCGATATGGGGCGGACGCGACGCGGATGTATGCGCTGTTTGCTGCTCCGCCGGACCGTGATCTCGACTGGCAGGAAGATGGTGTTGCCGGGGTCAGCCGCTTTTTGGCGCGTGTGTATCGGCTTGTGCGTCGGTTTGCGCCTGTCGCTTTGACGGCCAAAGGTAAGGCGGATGTGGCGCCGACGGGTGTTTCGCTCGCATTACTGCGCAAGTTGCACCAGACGATTGCCAAGATCACGCTGGACTTTGCCGGACGGTGGCATTTCAACACTTCGATAGCCGCGATTATGGAACTGGTGAACGAGCTTACGGCCGCTGAGGCAGCGCTTGGTTCGGGCGAGGTTTCGGCGGCGGTGGTGGCGGAGTCGCTGCGGTCGCTGGTGTTGCTGATTGCTCCGTTTGCGCCGTATTTGGCGGCGGAATTGTGGGAGGAACTGGGCGAAGAGGGCGATGTTCTGCGGACTCCGTGGCCGGCCTCGGATGCGGCACTGGCGAAGGAAGATGAAATAGAGATTCCGGTTCAGGTGAACGGTAAGCTGCGCTCGGTCGTGCGGGTCGCGGCGGATGCCGATAAGGGCGCGCTTGAGGCTGCTGCGCTTGCTGATGAGAAGGTGTTGGAGTGGCTGGGCGGCAAGACGCCGGTGAAGGTGATTATTGTGCCGGCGAAGCTGGTGAACCTGGTGGTGAAGTAGTGCCCGAAGCCGGTAAGGCGAGGGCTCGGATTCGCGCCACTCAGACACTGGTCAGCCACATGAGCTTCTGCTGGCGGCATCCTTCTCTGACGGCGATCGAGGTTGGATGGCGATGGCTGTTCGGGGCGCCGTTTCTGCTGGTGCTGTGGGGGCAGGCGCAACAAATTCTGGCGAGGATTCCGCCGGAGTCGGTGGGGCTCGACCGGCTGAACTTTCAGAATCCCTGGGTGTCATCGGTGCTGCTTGTGGACGCGGCTGGGGGATATCATCCGGCGGTGGTTGAGGTTCTGCGCTGGCTGGTGCCAGCCGCAGTTGCGGCCTGGGCGGTTATTTCAGGGTTCGGGCGAACGCTTGTGATCTCGAGGATGGTCCGACTGGATGTACTGGAGAACGGGCGGCCGGGGCCTCGGTTCACGAAAAAGATTCCTGCCATGATTGTGCTGCAGGGGCTTTGGCTGATGGCGCTGCTTGGCTGCTGCTGGCTTTGGTATCGCGGAGTGGCTTGGGCTGCGGGTACGCACATTACTTCAGCGAGTGAGCCGGACCTGGTGGGATATCTTTGCTGGTTGATCTTTCTTTCGCTGGGTTGTTTTGTTTTGTGGGCGGTGACGAGCTGGACGTTGGCGATGGCTCCGCTGATCTGCGGACTTGAGGGCTGCTCGGTATTCGAGGCATTGAAACGAAGTTTTCGCCTTGGCAAGACGTTCTCAGGGAAGCTGGTTGAAGTCAACCTGGTTATGGCTATCGTGAAGATCGCGCTGATCGTGCTTGCGATGGTATTTTCGGCAGCGCCTCTGCCTTTCAGCGACCAGTTTGGGCAGGATTTTATGCACTTTCTGTACGTCCTGATCGCGGTTGGATATCTTGTGGCAAATGATTATTTTCATGTGGTGCGGCTGGAAAGCTTTGTCGATTTTTGGCGAGTCTATAGAAGCGCCGATCTGGCAGCTTGATTTGATCGGCTTCCACTGACGGAGGAGAGCGCTCTTGTCAGGCTGGCCTTGATCCTGACACACTAGGGAGTGGACACCCAAAGCATCGTTATCCTAGACTTCGGTTCGCAGTATACGCAGTTAATTGCGCGCCGTATTCGTGAGCAGAATGTCTTCTCTGCCGTGCTGCCCTGCACGGCTTCCCTTGCCGAAATTCAAGCGTATGCGCCGATTGGGATTATCCTTTCGGGCGGGCCTTCGTCGGTGTATGACGCGGACGCTCCGGACGCCGATCCGGCGGTTCTTTCGCTGGGATTGCCGGTGCTGGGTATCTGCTATGGACTTCAGTTCATTGCTTATCATCTCGGCGGCAAAGTGGTTTCGGCGGACAAGCGCGAGTATGGCCATGCTGAAGTGACTATCGAAGATGGCAAGACGCCGCTCTTTGCCGGATTACCTCCGACCCTGCAGGTGTGGATGAGTCACGGGGATGAGGCGCTGGAGCTGCCGGAGGGATTTCATCGCACCGCCAAGACGTCGAACGCGCTCGCGGGTATTGCGAACGAAGAGCGGAAAATATGGGCGGTGCAGTTTCATCCTGAGGTGCATCACACGCCGATGGGGCCGCAGTTACTGAAGAATTTTGTCTTTGGCATTTGCGGCGCGCGCGGCGACTGGACGGCTGCGCACTTTATCGAATCCACGGTGGCGTCGATTCGGGAGAAGGTCGGAAAAGGCCATGTGTTGTGCGCCCTTTCAGGTGGGGTTGATTCTTCAGTGGCTGCGGTGCTCGTGCATCGGGCGATAGGGGATCAACTTACTTGCGTCTTCGTGAATAACGGTGTTCTGCGCAAGAACGAGTTTGCGCAAGTCACCAAGAATTTGCGCGATAAGTTAGGGCTGAACCTGGTGCCGGTGGATTCGAGCGAAAGATTTCTGGAGAAGTTAGCCGAAGTTACCGATCCTGAGACTAAGCGCAAGGTGATTGGGCGCGAATTTATCGCAGTCTTTGATGACGAAGCTACGCGCATCGCAGAGCAAACCGGTGGCGTGGAGTGGCTGGTGCAAGGAACGCTGTATCCGGATGTGATTGAATCGTCGAGTGTGCGCGGGCCTTCGCAGACGATCAAGAGCCATCACAATGTTGGTGGTCTGCCGGAACACATGAAGATGAAACTGATCGAGCCGCTGCGTGATCTGTTCAAGGACGAGGTGCGGCGGATTGGGCGCGACCTGGGTATGCCGGAAGATATTCTCGGACGGCAGCCGTTCCCAGGGCCAGGGCTGGCTGTTCGCATCCTTGGCGAAGTTACTGCGGAGCGTGTTGCGATCTTGCAGGAGGCTGACGATATTGTGGTTAGCGAGATCAAGGCCGCTGGACTCTACTCGCGCGTCTGGCAAAGTTTCGCAGTGTTGCTGCCGGTGCGTAGCGTTGGCGTGATGGGCGACCAGAGGACTTATGCGAATACATGCGCGATACGCGCGGTGCATTCAGAGGATGGCATGACCGCGGATTGGGTGCCGTTGCCTTATGAGGTGCTGAAGCGCATCTCGAGCCGTATTGTGAATGAGGTACGCGGGATCAATCGAGTGGTCTACGACATCACTTCGAAGCCACCGGGCACGATTGAGTGGGAGTAAGCCGATTGAGTGCAGGCAAGGTGATCGTCAGCCATCCGACGGGCAATGTGAATGTCTCGGCGGTGGTGAGCGCGCTTAACGAGCAGGACTTACTGGAAATGTTTTATACCTGCATCGTATGGCGGCCTGATAGCCGAATAGCCAGATTTGTCCCGGCAGCGCTGAGGTCGATGTTAGAGCGTCGTGCAAAGATACAACTGCGACCTGACCTGGTGCGGACACGTCCTTCACGTGAGTTACTGCGCAATTTGATGGTTCGTGCAGGAAAGAAGCACTTGATTGCAAACCCAACCCACCCGTTTTCGATCGGCGGGGTGTATCGCGATCTGGATCGCTATGTGGCGCGGAGTTTGCGTAGATATCCCAATGCGCGGGCTGTGTATGCGTATGAGGATGGCGCGCTGTATCAGTTTCGCAAGGCAGGCGAGTTAGGGCTGCACCGCTTCTATGACCTGCCGATCGGTTACTGGCTAGCTAACAGACGAATCTCGATCGAAGAAGCGGAGTTACAGCCGGTGTGGAAGGGAACCCTCAACGCGCTTGCAGACAGCGATGCGAAGTGCGCGTTGAAAGATCAGGAGCTTGACCTTGCGGATACGGTGATTGTGCCGAGCACGTTCGTCAAGAGCACGTTGGAGATGTATCCGGGCACGAAAAAGATCATCGTCAATCCGTTTGGCGCTCCTTCGAATGTTTCAGTGGCCCGCGAAATCACCGATCCTGATAAGCCGCTGCGTGTTTTGTACGTGGGGGCGCTAACGCAGCGAAAGGGAATTGCTTATCTATTTGATGCGATAGAGAAAGCAGGGAAGGCGGTAACGCTAACTGTCATCGGCCGCAAGGTGGGTCAATCGGCTGTGCTCGATTCCTATTGCCAGCAGCATCGATGGATATCTTCGCTGCCGCACTCTGAGATTCTCGGTGAGATGCGGCGGCACGATGTTTTTGTTTTTCCGTCGCTGTTTGAGGGGCTGGCGCTTGTTATAGGTGAAGCTATTTCTCAGGGCCTTCCCGTGATTACTACGCCTAACTCGGGTGGAACTGATATTTTGCGCGATGGAGTCGATGGCTATATAGTTGCGATTCGCAATCCCGAGGCTATTACTCAACGGCTTCTGGAGTTATATCAGGATCGCGCGTTGCTCAAGCAGATGAGTGACTCTGCACTTGAGCGCGCCGCAGAGTTGAACTGGCAGGCGTGCAAGGATCGTACTGTGGCGGTTGTTCGAGAGGCGCTTGGCGCAGATTGATCTCTCCTTGAGGACTACGCTGCTGCCGTTCAAGCGCTGCCGAGATGCAGGGAGACCTGTTGTAAAACGAGCCGCCGAAGTGTCACCCCGCAGTGGTGCCGCCTCGTAACATGGCCATCTCCCGCTGAAGGGCGTCGAGGCTGGCTTGCAGCTGATCATGCCGGCTCATGAGTTCTTGGTGACGACGCGCGTCGGGTGAAGGATCTTCGGCTTCGACATAAAAGGTGCCGTTCGGTTCAAGCTCGCAACGATGGACCTGATCGAGATGGGTGAATCCCTGTTTGTGGATGACTGAGGTGAGCTCCTCGGCCGTGAGCGATTCATGCTCCATGGCCTTGATGTTGAGCTTGCCCTCGCTGACGAGGACCGTGGACCGGCCCTCTACTAAGCGTGTGAGCTTGTGCGAACGATACAGAATTCGGGCGACGACCCAGTTGACAGCCAGCAAGGAAAGGGCTCCGATGATGCCGCCCGAGACGGAGTTATCGTCGCCAATGATTGCGTTCTGAACGGTGTTGGAGAGAGACAGCAACACCACGAGATCGAAGGGGTTGAGCTGGGCCAGTTCGCGTTTGCCGAAAATGCGCAGGAGCGCGATCAGCGCCAGATAAACAATGATCGGACGGAGTATTTTTTCAAGCAGTGGCACCGGCAGTTGCCACATGTGAGTGGATGCGTCATGAAAGGACTGGAGCAGGCCGGATTGGGCTATCAGGATCATGGGTGTCTCTTTTCGAGCCGGAGGATAACGTCTACTGTGTGTACATCGTCATGCAGGGATAGCCTGTAACGCAAGGTTGTGGCCGCGAACACACGTTCCAGGATGGGGTGAACGCCCTGTGTCGCGGTCATCGCCGTAATCGCGCTTTCATTGAAGGTTGATCCGGCTGGTATGGGCCACGTGGAGATAATCGCCGCACGCAGGTCGTCTGCGACATTTTCGACCCTTAGCGTACCCATCGTATACACCGGGCCCGGCACCGCGGTGACCAGATAGGAAACTGTGCCGTTTGTGTGGTCGAAGGCTGGTACGGGAGATATGGCCGCTTTCATCAAGCCGTGATTGTGATACTGGCGCTCGATAAAATGCCATTCTTCACGTAACTTGGCCGGTGCGACAACGTCTCCAGCTCGTAGCCGGGCCTGCTTGTCAAACGTTTCCTGTGTGACGGCCATATCAGGTGCGAGCTTGATCCCGGTGAGGCGGTACCTGGGACCTTCGCTGACGATGAGGGCGAAGGGAATATGCACCCCTTGTGGATCGATTGTGGCGGTTTGAGCGGTGGCGTGCGCGGTAGCCTCCAGATATCCCTGCTCGGTGTAAAAGAGAACAACTCGAATTTCGAGCTCGTTGGCGCTACCCGCTTTGCTATAAGGCGAGCCGACGAATATTGCAGCGTTCGACTGGGTATTTGCAGCTTGTTCAGGAGAGGCACCACTCAAACTGATTTCGCCGACGGTAACTGGCGGACTAGCTATAGAGAAGTTTATGGCTGTTACTTTGTTCAAGATCAGGTCGTTGTATGGCATAGCGGTGACAGTAGCCTGGATGCCTCTTGCTGCCAGCTGGGATTCAAGTTCTTTCTGCACATCATCCATCAGGCCGCCCTGGACGGGCACTTTGCCGTGGTAAAGAGGTAAGTGCGCATGAATCTGGTCATCTAACATCTTGTCCTTATCCATGGGAAAGTTTTCAAGACGAACAGGGAGAAGATCCGGAGAGGGAGTGATTTCAAAAGTCAGGTCCGCTCCATTGAAGGTGAAGGAGATATTCGTGAAAAGACCTGTGTCCATCAGGAGTTTGGCATGATCGCTCATCTGGGCCTGAGTCAGGCTTGCGCCCTTAGTCAAGTTTGCAGCCGCGATTAACTCCGCGTTGGAATACTCATCGGCACCTTTAAACTTGAACGATTGGGGGGTGAAGGTCTGCGCAGCGAGTGATCCATGGAGAGACACTGCCACCAAGGCAGAAAGAAGGAATCGAAATTTGGGTTTCATGTACGCGCAAGAGTATCAAAAACCGATTAGGAGAGAAAAAGAAAAATTCGAACTGCTATCGAAATACCTGTGGCGTGCGAAAAGAGAAAAGGCCACCTCGCTGAAGCGAGTGGCCTTTTGCTAATTAGAGCAGCTGGTGTTAGTGCGCGCCGACCATTGAAGGACGCGTGTCGAGGGTGCCGTTGGCGTAGCCTTCCTTGATTTCTGCGATGGTCTTGGGAGCGTAGTCGCCTGCGTGGCCGGCCTGGCCGAACTCGGTCATGCGTTCGGAGACAACTTTCTGCATGGCTTCGCGTGCGGGTTTGAGGTAGTCGCGTGGGTCAAACTTTTCAGGCGTCTCGAAGAAGACCTTGCGGATGGCTCCGGTGATGGCCAGACGGCTGTCGGTATCGACGTTGATCTTGCGAACGCCGTTCTTGATACCGAGCTGAATTTCTTCGACGGGTACTCCCCAGGTTTCCTTAAGGTGGCCGCCATATTGATTGATGACGTCCTGCAGGCTCTTGGGCACGGACGAGCTGCCGTGCATGACGAGATGGGTGCGCGGCAGGCGGTTGTGAATCTCGATGAGCAGATCCATCTTGAGCACTTTGCCATCTGGCTTCTTTGAAAACTTGTACGCGCCGTGGCTGGTGCCGATGGCGATGGCCAGGGCATCGACGCCCGTGCGCTCGGCAAATTCGACTGCCTGGTCGGGATCGGTGACGTGTTCGAGGCCGGAGCCGCCTGCGCCGTGGCCGTCTTCGATGCCGCCGAGGACACCGATTTCGCCTTCGACGGTAACGCCGCGCTCGTGAGCGAATTCAACGACCCTGCGGGTGACTTCGACGTTCTCTTCAAATTCTGTAGGGGTCTTGCCGTCAGCCTTGAGCGAGCCGTCCATCATGACAGAGGTGAAGCCGAGTTCGATGGCGCTCTTGCAGGTCTCGAAGCTGTTGCCGTGATCCTGATGCATGGCTACGGGAATTTCGGGATAGAGTTCGGCAGCCGCCAACATGAGGTGGTAGAGGAATTTGTCCTGCGAATACTGCCGGGCGCCGCGGCTGGCCTGAATAATGACGGGCGACTTGGTCGCACGGGCCGCTTCCATGATGGCCTGGATCTGCTCCATGTTGTTTACGTTGAAGGCGCCGACGCCGTATCCGCCTTTGGCGGCCTCGTCGAGTAGCTGGCGCATGGAAACTAGAGGCATAAGAGTTCTCCTTCTGGTGTGCTACGGCGTTTCGCGACGGATGCGAGACGGTGGCAGCAATCGTCCTTATGGTATCAGAGAGCTTGAGCCGGATTTCCGCTCCATCGAAAGTGGCAGGATGTCAATAGCTGAAAGGCGTGTAACCTTCACGGCATAGATTCATCCTATAAATGAAGGTTTGGATCAGGTACTTCAGGAGAGTTGTATGCGTGTCATCCGTAATACGTTCATGATGGCTTTGATGGTATGTGCTGTGTGTGTTGGCTGCCACGCGGCCTCGAGAACTCCAGCGCCTGCGCCATTGAACGATGCTCAGCTTGCGCAAAAGTCTGGGAAGCAGACCGCGGTTTTTGCGGGTGGGTGTTTCTGGGGTACCCAATCGGTGTTTGAACGGGTGAAGGGGGTGCTGGATACCACTGCAGGATATGCCGGCGGGTCGGCTGCGACTGCGACTTATGATCAGGTGACGACCGAAACCACCGGACATGCTGAATCGGTGAAGGTGGTATACGATCCTTCGAAGATTACTTATGGACGGCTGCTACAGATTTTCTTTTCCGTGGTGCATGATCCGACGCAGCTCAATCGACAGGGCCCGGATGTGGGTACATCATATCGATCGGCAATCTTCTATACGAATGATGAACAGCAGCGGATAAGTAAGGCTTACATCGCGCAGCTCGATGCGGCGAAGGTATTTCCGAAGCCGATTGTTACACAGGTCGTTCCGCTGAAGGGTTTCTATGATGCCGAGTCTTATCATCAGGACTATGCGCTTTATAACCCGAACAATCCTTATATATTGGTTTGCGACAAGCCAAAGATCGACGCGTTGAAAGAGGAGTTTCCGGAGCTGTTCAAGGAATACAAGGGTAAGTAAGCGTTTGTTTACGGTCGTTAATGCAGAAGAGTTGCAACAGTGCGAGTTAGTTGCAGCGCTTCTTGAGTGTTTCTATTCGTTAACCAAAAGAGCACAGTCTGGAAGTTATCGCCAGGAAAAAAAGGCTGACCTGAATTTCAGGTCAGCCTTCTCTTTTCTATAAGAGAGTTGGGTTGAAAGTTAGTAGCGTCCACCGCGTCCGCCGCCACCGCCACGGTCATTGCCGCCGCGTCCGCGTCCGCCACCGCCGCCACCTGCGCCGCCCTTTTGTGCCTGGAAGCAATCGCGGCAGAATACCGGACGATCGCCTCTCGGTTCGAAGGGAACAGTAGTCTGCTGGCCGCAGCCTGAGCAGACTACTGCTGTGCCTGTCGTGGCGCGGGAGCTATAACCGCCTCCGCCCCCGCCGTAAGTGCTACCGCCGCCGCCGCCGAAGCCGCCACCGCCGGCCTGGTCAGCTTTCTTGGCCTGCCTGCAAGGCTTGCAGCGCTTCGGCGTCGAATATCCCCGTTCCTGAAAGAACGTTTGGTCGGCAGCAGTGAAAGTAAATTCTCGCCCGCAGTCGCTACAGGTTAGTTGCAGATCTCCAGCCATTGTGTTCCCCTTTTTCAGTTTGTGAAAACCCGTAGACCTCGCGGGTACAAACAGTCTACGCGCTTTGTGGCGCTGTTACTCTAAATCGTTTCATAGAAATTGACAGAGAACGCTCGATTTTTCTTAAATCGCTACGCTCTGCGGCGGAGGCGAAGGTAGAAGCGATACCTTTGCTGGAGGCGCGGCCAGTGCGGCCGATACGGTGAACAAAGTCCTCGGCAACCTTTGGGATATCGTAATTAACTACGTGCGCAACATGCTTAACATCGATTCCGCGCGCCGCTACATCGGTAGCAACGAGGATACGATGACGGCCTTCAGAGAAGCTTTTGAGGGCCTGATTACGCTGTGCCTGCGAGCGGTCACCGTGAATCTGCGTTGCAGAGTGACCTGAGCGAACGAGGCGGCTGGCTACGCGATCTGCACCATGCTTAGTGCGAACAAAGACCAGGAAACTACCGTCGCCGGATTCGAGTAAGTGTTCGAGAAGCTCGTGCTTCTTATCCTGCTCAACTTCAAATGTCTGTAACTCGACATTCTCGGAAGGTTTCAGTACGGAACCTATTTCAATGCGCACAGGATCTTTCAGATATTCACGAACTACTTCGCGTATCTGAGCGTCGAGTGTGGCGGAGTAACAAAGCGTCTGGCGGCTCTGGGGTAACATGCCTGCGATGCGACGAATAGCTGGCTTGAATCCCATATCCAACATGCGGTCGACTTCGTCGAGAACTAAGATCTGGACCTGGTCGAGCTTGACGAGTTTGCGATTGAGATAGTCCTCGAGACGTCCGGGGGTAGCGACGATGAGGCGCGCTCCGCGGCGAATTTGTTGCAGCTGAGGGCCCTCGGCCATGCCTCCGACGACGAGAGCGACCGCATTGGCCGGGTTGGTGTTGAGGTTGCGGAAGTGTGTTTCCACCTGCATTGCTAGCTCGCGGGTAGGCAGCAGGATAAGTGCCGTGGCGGAACGAGATTCGGTCTTGGCTAGCTTTTCCAAAATGGGAAGAATGAAGCTAAGAGTCTTGCCGGTGCCGGTCTGAGCGGTGGCAAGTACGTCTTTGCCTTCAAGCGCGGGCGGTACGGCACCAGCTTGCACGGGAGTCGGTGTAATGAAATTGAGTGCAGCGATGCGCTTCTTGAGCGCGTCGGAAATCTGAAAATCTGAAAATTGAGTCACTTAGTCCTTGTATGTGGCCACGCACAGCTTGGCTGGGGGCCTTGAGCTATTCTCTGCGGCGGCTTCAAGCGCCAGAAGAGAAACAAATATCAATGCGTAGTGGAGTACCGAAGGGAGATAAATAACCCAATGGTTGAGTGGAAGTAAGACGCTCAACCCGGCCCTGCCGCACGCTGCCTCTGATTGCCGATTCAGGCAATCTGCTGTCCGCTCAACCCAAGTATGTCGGGTGAATAACAGAGCGGCTACGCTGTAGGGGCTTGGATGAATAAAACTTGCGGGGCAGTCTTGCTTTTATGGCCCGGCGAACAGCCTATTCCTTTTCCAGGAGGGTTCGGGACCAAGTTCTCCGAATCTTAGTATCTGCCGGAGAGCGAGAATGGCTCACAACCAAACAACTGAGCGCAATTTAAGAGTAACATGGTTTACCAATTTGTCAACCTTGCGAGACGCGTCTACCTGCGACTAAAGAGGTAGTGGTTCGTTGGAAGGATGCCGGAGACCCAGTATTTGCTTGACTTCTATCTATTCGACTGTCAGTGTGAACCCCAAGTTAAAACTTAGTCATTCTTCAGGTGGGGACATTATGAATAGTCTCGTCAGGTTCAGTGTCGTAATTCTTCTAATCTATGGAATTCTGCTTGGGAGTCCTGCACCCGCGAAGGCAGACCGCATAGAAGATGCTGCAATCGGCGTTGGAGTGGCTATTGGAGTCGTGGGTATCGCCATTGGATTTGGTATTTACTATGCAGTACACCACGACCATTCGATCAAAGGATGTGTCACGGGTGAGCCGGGGTCGCTCCTGCTTACGCAAAAGGACGATCCACAGGTCTGGACACTGATTGGAGATACGGCTGGGGTACATGCCGGCGACCGTGTCCGCGTAGTGGGCAAGAGAAAAAAGAAGGCCCCCGATGGAAGCCGGCAATTCATCGTCGAGAAGCTGGGCAAAGACTATGGACCGTGCCAGGTTTCCGCGTCCGCCCACTAAGAAAGACTTAGCAACGGGCTATTCATAGCGGATTGCGGTGATGGGTTCGATGCGGGCAGCTCGCAGCGCGGGGAGAAGCGATGCGAGGCTGGCGATTGCAGCAAGCGCAATGACTGAGCCGATGAGAATCCAAGGATCGCGAGGCGAGGTTTCGTAGAGGAAACTGGCCAGGGCTCGTGAGGCGAGAATTGCGGCGACGAGTCCTGCCGCCGAGCCGAGGATAGCGACTGTCGCGTTTTCGCGGAAGATCATGGCGATTACTCCGGCGCGCTGTGCTCCTAGCGCCATACGGATTCCGATTTCGCTGGTGCGACGGGCTGTCGCGTAGGCGAGCGTTCCGTAGAGACCTATGGCGGTAACGAGGAGCGCGCATGCGGCGAAGAACACTGCGAGCAGAGCCATCATGCGTTCTGTGCTCAGGGCCTTGTTCATTACCTCATCTGCCGTTGTCATGATTGGGGCGGGAATCGTTGGCGCGAGACGCGAAGCTATGGAGCGGGCGGCACCGGCGAGCGGAGCCTGAGAGCCATCGAGACGCACGACCGCGCTCAGCGATGGCTTGGGCTGCTCGTCCTGTTGCATCGGGACGTAGCCTATCGCCGAGGCGGGTGTGCGCATGTCGCGATACTTTGTGTCGCCAACGACGGCGACGACTTCGAAAGATATCTTCTCGCGCGGATTTATGACCTGCTGGCCAATAGCGCTGCGATCGGGGAATAGGAGCCTTGCTGCGGATTGGTTGAGGATGATTTTCAATCCCGAAGCTTTCGTATCGCTCCATGTGAACTCGCGTCCGAACAGCAGAGGAATACGCATGGTTTCGAAGTATTTCGGCCCGACGGCGTTCATCCACATGATTTGGGGCTTGCCACCGGGTGCTGAATATCGCCCGTTCCAGCCGCGGTGGGACAGCGGCACGATGAATTCGAAGCTGACGCTTTTGACGCCGGGCTGGCGGCTGAGGTCTTCGTCGATCTGCTGATAGGTTTGCATGAGCTGGTCGCCTTCGAGCTGCTGCTTGTCCATGCTGAAGGCGATGTTGACCAGACCTTTTGGGTCGAAGCCGGCGCCTGATTTGTAGAGCTTGACAAGGCTGGTCGCGAGCAATCCTGCGCCGGCTACAAGAACCAACGCCAACGCCACTTCGAACGCCATGAGCATTCGAGGGAGAAGCTTTCGCCTCTGGTGAGCTTTGCTGGCGTGCTGGCCCTCTTTGATGTGTTCGTTGAGGTCGCCGCTGGTCGCCTGCATTGCAGGGACGAGGCCGATCAGGAGCGTTGCAACTATTGAGATCACTGCGGCAAACAGGAAGACGGACGCATCGAGCGAAGTGTCGAGTTGCGCGCTCTGGGCCATGCTGCCGCCCATCAGCATTGTGCCGAGTGAGTGACTGACAATGGGCGCGAGGGCGAGGCCTAATGCTGTTCCTATAGTCGCGATGAGCAGGCTCTCGACGAGCAGCTGATGCACGAGGCGTGTACGTGTTGCGCCCATGGCAAGGCGCGTCGCCAATTCACGCTCTCGTGCTGCGCCGCGCGCCATCAACAGACTTGCGAGATTGAGGCAGGCGAGCAAAAGAATGCCTCCGCACATGCAAAACATGACCACAAGCGGTTGGCGAAAAAGAGTACGAGCGTAGGTGTATCCTCCTGACCCTGGCTCGGCTCCAAAGTGAAAATGATTCTTGTCTCCGTCGGCGATGTAGCTGGGGTCGGCCTCCGATCCGTGCAGGATTGGGCCGGAGATTGCCAGCAAAGCTGCGTTGGCCTGGGTGAGGGTGACGCCGGGTTGCATGCGGGCAATAACGGTAAGCCACCACGCATGAAATCCAGCGTTGATGTGATCTCTTGGAGCATCGAGGATTGGGTCGGCAGAGAGTGGGGCAAAGATCTGCGGCCGTTGCGTCGGATCTGCGCCAATGAAGCTCCGAGGCATAACTCCTACAACGGTAAACGGCGTGTTGGCGATGATGAGTTTGCGGCCGACGACGTCGGTCGCGCGATTGAACCAAGTTTGCCAGAACGTCTCGCTGATCACTACTCCGAGACCTGCAGGATTGCCTCCTTGCTGGTCATCTTCCGGGGTGAGATAACGGCCCAGGATTGGCTGTGTCTGAAGCGTTGCGAAGTATTGACCACTGACAAGAGCGCCACGAACATTCTCATTACCGGACTTACCCTGCACCTGGAGCGTGTCGTCGTTATAGGCGGCGACATTTTCAAAAACTTCGTGCCTGTTTTCAAGGCTGCGAAAAAAAGGCGTGCAGAATGAGTACTCAGGGTTAGGACCACCCTCCTCCATGCGCAGCACTGCCAATTGGCCGGCATTGGGTATAGGAAGCGAGCGCAGCAGCAGGCCATTGATGAGAGAGAAGACGGCGGTATTTGCGCCGACTCCGAGAGCGAGGGTAAGCAGTGCGACGGCAGTGAAGCCGGGCGATTTGCGCAGCATGCGCGCGGAGAAGCTCAAGTCCCGCAGGAAGTTTTCAAGCCATCGGAATTGCCATAGTTCGCGCAGGCGTTCATGCCAACGATTGGCATTGCCAAAGGTGCGGCGCATCTCTGCATTGACACGCTGCTCTGGAACGCCCTGGCGACGCAGTTTGTCGCGGAGCAATTCCTGATGAAACTCAAGCTCTTCGGCAATCTCGCGGTTGGCGTGCCGTTTGCGAAACAGAGACTTCAGGCGCAACAGAAATGGATGCAGGTGAGATGTCATGCGAAATCTCCTCAAGTGTGTTGCTATTCGCAGCGGATGGCTTTGATAGGTTCGATTTGAGAGGCGCGTATTGCGGGCATGAGCGATGCCGCCGCGGCGATGGTGACGAGCGAAGCCACGGCGCAAATCATGATCCATGGATCGCGTGGCGACGTTTCATACAGGAAGCTGGCCAGCACCCGCGATGTGAGGAGGGCTGCGATCAATCCCGCAACGGAGCCGGCGATGGCGACTCCGGCGTTTTCGCGGAAGACCAGCCCAATGACTCTTGCGCGTTGCGCTCCAAGGGCCATACGGATGCCGATTTCGCTCGTGCGCCGCGCGGTCGAGTAGGCAAGTGTGCCATAAAGTCCAATGCCCATGACCAACAGCGCGCAGCTCGCGAAGAAGAGCGAAAGATATGCCATTACGCGCTCTGAACTGATTGACTCGTCGAGCACGCTGTCCATGGTGAAGAGCAGCGGCGCGGGAATCTCCGGGGCCATCTGTATGGCGAGTGAGCGAGCGGCGTTGGCCAGAGGAGCTGTCGGTCCGTTGAGGCGAACAACGGCTGAATACGAAGGCTTCTTGTCTTCTATCTGAGTGATTGGGAAGTAAGCTGTGGGCGGAGCCGGTGAACGCAGGTCCTCATACTTTGCATCGCCCACAACTCCGATGACTTCAAAGTCTGGCCTCTTTTGATCGCGCAGAATATGACGGCCGATCGCGCCATGTTCGGGGAAGTAGAGCCTGGCGGCCGTTTGATTCAGTATGATCTTCAATCCACTCGATGCGTTGTCGTTCCAACGGAAGTCACGGCCTTCATATAAGGGGATGTTCATGGTGCGAAAATAGTCGGGCGCTACCGCGTTCATATGGATGTCGTGAGACGTGGTGCTGCCGGGCAGAGATAAATCCTGGTCCCAGGTGCTATCCGTTAGTGGAGTCATTCTCTCGTAACTGACGCTGGTAACTCCGGGTTCATGGCTTATAGCCTCTGCGAACTCTCGATACAACCGCGTGAGCGGGTCTCTATCGAGGGGTTGCTTGTCCATGGCCAAGTCAATGTTCACGAGGCCTTTTGGATCAAAACCGATTGCCGCTCCATAGAGACGAAACAGGCTTGAAGCGAGCAGTCCGGAACTGACGACCAGCAGGAGGGCCAGAGCAACCTCCGAGGCCAGCATGACACGGGGCAGGATGCGCCGCCGTTCGCGAGATTGGGTCGCATGCTGACCGTCCTTGATGTGATCGTTGAGGTTGCCGGAGGTGGCTTGCAATGCAGGCACGAGTCCGATCAGCACGGCAGCTGTGCATGCAGCCAGCGCTGCAAATCCCAGGACTCGCAGGTCAAGCGACGTATCGAGATAAAACTCGCGCCCGTGCCCACTCATGAGCATGCTCGCGAGGCCGTGGCTGACTACAGGAGCAAAGATCATGCCGATTGCTGTTCCTATGAGTGCAATCAGCACGCTCTCAACGAGCAATTGCTGAACCAGACGGCGGCGGGTTGCTCCCATTGCCAGGCGTGTTGCCAGCTCGCGTTCACGTGCTGCGCCGCGGGCCATCAGCAGACTGGCCAGGTTGAGGCAGGCCAATAGCAGGATGCCGCCGCACATCGCCATGAGCGCTGTCAGGGGCTTAGAGAAGAAGAAACGAATGTAAGTGAATCCTTTTGCACCCGGCACGGCGACAAATTGGAAATGGTGTTTCTCGGCATCGGCGATCCAGCCCGCGTCTGGCACTGTGTCACGAAGGATGGGCACTGAGATCGTTTTGAGTGCCGCATTCACCTGCTCCAGCGATACACCGGGCTGACGCCGGGCCATGACCGTGAGCCACCAGGCGTGGTGACCAGCCGACGTCAGGTCTTGTGGAGCGTCGATGACAGGCTCTTCAGAGAGGGGTACAAAAAACTCGGGCCGTTGCGTCGGGTCTGCTCCTATAAATCGCTTAGGCATGACTCCAACAACGGTGAAAGGGGTATTGGCGATTTGGAGCTTGCTGCCAATTACGCTTGTGTCACGATTGAACCGAGTTTGCCAGAAATGCTCGCTGATGACGACGGCCAAGCCTGCGGGGCTACCCCCTGGACGATCATCTTCGGAGGTGAGATAGCGACCAAGAAGGGGAGGCG
>Ga0206896_1019_pt1 | contig 41201 bp, 35 predicted proteins | sample Alteio_BWOrgHeat_52_FD_152969 | JGI IMG/M metagenome (GOLD analysis project Ga0206896, IMG submission 152969) | Enriched cells from forest soil in Barre Woods Harvard Forest LTER site, Petersham, Massachusetts, United States -... | ecosystem: Environmental > Terrestrial > Soil > Temperate forest >... | reverse complement strand
TTCAGGCTGGGCAAACACAACGGGCCCCGTCACGTTTCAAGTTCCCATTAGATTATGCCGTTATCATCTTCGAGACAGACCAACGCGTGATGAGTTCCCCGAGCCGGTTCAGGGCGTCGGGAAGTTTCTCACCGACTGCTGCGAAGCCGAGCCGGAAATGCGAAGGCGCGTCGAAACAGTCTCCAGGTGCGAGCAGGACGCCTCGCTCTGCCGCGGCCTGGCAAAAGGCGCGGCTGTTTTCTCCGCTGAGCAGCCATGGAAAAACGGTCATTCCGCCTCGTGGAGAAATCCAACCAATAGTATCGCGATGCTCGGACATAAAGGCGGTAATCAGGCGAAGATTTTCAGTAGCGATTTGCTGCGTCTTTCCTAGCACAGTGTCACGATGGCGCATTGCGATCTCCGCCAGCATCTCTCCAGCGCTGTTGTTTGTAATGGAGAAATAGCAGCGCGCAGTCCAGTAGCGCTTGCGGCGCTCGGGGTCATTCTCGATCATCCATCCCGTCCGGACGCCGGATAGAGGGAAGGCCTTGGAGAAGTCATGGATGACAGTTGTGTGGGGCAGGCGAGCGGCCGATAGTGTCGGTTGCCCATGGTAGATGGGATGGTAGACTTCGTCGCTGATGAGTTGAATTCCGCGTGAGGACGTGTGGTCATGCAGGATGTCCAGGTCCGCGTTGCTTATAGTTGCGCCGGTGGGGTTGTGCGGAGTATTGATCAGGACCAGCTTTGTGTTTCGGTCGGTGAGTTTCTTGATCTCTTCTATATCGAAGGCAAACCCATTCTCCTTACGAAGGGTGTAATAGCGGGTCTCGATCCCAAGAGACTCGGGCAGCGCAGAGAAGGTTGCGAAGGCCGGCTGAGGCAGAATTACATTAGCGCCTGGCTCTGCCGCCATCCACATGAGAACCAGCAGTGCTTCAGAGGCGCCAGTTACGACCTGCACAGCATCTACATCCACCCCTTGCATGTCGGCGATCTCGGCGCGAAGACCCTGTGCGCCTGCCGGGTGGCCGTAGACAAGCTTGTGATTAAGGAAGAGCTGGCGCTCCTCGTCGGTGGCGAGACTCAAGATTTCGTTTAAGGTCCATGACGGGCCGGTGCTTGCAGCCAGATTGAATTCGGTATCGTGTTCGTGAGCATCCAGCCACATATCGAGTAGGAAGGGTTTTAATTCCATGTCGCACCTCAGAGAATTAGATCAGCCGACAGATAGACCAGCCTCACAAAATTTACGGGTGACGGACTGGGTGGTCTTCGTGTCTTTCTCCCTCCCGATACCAAGTGGGGCACCGCAACTCGGATGTGCCGCCACGAAATTAGGACATCGACATCATCGTCTTCTGGATCGCTGCTCTGTAGCGGCAAACCGAACCCGAAAATCTTATTATTGACAACAGGCTAAATCACTCATTTACCCGGCCTGTGGCCGCAAACTTGCGCTCTCGCCGGATCGGTCTCGGACTTGCGGAAAACTACCCTCCCATGAAGCACAATGGAACAAGGGGAAGGCTCCGGTTCGATCTCTTCTAGATGACACCAAACTGCACAAAGGTCGCGCAAATACCGCGTTAATCAGGCTCAATAATCTGTATCAGCGACTGTATTCAATGGTTTACGGCCAAAAACATACTCCCTCCCCCGTCGGGTTCTGGATCATCGTTTGTTCGCCCAAAACGCTTCCGGGAAAGATTGCCTGTCGGGCAATTCTCTCTGATGCCGTATGCTTTTTCCATGCAACTGGAAGCTATTCAGGCAGCTCTTCGTGAAGCCTCACCCGAAGGATCGAGTATCGACGGTTGGCTTTTTTATGACCATCATCATCGCGATCCTATTGCCCAGCGTATCCTCGGCCTCGACTCTCACGCGCATGTGACGCGCCGCTGGTACTACTTCATCCCGGCGGAGGGGGAGCCGCGAAAGCTGGTGCATCGCATTGAAGCCGGCCGGCTGGACGCCTTGCCGGGGACCAAGGGGACGTATTCGAGCTGGCAGGAGCTGGGCAAGGGCCTCGACACCATGCTGGCCGGGGCGAGGCGGCTGGCGATGCAGTATTCGCCGAAGAACGCCATCATGTATGTGTCGATGGTGGATGCGGGCACGGTCGAGTTTCTGCGTTCGCTGGGCAAGGAGATCGTCTCTTCTGCGGACCTTGTCAGCCGTTTTGAGGCGGTGCTCACGGCGGAACAGATGGCCAGCCACACGGTCGCTCAGCGCAAGATCGACGCTATTCTGGCGCAGGCTTTTCGCGAAATTGGACGCGTTCTCAGACCGGCGTCGGGCAATCCGGCCCGTATTACTGAATACGACATGGTGCAGTGGTTCGCCGATGCCATGCGGCGTGAGGGGCTTGTCTGGGAGAATGGCCCGAATGTCAGCGTCGGCCCCAATAGCGCCGATTCACATTACGAACCGACCGCTGACCGGTCGCTACCGATTCGCAATGGCGATTTTTTGCTGATTGATATCTGGGGCAAGACGGAAGCGCCCGCAGGAGGGCTGCCGAGCATCCACTACGACATTACCTGGACGGGCGTCATAGGCCGCGAGCCCACTGCGCTGGAGCAACAGGTTTTCGCCACTGTTCGCGATGCGCGCGATGCGGCAGTCAGGGTTGTCGAGCAGGCATTTGCGGCTGGCCGCGTACTGCATGGCTATGAGCCGGACGATGCTGCGCGCGAGGTGATCCGCAACGCTGGGTTTGGCGACTACTTTACCCATCGCACGGGCCATAACATCGCCGCCGAACTGCATGGCTCGGGCGCGCATCTTGACAACCTGGAGACGCACGATGAACGGCTTATCCTGCCGAACACCTGCTTCTCGGTTGAGCCTGGAATCTATCTGCCACCGGATTTCCCGGGCGGCGTTTATACCCAGTTCGGTGTCCGGAGTGAAGTGAATATGCTCACGGCTCTGGGCAAGGCATGGGTGACGGGACCTCGGCAGCAGGAGCTGGTTCGCATCTAGGGGGGATCCCGAAGCGGTCCGATCTGTCCCGGATGCCCTGCTATGGGTGTCGATTTTGCACTGCGAGGTCGGTGGTAGGACTGGCGCGGCAGAGGATCGAGAAGAATCGAAACAGCTTACCGTAAACAGGACTAGAATTGAATTAGACAGATATGTCCACTACCCAGAATAAAGACTATTACGCCACACTTGGGGTCAAGAAGACCGCCACTTCAGACGACATCCGGAAGGCGTTTCGCAAGCTCGCGCGCAAGTACCATCCCGACGTCAACCCTAACGACAAAAAGTCCGAAGAGAAGTTCAAAGAGATCTCTGAGGCCAATGACGTGCTCTCGGACGAGAAGAAGCGCAAGGTTTACGACCAGGTCGGCTTCTATTCCGACCAGATCGACCCGGCGCAGGCTGAGGCCTATGCGCGGCAGCAATCGGGCCGGCGGCAGGGTCCTCCGGTAGACTTTGGCGGATTCGACTTCTCCGGTTTCCAGGGAGGGCCCGGTCAGGGGGCGGCGGGCGCAGGCAAGAACGCGGCGGATTCGGCGTCGTGGGGCAGCTTTCGCGATATCTTCTCTGGAATCTTTACCGGCAATGAAGCGCAGCGGCGTTCGCATGGGCCGGAACCGGGCACCGATCTCGAATACCAGGCTCCGATTGAGTTCTGGACAGCGATCCGCGGGGGCAATGCGCGTATCGAGATTCGTCGCCAGGAGGTTTGCCCTACGTGTCATGGGCAGGCCTCTTCGGGAGCTCCTATGACCTGTCCGGAGTGCAGCGGCACCGGCCAGGTAACGCAGATGGGTGGCCGGATGAAGTTCAATATTCCCTGCCCTCGGTGTGGCGGCTCAGGACGCATCACCAACGCCTGCCCAACCTGCCACGGCGAAGGGCTGATCTATCGCACCGAGACAATCGAGTTCCGCATTAAAGCGGGGACCCGCGATGGGCAGCGCATTCGTCTGCAGGGCAAGGGCAATGCCGGCACCAATGGCGGTCCGCAGGGAGATCTGTACGTGATTGTCCGTATCGGCAGCCATCCGGTCTTCACGCGCGTCGCCGATGACATTCATCTCAACGTCCCGATCACGATTGCGGAGGCTACGCTGGGCGCCAAGGTGGATGTGCCGACGATTGAGGGCCGCGCGCAATTGCGCATTCCTCCCGGGACGCAGAGCGGGCAGAAGCTACGGCTGCGCGAGCGGGGGGTTGAAAGCGCTTCAGTGGCAGGACAGCGAGGCGATCAGATTGTTACCGTCGAAGTCGTGATTCCACAGCTCAACGATGAGCGCAGCAAGGAAATAATGCGCGAGTTTGCGAAGCTTAATAATCAGGATCCGCGAGTCACTTTGTTTGATAAGTTGTAGGCAAATGCTATGACGGCAAAACGTAAATCCAAAGGCGCGTACATGATTTCGGCGGTGGCCGAGATGTATGACATTCACCCGCAGACCTTGCGCCTGTACGAGCGTGAGGGATTGCTGAAGCCTTCGCGGACGGAGGGCAACACGCGCCTCTATACCGATGAGGACGTCGAGAGGCTAGAGTTCATTCTGAACCTGGCGCGGGATCTGGGTGTGAATATCGCGGGTATCGCTATCATTCTGCAGATGCGTGAGCGGATGGAAGAGATGAATCGCCAGATGCAGAACTTTGTGGAGTATGTCCGCACTGAGATGCTGGATCATATGACACAGGCTGCCGGCGCGGCTTCGAAGTCTGCCATGGTGCCGTTGCGCAAGCCGATTATTGTCCACAAGCCTGCCCCGTCCAGCCGTAAGCAATAGATCCTCAGACGACTGTCTCAGCGCGGTTTTTTCTGAAGAATAGCCTTAGTCCTAGATATGCCAGCAGCCCAATGGGGCCGAAGAAGAACGTCAACAGAAGAAGCGGAACTACCAGTAGATGGGGAATGCCTCGCTGCCGGCTGTCGGCGATTTCCCAGCCTCCGATGAAGAGATCGAAGGCGAGATAGTGTACCCATCCGGCGACAACCAGCCAGCGGCTGGTGAAGAGCAGCATTACCGCGTCGAGGGAATCGAAGCCTCCGGGGTGGCCTGCCCAATGGGTCAGGATCACGCCGGTGTAGACGATGGCGATGATGGCCGGAATGCAGATGGCGCCGATCAGGCGAGGCAGGCGTTCGCGGACACGTTTAGGCCACAGTGGGGTAAGCAAGAGGCACAGCCAGCCTGCCATGGCGAGCGCTCCACAGAGGCGAAACAATCCATCGGGCGTGATCATCGTGTCATCTCCAATTGCGGTGTTGATTCCTTGTTGCGCGTGAGGGCGATCCAGCTCAGGCCGATAAGAACGGCTGTGAGCCATGAGGCCCAACCGCTCAGAGTGAGCGCGTCAGGCTTTAGAAATGGCTGAGCGCGCAGGGCTTGCCAGAGCGTGAGGACGAAGGCGAGTGCGAGGCTCATTCCCACTAAGGCAACTAGCCGGACCTGCCGGATATGGGCCCAGCCGGCGCGCTTTCGTGTGAACCACCAGGCGAGCAGCAGAACCTGCATGGCATGCAGGCCGATAAAGTGAGCGATGCGAAGGTCGCCGTGATCGGTGCTCCAACCAGTGATGGGCAGGGACGGGCCGCCGTCGGGACCGCCTACGCTGTGGGCCCCGGAGTGAGGATGGGCGCCGGTCTTGTGAGCTTCCGCCAGCTGCTGACGGGTGGGAGTAGCCATAAAAACGCCGGTACTCATGCCCAGCAGGGCAAGGAGCAGGCCGAGACGAATTGACAATCCCAGAGCCCGGTCGGCGAAGGTTTCAAAGCAGGTGACGATAAACAGAAGGATCGAGGCTGTGAATACAACTCCGATAATCATGCCCATGGCGCCATAAACAGCGGCGTCGAAGGCAGCGGCGGTGTTGAAGTGACTGGTGGTGTGCCGGGCCGCCTGCATGTCGATCAAGGCAATCTCCGGCACGAGTGCAACCGCCATCACATTACCGAGGATTGTGGCGACGCGCCGGGTCTTTATCAGATGGCCGATCATGTAGGCCAAGGTGAAGCAGAACAGGCTCGTGGAAATCCCGAATTTAAGCGGCTTGAGCCAGGCCGGAGCGCCGACGATGAGGGTCGGATCGATCACCAGTCCGACGAGGGAGATTGCGGTATCGATCAGCATGAGGATGCCGGTGACTGTCAGCCATGGCGAACCGGCATAGGGCTTCGAAAAGATCGAGCCAGTGCCGGTTCTCTTTGTATCGCGTTGCGCTTCGCCTCCCTGTGCACTTTGCTCTCGCGGAATAGCACTCATTTTCGCCCTCCTGCCGAGATCTCCCGGTCTCGATGTTAATCAACATAACATTGTTTCCGAGAATTGCAAGAGAAATGTTAGAGTAATTTACATTGATCGAGGTAAGGCTGGAACGGACCGGTGTCGATGGCTAAAACGAAGCGGAAAGGGCGCGAAGAGAAGCAGCCGTACCACCACGGCGACCTGAAGGCTGCCCTGATGAAGGCGGCGCTGCTGCTGATTGACCGGCATGGAATCAAAGGATTCAGCCTGAAGGATGCTGCTGCCCGCGCGGGGGTGAGTACGGCCGCTCCTTACAGGCATTTTGCGGATAAGGATGCGCTGCTGCGCTCTATTCAAAGCGAGGGGTTTGTTCTGTTCGATGCCGCCCTGGCTTTGGCGTTTGAAGGCAGCGATACGGCTCTGGCGAAGATCACGGAAATGGGCGTGGCCTATGTGCGGTTCGCGATGGAGCATCCTGCGCACTTCAAAGTGATGTTCAGCCTCAGCGATGACGACGAAAGCGGACCGGGAGGAGGCAGCACAAAGGGGTTCATGCTGCTGGTTGAAGCGGTTGCGGCTCTCTATCCCAATGCCACGCCTGAGACGCGCAATGACCTGGTGGTGGTCTGCTGGTCGATCGTTCATGGCTTTGCGGTGCTGCAAATAGACGGGGCGTTTGACGCCGCTTTTGGTGTGGGCGATGCTGAGGCGCGACTTCGTCGTGCGCTGGGCTTGCTGTTCGACAGAACTTTATAAGGGCCGCGTAAATCAGGGCATTTTACAAAGGGCGTGGGAGGCGAGTGGGATGCGGCGGCAGGTATTCTTATAAAGCAATGTGGTTTGTCCTCCTTGGCCTGGGTTTGTTCGGCCTTCTCACATCGACTGTCTTCGCTGGCATGGTTATGGCCGGTGCGTGGCATCATCTCCGCAAGCGGGACGCTGCGTTGCAGGCTTTTACACCGCAACTGAGTCTGCTCAAGCCTCTGCATGGCGATGAGCCGGGACTGGAAGCAAACCTGGCCACGTTTTTCGAACAGGACTATCCCGACTCTGACTTTGAGCTGCTTTTCTGCACGCGCGATGAGCGAGATGCGGGGCTGGAGATTGCGCGAAGGGTTTCGGCACGTTACCCGAAGATACGTGCGAGGTTTTTGTGGACGGGCGGCGAGCCACCTTACATCAATGCCAAGGTGGCCTCGCTTGAAAAGATGGTGGCGGAGGCAGCGCACGAGATTCTGGTGATCAGCGATTCTGACGTTCGCGTGACGCGGGATTATCTGTGCGCGGTGGCAGCGCCGTTTGCCGATCTAGAGACCGGAGCGATGACGTGCCTTTATCGCGGAGTGGCCGCGGATGGAGGGCTCTGGGCGCGGCTTGAGGCGGTGGGCATGTCGGTTGAGATGACGGCTGGCGTGCTGGTTGCCAACATGCTGGAAGGAATGCAATTCGTGCTGGGGCCTACGATGGCGGTTCGCCGCGAATGCGTCAGGGCGATGGGTGGCGTTGGTATTTTCGGCGACTACTGTTCGGACGATTACATCCTCGGTAACGAGGTTTATAAGCAAGGGCGCAAAGTCGTTTTAAGTGATCACGCTATCGACCACGTCATTATCAATTCGAGCTTTGTGGAGTCGCTGAAACATCAGGTGCGGTGGATGAAGTCCACACGCTTTTCGCGTCCCAAAGGCCATTTTGGCACGGCGCTTACATTTAGCTTGCCGTTTGGATTGCTGGCGTTGCTGGCGGCAGTTGCGCTTGGGAGGCCGGTGCTCGGTGTTTCGCTTTTGGCATGGAGCATTTTCACGCGCTGGGCGATTGCCTGGGCTGCGGGGCTCAAGGTCGTCCGCGATCCAAGCCTGTTGGACCTGTTCGTGCTGTATCCAATCCGCGACCTGATGGGTTTTGGTTTTTGGGCGGCGAGTTATCTTTCCAGCAAGATTTTATGGCGCGGCAAGGTCTACGAGCTGCTGCCTGGCGGCAGGATGCGTGAGGCTGGATAACCTGCCGGTTTGAGCGGTTGTCAAATCGACGCTGGGTGTCGGAGGATAGCCTTCATGCTTCCGTTGAGACAACCCTTCCGGTTTGCCGCTGCTCTTGGGATTTTGACGATAACGCTTGTAATGGTTCAGCCGCCTTGTCTGGGTCAGGCTGCGGGCGATGAACGATCACGTGTTGAGAAGTCAACCGCTCCTTCACAGATTGTGGGATCGCCGCAATATCAGGAGTTACAGCGGCGGCTTGCGCAGGGATGGAATACATGGGACACAAACAGCATGACTACCCATGTGCTGTTGCCTGAGGGATTGGCGATACATGTCGGGCTGAAGCATAACTCCACTGAATTCAGCGATGAGTTACTTGAGCAGACTTTTGTCGGCAAGGGGTCGGTTTTTCCGGGACCGCATGCCTGGGATGGAAGTTATACCGATCTGAAGATTTCCTGGAAGGGTCATAACTGGCGCGTGCAGAGCGCTCACGATGGGAAGGATCTTGAACTGCTGGTTACGCCGCTTCCATTGGAGAAGAAATCCTCGGTGCCGCCTACGGTTGTTTTCTCTGTGAACTTTCTCTGGAACCTTCCCGGGACTTCGTTGAAACACTCCGATTTCATTGAGACTCACGGCAGTTCGGGGGCGGTGCCTGTCTACTGCACTTGCAGGACGCCTGCGGTGAATCATGGCAATATCTCGATTGGAGGGCCCTACTTTGCAACTGATCTTACGGAGCCGGTGGGTGTCAGCACCGGGAAGCGGCGAAGCGTGGCGGAGATCTCGGAGAGTATCGAACGGCAGCGTCAGGCCTATCTTCGATCTGTTAACTCGGGTAGTGCGGGTAATTCGGGTAATGCGGGTGCGAAGGATTCCGGGCCTATTCTGGATGCCATAGAGACAACTCTGGGTTGGGACACTATCTATGAACCCAGCCATCGACGAGTTGTATCGCCGGTGAGCCGCGATTGGAGCGTTGGATGGGGCGGTTATGTGATTTTCGATTGGGATACGTTTTTTGCGGCTACTTTGGCTGGCACCGGCGATCGGGATCTGGCTTATGCAAATGCGATTGAGACGCTGCATGAGGAAACTGCTGCAGGATTTGTGCCTAACTACGCGCGCGCGGGTGACTGGAAGAGTTCTGACAGATCGGAGCCGCCGGTTGGAGCGATCACTGTGCTTGGTTTGTATAACAGGTTTCATGATCGGTGGTTTTTGCAGGAGGCGTATGAGCCGCTGCTGCGCTGGAATCTATGGTGGGCGGAGCATCGCGATATACAGGGCTACCTGACGTGGGGCAGCGATGGAAAGAATGCGCCGGAAAACCTGGACGACGATTCGCGTGGAACCCGCGCCGGCGCGATTCTGGAGTCGGGGCTGGATAACAGTCCGATGTATGACGACACGACATGGAATGAGCAGGCTCATGTGCTTGAGTTCGCGGACGTGGGACTGATGAGCATGTACATCGCCGACTGCGATGCGCTTGCTTCGATCGCGGATACACTGCAGAGGCCGGATGATGCGAAGGATCTGCGCGACCGGAGTGCGCGTTATCGGGAAAAGCTGGCTACGCTTTGGAGTGCGGACAAGGGGATATTTCTGAACAAGGATCTGCATACGGGCAAGTTCAGCATGCGGCTTTCTCCGACTAATTTCTATCCGCTCATGGCTCATGCTGCGACTCAGGAACAGGCGAAGCGAATGGTGGAGGAACATCTGCTGAATCCGCGGGAGTTCTGGGGGGAATGGGTCATTTCTTCGATTGCGAGAGATGATCCGGCTTTCAAGGATCAGAATTACTGGCGAGGCCGCATCTGGGGGCCGATGAATTATCTCGTGTATCTGGGACTTAGCAACTATGACGTCCCGGCAACCCGCAAAGAGTTTGCGGAAAAATCTTTCAGGCTATTCACGAAGGAATGGACTGAAAAGGGTCATGTTCACGAGAACTACAACGCGATTCTGGGTACGGGGGACGACGTTACAAGCAGCGATCGCTTCTATCACTGGGGCGCGTTGCTGGGGTACGTGGAGTATCTCGAAGACGGCAGAGTGCAGAAGTGAACGGGGTCTATGAACGGGCCTGCGAACGGGGTGTATGAACGGGTCTAAAGGAGACCGGGTGTTTCTTTCTGCGCAGAACTGCTGACGGCGTGTGAATCATACTTGTGCTTCGCGGATTCACTTGGAGCCGCAGTCGAATTGCGGACAGTTGATCCGGCTGCGAGTCGGACGGACTTATGGTGCGGACTCCGCATGGATGCAAGAGGAGATTCTTATGTCGTTTGGACTATATGCAATTGGGTTCGCAATATTGATTGCCGGGTTGGCCTACGGCGCGCATCTTGCCCACGTGCCAACACAGTGGATTGTCGTAGGAACGATTGTCATGATCGGATTAGGTGTGCTATCGGGCGTAAAGGCGACCCGACAGAAAGATCCTGCTAACTAGGTCTAACCTTCTACTCCTAGCAACTTCAATGTTTCTATGCGCGAACGAAGATCAGGCCTTGCGGTCGAATTGCGTTCGTCAGTGCGTTTACAGCGGCCGATCTGTCCAGAGTGTTTTGTCTGCGATGGTCTGGACGGGGATCAGCTTGCCGGCGAGCAGCTGTTGGACCTTGGACCGGTTTGTGTCCTGGGCGAATAGCCAGTGGCGATTTCCCTGCCCCCATAGAGCGGACAATTGATCTTCAGTGAGGAAGATATCCGGCGCGTCGGGATAGCAGGAGCCCCAAACCATGGAGGAGCCGTTGCCATGCGGCGAACAACGCTCCATGACCAGCAGCGCGGGGTGACCGAAAAAGCGATGCGTGTAGAAGACCACGGAGGATGCGTCCGATTGATCTCCGTAGATTATGAAATCATCGGTCGCGCTTCCCTTCTGAATGATCGTGTCTGCCAGTTGTTTTGAGCTCAGCATCGGTTCAAAGCGGGTAAAGGCGATGTGCGCGGCTACGAGGAATACAGCCGCGGTCAGGCCGACGCTTACCGTTGCGGCCACATTGCGGCGCATGAGGCGAAGGCCGAGGCCCGTGGTTGGTCCGAGTAAGAGTGCTACTCCGGCAATGATTGCCGGTAAGCGCAGGGCGGCGAATGATGGGCCGGTAAGGTCGAAGAAGTGAGACATCGAGAGGGAGTAGTCACCGACCGCTCGATGCGCGAGCAGGGTTCCGATGTCGGAGACGTAGGGCAGGTTGCGTGACTCCCACAAACCCAGAATCAGCGCGGCTGCAACACCTGCTCCAATCACGGCGAAGAGAATGTGGGCGTTCAGGATCCAGAAGCTTCCCGCGACCCTGGTTTTCGATGAGCCTGATTGTTTTTCTTCGTGGCGAACACTTTCCCAGGTTTCTTCGATCGACGCGAGCACACCGGCGGTGAGCATGACGAGAGGAATCCATGCGGGCCAGGTGTAGTACTCCTGGTTGGTTGAGAGGGCGAAGAAGACGATAGTGAAGGCGGCGAAGATTCCGAGCAGCCAGGCAGAACGCGTACGGAACTTGAGGCGGAAGACGTAGCTGGCGACATCTTCGCGGACAGCATGATCGAGATAGAAGTCTACCGTTTGACCGCCGTCGCGGTGGAGGTGTTGCAGCCAGGTATGGCGGGTTCTCCAGGCGATGATGAGTGCTGCGGGGAAGAAGAGACTCCAGGGGAAGACCCAGACCAGGTGCAGGAGCCAGTAGGCCACGAATGGCAGCCTGTTGTAGTCATGCGGAAAGCGGAGGCCCAGGAAGCGGAAGACGTGTTCGTTGAGGAAATAGAAATACCAGAAGCCATGGACGTTTCCGATTGTCGGGATGATGCCAGACGGGTGTCCCTGTGTCGGATTGCGCAGACCCGCAAGAACGTGCCAGGGCACGGCGATCAGCAAAAACAGAAGAGAGCCGGAAACCGGCTTAAGCTGACGCCAGCGGCGCCAGTATCCGCTCAACAACAAAGTCGGTATAGCGGCCGCGAAGAAGAAGATGGGCGCGATGAGCCCCTTGGTGAGCGTGGCCAGTGCGAGCGCCGCCCAAGCTATGTAGAAGCGGCCGGGACGGAGGCTTTCAAAGCCTGTGAGCAGGCAATACAGCGCTACCAGCAGGAGGAAACTCAACAGCGCTTCAGGAATGAAGAAGCGGGTAAAGAGAAACGGGCCGAAGGAGGTCAGTGTGCCAAGAGCCGCATAGAGAGCTGCTCGATTTCCCCATGCTCTGCGGCACCATAGCCACGCGATCCACGCGCAGCCGAGCACGGCGAGGGCGTTGGGCAGGTGGGTGGCATAGGCGTTTTCACCCAGAACTTTGTAGAGCCCTGCCACGATCCAATACGGCAGGGGAGGCTTCTCGAGGTAGCGAATCCCGTTGACTTTGAGTGTTACGAGATCGCCGGTCTCGGCCATGTGCGCCGCAGCCTGCGCGTGTGTGGCGTCGGCGTCATCGAGCAGTGGTGGTAGATGCAGGGCGGCAAGATAAATCGCAGCAAAGACGGCCAGAAGCAACACCCAGGTTGCCAGCGCCGACGGAGATGCAGCAGGGCGGGATAAAGGTTTTGTTGTATCTGTCATGAGTTTTGCCTGACAGCCCAGAATATCAGCCGATGAACAGAGCCATCTCAAAACGCGAGGCAAAGCAACGCGCGGCGCTGGTGATTTCTTACACGACGCTATGCAAATACTTCGGGTTGATGAGCGTTGAAAATGGCTGCCGATGCCTATTTCGTTACCTTGCCGCCACTTGCGATTTGGCACGTGTATTGCACTACTTTTACGAGCCACGAACCATTTCTCCCCTGGAGGTGGGTTCGAATGCCTAACCGAGATCGTGCAATTGCATGTGAGGGAGCTCTCGCGCTGCTGACCTTCACACTGATGTTGGGTGTAGCTGCACGAGGATTAAGGCCTCAACCAGGTCCGCCAGAGGTAGTGCGGGCAAATGCCCTGGTCCTGCAGGAACCGCAAAACAAGCCGAGTCCTGATCCCCTGCAGTCTGCTTCTCTCAGGCCGGGCTCGGCGGCGGACAAGTCGACGATCTTCACCGGGACAATCGTCAGGCATGGGTCTGATTTCGTACTTCGCGAACGGTCTGGAAGTCCCTATCGTCTCGATGCTCCTCTGAAGGCACAGCAGTACGAAGGAAGGCCTGTCAGGGTAACCGGCAGGCTGGAAGAGGTTGCGCGGATGATCCATGTCGAGAGCATTGAGGAAATTGCTGCTTAGGCGGGAAGAGTCCCGACAGGCATTTTCGAACCGATCTTCTTGTGTTCGCTTACTGGTGCTTCGAAGAGCACTTATGATGGCTGGGCGCGGAAGGGGGTCCGACCGAGGCGGGTATTGTATTGTTGCGTTAGGGTGCGTTTGTACGAGTATTTTTGGGTGCCCAGAGCGAATGAATGCCATCTCTCGCAGCGACGTTTGCCGCCATCGATATTGGATCCAATTCCTGCCGCCTGAAGATCGCGCGCGTGGTGGCGCACCGGCTTAGAACTCTGCATGAGGACCGCGAAGTTACGCGGCTTGGCACCAGCGTCTTCGACACTGGACTGGTTTCTCCGGATGCGATGGCGACGACCTTGAAGGCACTCAAGCGCTTTCAGCGCGCGGTACAGCTGCATGGTGTCGATCAGATCAGGGTGGTTGCGACCTCGGCGATGCGGGACGCTCGCAATGCGCAGGCCTTTCTGACCTGGGCCAAGGCGGAGACTGGCTGGACGATAGAAATCATCTCCGGCCTGGAAGAAGGGCGGCTGATTCACCACGGGGTTATGACCAATGAGCCGGGAACTCATGGCAAAGTCCTACTGGTGGATGTGGGCGGAGGCAGTTGCGAGATTACCCTGAGTGAGCATCGGCGCATCCGGGAAACCGTGAGCCTGCCTCTGGGAGCGGTGCGGCTGACGCAGGAGTTTATCCCTACGGATCCGCCATCGGAAGAGGGCCTGGCGCGCATGAAGCAGTTCATCGCGCGAGAACTTCGCCGCGCGCATCGGCGAATTCAGCCGGGAAATGTGCCGCTTGTAATCGCGACGTCGGGTACGGCTGCGGCGCTGGCTGAGGCCCACACGACACTTGTGAAGCCGGAGGTTCCGGCTAAACGGGGTCAGGCCGCAGTGAGGTCGGGGAGCAGGGTTGCTCCGAAGACGATCCCGGCGTCGTTGGGAATCACGACCCAGCAGCAGGTGCGCCGGCTGGCGATGAAGTTGCGCAAGATGGATATGGGGCAGCGCGCCGGGGTCTCTGGAATCGGGCCGAAGAGGGCGGAAATCATCGTGGCTGGAGCGTTTGTGTATGCGGAGTTGCTGGAGTCGTTTGGCCTTGCGGGGTTTCGTTACTCGGATCTGGGTTTGAGAGACGGCATTTTGGCACAGATGCTGGCCGAGCAGGATGATAAGGCGTCCGTTCATCTGCAATTTGAACAGGAACGGTGGGAGAGTGTGCTGGGAACGGCGAAGCGCTATGGGGTGAATCTGCGCCAGGCCGAACCGGTGAAGCATCACGCCGAGCAGCTTTTTCGGGATCTGGCGGCGCTGCACGGGCTGCCGGCGGAGTACGAGAACTGGCTGGCGGCGGCGGCGATGCTGAACGAGACTGGGAAATTCCTAAACCACCAGGGACACCACCGGCATACGCAGTACATCATCTCGAGTTCTGAGATTTACGGTTACACAGCGCAGCAGCGGACGATCATCTCGGCAATAGCGCGCTATCTTGGCAAGACTCGACCTCAACCGGGCGACCGCGCGATGCGCAATATTCCGGCGCAGGAACATCTGAACGTCCAAAAGAGCGTTGTGCTGCTGCGGCTGGCTCTGGCGCTGAATCAGGACCGCGCCTCGGATGTGCTGCGGGTGGCGGCGAGGGTCTATCCCAAGCGCGTACTGCTGGAACTTGAGCCAGGGCGTACCGGTGCGGAATTGGAGCTTTGGTCGCTGCGCAAAGAGGCGGATTACTTTCGCGAGGTCTTTGGCCGTGAGCTCTTCGTCACACTGGCGTAGATGACGCGTGCCAGGCGCGGATCTATCAGCCACTGCAGTTGCGCAGGACGCTTGGCCAGATCGATTCTGGCAATGGCGCCTTTGCGCAGGCGAATGCTTCCGATTGGGCCCGGGTAGCCACTCCCATTGCCATTGCCGCTCATGAGCCGCGCAATGAACTGATGAAGGTTGGGATTGTGGCCCACAACGAGGACGCCTTCACGACTGGAGTGTTGCGCGATCAGCTGCTGCACAGAAGCGAAGTCGCCGTCAGGCGCCAAAGCCTGCGAGGTCAGAATCGGTGATTCGAAGCCTATTTCAGTAGCGACGAACTGAGCGGTCTGACGGGCTCGCTTGAGCGGACTGGCGATGATGACGTCGATCTGAGCCTTTAGTCCGGTGAGCATGCCAGCCATCAACATGCACTGCTGCTTACCTTCTTTAACCAGACCGCGCTTGGCGTCCAGAACGGGATTTTCTCGGGGAACGCCAGCATCCGCGTGGCGCATGAGATAGAGATTCATAGGGTAATCAGTTGTGCTAATTTCGGATACGAAACTGCCTCTCGGAAGGATGTTAACACAACGTTAACAATCCAAAAGTCGTATGTAGCACATGCAGCAGATCTGTTGTGTGTTTCCTCATAAAGTGAAATTTCTACCCCGTAAGGTGAAAGCTGACACCCCATAGGCTGAAACCCAGCTGGGTTGCTGCGAAGCGCTGTTCAGGTTCCCGGCTGCCCGCGATTCTATTCGTATGGTTTTGAATCTCTTCAGGGTTTTGAGCGAAGAATTAGATTGCTTATGAACGGCGCATTTATTTGTGCTTCTCGAATGAAACGGACTGCCTACAACAATCACTATGTGCGTATACTGTTGCGGTCTCCGGCCGGGAGATTTTTGCGTTGGCGACTGCGCATGTGGGATTTCTTTGTTTCGATGTTGCCTCGCGGTGGGCCGCTCAACCTTAGTTTTCGCAGGAGTGCGGTTCATACGCGGCTTTTCTGACAGACGGTCAACTGTTCGCTGTTTGACCCTTTCAGCGCAACTCTCATAGTCGCGCGCCGGGAGAGCCCTGAGCCTGCCTGTCGCGAAAACTTCACGAATTTGCAAGCTGGCTGATTCCATCAGCTTCTCGCCCCATGACCGATGTTTTCGGAGGAATTGCAACATGACTAACGACGCCGCAACCCCGCTGGGTCCGCTTTTGAGTGCCGACCGCATCTTCGTCACTGTCGTGGACAACGGCAAGGTCCCTTACCAACTCGAGATTTTTCCGGATGCCAATAACTCGATCCTGAAAGAAAACGGCCTGCCCCAGCAGTATTACTTTATGCCTCAACGGATTTACCTCGCGAAGAAGCAGGATTCACCGCAGGACTTCGATTTTGGCATGACGGTCTTCAAGGGCCTGTTGACCCCAGAAGACACGGTTGGAATCAATCCCGGCCAGACAACGGGCGGCGGTGACGTTGAGGTGGGTGGGGGCTTCTGCACCTTCTCGACGACCTTTGCAATTCCACCGGAAGTCATTCAGAACGCTATCAATGATCTGAAAGACCAGAAATTCGACCAGCCTGCTCCGCCCAGCCTGCTTCCCTTTATGCCCCAGCCTGGCGCGAACGACCCGAGCCCGATTCTCGGAATCGTCCCTATCCTTGGCAATTCTGTCTCGATTTCGATTCCGCAATTCGCCCCTGGCGGCAGCCCGGCGGCGCCTCTCTGGGCGCAGGCTCAGTCCGCGCAGAAAGGCAGTATTGAAGCGACCGGTATCAGCAGCTTCCTGGTGAGTTGCAACGAGCTTGCCGCGGGCGCGATCGCAGGTTCGCTGAAGGCCGGCGTGTCGCCATTCACGGTGAATTATGCGCTGACTGAACAGTTCTATCTTCCCGCCTGCGAAGTCGATGTCGATATCGACATGGATAAGGTCTACGACTCCTTTTCGGCGGCTGTTTCTGTCAGCGACTTTTTCAGCAGCGCATCGTTCCAGGCAGCTTATTCCAATTGCGTGACGAATGGCGCCATCACCACGGTGATGAAGATCGATGAGGCCGCTATTCCCACCGACCTCAAGAACATCATCATGCAGCAGTGTCAGCAGATGCAGACGAACGCCGTCAACTGGGTGAAGGACGAGATTTTCAGCTGGAATCCCACGGATGGTGGGGATGCGCAGGCCCAACAGTCCCCATTCGGAAGCATCTTTGGCGGCGCAGCGGTTTCCATGAAATCCGACTACCAGAGGAGAGCAATTCACGTTCAGCAGACACTTACGCTCGACACATCGATTGCGATGAGTGATACAAAGGCGGGCGACCTCAGCGATCTTGAGCCTGCGATCAAAGCTGACTGGACAAAGTATCTCGCGATCATCGACATCGGCCAGTTCTTCCAGAAGATACAAGTTGCCGCAACCAACGCGATCAACTGGAACGAGACGCTGCCGGATGGCACCAAGCTTTCCGACCCGATTATGTCGGCGATGATATCGGTCAGTTATCCCAACTATTCCGAGCCCCTCGGCGATAAAAACACCGTAAATCTGCAGACATTGGGCCAGGGATACCATTACCTGACCGGTCAGGCTACGGGAACGAGCGGCCTGGCGCAGTGGACTACCAACAACCCGGCCGACATCATCAACATTTCTTTCCTGCGGCTGGACTCGACGATTTCACAGTGGCCCGCGGACCAGGTTCAAGTCACCAAGACTTTGGTCTTCGATGGGAATGACCCGCGCGTCGATATTACGAACAATCAGACTCAGGTCGTTCTTAGTACAACCGATAACAACCATACTCCGGTGCTCGATCTGAACGCCGTCGGGTATGTTTTCGTGCGCTTCGGTTGCAGGCCTCTGCCTCCAAACGTGAGTCTTGTCGTCAACACGTCCCTTGGTCCGCGCAAGGACAATATCACCATCACGAACGCGAACCAAAAAAATGTGATTTGGGAGATATTTTCGGACAAGTATGTGGGGCAGACCTCATTTCAATACACGGTGCAGGTGACTGTACAGGGTCCTAACTTCACCGACGATCCGATCGTTTATCAGTCGGCAGCGCCGATCACTGTTCCTCTGCCGCCGAGCCGGGTGAAGTATCAGCCACTCCTGAATCTGCAGTTACCGGATGCTCCGGCTAACGAGGTGGCAAAGATCAATGCTTACATCCTCCAATATCAGCAGATGATGTTGTCCAACCCTGTCGCCTAGGAGCAGAACAATGGCAATTGGCGAGGCCCCGGTCCGGCCGGGGCTTTTGCAAATGCAGTTCGGTGGCCAGGGGCTGCAAATCACGACTGTACCCCCGTTCATACTGGTCAATCCGAATCAGAGTCTTCCACTGGAATCGAGCCGATCGGAGAACGTCTTCCATGACCGGTTCAACCCGCAACTCATCTGGTATCTTCCTGGCTATCAGTTGGCCGCGGATATCGATACGGGCTTCTCCTTCAGTGCTCTGGAGCAAAGCATCGATATCAGCGGCAACCCGTCTTATCAGGGGACAATAACGCTCACCCTGGACAAGATCGAGCCGCCTGATGTCACTGCCTTCAGGACAGCAAACCCGTCGGTCACTCTTCAGGAGATTCCTTTAACTGGGCTGACCGTCACTCTGGCGACGACTGCGAGTGATCCGCAGAGCGGCCAGGTGCAGCAGAGCGTCTATACGGCTGCGGTCACACCAGACGCGAATGGAAATCTCGCCTTAAGCTTCAATACGTTGCTCGGCGCACAGGTCCTTGTCGCCTACTACAATCTTCAAAACGGCGGGGCATCGCTGACGATGTCGGCGCAATTTGAGGTCTGGCGTGTTGTCCGGATCTTCCATCCGATCATCCTCAAACCGCCTATTGCCGGACATCCGATTGGCGGCGGCGGGACACCGATTATTCAGGCTCCGCACCCAATGCCGGCGGTCGAGCGCATGCCGATCCAGGGCCCGATAATAACGTCGCCCAGGCCCCCGATCGTAGTCTGGCCAAGACCGCCTATCCCTATCCCGCCTACACCACCACCTCCGCAGCCTGTCTATGTAACGGCCAGCGATCCGTTCACGGTGCCATTCGACCTGGGCCAAAAATATACAGCGCCCGGTTACGCGAGAAACTTCACAATAACTGACTCCAATGGGGTTCGGCCGATCCTCAGCATCAACGACCTCAAGGGTTTCGATCAGAAGGAGTCGGAGTTCAGTGAGTTTACGGCGTTGGGAGATGTATCGAGCCAGTATCCCTCTTTCAGTCGGCTATACATCGGCGCGCTCAGTCGCATCATCGTTGCGATACCTGCGGCCTACGGGATCGTGCGCAGCAGCAATGGAACCGCCGCGCAGTGTCAGGCATTGTTAGACAGTACTGCCGGAGGAAGCGGCGCCGCAAAGTTTCAATTTGCCTTCGTTCTCGGTCCAATCTATAGCCCCTTCGATTTCTTCGCGCTGCAGACGGCGCTGGCGAGCAATCCGCAATCGCAAGGCTTCGACCTGGTCCTGCCGAAACGACTGGACACATCACGGCAAGCGACGCTTTCTACACCGTTTCAATCGTCCGTAACATACACGGAAGGGCCGCAGCCGCGGACCTTTGAGCTTGCCGTCGGCATTACAGACGGCAGCGTAACAGGCTCCGCAGTCGCGAACGCCAATCTGTTACTTAAACAGTTATCGGCGACTGTTGAGCCGTTCCTGTCGGGCAGTTTCGGTATTGTTCTCGATGATGGGTATCCACATCCGGTGATGGCGAACGTTGTCGTGAATTTCAGCCAGACGAGCGCCAGCGACGAAATCACCTACGGTTTCGCGGCCGACGGCACCACGATTCAGTTGATCAACGTTTCGCCGCTTGATCTCGAGGTATCGCGTTACGCAATCGTCAATGGCACAAGCGCTCCCCCAGAAAACCTGAATCAGAAGATTCTGTCTGGGCAGACGCTCGCCCTCAGCGACAAGGCGTCATCGTCGCAGGTTTCAATGCTCGTAGATTGCACCCTCGCATTGGAAAACCCGTTCACGAAGGACGCTCTCCAACGCTATGTCGCATTCATCACCCAGGACGTGCAGAACGTTAACTATCAGATTAGTGTGTTAGCTGCGGGCGTGGATTTCGTAGGGATGGGGATCGCCGAGATTGATGTGATCATCGCGATTCCTTCGCTGCCGCAACTCAGCATCCCCAATTCAACACTAGTTCCATTGAATAAAATGTCCAACGCTGTTATCTCTTTGCCGATCGAGAATGCTATCAGCTCTCTGCCGGGTGTTATCTCCTTTACCGTCAAGTCCACAGTTACCACTCAGGCCAACGTGAACTTTACGGTCACCAATGACTTTGCGGATCAGCCGGTGTATGTGCTCGAGACTTCCAGCATTCCTCCTTTTGTCACAGGGGCTCCACAGCAGTGATTATTTGGTGAAGCGGTATTCCGATTCGGAGTCCGGGCTGCTATCCAAAGATTTGTGTTCGATGAATGCGCATTAACTCGTCTTGTGCAAAAAGCCGCGCGCACTTTCACCTTGTTCGCAATTTGCGATGGGAAATTTCACCTTTTGGGGGTCGTCACGTTCCATTTTATGCGGATCGACAGACGTAACCCATTGATTTAATTGCCCTGCAACTTTCATCTTAGGTATGAACCCACAGCGATTCCGGCACAGAGCCTTATTGGTTGAATGAGTGTGTGATATAGCTGTAGAAATATCAAAGGACAGGTGCCCCCGCTTATGGACGCTGTGACAATGACTGCCGTTACCTCTGCCGCACAGGAATTAACTCTTAGCGATCTTGCTCCGCGCGCGCTGCAATCGGAGATTCGCGCGATGACGATGGAGTGCGACCGGATCGGTGGAGTGAACCTTGCGCAGGGGGTCTGTGACACCGAGCCGCCGGCACCTGTTCTGGAGGGGGCGATCGCAGCCATTAACGCCGGGCACAACATCTATACGCGGTTGGACGGGATTGCGCGGCTGCGGGAGGCGATTGCGACGAAGGTCGAGAAATTCACCGGTATGGTGGTTGATCCGAATCGCGAAATCCTGGTGGCTAGTGGAGCGACGGCTGGACTGCACGCGGCGGTGATGGCGCTGCTCAATCCGGGAGACGAGGTCATCCTGTTCGAGCCGTTTTACGGGTATCACTCCAGCACGTTGAAATCGATGCGGATGAAGCCGGTGATTGTGCCTTTGAATCCGCCGGCTACTCCTGAGGCCGACTGGACGCTGGACATGGACGCGCTGCGGGCGGCGCTGACTCCGAAGACGAGGGCACTGATTATCAACACGCCTTCGAACCCCTGCGGCAAGATCTTCACCCGGGCGGAACTGGAAGCTCTCTCTGCCGTTGCCATTGAACACGGCCTTTTTGTCTTCACGGATGAGATCTACGAACACTTCGTGTATGGAGATGCGGAGCACATTTCTGCCGCTACCATTCCGGGCATGAGAGAGCGCACGATTGTGATCTCGGGCTTCTCCAAGACGTTTTCTGTGACCGGCTGGCGGCTAGGATACGTGCTTGCCGATGCCAGGTGGCTGGGAGCGATGGCCTATTTTCATGACCTGACCTATGTGTGCGCGCCGTCTGCTTTTCAGCATGGCGCGGCGCAGGGCCTGGAGCAGCTTGGGCCTGAGTTCTACACGCAGCTGGCGACGGATCATCTCGACAAGCGGGCACGGATTGTCTCGGCGCTGAACGACGCGGGCATGAAGCCTTACATCCCTGCGGGCGCGTATTACATTCTTGCCGATGCAAGCAGGCTGCCCGGTGAAACGGCTGCAAAGAAGGCGCGTGCGCTCCTTGCACAGACTGGTGTTGCGGCAGTAGCGGGGTCAGCGTTTTTCCGTCCGGGACACGGCGAGGATTTGCTGCGGTTCTGCTTTGCCAAGCGTGACAGCGATCTTGATGACGCCTGCGCGAGGCTGCGAACGCTGTAGGCCGAACAGCTCATCAATTCCCCTCCCTGATTCGCTCAAGTGATGCTCAACGTCGCGGATTCGTGTCTCGTTTTGTATGGGCGCGCGATCTGCCTGCCAGTAAGTTTCGCTAGCCGAGCAACTTATGCGCGAATAAATCATGTCTAAGGCTGCAGATGTCTGTCGATTTCGTTCGAACAGGCTCTCAACGAATTGTCTAACCTGATTTCTGAAAGGTGCACGACCATGAAAGCTGCAACCGTAGCTGGGCTCGTTCTGATTGTGATTGGAGTTATTGGGTTTGCCATGGGCGGATTTTCCTTCACTCGCGAGAAGAAGGACGTGGATCTGGGGCCAGTACAGATCGAACATAAGCAGAAGAAGACGGTGCCTATTCCACCGATTTTGAGCGCAATTGCGTTGGTTGGCGGTATTGGCCTAGTGGTCGTTGGCGTTCGCGGCAAGTGAGCGGCGAGTGATTGAAGCTCTCCGTTTGTAATGCGAAGACCATCTTAATGATCTGGAATGTGAGAACCAAATCCAGGAGGGTTGGAATGGCTACCAAGAAAGCTGCTGCGAAGAAGGCTCCGGCTAAGAAAACGGCCAGCCGGAAATATTCACCGGCTGCGGGCAAGAGCGTCGAAACCGAGATGAAGGCGATGAAAAAGGGCGAGCTCAAGAGCGGGCGCAGCGGAAAGAAAGTGACCAACCCAAAGCAGGCGATCGCCATTGGACTCTCCAAGGCACGGAAGGAAGGTAAGAAGGTTCCACCACCGCCTGACAAATGAGAGGGCGACTGGGCATCTGATGGCTGCTCGCCAAACTGTGGGAATCCTTTTGAACTCCGGGCCGACGGGTGCTTTGGTGCGAAGTAGACTTACCGCGCGTCTTTGGGACCCGCTATTGGTCAAACAGGTTTACTAAGGTGGTATTAAATCGCTTTTAAAATGCTATAAAATTAAATTATCAATCCAACTATCAAGCCAGTCCATGGGACACTCTCTCACAGGAGGGGTGTCGGATTATTGAACTTCGAGGAGGTGCAGATGGCCGACGCAGACGAACCCTGGGTAAGGGAGTGGATAAATAGCGTGGCGGACGACATGATGCGCGAACACTCCTATATGGAAGTGAGTCTACAAAGTGGCGAACTCGTAGGTGTCAGTCTGACGGAAGTTGGCGCAACGTGTGCGAGCTTGTTCGAGGACACCGAGCAACCCCGGGGAAACAGCTGACAAGAGTCAGCGCACACCAAAGATTTTGGTGGCCGACACATTCGGTTTGTCGGCCACCAAGCATTGGCTGCTTCAGGTTGAGTTCTTATGCGTCAACTTTCTGACCCAGGAACTCCTTGGCTTTGGCAACCTCGCCGTCCCACTTGCTGAGTTGTTCAGGAGTTAGAAATTTAACGACGCGTTGACGAATCTCGTCGCGATGCGCCTTCACTTTGGCGATGATATCGGCTCTGGTTGTGCCGGGATTGTCCTTGACGTACTCTTTGATCTTTTCTCGGCCTTGCGCCAGAGCTTCTCTGAGCTTCTCTTTCTGCTCGTCGCTCAAATTGAGGTCTCCAGCGAAACGCTTCAGTTCAGTCGCGACCTGTTCGCGTTCTTCAGTAGTCAAACTCATGATAAGTCTCCTTGGATCTCTGATGATTTGAGTTAGGGCACCGCACTTACGATGTCCGGGGGTTCCTCAGGGTTAGAGAGTTGCGGAGTTACAGCGCTGAATACTGCATGGGAGTGTCGAGCCCAGGCAGACATCAGGGCTGGTCAACACTTGCTCTGGCAACTATACGCTCTGCGCCCCTCCGCAGGTATTCGGGGACATTACTGAAGTACCGCTCTGAGTTCTACGCCAGCAAGACCAGGAAGAGGCGTGTCGAGTCGTAAAATTATGCGCTGCCATAGCTTATGACGAATAGCTTCTCGCCGCCGTGGAGGAACAGATTTTTGCCGAATATGGTGGTCGCGCAGGATCAGATGCGTGTACAGGCCAAGACGTGTAAGAAGCGGAAGACGTTACGCGGCTCCGGCGGCTTCAATGGATTCTGATTGCCACAACTTGGGTACCCTCTGAATTCGATTGAATGCTTGTGGTTCGGAGCAGTATTTCGAATGGGCGAAGACTTCCGTCGGAAAGTCGCGCTCGATTGAGGATAGGAGCAATAACCTCAGGGTGAAACAAGACCTCCGCAGCAGCCTGCGTCCCTGCGACATCCAGCCCTTCGAGCAGTAAGAGATGATTGTTGCCGCTCAGATTCGGGACGAAGAGGATAAGGGCGTAGGTTTCGTGGGACGGCTCGTTCCAGTGGCTGGCGTAGGAGCTAGCCTCGCCCGGCAATGGCTTGGCGTTGACGATGAACGCGCCTGTCATTCCCTCTTTCAGAGCGATCCGGAAATTGGTGTTTCTATCGGCTAGAGCTGCCCACGGATTACTGCTGACCGATCCAATCAGGACCGCGTTCGCAGTCTTCAGGTCATCCAGTCGCAAATCGCGAGGAAAACGTAAAAAGACTCGCTGCGGGTTGTACTCCTCCTGCCGGGCCAGGGCCGCGACGATCTGCACACTCAGGAAGTCTGAAAATTGCTGCGTTCGGAGGTCTTGTCTCGTGTGGTCGTCGAGCCCGACAAGTGGTAGATCCAGATATGAACCTTTGATGTAATCAGCGAGCGGCAGCGTGCGATGAGATATGTCTTCGAGAAGATTTAAGCCGGCGTCAGGAGGAACGACATAGGTGTTGGTCGAATCTGACAGCAGGGCGCTCCATAGTATGTGCGAGGGCTCGATATTGGGGCGGCCAGCAGGAATCCGACTGGCAACGAACCAGGTGAGGCACACCAGAACAGCGCTGTAAAGGACAGCAAGGGCCGTAACCCGGAAAGTCTTGTTCGCCATGAGCCGTGCTGCAGTCGACGATGTTGAATTCGGGCCGGGAAGCGATATTACCCGAGCGGCGGACCCGTAAGTCCGCGGCAAGTCCGGCTGATTGGTCTTACCGTGATCGAGGCTGCGATCGAAGGCCAACGGGCTTTCAATTCCAGGATTTAATTCAACATCTGCTGCGCTGGTAAATACCGGGATATAGCCGCCGACAGGAATGTCGAGGCGCAAAGGTTCCCGGTTTCCATCGCCGTGAAAGTGTTCAGCAAGCCGTTTGCGCAATTGGCGAGCGTAGTTGCGCACGATGTTGTCTTCGTCGGTGCGGTAGTCGGTTGGCCGACCGAAAATGCGTACGCCAATCTGGTGCTCAGTGATGCCGCTTTGCCTTCCCTCAAGCGTCTCAGCCACGACGTAGAGGAGAAATCTGGACATCAAGTGGGATCGCGAAAAGTGAGGGCCGGCTACGATACGCTGGGCCAGAAGCCAGCGAGGATCTGTCTCCAGAGCATCAGGCACTGCGTCGGCGACTGCCCCCGAGGACTCCTCGGACACCGCTCTTACGGGTTGTTGCAAGACGGTCTTTCTCAAGAGCGTTCCTCTGGGACCTGATACTTCTGATAAAAAAATACGGCTGAAATATGAATGGACGGTAAATTGTCTGCCTCCCACGAGGAACTAAAGGGTAGATTCTTCAGATTTTAACGATCCATATATGTCAAATTAAATCAACAATTTACGCGAATTTTATACCCGTGTATACCCCGGTCCACACGGTAGCCGCACTCTGCCCCGAAAGACAGCTCTCTCCTACGATGAACACGGCTCAAGTTAGGCCACCCCAAAAGAAGAGTTTATGAAGGAGTGCCAAAATGAAGATTCATAAAACCTCGAACACGACATTCGACGGCTACGCGCTGCGATGCACGAGAGCCGCGCGAGCGAGCGTGTTTGTGGCAGTGGTATGCGCAATCATTTTCTTATGCAGCCCTGTCCTGCACGGCCAGGTCAACACGGGCAATCTGTCAGGGCAAGTCACGGATCCCTCCGGCGCGGCTTTGAGTAACGTCACACTCACGGTTCACAATGAAGCCACAGGTTACACACGCACGATCAAAACTGAAGGTGACGGGAACTACCTCTTCTCGGATCTGCCGATCGGCAGCTACACCCTTACCGTCGAAGCTCCTGGGTTTGCCACTGCGAAGGAGATGGAGACGGTCAATGTCGGATCGCGGACTCGCTCCGACTTTCATCTCCGCATCGGATCCTCTGACCAGACCGTTGAGGTGACCGCGACAACCAATAGCCTTTCCAGAGATGACGCCTCCATCAGCACGCTTGTGAGCAACGACACGATCGCGGAAACGCCGCTCTTTCTGCGCAACTGGGATGATCTGCTGCGTACTGTTCCGGGCGTGCAGATCAACCGCTACACCAACCAGAGCGGAGCAACATCGGCGGGACGTACCGGCGACTTCAATGTCAACGGGGTGCACACGCTGCAAAACAATTTCATTCTTGACGGCATTGACAACAATACGTTCTCTGAAAACGTGCAGGAATTGAGCACCGAGTCGGCGCACCCTTCAGTAGATGTAATCTCCGAGTTCAATGTGATCACCAATCCCTACTCGGCGGAGTACGGACGCGCCCCCGGAGCGGTTGTCTCGGTCAACACGCGCAGCGGCGCCAACCAGTTTCATGGCACGGCTTACGAGTTTGTCCGCAACCAGTATTTCGATGCATTCGACTACTTCTCCAAGCAGTCGCTGGCGAAGAAGGCGCAAGACAATCAGAATCAATTCGGCGGCAGCCTGGGCGGACCTATTCTGCGCAATCGTCTGTTCTTCTTCTTTAACTACGAAAACACTCGGGTGAAACAAGGCGTCTCTCGTGTTTCCACCGTGCCGCTGGACAATGAGCGCATTGGAGACTTCAGTCCTGCAGCAGCCGCGACAGCCGGCGTTGCGGCCTATCCGACGATTTACGATCCGACAACGTGTTCGACGCCGTACAACCTCAAAAGCGGCGGCTGTGTGCCGTATGAGAATAATCAGATTCCTGCGGAACAGATCGACACCAGCGTAAGCAGCCTGATGGCCCTATTTCCCGAACCGAACTTCAAGAACGGAAACGCAACCTACCCTGAGTTGAACAACTATTCGCGCACCGGCGCGCTAACGGATTTCAATGCAAGCTATGACGGCCGCGTAGACTGGACGCCTTCCGCCAACGACACGGCATTTACGCGCTTCAACTATTTCAATCGCACGCGCTCGATTCCCGGATACTTCGGCGGACTTGCAGACGGCACCTCCACGTCGGCCTGGGGCGATCAGATTCTCAAAGGCACCAGCCTTGTGGTCGGTTGGACACATATCTTCAATCCGCGCATGTTGAACGACTTCCGCTTCGGCTGGGTGCGCAACCTGTCCAAAGCCAAACAGCAGTCTTTTGGTCTCAGCCAGGTTGCCAGCGATTTCGTACCTGGCATTCCGGCTAGTCCGGCGGCGGGCGGAGGCGTGCCACTCACGACGTTCAGCAACAAAACCTTCCTAGGCTCACCGGACTTTCTGCCTAAGCAGCAAGTTCCGATGCTGTATCAATACAACGACACATTTTCATGGAGTCGCGGCGCCCACAATCTCAAGTTCGGAGCCACCGTCTTCCTTCCCATGCGCAACATCTTTCAGGACGAGCCAGGCACCCGCGGAGACCTCACCTTTACCGGCATCTACACCGGACTCTCCTATGCCGATGGTCTCATCGGCGCCACTCAGTACACCCAGTTGACCAACGTGTTCATCGTTGACCAGCGCCTTTGGATGGCCTCTGGATTTATCGAAGACGACTGGAAGGCCACGCCGAGGCTCACACTCAATCTCGGCCTGCGCTACGACTTCGCCGCGCCCGCGGTTGAGGGACGAAATCGCATGGCCAACTTCAACCCCAACGGGTCTGGATCGCTCGATTTCGCAAAGTCCGGTTCGCTCGGTGATCGCGCTCTGGTGGATCCAGGCACCACCAACTTTGGCCCTCGCGTTGGCGTTTCTTACGCGATCAACAATCAGACCGTAATCCGTGGTGGGTACGGGATTTACTACACGGTTTTTGAGCGTATCGGCAGTGAGGATCAGCTCGCTCTGAATCCTCCGAACCTGATCAACAAAACCATCGCCAGCAACTCTATGCCGGTGCTCAAGCCTTCGGTGGGATTCCCCTCCAACTTCCTGGATCCTTCCACGATCAATCTGAACGCTTTGCAGAATTTCCACATCCGTGCTGCCAATCCGTCGGCAAGCTCGCCGATGATCCAGCAGTGGAGCTTCGGAGTGCAGCGGCAGTTCACTCCGGCGTGGCTTGGCGAGGTCGATTACGTCGGAACGAAGTCCGACAATCTAAGTGTTCTTCGTAACTACAACCAGGTGCTGATCTCAGGCAATCAGGTGGTCACCAGCCCCACCGCCCCGAGTGGCACAGTACCTTACCCGAACTTCGGTCAGGTCGAGTACCTCGATCCAGTCGGGCATGGCAACTACAGCGGCCTGCAGGCAAGCCTGACGCGCGCCATGCGCAAGGGCCTTAGCGTCCGCGTGGCCTACACCTATTCGCACACTCTCGACAACACGCCCGAAGAACTGGAGACCAACTCCGGCGACGCGCCCAACGGACGCGACTACAGCACGTGGTACGGGAACAGCGAATTTGATGTACGCAACCGCGTATCAGGCACCTACATCTACGAACTGCCATTTGGGCACGGCAAACCCATGCTGCAATCTGGTCCGGCAGCGTGGATATTGGGCAACTGGCGCACCTCCGGTGTGTACACCTTCTATAGCGGGCATCCTTTCACCGCGACCTGGGGCAGCGAGAGCAGCCTGCTCGACGCTTACGGATTCGCGACTGCGGTACCGAACGTCGTAGCTCCGGTTCACTACCTCAGGAAGCAGAAGTGCTGGTTCTATGACAGCGCCAACAGCAATTGCTCGCTGTACGGTTCCGGCTTGACGACTCCGTTTGCCGATCCTGGCAAATACATCATTGGCGACGGACGCCGCAATACACTGGTCGGGCCCCGGACCCAACTGTTCGACTTCGCGTTGATCAAGGGCATCCCAATCCATGAGCGGTTCAACGCGGAGATTCGCTGGGAGATCTTTAACCTGGCCAACCATGCGGTCTTTGGTCAGCCGAGCGGCAATGCCAGCAGTGGCAGCGTCGCTTCGATCACTACCCTGTCGGCCGACCCGCGCGTCATGCAGTTTGCGGCACGTATCAACTGGTAAGCTGCTATTCAACCTGTCCGGGAGACATGTCAACATGTCTCCCGGCTTTTCTTGTTAGAGGAGCGTTCCGTACATGAAGGCCTCAGCGCGCCCGGCGCGCCTGCGTTATTCCTTGCCGCACCTATTCCGCATTGCCCTTGCTTCGTTGCTCTGCCTCGTTTTTATTCCACGCGTAAATGGGCAGGCGAGTCAGCCGGACCTTGTGCTGGAAGGCAAAGTCGCTGGAAACCAGAATAAGACTTATGTCGAAGTTCCCTTCGAGGTTCCAGCGAAGGTGCATCGTATCAGTGTCGACTTCACATACACGGGCAAGGATCAGAAGACAGCCCTGGATCTCGGAATCGCCGATCCCGAGCGCTTTCGCGGCGCAAGCGGCGGGAACAAGACTCACTTCACACTCAGCGAAACGGATGCTACCCCGTCCTATCTTCCCGGCGCCATGCCCAAGGGGCGATGGAAGCTGCTTATCTCGGTGCCGAATATCCGCCCCACGGAGCAGTCGAGCTACCGCGCCGAGATTCGCTTCAACTCGCCGCTGGAAGAGCACGGCTTTGCGCTCGCTCCACTGGCCACGGGCATGCGCTGGTACCGTGGCGACCTGCACATGCACACCGCCCACAGCGACGGAAGCTGCGCCAGCCAATCCGGGAAGAACGTTCCCTGCCCGGTCTTTGTGACCGCACAGTCGGCAGTCTCGCGAGGCTTGGACTTCATTGCTATCACCGACCACAACACGGATTCCCAGTACGAGGCGATGCGGGAACTGCAGCCTTACTTCGATCACCTGCTTCTTGTTCCCGGTCGCGAGATCACGACATTCTGGGGGCATTTCAATATCTTTGGAGTGACCGAGTATGTCGACTACCGCGCAGTGATACAGGGCGGCCTTGATGTCAACGGAATCCTGCGCGACGTTCGCCAGAAGGGCGGGATTGCCTCGATCAACCATGCCGACTCACCCGGTGGAGAGATCTGCATGGGCTGCGCCTGGGAGCCGCCTACAGCGGTCGACATGAGCCTCTTCACCGGCGTTGAAGTCATCAACGGCGGACGCATCCTGCTCTCCAGCGCGGACTTCTGGGACCGGCAGCTTTCGAAGGGCTCAAAACTAACTGCTATCGGCGGCAGCGACAACCACAATGGTCCATCCGCCGCGGGCGGTGTTGGAGCGATCGGATGGCCAACGACCGTGGTCGAAGCTACAGAGCTGTCAGTGCCGGCAATTCTCGATGGCATTCGTCATGGGCGCGTGTTTATAGACCTGACCGCGTCGCACGACAGACAGATCGATATCGAGGCGCGTGACACAAAGACGCAGGCAACGGCCAGGATGGGCGAAACCATGCAGGCCGCTGCTGGTGATCCGGTTGCTTTTCAGATCCACGTTGCAGCTTGTCCCAGGTCCACAGTGCATCTCTTTCTCGACGGCGGCGAGAGGTCTGCGCTTCCTCCGCTCGCAACGACGTTTGGCGACGAAGCATTGGCCTTCCAGTGGACCAGCGATGGCCAGCCTCACTGGCTTCGCGCTGAGGTCAGGGACTCGAACGGCAGCCTCGCGCTGGTTTCCAATCCGATTTATATACAACCAATCACTCGCTAAGGTGACTCCATGAATCGCATTCTTCGCTTGGCTCTGATCTGCACCACACTGTTCTCTTTCTCCATTCTTGGGATCGTCCGCGCCGCAGCGCAACAGGTGCCGAATCCCGGGTCGCGAACCCTCATGGACGCGCACAACTGCTATCCCTACTTCGAGTGGTGGAGCGACCGTATTGATCGGGCGCTCTCCGCGGGAACTCCATTGGCGATCGAACAGGATCTCGGCTGGTTCACCGACAAGAAGACCGGCAAGAGCTGGTCGATCGTGACCCACGGCCAGCCTTACTCCGGCGAAGAGCCGACGATGGACAAGTATTTCTTTGAGCGCGTGCGGCCTATCGTGGAGCAGGCTTTGCAGCAGGGAAACAAAGGCGACTGGCCACTGATCACTCTCAATCTCGATTTCAAAGACAACAAGCCTGAGCACCTTGCAGCGGTCCTTACGCTGTTGCGCAAATACCAGGACTGGCTGTCTTCGGCGCCTAAGACTGCCCGCGATCAGGATGTGCAGCCGCTTGATGTGAAGCCTATCCTCGTTCTGACGGGGGAGTCGGATGCGCAGCAAGCCGTGTTCTTCGATCAGCTAAAGACTGGCGATCGCGTGCTGGCCTTTGGAGCTATTCATACTGAGCACAAGGCGCCTCAGGCTGCCCCCGAAGTGCTTGGCGAAGAAAAGGCCACCAACTATCGCCGCTGGTGGAATAACCCGTGGAGAGTCGTTGAAGCAGGTGGGCAGCAACAGGCTGGAGAGTGGACCGAGGAAAAGATGAACCGCCTGCGCGCGCTCGTCGAAAGAGCCCATGGCAACGGATTGTGGATCCGCTTTTACACACTCGACGGAGCGACAGAAGAGGAACTCAGCAGTCACGGCTGGTTTCATGGCTACGACTTCGGCACCCTCGATGCAGCGCGCATTCGCTGGCGCGCAGCCATTGCTGCGCATGTCGATTACGTTGCTTCAGATCAATATGAATTGCTGGGCAGTCAGATTCGCAACGGTGCGCGCGCCGATTCTAACCAGTCAAAATGATCGGCAGGGTTCGCCAGTCTTTGGGATGGTGAGAAAGAATACATTCTCACCTCATGAGGCGTTATTTTGATGCCGCTGGCATGAGAGTTCTGGCCATTATCGCCAGCGCAGAGATGCGAATCTGCATAGCGTTTTTGCGTAGCGAGGTTAGTTGCTCTGCGTCAACGATGCCCGCTCCAGAGTCGTGTCGCTCAGCGTAGTCGGCCATTTCCATCAGCACGCGAGCGTTCTGAAACTGCGCCCATAGCGTGTTATCGGAGCGAATCTGGCCTGTGATACTCTCCCAACTTTGCTGGCCTCGCTGATGGAAATAGATGCGACATCGCAGGAGATACGCCAGAATCGAGCCCACTACCAAGACTTGAAGAAATGAGTACATCCCGGTTCTACCTCCTGAGTTTCAGTAGTAATGGGAATGCAGGGAGTATCAATACCACTGTTGAGTGACCTAAGTACAAGTTTCTTCAACACATCCTACGTGGTAAGGGACACTGGATAGGCAATCCGGATTTCGGTCCTGTAACCTCAAAAGCCATAACCCGCAATACGGTCACGGCTGGAGCCGCTTGTACAGGGATTGTAATGGGAGAAACGGTGCTGGAGAGAGATGCCATTCAGCACAATTTGAATATTTCTAAGTTAAGTAATTGATTATAAATGCAATAAAATTGGAGGCGCGGGTCGGGATCGAACCGACGCATAAAGGTTTTGCAGACCTCTCCCTTACCACTTGGGTACCGCGCCTTGGCAGGGCTGTCTTTTGTATGGGCTTATTGCTTTCCATTCCTGCCGTAGCCAACCCGGCTGGCGCCGGAGGGCGGAATGGAGCGGGAGACGAGATTTGAACTCGCGACCCTCGCCTTGGCAAGGCGATGCTCTACCACTGAGCTACTCCCGCTTGTTACAGATTTGAGTATATCGGGCTGGCTAGATGCGGTCAAACCAGCGCGGTTCATTCCTGGAGACGCAATCAGGCTAAACCGAAGCGGCCTGGGGAATCTGCGGCGCGTTCACGGTATCCGAGACGATCTGGCCGTCGCGGACCTGGAGGATGCGGTCGGCGATGGCTGCGGCTTCCATGTTGTGGGTGATCATGAGGACGGTCTGGCCCAGTTCTTTATTGGAGCGACGAAGCATGGCCAGGACTGCGTCCGAGTTCTTGGTGTCGAGGTTACCGGTGGGCTCGTCGGCGAGCACGATTGCCGGGCGGGTGATAAGGGCACGGGCGATGGCTACTCGCTGCTGTTCGCCACCGGAAAGCTCTGACGGGCGGTGGCCGAGGCGCCCCTTGATGCTGAGCAGGTCGCTGAGGTGATCGAGATAGGCGTGATCGAGAGGCTGCTTCTGGCCACCGATGGCGTGAGCGATTTCGATATTTCCCATGGCGGTGAGTGTGGGCAGCAGATTGAACCGCTGAAATACGAATCCGATGCGCTGTTTGCGCAGACGGGTGCGTTCGGCGTCACTGAGAGAGGCAAAATCCACGCCGTCGATAATGACCCGGCCGGTGGTGGCGCGGGTCAGGCCGCCAAGCAGGTAGAAGAGCGTGGATTTGCCAGAGCCGGAAGGGCCGACGATGGCGATGAATTCGCCTCTGGAGACCGAGAAGGAAACGCCGCGGACTGCGGGCACTTCAATATGGCCGGAACGATAGACCTTAGTTAGATTTTCGGCCGCGATAATAGCGGGGGACGGATCAGTCTGCACTGATTCATTGTAAATGGATGGGCCGGGCGGGTAGTGCCGCTTAGTGGATTACGAGTGGTTCTGTAGACTCGGCCTCTACGGGCTTGCCCAGGATAGCTCTGCCCAAGAGGAGGATGACCAGAGCCAGCGCGGCCATGGATGACAGGAGGGACAAGACGGAGCTGACGCCGAGGAGACCGATAGCCATCGAGATCAGGGATCCTGTACCGATCTGCAGAAAGCCTAGGAGGGCCGAGGCGCGGCCGGCGTCGCGAGAGAAGGGGGCAAGACCTATTGCGGCTCCGTTGGGATAAGTGAGGCCGATGCAGGAAAGGAAGAGGAAAAACAGGGCCATCATCGACGCGAGGCCAAGGAGATGGCTGAGCATGCCTGCGAAAAGGAGCACTCCGATGGCGGTCTGAAGCAGGAGGGCTGCGAGAAAGAGTTGTTCACTGGTGAAGCGCCGCAGGAGGAGGACGTTGGCCTGATTGCCACCGATGAAGCCCATGACCAGCACGGCGAAGACGATGCCGAACGCGCCAGAACTCATGTGGAAGCCGTCCATGAAGAGGATCGGCGAGCCCGCGACGAAGCCGAGCAGGCCGGCGAAGGAGAAGGCTCCTGCCAGGGTGTAGGTGAGGAACTGCGGGTTGCGGAGGATTCGCCAGAAGCCCTGGAGAATTGGGCCTGGGCGGAGCGAGACTGAGTGATCGGGCTGATGGCCTTCGGGGAGGAGCGTGACGACGAGGATAAGGATGATGAAGGCCATGGTCGCCAGGGCGCCAAAAATCCAGCGCCAGCCCAGACCCGCGACAATTGCGCTGCCGATGGTGGGCGCGAGCAGTGGTGAGGTGCCGATCATGAGGAAGAGGAGCGAGAAGACCCGGGCGCTCTCCTTGACGGGAAAAAAGTCGCGGACCATGGCGATGGCGCCTACCTGGGCTACGCATCCGCCGAGCGCTTCGAGAAATCGAAGCGCGACCAGGCTGTGGAGGTTGCCGGCCAGTGCGCAGCCCAGGGAGCAAAGTATGTAGGCCGTCAGACCGGCGTACAGAGGACGTTTGCGGCCGTAGCGGTCGAGCAGGGGGCCGTAGAGCATCTGGCCGAGGGCGAACCCGATGAAGTAGGTGGAGAGGGAGAAGGATATCTGCGACGTCGTGTGGTGGAATTCGACGGCGATTGTTGCGAAGGCCGGGAGGTACATGTCGACTGCGAACGGCGTGACGATGCAGAGCGAACCGAGCAGGAGAAGGATCAGCTTAGGGTTGTGGCCGGCGATTTTGTGGCGGGGAGGGGGCATCCGGTTGGGCGTCTCCTGTGTGAGTTCTCTCCGGTTTGGATGATCGGGTTGCGATTTGGATTTATTCGATTAGGCGGAGGGCTGCGAAGTCGTGGCCGAGTTCGGCGCAAAGGGCCTCGATGACCAGCTGGTGATCTTCGCGCTGTGGCAGGCCTGAGACGGTGACCGCGCCTACTACGCCTGTGTTGCTGACGCGTAGCGGAAAGCAGCCTCCGTGGCCTGCATAGTCGCTGGCCTGGAAGCCGTAGCGGTCGAGAAGATTGGTTCCCTTCGCTTCGGTCTCCAGGCCAATCGCGTAGGAGCTGCGATGCAGGCGGAGGGTGACGTTGCTCTTGCGCCGAACCCATTCGACGTTGTCCGGCGTGGTGCCAGGCAGGGCGGTGTAGAAGAGCGGCTGGTTGACGCGGCGGACGTCGATGACGACTGCCAGTTTGCGCGACTCAGCCATCTGGCGCAGGCGGCTGCCCAGTTTCCATGCGTCCTCTTCGTTGAAGGAGGCGTATTGGAGCTGCTGTTCCTGGAGGGCTATGCGGGCTAGGTCGTCGGCTATGGGCATAGGGGTGACTCGGCTGAGTTCACTCTAGCATTGCGGCTGAGGCGTGGGTAAGACGAACGTTTACTCACTTGTTTGAAATATTTTACTTGATGTATTGAGTAATTTTACTCATTGTGTTGAGTAATTTTACTAACTGTGGGTTATCCTATTTATATATGACGATTTACAGGCGGACTATCTTAGAAAATCTCGTGCAACGGATGACGGAACCGCGTCGATTTATGCAGGTTCTGGCGGGAGCCCGGCAGGTGGGCAAGACGACGCTAGCCCGGCAGATGATGGCGGCGTTCGGGGAGAACTCGACATATGCAACGGCGGACGGCGCCTCCTCTGAGGATGGTGTTTGGATTGAGCAGCAATGGGAGGCTGCGCGTTTTCGTTGCCGGGAGGCAGGAAGCTGGCTTTTGGTGCTTGATGAGGTGCAAAAAATTCACAACTGGTCGGAGACGGTCAAGCTGTTGTGGGACCGAGACTCGGCCGATCATCTCGACTTACGCGTTGTGTTGCTGGGCTCATCTCCTTTATTGGTGCAGCAGGGGCTTTCGGAGAGCCTGGCCGGACGATTCGAAATCCTCCGCGTTGGACATTGGAGCTTTGCCGAGATGCGCGATGCTTTCGGCTTCAATGTCGATCAGTTTCTTTACTTTGGTGGCTATCCCGGTGCGGCAAGCCTGATTGGCGACGAGGAGCGTTGGCGACGCTACCTGCTTGATTCGCTAATCGAGACCACGCTGTCGCGGGACATTTTGCTGATGAATCGGGTGGACAAGCCAGCTCTTCTGCGGCAGCTCTTTCGGCTTGGCTGCGTATATTCGAGCCAGATTTTGAGCTACCAGAAGATGCTGGGGCAACTGCAGGATGCTGGCAATACGACCACGCTGGCGCATTACCTCGATCTCCTCGCGGGAGCGGGGATCCTGTGCGGCCTCTCCAAATTCTCCGGAGAAGTGGTGAGGCAGCGCGGCTCCAGCCCCAAGTTTCAGGTGCTGAACAACGGGCTGATGACGGCGCAGTCTGCAACGTCGTTTATCGAGACACGGCGCGATCCGGAGCGCTGGGGACGTATAGCGGAGTCGGCGATTGGGGCGCATCTGGCCAATGGTGCCCAGATGGGAGACTATGAGCTTTTCTATTGGCGCGAGGCCTCGAAAGAGGTGGATTTCGTTCTGCGGAGGGGCGATAAGGTTCTGGCTTTGGAGGTAAAGGCCGGCAACCGGCGAACTTCGCTGCCGGGAATGGCGGCGTTTGACAAGGCGTTTGGCCCGACGAAGAAGCTGCTGGTGGGGAGCGGGGGGATTCCGTTTGAGGAGTTTCTCACGATTTCGCCGGTTGCGCTGCTGGCTTAACCTTTGCGAAAGCGGTTGGCGAGTTCGAATTCGCTCCGGAGCTCTGGGGTGCGGAGGTTTTCGCGGAGGTGGGCGAGACGCTGTTCGAGGGCGTGAATTGCCGCTGCGATGGATTCGGTGTTGGTGTAGGCTACGTCGCGCCACATGCTGTAGGGGCTTGCGCCGAGACGGGTCATCTCGCGAAGGGCTCGGCCACCAACGGCTGTGAGTTCGGGGGCTTCGCCTACTTCGGCCTGGAGAAGGGCTGTCAGGGCTGTCGAGAGGAACTGGGGCAGGTGGCTGACCCAGGCGACGAGTTCATCGTGCCGGGCGGCGTCGAGGTCGAGGGTGCGACAGCCAAAGGCTGTTACCCACTGCCGCCAGCCGTTTGCCAATACGGCGGCTTCGGGCGACATTGCTGATTCCTCGGTGTCCTCTGCTGGAGACTCTGTCGTGAAGATCCAGACGGCGTTGCGAAACAGAGCAGCTTCGGCGTCGGCGGCGCCGCATACTTCTTTGCCTGCCATGGGGTGGCCGGGCAGGAACCCGGCGCGGCCGGGTTGGTTGAAGAGGCGGTTTCCTGTGGAGGTGATGAGGGACTTGGTGCTGCCTACGTCTGTGACCAGGTGGTCCGGTCCCAGGACTCCGGAAAGCTGATCCATCCAGTCGAGGATGGCGTAGACCGGAGCGGCCAGCAGAATGACCTGACTTGCGCGAGCAGCCGTAAGCGGGTCGGATGCAATTGCGTCGATTGCTTTGAGCGAGAGGGCAGTCTGGGATTGCTTCGGGTCTTTGTCCCAACCGGTGATTGTGCCAGAGAAGCCGGCCGCGCGCAGGGCCAGGCCTGTCGATGCTCCGAGCAGGCCTGTTCCCAGTATGAGGACGCGGTCAATCAATTACGCATCTTCTCCGACGTTTGTGGTTATGCGCTTGTGGTTGCCGGGGCGCCGCTGTAGACGCTGCGGTCCACGGCGAGGGCGATTCGGCTCAGATCCTGAACCAGCTTGGCGAACTGATCCGGGAAGAGAGTCTGTGCGCCGTCCGAGAGGGCCTTGTCCGGGTTGGGGTGAACTTCGACGATGATGCCGTCTGCTCCCGCGGCGACAGCAGCACGGGCCAGCGCCGGAACCATGTCGCGGCGGCCGGTGCCGTGCGATGGGTCGCCGACGATGGGAAGATGCGAGAGCTTCTTGATCACCGGGATCGCCGAGATGTCCATCGTGTTGCGGGTGTAGGTCTCGTAGGTGCGGATACCGCGTTCGCAGAGGATGACGTCATAGTTGCCGCCGGCGAGGATGTATTCGCTGGAGAGCAGCAGCTCTTCGATGGTGGCGGCGATGCCGCGCTTGAGCAGGATGGGCTTGCGGACCTTGCCCAGTTCGCGCAGCAGGTTGAAGTTCTGCATGTTGCGCGCGCCGACCTGGAAGCAATCGACGTAGGGCAGCATTGGCTCGATCTGCGAGATCTCCATGACTTCGCTGATGGCCAGCAGGCCGTATTCGTCGGCTGCTTCGCGCATGAGCTTGAGGCCCGGAATGCCCATTCCCTGGAAAGCGTAAGGCGAGCTGCGGGGTTTGAAAGCTCCGCCGCGGAGGAAGGAGGCGCCAGCTTCCTTGACCTGCTTGGCGGTCAGAAAGATCTGTTCGCGACTCTCGATCGAACAGGGGCCGGCCATGATGGGAATCTCGTCCCCGCCGACGCGAACGCCGTGGTTGAACTCGACAATGGTACCTTCTGGACGGAAGGCGCGCCCGGCGAGTTTGTAGGGCGAACTGATGCGGTGGACGCTGAGTACGCCGGGGAGCAGCTTGTACTCCTCGATATCGACTGAAAGGGTGGGTCCGACGCCGGCCAGGATAGTCTGGGTAGCGCCGGTTGTGCGGTGCACATTGACGCCTGCCTCGACCATGCGTTCGATGATGGCGTCGATCTGTTCTTCGGTTGCGTGTTCCTGCATTGCTACGATCATTGCCTGTTCCCCGTCGTGGGCGACTGCACGCCTGCTTCGTGGCCCGCGGCTGCTGCTGCCTGGGCATTTCTCTGACTCGCTAACTCATTCCGCTGGAGGGCGCGCATGACGTCGATGATGCGCTCGAAGATGTGGGTCAGCTCGATGTCCGGCAATGGCCCTTTGTTGGCCGCGCGCACGTTTTCGTAGATCGTTTTTTCGCGCGCCGGCTCGTAGATGGGCAACGAAGTAGCCACCTTCAGCCGGCCTGCCTCCAGTGCCTTTTCAGCGCGTTCGCTGAGAAGGGTGACCAGTTGGCGGTCCAGCTCATCGATCTGTTTCCGCAATTCTTCCAACGTCATATTTGCCTCGTCCCTGTTTCTGGCGATTTCCGGTTCCGGATCGGGTGAAGATTCTGTCATCCGATCTGACCCGGCGGCCAGGAGAAAAAAGTTAAACCAAAATACGCGATGACCTGAGCTCAGACTTCAGCAAGGTATCGCCTGCGAGGGTTCGTCGGCGAAAGCTGCTCCGCTTCCGCGTTAAAGGGCCTGCACCACATGAGGCTGGCGCAGACCCTCGATAAATCGAGCCACAGCGCCGGGTGCCTGCTCTGGAGTTGATTTTTCGATCAACTCAACGATTGCGCTGCCTATAACCGCTGCATCTGCGAATTCAGCGACCTGAGTCACATGATCCGCATTGGAGATGCCGAACCCTACGGCTATGGGCAGCCCTCGCCAATGCGTCCGGCGTCGAATTCGCTCGACAAGCGCTGCAGCATCCGCCGCCACGTTCTGTTGCTTGCCGGTAATGCCGGTGCGGGAGATGGCATAGACAAAGCCTTTGCTGTGCGCGGCAATGGACTCCAGGCGCTCATCGGGACTGGTCGGCGCGGCGAGAAAGATCGGGGCCAGGTTCACCCGCTCCATCTCGGCGATGTACTCAGCCGCCTCTTCGACGATCATGTCGGTGAGCAGCACTCCGTCAACTCCTGCCGCAGCTGCGGCATCGGCGAACTTCGCCATTCCATAGCGGAGGACGGGATTGAGATAAGTAAAGATAACGAGGCCGGCGCGGGGGCGGGCGATGCGGATTTCCCTGGCGAGGGCGAGCACATCAGCCAAACGAGTACCGCGGGCGAGAGCGCGTTCACTGGCGCGTTGAATGATGGGTCCGTCTGCGAGAGGATCACTGAAGGGGACGCCTAACTCGATGACATCCGCTCCGGCGTCGATGGCGGCCAGTGCAATGTCGCGCGAAACACTAAGGTCCGCAGGCTGACCGACATGAAAGCCGCCTGACGAATGCGGGGACAGGCCGTTATCTCCTGCGGTGAGGTACACGACGAGACCGGGATGTTGCTCGAATCGGATTGCCATTGGATTGCTATATCCGGGCCGGAAAAATCAGAGGCCCTGTGCTCCCTGAATGTTCAGCTCGCGGGCAAGAATTCCCATGTCCTTGTCGCCGCGGCCAGAGAGATTAACTACCAGTATGTCATGCGACGGCATCCCCGGCGCAATCCTGATGCACTCAGCTACGGCGTGTGCGCTTTCAAGAGCCGGCAGGATGCCTTCGGTACGGGCCAGCCTCACAACAGCTTCAAGAACGTGCGCGTCGTCCGCGGAAACATACTCGGCGCGTCCGCAATCGTGCAACGAAGCGTGCTCGGGACCGACGGTGGCATAGTCCAGACCGGCGGAGACTGAGTGGGTCAACGAAACCTGACCGTTCTCATCCTGAAGAACATAAGAGTAGGTGCCTTGAAGGACGCCGGGGACGCCGCCGTCAAAACGCGCGGCGTGATCGCCGAGGGACTTGCCGCGTCCGCCGGCTTCGACGCCGATCAGGCGAACTTCTTTATCACCGAGGAACTGGTGGAAGGCTCCGATGGCATTTGAACCGCCGCCCACGCAGGCGATGATTGCGGTGGGCAGGCGGCCTTCCTTTTCGAGAATCTGCTCGCGCATCTCGATGCCGATAACCCGATTGAAGTCGCGGACCATGGTCGGATACGGATGCGGGCCGAGCGCACTGCCGAGGATGTAATAGGTATCGCGGACGTTGGTGACCCAGTCGCGCAGAGCTTCATTGACTGCGTCTTTCAGGGTTTTGGAGCCGGAGGTAACCCCGCGCACTTCCGAACCGAGCAGCCTCATGCGGAGCACGTTCAGCTCCTGGCGACGCATGTCTTCTTCGCCCATGTAGACGATGCATTCCAGGCCGAGCAATGCGCAGACGGTCGCGGTGGCGACGCCGTGCTGGCCGGCGCCGGTTTCGGCAATGATGCGGCGCTTGCCCATGCGTTTGGCGAGCAGGCCCTGTCCCAGCGCGTTGTTGATTTTGTGCGCGCCGGTGTGCAGCAGGTCTTCACGCTTGAAATAGATTTTTGGGCCGCCGAGAGATTCGGTCAGACGTTTTGCAAAGTAGAGCGGCGTCGGACGTCCGGCGAAGTCACGCAGCAGATCGTCCAGCTCGACCTGGAATTTGGTATCGGCTTTGGCCTCGGCGTAAGCGT
>Ga0206896_1017_pt1 | contig 42840 bp, 32 predicted proteins | sample Alteio_BWOrgHeat_52_FD_152969 | JGI IMG/M metagenome (GOLD analysis project Ga0206896, IMG submission 152969) | Enriched cells from forest soil in Barre Woods Harvard Forest LTER site, Petersham, Massachusetts, United States -... | ecosystem: Environmental > Terrestrial > Soil > Temperate forest >... | reverse complement strand
TCAGATACTTGGCGATCTGACGAAAGATGGCAAGCCGGTCGGCAATGGCGATCCGAGTTTAACGATCTACGGGGAAGCTATAACTCCCAATGAACACAAGCTTGCGTTGCAGTTTGGCGTGTTGGATAACTTCTTCGATTCAGGTGAGGTTTCAGGAGACGGGCATGTCTGGTCTACAGCGGGTATTGGTACGGACTATCTCGAGAAGACCTGGCAGCAATCGTATCGCGGAGGTCAGCGCACTTACGACTATGAGGGAGTAGTGGCTGAAGGATACCCGCTGCTGCAGAAGATTCCTGATGTGAGTGAGCCGGCGAGCGGATATCTCTGGGGCAATCTTGCTTCGCATGGAAAGACCTACTATCACTTTGGGGAATTTATTGCGACGACTTTTTGCGATGAGAAACGGACTTCGAATCCGCAACAAGGACCGATGCTGCCCGGACGAGATTGCAAGAAAAAGTCGATTGCGCCAGGTGAGCAGCTGCCTGCCGAGTGGGGCGGCGGCGTTAACAAGTGGCCGTGGCCGATCCCCTTGATAGCGGACAATATTGCGACCAAGCCGGAGTTAGTGGGGCACTTTGCTGAGGAGGCGCCTGACTTCGATTTGATGGTTCCGGATCAGGTGCGTGTCGATATTTTTGAAAAGCATTTGAAGGGTTGGTTAGCGGACCGGCAACAGGGCAAAGACACTATGCCGAACTTTGTGCTGCTGCGGATGGGCAATGATCATACGGCTGGAACGAGGCCGGGAGGGCCTACGCCCAGAGCTTCGGTTGCGGACAATGATCTGGCTGTCGGAAGGGTTATCGAGGACATCTCGCACTCGCCGTTCTGGGATGATACGGCGTTCTTCATTTTGGAGGATGATGCACAGGATGGTGGAGACCACGTGGAAGCTCATCGCAGCGTCGCACTGGTGGTGAGTAAATACGCACCTCGCAATGCGAATGGCTCGCCGTTTGTCGATAGCCGGTTTTATACGACAGTGAGCGTTCTTCGCACAATGGAGACGCTGCTGGGGCTGCCGCCGATGAATAACAATGACGCGCTGTGTTCGATGATCAGCAGCTTGTTCACCGGGCCCGGGGATCAACCGCCTTACATGGCGGATCGGTCGAATGCAGAGAATGGGTTGATCTACACGGCGAATGCGAAGACGGCTGTGGGTGCGAAAGAGAGCATGAAGATGGATTTTCGGCATGCGGATCGCGCCGATGCGCAAAAGCTCAATGTGATTTTGTGGAAGGATGCCAAGGGCGATGTGGCGGTGCCCTCTTCGCTGACAGAACATAGGAAGAAGGTTGTCCGGGACGATGACTGAAGGTTAATTTGGGATGTGAGGATTCAATCTCTCCAGTGCTGACCGGGCAAAATCTTATAGCTTATTTGTTTAGATCGGAAACTATGCGGGCTTTTTGGGATTCTAAGAACTCAAGGAGATTTCATGACGCCTCGCGGATTTAGCCAGCCTCTTTACGTTCTTCCCTTTGATCACCGTGGTTCTTTTCAGTCGAAGATGTTTGGCTGGGAGGGTGCGCTGTCTGATTCGCAGACGGCGCAGATTGCTGCTGCGAAGCAAGTGATCTACGACAGTTTTCAGAAGGCCGTCGCGGATGGTGTGGCTAAGGAGAAAGCGGCCATCCTTGTAGATGAGCAGTTTGGTACGGCCATCCTGCGGGATGCGGCGAAGCAGGGATTTCATTTTGCTATGGCGGCGGAGAAGAGCGGGCAGGAGGAGTTTGATTTCGAGTATGGAGAGGACTTTGCGAAACACATCGAGTCGTTCGCTCCTACGTTTTGCAAGGTGCTGGTGCGCTATAACCCAGAGGGGTATCCGGAGCTGAATCGGGTGCAGGGTGCGCGGCTGAAGCGGCTTTCGGATTATTTGCAGAAGGCGAATCATAGCCTGTTCATGTTTGAGCTTCTGGTGCCTGCGGAAAGACAGCAACTTGAAAAGGTCGGCGGTGACCAAAAGGCTTATGACGCACAGCTCAGACCGGGGCTAATGGTACAGGCTATCGAACAGTTGCAGGCGGCTGGCGTTGAGCCCGACGTGTGGAAGATCGAGGGATTGGATCGTCGCGAGGATTGCGAGAAGATGGTCGCGACTGTGCGCCGCGATGGGCGAAAGAACGTGAGTTGCATCATTCTTGGCCGGGGTGAGGATGACAAGAAGGTGAGCGAGTGGCTTGCTACGGCTGCTTCGGTGCCGGGATTTATCGGCTTCGCCGTGGGACGGACGGATTTCTGGGATCCGCTTGTGAACTGGCGGGCGGGGAAAATTGCGCGGGATGAAGCGGTGGCGCAGATTGCCGGCCGTTATCGGGAGTTCGTCGACCTGTTTGAAAGTACGAAGAACGTCGGTAAACCGGAGTGAACTGAGTGAAGAGGGAATTCACGCGGTGCTACAGGGTCGATTCGAGTGATGACTCGAGGATGTGGCCCATCTTCTCCTGCTTGGTCTTCATATATTTTTCGAACGTCTCCTGGGGAGCGACTTCGGCAGAAATGCGTTCGACTACGGAAATGCCCCCGGCTTCGAGGGCGGCGACTTTTTCAGGATTGTTGGTGATGAGCCGCACGGAGGAAACGCCTAGTAGTTTGAGGACTTCGGCGGGGAGCTCGAACTCGCGGCAGTCGGCGGCGTAACCCAGTTCTTCGTTGGCTTCGACGGTGTCGCGGCCATGGTCCTGTAGCTCATAAGCGCGCAACTTGGCCATGAGCCCGATTCCGCGGCCTTCCTGCTGTTCGTAGAGCAGAATGCCTGCGCCTTCTTGCGCGATCTTGCTCAGGGCGAGTTCCAGTTGGAGGCGGCAGTCGCAGCGCAATGATCCAAAGACATCGCCGGTGAGGCATTGCGAATGAATTCGCACAAGGGGTGGCGCGGAGTGAATGTCTCCCATGACCAGTGCAACGAGGCCTTCAACGCGCTTGCCGTGTTTGGCGGACTCTTCGCAGCAGGGGCGGGGCTCAGGCAGATGGCCTTCGAAACCGTGAATACGGAAGTGGCCCCAGCGGGTGGGGAAGTCTGCCTCTGCTACCTTGATGACGCTGTCGAATGCCATATCTCTCCATTTTACGACGGTTGCAGGATCTCCGACGAAGGCGGCTCGATCCGCGCGTGTTCATTGGATGCGCGGCTGCTAGAGTGGTTGCGTGGTAGATGACAAGCTTATTCTGATCACCCTGCTGGTAAAGCTGGGTGTTGCGGCATCGGTGGCGAGCGCGTTGGCGCGGTCGCGGACCTTTCAGCGGCTGCTCTTTGCCGAGCATCGCGGACGGCGGCAGACGATTGCGCTGCTGGCATTTTTTCTCATTCCGCTGACACTGGGGGTGTGGGTTCGCACGACGGTGCCGAACTTTCTGGCTGCGGATATTTCGTTTGAAACGGTTACATTGCTGGGGCTGCTGCTTGGGCCGGGATGGGCGGTGTTGAGCGCGCTAGTGCTGGCGACTCCGGCGGTGATTTTCAAGCACGAATATCTCGCGCCGCTTTTTCTCAGCGTTGTGGGTTTGATTTCAGGCACCTTTGGCACGTGGGTGGAGACGGAAGAGATCTGGTTGTTTACTCCGTTTGTCGATCTCAGCGTCTATCGATGGGTGCGGCGCAATCTGCGTCAGCCGAAGTTTGACCGGCAGATTCTTTTGCTGGTGCTGATTGCCGGCATGGAGGTTGCGCATGTCTGGCTGTCGAGCCAATATCCCAATCGGCTGTTTGCACTGGATTCAGATGCGGCGTGGTTGCAGGTGTTGGTGTGGTTCTGCGCGCCTGTCGTCGTGGGCATCATGCTCAAGGTGTGGAATGCTCTGCGCGTCGAGTTGAAGCTGGAAGAACAGAAGAGGCTGGTGCTCGAAGCTCGCCTGGATGCTCTGCAGCGGCAGATCAATCCGCATTTTTTATTCAATACGCTTAACTCGATTGGGTCACTGGTGCGCTTCAGGCCCGACCTGGCGCGCGAAATGATCGTCAAGCTCGCAAACCTCTTGCGTGCGCTGCTGAAGGATCACGATACTTACGTTCCGCTGCGCGAAGAGTTGAGCTTTACTGACGACTATCTCGACATTGAAGTTGTGCGTTTTGGTGCTGAGAAGCTGCGTGTTGTGAAAGAGCTGGATGAGAAGACACTGGACGTACTTGTGCCGAGCATCCTGTTGCAGCCGCTGATAGAGAACAGCATCAAACATGGGCTGGAACCGCGGATTCAGGGCGGCACTATTACGTTACGCAGCCGGATGCAAGGAGAGAGCGTCATCGTCGAAGTGGAGGACGATGGTGTTGGCATTGTGCTTAAGCCGTCAACTGCGCTGCGACGCGAGGGCGCGGGCATCGGTATGAAGAATGTTCAGGAGCGGCTTGAGGTGTTATACGGCAATCGTGCGAGGTTTACTGTGGTTTCGCGGCCCGGGCGCGGCACGCTGGTTTCGATTGAGATACCGGCAGAGATGGATTGAGAAAGACAAAAAACAAAAACCACAGAGCCCCTTCGGCTTTGCTCAGGGCAGGCTTTCGCTACGCTCAGGATGACAATTCTTACCAAACTTAGTTACGCGTGTTTAGCAGCGATTCATAGAATTCGACATATCGCGGCAGGATGCGGGTGGAGCAAAAGCGGTCTTGCGCGGTTTTGCGGGCGGCTCTGCGCATCGTCTGGTGGCGCCCGGGATCGGTGAGAAGCGCGACGGAGGCGGCTGCCATCGCGTCCACGTCGCCGATCGGGAAGAGCAGGCCGTTGACACCGTCATCGATTAGTTCAGGTACGCCCCCCACGCGGGTCGCGATGGCAGGCGTCTGGCAGGCCATGGCTTCTAGAGCTGCGAGCCCGAACGACTCCATCTCGCTGGGCATCAGCATCAGGTCGGCGAGAGGCAGGAGTTCGCTGACGCGGTCCTGTTTGCCGAGGAAGTGAATGCGATTGTGAATGCCGAGTGAGTGTGCGAGCCATTCCGCGGTCGAACGGTCGGGGCCGTCGCCGATGAGCGCAAGCCGGGCGGGGAGTTGCTTTGCGACCCGGGCAAAGATGTGTACGACATCGGCGATGCGTTTGACCGGGCGGAAGTTCGAGAGGTGCATGAAAAGAAATTCGTCAGGGTTTGCGAATCTGAGGCGGGCGTTTGCGCGAGCTTCCTCATCGGCGAAGGGTTTGTAGACATCGCAGTTGACGAAGTTATGCACGACTTCGATGTGGTTGGTTATGCCGAAGTTCTCTTCAGTGACTTTCTTGAGGTACGAAGAGATGCTGGTTACTCCGTCGCTCTGCTCGATGGCGTAGCGAGTTATTGGCAGATAGGAGCGATCCATGCCGACGAGGGTGATGTCGGTGCCGTGCAGGGTGGTGACGAAGGGCAGGTGTTTGCCTCGCTGGGCCAGCATTTGCCGCGCAAGCAGCGCGCTCACTGAATGCGGGATGGCATAGTGTACGTGGAGAAGATCGAGATGGTAGTACTCCGCCACCTCGGCCATACGCGACGCGAGGGCGAGGTCATACGGAGGGAACTCGAAGAGGGGATAGTTCGAGACCGGAACCTCGTGGTAGAAGATGCCTGATTCGCGGCCGGTGAGTCGGAAGGGCTGCGAATAGCTGATGAAATGCACCTCGTGACCGAGTGCTGCCAGTTCGATGCCAAGCTCGGTGGCCACAACGCCACTGCCGCCGTAAGTGGGGTAACACGTGATTCCTATACGCATAGGTCTTCGAGATAAGACGGCAACCCTGGTCCTCAGGATTCGGAAAGCAGTTTGTTTATTGCGAAAATGTGATGAACAGCAATCGTCGTCCGATGATTGGTTACCCGATTGTGAGTTGTCCGAAATGGAGCAGTTCGACGTCTGCGGCAAACACAGCTTCGGTGAGTGCCTCCATCTCCAACTGTCGCGAGGCTAACAGGCGTGTGCCAGCCTTGGCGAGGTCTGCGTCGTTGTAGCCGGGGTGAGTGACCAGTTCCCACGTTCCATCGGGCATCGCGCGGAGCAGGGAAGTAAGCGTGGCGGAATCCAGGGTGCCTGTGGCGAGAACGCCGATGGCGCCGTCTGTGGTGGTGAAGCCCTCTTCGGCGACGATGCGGCGGAAGGTTGGCTCGAGGCTTCTCAGCAGGCGAACCTGTGTGCGGCGAAGGAAAGGCGCGCCGGTGGTCGCACGGATGCTCCATTGTGGCTCGAAGGGGTTGCGCACGCAGCGAATACCTGATGCTCTGGCGGCACGCAGAACAGGGCCCAGGACGCGGGGAAACATGTGCGTGTGCTTGTGGGTATCGATGTGAGTGAAATGCAGGCCGCGGCTTTGGAGCAGAGCGATCTGTGCGGCGGCTTCGCTTTCGATCTCTTTCGGAAAGTTGGTCTCTCGGGTTAAACGCGACCTTTGCTCACCATATAGTACCTGGACAAAGCTGCCGAGCGTTCGTCGAAAGCGGCCGCTGATTGGATCTGCCAGCCACGGGATGTCCTGGCGAGGGGAGAGAACGGGTTCCCCATCCACCAGGACAACGTGGCATCCGACCCCGAGCGTTGGGATATTTGGTACGAGTTGAATCGCTTCGTCAGTAGCGGAGGCGCGTGCCATCAAAGTGGCAGAAGTGAGCACGTGGCGCTGGTTGAGTTCGGAGATGGCGCGATTGACGCCGGCGGTCAGGCCAAAGTCGTCGGCGTTCACGATGAGTCGCTTCACTCGATTGAGTCTACCAATCTGATTTGGGCGTCGCGCGCAGAGAGCATGGGGATCACCTCCACAATGGGGGAATCGGTTCGATGTTCTGGCGTAAATCACTGGTATGATGAAGACAGGGCTGGCCACGGCCCATTCTTGACCGCGCGGGCGGTTAGCTCAGTTGGTTAGAGCGCCTGCCTTACAAGCAGGATGTCGGGGGTTCGAGTCCCTCACTGCCCACCAAATTCCATTCCACTGAGCCTCAAGAAGCTCAAAATTCTCGAACAAATCTCTTGCAGGGGCCTCCAAATGGTCTCATCGGGTTTTTTGCTCGGTGGTAACAGCCTGTTTATTGCACGACGATGCGCCAGTCGGAATCGGGATCGAACCTGGTCATTGCGGTCGCGATTTCCGTTGTCGTCTTGCCCAAATCCTTTTGGAGCAGTACGCCATCCTGATTGATGATGAACGACATCACTCCCGAATTGCCATATTCCGCGGGATAGGCGACGAAGGCGAATCCGCCGGTCATCTTTCCATTGACCACATAGTCCTTCGCTCCGCCCGGTGCCTTATCAGTTTGCCCATTCAGCATCCTGAAGTAGTAACCGTGAAATGCTGTGTGTCCCGTGGGCTTTGCGTTGTATCCCTCGGAGGCTGCGGATGCTGCCAGCGGTCCAAGCGGGCTTGCGGGCTGGCCATTGGCCGGCTTCCAGTACAAACCGTTCTGCTTATCCGGATCGCTGATGAACTTCGCCGCGTATTGCTTTGGTGCTGCGCCGTTGTGAGACTGCGCGAAGTACTGCGCTTGTGCGTCGGCTATTGCTACACAAACGTCGATGGTTGCAAGCTCATTCCTGCCGATGCGACGGTTTAACACCTCGTCTTTGCCTGCCACCGTATCGAAGAACCAGCGTCCGTCGCTATTCTTCTTCAGCGGAATCGCGAAGGGAAAATTGTCAGCTCCGACCAGCAGGGTTTGCGAACCGTCCGGCAGCTTGCGCCAGCGGTGCATCACGTCGTATCCAGCCACGAACAGATCGAGAGTATGCTTGTCCTGCACGGCATCGCCGGAAGAGATGAGCTCCTTCGCATCCGGGCCAAAAATCTTCACCAGCGCGTTTGGATCACCGGACTTTGCCGCCGCCAGCATCGCATTGCTCGCTTCGTCTGGTGAATCGAACGTGCTAATCGAAGGTTTTTCGGGTTGGTCCGATCCTGCTTTGCAACCGGCAAGAGGAATGACGACCGTCAGAAACACGACCCATACCGGAATCGCAAATCCACTGTGTTTGAACGACATTTCACTCTCCAAAGCTTCTTCGCAACGTCATGATCGAGATCAGTCATTAAACTTCACTTCGTTCTTACCTGGGTCGTTAGCTTTACCGTCGAGCGTGGCCACCACCGCGGCTCGCCGCACCGCGAGCGCTCTCTTGTCGGGATTGCCAACCGCTCCCGCCTCCACTGAAGGCTGAGGACCCGGTGCTCTTTTCCTGTCCTCCGTAGCCGTGAGAGGCAGCGGAGTTAGCCCCGGAGTAACTCGAAGTGTTATGGCTGGTACCCTGAGTCTGATTCCAGCCGCTGCCCGTATTCTTGTAGACATTTCCGTTTGCCGCGGCATACTTATCGCCATTTGCGGCTTGTCCTGCGGCCACATTGTTGCCGTTAGCGCCGGAAGCAGCGGCACCTTTTCCCCCGGCCGACGTCTGTATGGTTCCCGCCGAGCCCGCAGCCGTGGTTTGGTGCTGCGTGTACGCGGTATTGCCATCCTTGGAGACGACCGAGCTTCCATAGCTCCCATAGGCGTTTGAGGCTTGATGTGTAGCGGCATACGCACCCGTATTTGGGTTATAAGCCTGGCCGGCTTTCTGGGTACCATAAGCAGTCGTAGTTGAAGCACCTCGGGCATATGTCCCGGTTGACGGATTGTAAGCAGTGCCTGCCCGCGCTACTCCATCCGGGCCATAAGCGGTGGCACTGGAACCGTAATAGCCGCCGTGCCAGGCGCTATTTCCGTAGTAGCCGGTGCTATGGTAGACCACCGTTCCGCCGTGCCAGTTGCAGTTCCAGTAGCTGTAACCCCAGCTATTGCTCATCGCCATGCCCACTGCAATTCCAACTCCGAAGGCAACCACAGCGGTTGTCACGACGGCTGCAGTGCTGTACCCCGGCGTCACGTATGGTGTGCCATAAACAACTGTTGGGTTATACGTAGGCACGTACACCACTTGCGGATTGGTAGGCTGAATCACGATCACTTGCGGTGCCTGTTGCACTACCGTAATTTGTGAGCCTGATTTCAGATTGCCGGCGGCTTGTGCTTTGGCCCGCAAGACTTGAACGGCAGACATGATGTCTGTGGGCTGCGTGTGGTATGCCTCTCCTAATGATGAGGTCCAGCTGAGATTCTTAGCCAGGTTGTCGAGGACAGAAGGGAACTGAGTGAGGGCTTTCACGCTGGGGTCCCACTGCTGCGCATCAACGGCATTGGTGAGTGCTGCGCCGGTGAGACTCTTGTTCTGCTGAAGCCAATCGCCTGCGAAGGCAATCTGGTCCGGAAATGTGGCAGCCCCTAGAATCTGGGCCACCAAGGCATCAGGGTACAGCGCAATTGGCGCGACCAACTGTTGCAACTCATCCGCAGACAGCGGCGCACCCTGTCCCGAAGTTCCGGTCGATGCTGGTTGCTGCCCGGCAGCTTCGATTGGTACGGCGGTGATAACTAACAGGAAAGACAATGTCGTCGCCAATAACTGTTTCGTGAATACTCTGATCATTTCTTGTCTCCGTCCTCGAAATACTTGCTCCGCACCTTATCTTCCGATGATAAAAGCCGTGCTTCTACGTCGATTACTGCTTTAAGGAGACTGGAGGACCGCTGACTCGCTTCGCGAAGATATCTACGTTTACTTCAACGCGATCGGCGATCTTAATGAACGGAATTCCACTATTCATCCCGTATTGTTTACGGTCGAAAGCCATCGTTCCCTTAATATCACCAGAGCCTGTGCCTGCTCCGCTGACGACGAGGGTTAATGTCTCGGATTTAGAGACGCCACGTATGGTGAAGGTTCCTGGCACGTCAAACGTAGTTGGACCGGTCTGGACAATCTTTGTTGACTTGAACGTGATCAGAGGATTCTTCTTGACGTCGAAGAAATCTTCGCTTTTGAGCTTGTTATCCTTCATGCCACTTCCCGTATTCACTGAATCTGCCTGAATCTCAATATCCAATGCGCCCGACGTGACGTCCGTGGATGTGAAGGTCAGGGTGGCATCCCATTTCTTAAAGTCACCTCCCACAGCCACCGAAGCTTTCACAAAGAACTTGATCGAACTCTGTTGCGGTGTAACTTTGAAAACAGGAACTTGCGCCTGACTTAGCGGTGCGAGCAAGACGGCGGAAATTCCGAGGAATGCCAGATATTTCATCTTCATAGTCGACTGTCCTTTCGATGACGTCATTATTCGGGCTTAATCATACATACGAGAATGGTCTCGCGGCGACGTTCGGAGTCTCCAAAAACATGCCCTATTTAAAAATAGGGCCATGCACGCCGTAGTGACCGGCAGAACCGACAAGGGGCTGGACCAAAATCGTGTTCACCAGGAGCTCAGATACTATGTTAGGTTGCGCCGTGGTTAGCCCACAGGCTGATACGAAGAGTTCTGAATCATGACACCCAACTGTTTGCTGACCCCGTTTACCTGATTAGTCGAAACATGGTTAGTGCCATCGGGTAATTTCGCAAACTGAATGGCAATCGTTACCGCGTCGCTGGGAGCGGTAAGATAACTGGCGACCTGCACAGCCTGAAGCGCCTTCTCCTGTTGGTTGAAGACGAGTGTCATGGAGTCACCAGGCTTGAGATAGTTCTTGACGATCAGGCTTACTGTGCCGGCGGCTCCATTCGGCTGAATGGAGATGTCACCTCGCTGATATGCCTGGTCAAGCGCCTGCGGATCGATCTGCGCGTACTGTTTTCCGAGAGCTGCAATCTGTTGCCCGTACACCTCAAATTCTTCGGTTTTCTTTGCAACGACATGTTGCTTGAGTCTGCCTCCACTGGGGGCAGGCGGCGCCTGTGGGTTCACTTCAACCTTTTGTTGCTGACCGTCAGGACCTATACGTACCTGGAACTGTTGCGTCTTCTTTACTTCTCCTTTCAGGCTGATTGTTTGTTGTTCGGTCCATGCATAACGAGCGAGTTTTTGCTTGTTAGCAGCAGAAGACTCTTTGATGTCGGCTAACCGCTTTTGCAACTCCGGATTCTGAGCCTCGAGCTGGGGGACAGAACCGGGAAGTGTGCTCACCACCAGCGCTGTTATCAATGCATATCTGAGGGTACGTCGTATCGATTCGTGCATTCGGTAAGCTCCTGTTGATCTGCTCAGCGATAACTTCTGCGGAGCGGTGCAATCTGAAACAACAAACACAAACAAGAAGCGCATCGAGCGATCGAGTCTGAGTGTCGCATGTGAGACCCGTGAACAGCGGGAAAACTAGCTCTTTGGCCACTTGCTGAACATCTTCGTTACGGCCTTCTGCACCAACTGCTGGTTCTTGTCGCCGTTATTATTCAGAGCATTTTGCGCAATTCCCCGCCAGACCAAACTCTGGCCCTTCGCATCGTACAAATCTACGATCAACGTCCCTATAACATTTTGCTCCGGCGTGATACTGCCCATGCCGCCTCCGATCCCTCGCATGCCCATCGCGGTATAGGAGGTCTGCTCCTTCAAGCCGCCGCTGGCAGTTACGAGCAGGTCAGGTTTTTCGGATTCGGCCACTTTTTTTAGCCCCTTCCCCTGGAGTGCCGTGTCGATGTCCTGTATCGCAACCTGGGCTAATATCGAGTCTTTGACCCTATTGGCGTTGTCAGAGCCCCACGCATAGGTATGAAACTGAGAAAAACTCTGGCTCTTGTTGAAGTTGACTGAGACTGTTTGCCCGACCGCAACTGCGACGGTCGAACACAGCATTAACAGGCACAATGCAAATTTCGTTTTCATCATCGTCCTCTCTCAGGTACCACTTCTCAGGTACCGCTGTTGTGAAGCTGCTTGCTATTATTCGCGCGGCGATCGAAGCGACTACTTGCCCGCTCCCCCAGCTCCATTTTGGATGGCTTCGAGGAACTGACTGACGGTGATACTGCCGCCCTTCTGGCTGGGCGGATACGCCACAAAGGTTTGTAAGAAACCGGCCACGATCTGAACCGCGGGAACCATAGTCCATAATTTGTCGCCCCACCATCTGCCGTACAACATCGACTCATCCGGATAACGTTCCCAGGGATCTTGGCGCAAATTTGTCACCAGCGGAACATTGGTTGTATCTTCCTTACCGGTGAATAGGTTGCCCTTAATTGTTTTGAAATTGAGCTTCCAGGCGTTATAACGCAAAGCCATCAGGTCGGCGTTGTCACTGAAGTAGAAAAATTCATGCCGTGGACCCTCGGAGACTTCGCCCTTGAAATAGGGCATAAAGTTGTAGCCATCGAGATGATTCTTGAATGTCTTGTCCCCCACTTGCATTCCCGCCAGGAGCTTCTCTCTCACAGCCGAATCGCCGGCTGCCGCGAGTAGTGTGGGCATCCAGTCTTCATGTGCCATAATGTCGTTGATGATGATGCCGGGCTTGATTACGCCGGGCCACTTCACCAACATTGGCACACGGAATCCGCCCTCGTAGACAGTACCTTTTTCACCCCGGAATGGGTGATTACCGCCATCCGGCCAGCTAAAGATTTCGGCGCCATTGTCGCTCGTAAACAGCACAATGGTGTTGTTGGCGATGCCGAGATCGTCGACCTTCTTGAGTAACTGGCCGACCTCCCAGTCCAGTTCCATCATGCCGTCGGCGTAAAGGCCGTACTCGCTCTTGCCCTCCCATTTCGAAGAGAGATGGGTCCAAACGTGCATACGGGTGGTGTTGTGCCAGAGAAAGAACGGCTTGTCAGCTTTGACGGAGTGCTCCATGAAGTCCTCGGAGTGCTGAAGCAATACCGGCTCAATATCCTCCATGTTGGTCTTCGCTGCCGGGTCCATATTTGGGTGCGGCGGCAGCGGACCACCGTCAGTAATCGTCTGTTTACCGACTTTACCCCAGCGTGGGTCAGTAGTCGGATCGTCTACGTTAGTCGCTTTAGAGTCCACGATATTGCGAGGGCCGAAACGCTCCCTGAATTCGGGCGTTTTCGGATAGTCTGGCTCGTAGGGCTCTTCCATAGCGTTGAGATGGTAGAGAATTCCGTAAAACTCATCGAAGCCATGGACCGTCGGTAGAAATTCATTTCGATCGCCGAGATGGTTTTTGCCGATCTGTGCGGTGGCATATCCAAGCGGTTTGAGCAGCTGGGCGATCGTCGGGTCTTTGTCCTGCAAGCCCTGTTTGGCGGCGGGCATCCCAACCTTTAGCAGCCCTGTCCGGAACGGAGTCTGACCCAGGATGAACGCAGCGCGCCCTGCCGTGCACGATTGCTGAGCATAGTAGTCAGTGAACAGAGCCCCTTCCTTGGCGATCCGATCAATGTTGGGTGTGCTACCGCCCATCATGCCACGGTGGTATGCACTGATGTTCCAGATGCCAACGTCGTCCGTCATAATGACAAGGATGTTGGGGTGTTTTGCCTGTGTTGACTGCGCCAGCAGTGCCTTTGTCGCACAGATGAACAACATCAAAAAAGCCAGGAGTGTCGGTGTCAATTTTCCGCGATGGACCTTGAAACTCATTCGCTTTCTCCTGTGGGGATTGCCCACTAATTTCAATACTTAGGTTTCACGCTTGATGCGTTCTTATGACTATTCGTCTGTACCTGTCTTGCGGCCAGAGAAACGTACCGCTTCGACGTACTTCAGGCCAAAAACGTCGTTCACAGAATGGATTTCAAGTATTGGTTCCACAGGGGAGGTCTCCATGAGCATAAGTAGATCGGTGAAGCAGCTTGATCGAATGTGCGATTTCAATTCCGACTCACTTGACCATTCCTGCTCAAAACAGACTGAGTCGGGAGCGCCTGCTTCCTGGTAAATCCGCCCTTCGATGAATCCGCGATCCATCTGCGCCACATGCCTGATAGAACGAAGTGCTTTGATAACTTCCAACGAACGACCAGGCCGGGCTATCATTCGCAAACACATTTGAAACATGCAACAAATGGGAGCAATCCAGAGACCAACTGGAACCAGACTCGCCCGAAGAGCCTTACCCACTGCAAGACAAGGGCTTATCGAATGGGGGAGCAGCACAATAACATTGCTCTTCGCCGCTTTAACTCCGACCTGTCGGAGGAGCCTCCGACCTGTCGGAGGCTGTAATCGGAGACCTATTCGGATGTGGATAAAGTAAGGGCATCCCGATCAGGTCAGGAGACTACTGTCTGACCCGCTGTTGGGCAAGCTGGCAGATAAAGCTCTAATCACTTGATCGAAAAGAACATATTCAGCTTTAGTCCGATACCTTCGAGCTGCCTGTTAGGCTTTTTGCCTGTATTGTTTTGATGCTCATAGTAGAGATCGAACTCATATCGTTTCTTAATCGGGAACAGGCCGCCTGCGTAGAGTTCGGTCGTGCCCCACTTTTGATATTGATCCTGATAATACGCCTCGGCGCTGATATACGGCGCCGGATGATAGGACCTGATATTCAGTCGCTTTTCGACCTGGAGTCTGTTTCGATAACGCCACTTGAACGTTCCATTGGTCCAGTCAAGATCCGCGCGGTTTTTGTCAGAAAGCAGTGATCCGAACTTCAGCGGAAAATGGGATGTTGCCGTTAGCTCCATTCGATTCGTGGAGGGTGAACCCGGCGTGACGAGATCACGATATCCGGCAGTAAATATTAAAGGTCGCGCCTTGACATCATCCAGATCAAATACCATGACTTTCTTCAGTCGAATTAGGGGCTTCAAAGATAGGTCCAGATCGGGGCCAATCGTGAGTTGAGTAGGCTCGCCGCCCTCCCTTGTATTCGCAGCCTGAACTCTAAATCGCACATTCGTATTCAACTTAAGATAAAAATCCAGTTCGGGAAGAGCCTCTGTTTCCTGCGCGAGCGCGACAGTGCCACTGATTGCCAGAAAAGCTAAAGCCAACGCTAGGGCGCGTGGGGTCATATCATTGTGATGTGGCTGTCAGCGAATTGAAAGGTTGACATCTATTGGTGACTTCGGCATCCGAGCAACTGCCGATCAGCAAACTGGCATCGATTCGAAACTTGAGATGGTTGGAGCAATCAAATGGCTTCCGACGTATGACCCGTTACCCCTTGTAGCTTATTACCGTAACTCATCCTTAAGGCCAAATATCTTTCTTTGACGTCTTTCGTTGCAAAGATGCATGAATGGTTAGAGTTACGCCCTTCTCTCAACGGCTGGGACGAGTCTCTTCGCGCAAGGTACCTCAGATAATTCGGAAGCCGGAATTCTACTTCGATGTCAGCAGCGAATATGCCGCCGTACTCCGCGGCCAAAGTAAAAGCAGGCAGGATACTAGTAAAAATTCAAGTACCTAAAGGCGAAAAATGGCAGTACACTGACCAAATTACTGTAATCGGTCAGTATAACTTCAAGACATAGAGGTTCTTATGAGCCAGCTAGCTCAAGGTATCGAGCCAGGATCGAACAACGTCTCCCTCATATGTGAAGAGGTGATAAATTCGCGAACCGATCCACATCCGGATATTGACGGCAGGCTGCGATTTGAGATGTTACTTACCGAACTCTCAACGCGGTTCGTCAGTGTAACGTCAGCGTCTATAGATAAGGAAATCGTCGACGCTCAAAGGCGCATCGTTCAAAGTCTGGAACTCGATCGAAGCACTTTAGTTCGGCTGCATGATAATGAACGTTTTGTGCTCACTCATAGCTGGCAATTACCAGGCCTGTCACCTTTCCCCGGCTTTGCAATCAAAGAGCTACCTTGGATGGCGAGCGTAATACTTCGAGGAGAAACAGTTTGCTTCGCGCGAATCGATGATCTACCTCCGGAAGCGTCAAGAGAAAAAGAAATCGCACGAAGGTTCGGGCCTCGTTCGAATGTTACCTTCCCACTCAAGATCGGGGGCAAGGTAATCGGAGCAATGGCCTTTGGCACCGTGCATCATGAACGCGAATGGCCGGACGCCCTGGTAAACCGTCTCAATGTCATGGTTGAAATGATCGGCGGCGCGATCGCGCGTCTAGGCGCAGAAGATGAAACGCGGAGGGCGCTCGAAGAAGTGCGGCTCCTCCGCGACCAGCTTCAGCGAGAAAATGTGTATTTGCAGCAAGAGGTAAAGTCTGCTCGCGGCTATAGGGGGCTTATAGGCGACAGTGCTGCGCTTCGGAGTGTGTTGGCACAGGTTGACCAGGTGGCAAATACGAATTCAAGCGTTCTCCTGGTGGGCGAAACCGGAACGGGAAAAGAACTCATAGCTTCTGCCATTCATGAACGCAGCTCTCGCAGCAAGCGGCCCATGGTGACTTTAAACTGCGCTGCTATTCCAGAAACGCTCATTGAGAGCGAATTGTTCGGGCGCGAAAAGGGAGCATACACAGGGGCTCTCTCTCGACAGGCGGGCCGCTTCGAAGTGGCCCATGGCTCAACGCTCTTTCTGGACGAGATTGGAGAACTGCCGCTGGAGGTTCAAGCAAAGCTACTGCGTGCACTTCAGGAGAAGCAGGTCGAACGACTCGGGAGCTCCAAGAGCATCTTTTTCGACGTCCGAATAATCGCGGCGACCAACCGCGACTTGGAAAAGGAGGTTCGCGAAAAACGATTCAGGGATGATCTTTACTACAGGCTGAATGTCTTCCCGATAAGGATCCCCCCTCTACGCGAACGCCTGGATGACATTCCACTGCTGGTCGAGGTTTTTGCCTATGAATTCGGAAAATCATTCGGTAAGGCAATCGAATCTATCGATACGGACAGCATCCACAAGCTCCAGCTGTACTCATGGCCGGGGAACATTCGTGAGCTGCGGAATACGGTCGAGCGGGCGATGATCCTTTCGAACGGTCCGAGGCTTCGAATCAGCCCTCCGTGCAATACTTCAGAAGAACCGAGACACAGTATGCTTCTTAGCGACGCTGAGCGTGGCCATCTACGAACTGTCCTTGAGATAACCGGATGGCGGATCCGAGGAAAAGATGGTGCAGCAGAGATGCTCGGTTTGAAGCCTACGACTCTCGATTCCATGTTAGTAAGGCATGGTATTACTCCCAAAAACAGACCGCTACGCCACTAAAGTTTCGTACATACTTTCGACGCGCTTGCCGTCTAGTCGTTCTTCGTTGCGTGCGTTCTTCTGGAGCGAATAATCCAGGTCCATGCCAGGGCGATAGCGGAGATCGAGACGATTAATTCCGACCATATAAAACTTATGTAATCCCCTAGTACGCCTACACCGGGCACACCGGGTTGGACATTCCTCATGGCAGGAAGGCCGAATATCAGGGTGATAGAGAGGGACAGCGGAACCAGATTGATCTCACGCGGAGACGCGGTCATCTGTAAGACCATGCCCATAATGCTGATGGCAAGGCCAAACATGCCCACCATTACCATGACTGAAACGCTGATCACGTTGTTTGCTCTCCGCATTACGATTGCGGTGCTCATGAGCTTCTTCGCATCATCCTGAGTAACCACACCATTGAACTTTACCCCTGGAAGTGAAGCAGTGAAATCCTCTCTAATTGGGATGATGTCACTGTTATCAAGATAGCTCGTGCTAACAACTAGTTTGGCCGCTAGAGGATCAGCATTATCTTCGACGCTTGCCGTCGCTACGGGCTTAGCCTTTACCCGCTTCGGAGTGGTAACCAGGAGAACGATGTCGGCCACGTAGTTGTCAAACGGATACCTATTCTGATTACCCAAGAGGAGGCTCGTGAAGTCCATCGGAAAGATACGTTCGCCTTTTGGAAACCGCACAGTTTGTTTCCCCGAGACAGAATTGATCAAAAGATCCAGATCAACGGCAGGTGTGGCTCGGTCTATAGCAAATCGACCAGATGGAATCAGCCTTATACGCTCATGAAGTAATCCTTGAGCGGTATCTACAGACGTTATCTCGATGCTGACAATTACAAAATTGGCATCGGAAGCGCCCGACTTTGTGACAACCACTGAGCGTCGGGTCTCCTCGGTCAATCCAAACCACAGAACAAGTATGTACAGCAGCATTAGCGTGAGGGCCGCCAGCAATCTTGCTGTTTTACCTAGAAAGCCCATGGGTCTATCCTCGCTGCGAGTGTATACGGTTAATGATCCGTTCCGTGGACAGCTTCGCAGGAGATTTACGCATTGATTGTGCGCCTTTCTCTATTTCATCGACCAGCTACAAATCCTTGATAGAGCGTCATGCCCAATCGGGGAAGATTGTCTTTCCGTGGGCGTAATCGGCCTGATCGCTCGCAAGCCAAGCTGCAACGCAGCAAATATCTGCCGGTTCGTCGGTGCGCTTTTGTAGGATCAGACGCATTAGATCGTTGTATGCTTCGAGCGTTTCCCACGCCTCGCAGTTGATCGGCGAGTGAAGACGCCATACGCCACGGTACGGCCTCGGCCATTTATAGCGAAACTGGCAAAGTTAGCAGTGGTGCAGCGACTTATGCGCCGTAGACTCTAAGTTTGCGAGCAGAAGTGGCCAGCTGAACCCATCAGGCTCATAGTCACATCCAGGATGAGGATATAGATTCAGACGTTTCATTGCATATGCCCTATGAAAGCTCTATTGCGATTTGAGTCTCGCAGCTTCGTGCTAAATTATTGACCTATCCCTACCTGTGTGAAACGAAGCCAGATTGGGTCACACCATTGAGAAATATCTATTGCCGGGCCGAGCCTGTGCCTTGGGCCGAACGCAGGCAATTGACATTCCAAAGGAGAGCAACTATGCTTCCCGCAATTAGTGATCCCCTGGCTGAAGCTCAATACGGAAACAATCCATTGCACGACACGTTGCGTAGTCCGGTCACGCAGCTACTTGTCCGCTGGCGCTCAGGGGACAGCGACGCGCTGCACGAATTAATGCCGCTGGTGTATCAGGAGCTTCGCCGTCTGGCTCATAGCTATATTCGGCGGGAGCGGCCCGATCACACATTGCAAAGCACGGCCCTGGTGCATGAAGCCTATGTCAGGCTAACTGGAAGCGCTCCGCCGCAATGGGAGGACAGGGCGCATTTCTTCGGAATCGCCGCCCACCTGATGCGGCAGATACTGGTGGAACACGCGCGCAGCCATAAGGCAGGGAAGCGCGGTGGGGGCGTCGCAAATCTCGCGATTGAGGATGCTGCCGATTCGCGACAGAGTTCCAATGTAGACATCGTGGCGCTGGACGATGCTCTGAACGAGTTGGCAAGAATCGACAAGCAGCAGAGCAGAATCGTAGAGTTGAGGTTTTTTGCCGGCCTCTCGATTGAAGAAACGGCCCGCCTGCTTACCGTCTCGCCTTCGACGGTCAAACGTGATTGGAATATGGCACGCATTTGGCTCTTTCGCGAGCTTGACCGGACATCGCTTTCATGACGCCCGAGCGCTGGAGCCAGATTCAGGTGGTCTACGAGCGGGCGGAGACTCTCGCCGCTGATGACCGGGCAGCTTACCTGGATAAGGTCTGCGCCAATGATGCCGATCTTCGGACCGAAGTTGAATCGTTGTTGGGCTACGGGAGCCGCGTCGCTTCCCAGTTCTTGAACACGCCTGCCGCCAATCTCGTCTCGCCGGACGTTCCGGAGGAGGGATATTCAAACTGGGTCGGCCACCGGATCGGTATTTACCAGATCCTCGCTGAGATCGGTCACGGAGGCATGGGCGAGGTCTATCGTGCCGCTCGCGCTGACGGTCAGTACGACCAGCAGGTCGCTATCAAATTCGTCCGCAGCGGGATGAACATCTCGTTTATCCTGCAACGTTTTCGAAATGAGCGGCAGATTCTTGCTTCTCTGGAGCATCCGAACATCGCCCGGCTGCTCGATGGGGGAACAACAGAAGACGGAATTCCTTTTCTGGTCATGGAACTGATCGAAGGAATTCGTGTCGATGAATATTGCCAGCAGCACAAACTTTCGATCTCAGACCGGTTGTGCCTCTTCCTTCAGGTGTGCGGCGCGGTGCAGTATGCGCATCAGAGATTGGTAATTCACCGCGACCTGAAGCCCAACAACATTTTGGTGACGGAAGAGGGCCTGCCCAAGTTGCTCGATTTTGGAATCGCTAAAATACTGGATTCGGATGCGAATGAGGAAACCACCCTCGCCCGGCCCATGACCCCAGAGTATGCGAGCCCCGAGCAGGTTCGCGGAGATGCGATCACTACCGCCACGGATGTTTATTCGCTCGGCGTCGTGCTGCATCAGTTATTGACTGCGCGATCTCCGTATCGCGTGAACGCAAACTCTCCCCACGAACTGTCGCGCGAGATCGCGGAGACTGAGCCAGCCAAGCCCAGCAGCCTTGCGTTGAAGCCTGCCCAGTTGGCCGCAACAGACTCATCGGCACACCAAAGGGTGATCAGCGTGCGCGAGGAATCTCCTCAGAAACTGCAGCGGCGTTTGTCTGGTGATCTGGATGACATCATCTTGATGGCCCTGCGCAAAGAGCCTGAACGCAGATACAGCTCGGTGCAGCAATTTGCCGAAGACATCACCCGTCACCTCGATGGTCTGCCCGTCATTGCTCGCAAAAACTCGTGGAGATATGTTGCCAGGAAATTCCTGAAGCGCCATAAGGCGCCTGTCGCCGCGACCATTGCAGTTGTGCTCGCACTGCTCGCCGGCATCTTCGCAACCGCGCGGCAAGCGCGCATTGCACGAGAGGAACGAGCGCGTGCAGAGAAGCGATTTGATGACGTGCGTGAATTCTCGAACTCACTGATCTTCGATGTTCACGATGCTTTGCAGAATCTTCCCGGAGCCACTCCGGTGCGGAAACTGTTGCTTGACCGCGCGGTGCAATACCTCGATCGCGTGGCAAGCGATTCCGCCGACAATCCTGATCTGCAAAGAGAGCTTGCCTGGGGTTACCAGCGGCTGGCCGTGGTGCAAGGGAACGGGACGGAATCAAATATGGGCGACCAGAGCGGCTCTCTCGCGAGTGATCGCAAGGCTCTCGCCTTGTTCGAGCAGGTGGCCGCGAAGAATACCACCAATGTGATCGATCAGCTCAACGTTGCGATGATGCACAGGATCATCTCGTTTTCGAGTATTACCGAGGCCAGCGGCCTCCAGGAACTGGCGAAGGCGACGACAATCACGGACCGCTTACTGCGTGAAGGTTCGACAGACCCCAGGGTCCGAAGTGAACGATCCATCGAATACCAAAATAAAGGCCTGTCGCAGGATGCCGCCGGCGATCGAGCCGGGGCTCTTGGATCCCTTCAGGAATACCAGCGAATGCGTCTGGATATCCTGACGAACAATCCCGACTATCACGGCGCACTGGGCTCGGCGGCAACTGCGAGCATCATGGTCGGCTATGCCCAGGCCCGCAGGGGAATGCGCGCGAAAGGTCTCAAATCGATCGATCAGGGAATCACATATTATCAGCAGGCCCTGAAGGTTTCGCCCAACCCGCTACTGCAACGCTACCTCGCTGTGGCCGAAACCAAGCGCGGCGACATTCGATGGATGGATGGCGATTATCAGGCTGCGCTCGCCGACTACGTCAAGGCGGAGACGATTCTCAAGCCCCTTGCAGATGCAGATCCTGAAGATGATCTCATACAGGGGGACCGAATCCGCATCGACTATCTCAAGGCACGATTGCTGATCGGAAGTCACCAATACAAGCAAGCTTTGCCATTGCTTCAGAAGGCGGCGACAGGGAATCAGAAGTACCTGAGCAAAGATGCTACGAATCCAGACCCTGTGCGAGAGTCGGCGGATATCCTTATCTCCCTGGGGGAAGCGTATGCCGGCAGCGGTAATCTGGCCGAAGCTCTACGCGCGTTTCAGCAAGCTTCGACAGTTCTGGCACCGCGCGAAAACGATCCCCTTGAGGATGACTTTAACTGCGAACTGGCAACTGCTCTTGTGAAGACGGGCGATACACTGCTGGCTATGGGAAATCCGGTTGCAGCAAAGAAGGCCTACCGTCAGGCATTGGACATCGCCATTCCCCGAGCTACGCCGAATTATAAGAACGTGCCAGCACTCTATCCAATCGCCAACGCTTATCTAGGTGCTGGAGACGCTTCATTGACGCTCGCACGCGGAGAAAGCAGCCAGCAGGAAAAGCAAAAGCACTTAGCCGAGGCGTGCGCTTCATTCCAGGACAGCAAAGCTGCATGGTCACACGTTCCTGACCCATCTCCGATAAGTCCTAATGGCTTTCTTTCCCGATCGCCGAAGCAACTTGAGAGTCGCTTGGCTAACTGCCCCGCATCGATTCAATGATGCTTCCTATGACAGTTTCGAAGGCCGTTCGCAGTTGTTTCGAAGGCCGTTCGCAGTTACAAGCTGAAAGCTATTCCGCAGGGTCGTAGTTTAGGTTCTGGCCAAGCCATCGCTCGACCTCTGCCATACTCATCCCTTTGCGCTCGTGATAGTCAGCGACCTGATCACGGTCGATCTTGCCCAGGCTGAAATATCGCGACTCTGGATGGGCAAAGTAGAGCCCGCTCACGCTCGAGCCAGGCCACATGGCGAACGACTCGGTGATGAGCATTCCGGTGTTGGCCTGTACGTCGAGCAAGCGCCAGAGCGTGCCCTTCTCGGTGTGATCGGGGCAGGCGGGATAGCCCGCGGCCGGGCGGATTCCTCGATACTTCTCCTGAATAAGCTCTGCATTGGTCAGACCTTCGTCGCGACCGTAGCCCCATTCATCACGAACGCGCTTGTGAAGGCACTCGGCAAAAGCTTCGGCAAGGCGATCGGCAAGAGCTTCCGCCATGATGGCGTTGTAGTCGTCGTTCTCAGCTCTGAACCGGTCGCATAGCTCCTTAAGGCCGATTCCGCTGGTTACCGCGAATGCGCCTATGTGATCGGGCAGGCCCGTTTCCTTTGGTGCGATGAAGTCGGATAGCGAACGGCAAGGCTCGCTGCCTTCCCGATTTGCTTGCTGTCGAAGGAAGTGGAATGTTTCGAGCGTCTGCGTGCGCGTGTCGTCGGCGTATAGCTTGACGTCGTCGCCAACGGCGTTGGCAGGAAAGAATCCGTATACGCCGCGGGCCGTGACCAGGTTCTTCTCAATAATCTGATCCAGCAGAGCATTACCTTCAGCGAAGAGCTTACGCGCTTCTTCGCCCTGGCGTTGGTCATCGAGGATGCGGGGATAAACCCCCTTGAGGCCCCAGGTGTGGAAGAACGGTGTCCAGTCGATGAATTCGCGCAGCGTCGCGAGAGGAAAGTTGTCCAGCACGCGCACACCGGTAAACTCCGGAGTGGGCAGGTCTTCTACACGCCACTCAATTGGAGTTCGTCTCGCGCGAGCAGTTGCGATAGGGACAACCTGCTGTTTTGGCGCTGCATGAGCTTTGCGCAGGGCTTCGTATTCTGCGCGATGCTGCGCAACGAACGCATCTTTGCCGTCTTCGCTGAGAAGGCTGGTAGTCACAGGGACGGCCCGGCTGGCATCGAGCACATGGACCACCGGCTCACTGTAGTGCGGCGCTATCTTGACGGCCGTGTGAGCTCGGCTGGTCGTTGCTCCGCCGATAAGCAGAGGCAACTTGAAACCCTGACGCTCCATCTCGCGGGCCACGTGCACCATCTCGTCGAGAGACGGCGTGATGAGTCCACTGAGACCGATCAGGTCTGCCTTCTCCGCCTTGGCGCGCTCGAGAATTTTTTCGCTGGAGACCATTACGCCGAGGTCGATCACTTCGTAGTTGTTACAGGCGAGGACGACGCCGACGATGTTCTTGCCGATATCGTGAACATCGCCCTTGACCGTGGCTAGCACGATCTTTCCCTGCGCCTTGACCACCTGGCCAGACGCAGCCAACGCCTCTTTCTCGGCCTCCATGAAAGGAGTCAGGTGCGCGACTGCCTTCTTCATCACGCGTGCAGATTTCACCACCTGGGGCAGGAACATCTTGCCAGCTCCGAAGAGATCGCCAACGACGCTCATACCATCCATCAGCGGGCCCTCGATGACTAACAGCGGACGGCCCAGTTTGACGCGGGCTTCTTCGGCGTCGATCTCGATGTATGTATCAATCCCCTTGACCAGCGCGTGAGAGAGACGTTCCTCGACTGTGCCGTGGCGCCATTCTTCAGCTTTCTTTTCACTCACCGCCACACCAACGTGCTTCAGCGCTTCGCCAAACTCTACCAGCCGCTCGGTGGCGTCGGGACGGCGATTGAGCAGCACGTCCTCAACCAGCGTCTTCAGCTCAGGTTCGATCTCTTCATACACTTCGAGCATCCCGGCATTCACGATGCCCATGTCCATGCCCGCCGCAATCGCGTGATAGAGGAACGCAGAATGCATAGCCTCGCGGACCTTGTTGTTGCCGCGGAAGCTAAAGGAAATATTGGAGACGCCACCGGAGACCTTTGCATGCGGCAGGTTGGCCTTGATCCAGCGTGTGGCGTTGATGAAGTCGACCGCGTAGTTGTTGTGCTCCTCCATGCCCGTGGCAACTGTGAGGATGTTAGGGTCAAAGATGATGTCTTCGGGAGGAAAATCAACTTCGTCGACGAGAATCCGGTACGCGCGTTCGCAGATGCGGATCTTATCTTCGAAGGTTGCTGCCTGGCCCTGCTCGTCGAAGGCCATCACCACCGCTGCTGCACCGTATTTCAGAACCGTGGCGGCGTTCTTGCGGAACTTTTCTTCGCCTTCTTTCAAAGAGATCGAATTGACGATACCCTTGCCTTGCAGGCACTTGAGCCCTGCCTCGATGACCTCCCACTTTGAGGAGTCAACCATGAAGGGCACCTTGGCCACCTCAGGCTCGCTTGCCAGCAACTGCAGAAAGCGTGTCATCGCCACGACGCCGTCGATCATGCCCTCGTCCATGCAGATGTCGATGACGTTCGCGCCGTTCTCGACCTGCTGCCGGGCTACGCTTACTGCTTCTTCATATTTGCCTTGCTTGATCAGCCTGGCAAACTGCGGCGAACCGGCCACATTGGTCCGTTCGCCGATCATGATGTAGACGCCGGCCTGCTGGGTGAATGGCTGTGATCCGGATAATCGGAGCGGCTTCGTCTCGCTGGTCTCGCTCACGCTGCGGCCTCGATCCGGCCCAGCTCGCGCGGAGGCTGGCCTTCTAGGGCCCTGGCGATGGCCGCGATGTGCTCAGGCGTGTTACCGCAGCACCCGCCGGCAATATTGATCAGCCCTCCTCGGGCAAAGTCGCCGAGGTAGCGGGCCATGTCCTGTGGCCCAAGATCAAAACCGGTCTCCGAAAGAGGATTAGGCAAACCGGCATTGGGATAGCAGGAAATCGCAACATTCGCTTTCTCTGAGAGCTCTTCCAGGAACGGATACATGAGATCGGGACCGAGAGAACAATTGAGCCCTACAGAAAGCGGCTTCACATGCGCGACCGCGTTCCAGAAAGCCTCAGTGGTCTGCGCGGAGATCAGCGTTTCGCCGCCGCGTCCCACCGCCGCCGAGATCATCACCGGCAGCTCCTTGCCTCGAGCGGCAAAGGCGTCCTGATCGAATACTTCCCGAATTGCGACGAGCGCCGCCTTGGCGTTCAGCGAATCAAAGATCGTCTCGACCAGGAGCAGATCGACGCCGCCGGCGATAAGTGCGCGTACCTGTTGAGCGTAGGCTGCTTTCACCTGGTCAAAGGTGACTACCCGAAAGCCCGCGTCATCGGCATCGGGTGAATTCGAAAGAGATACGGTCAGTGGCCCTATGGCTCCCGCGACGAAACGCTGGCGTGAGGTCGCATTGCTGAGACGATCGGCCCATTCGCGGCACTGCCGGGCTGAAGTCTCGTTGATCTCCCAGGCGAGGCCATCGAGGAACTTGTCGTCGATGACTTTCTGGTAGAACTCAGGATCCTTGCGGCCGCCGTGCTCTCGCGGATCGTCCACGAAAAACTCGCTTTGCGTAATGCTGGTCGCGCCAAATGTATTGGTCTCGATGATGTCGGCCCCAGCCTCTAAAAAGCGGCGATGAATGTCGCAGATCATGTCCGGCTGAGTCAGCGAGAAGAGGTCACCGTTGTTCAGCAGATCCTTCTTCGAGTCTTTGAAACGCTCACCGCGGATGTCGGCTTCCTTCATGCCGTAGGTACGGATAGTCGTACCCATCGCTCCATCGATGATGGCGATGCGGCTCTGGAGGATCTTTTGAAGAGGATGAGAATGGGCTTTTGTCATTTGCGTTGTCGCTATGCCGTATGCAACCGCGGCACGCTTTATCCCATTATATAGAGATGATGCAGTATCGAAACGATGCACGTTCTGCTGGATGAAGAGCTTGAGGGCGCAATCACCTTGGCTGCCGTTCTGTTTTATGGAGATTGATTAACGGAGATTGGCCGTTCTTCTATCGTTACTGTCGTGAAGTTTCAGGTGGAGGAAGGTATTATCCGGAGGAGGCATTTTGAGCCGGAGGTAGGGAATGGGTAATCGCGATTCGATTTCGCGCAGAAGGTTTTTGACAGATGCGGCTGGAGTGGCCGGGACGATGGCTGTGCTGCAACCCGGCCTTCATTTCGGGGTTGGCCTTGCCCAGGACGCGGTGCTGGACACTCCGCGAAGCAATAACAAGAAAGGGCGTGAAAAGGTTGCGTGGAAAGTTCAGCCATTCCCCATGACGCAGGTTACGCTGCGCAAAGGGCCGCTGAAGGACGCAATGGAAATCAATCGCCGATACTTGCTTGAGGTGCCCAATGACCGCCTGCTGCATATGTTTCGTGTGACAGCCGGGCTGCCATCGACGGCCCAGCCGTTAGGCGGATGGGAGGCTCCTGACTGCGAGCTGCGCGGCCACTTCGCAGGCGGGCACTATCTATCTGCTTGTGCCTTGATGTATTCGAGCTCAAAGGATGAGCAACTGCGCGCGAAGGGTAATGCACTTGTTACTGAACTTGCCAAATGCCAGAAGCCGAATGGTTATCTTGGTGCGTATTCCGAAGAATTTTATGATCGCCTGAAGAGTCTTCAGAAGGTCTGGGCACCGTTTTACACCTATCACAAGATCATAGCTGGTCATCTCGAGATGTACGTTCATTGCGGCAATGAGCAGGCGCTGCACACTGCCGAGCGTATGGCAGACTGGGCCTATCAGTGGATCATGCCGATTCAGGAGGATCAGCTTGCGCGTATTCAGCGTGTTGAGTTCGGTGGCATGACGGAGGTGCTCTACAACCTGTATGCCATCGGCGGCTATGAGAAATACGCAGTGCTGGCGCGGCGATTTGACAAGAAGGAGTTCTCTGATCCGCTGGCTGCGCGTGAAGATCATCTGGCCGGCCTGCATGCGAATACCCATATTCCGCAGGTGATCGGTGCGGCGCGTGGTTATGAACTCACCGGCGATGATCGCTATTACATCATCTCTGACTATTTTTGGCATGAGGTCGTGGATAAGCACACCTATAGCACCGGGGGCACGAGTGATGGAGAAGGATGGCAGGAGCCGGGCAAGCTGGCGAAGCAGCTTGGCCCCGCGGCAGAAGAGTGCTGCTGCAGCTACAACATGATGAAGCTAAGCCGCCACGTTTATGGCTGGACGGCCGATCCGAAGGTGATGGATTACTACGAGCGGTTGATGTTCAACGTGCGTCTCGGTACTCAGGATAAGGACGGCATGTTGATGTATTACGTGCCGCTGAAACCGGGTATGTGGAAGACCTTCGGTACGAAGTTCGATGCCTTCTGGTGCTGTACCGGCACGGGTGTTGAAGAATACGCAAAGAGCAATGATTCGATTTACTCCCACGATGACGACAGTGTTTACGTCAATCTGTTCGTTGGCTCTGAGGTCAACTGGCCACAGATGGGCGTTTCGCTGGTCCAGGAGACGAAGTTTCCCGAGCAGGAAGGCACAACGCTAACCGTTCATGCGGGTAAACCGAAGGAGTTCACGATCAGAATACGCGTTCCTTATTGGGCGACGAAGAACGTGGCCATCGCAGTAAATGGAGAATTGCAAGGGATAGCGGCGACGCCGACTACGTATGCGGAGTTGAGGCGCGTTTGGAAGGATGGAGACAGGATTGAAGTCGCATTGCCTTTTAGCTTCCATACTTCTCCACTGCCGGATGATTCGACACTGCAAGCGGTGATGTACGGGCCTCTGGTGTTGGCGGCGGAGATGGGCAGGGACGGTCTTACGCATGCGATGATCTACGGAAATAGTGGCCCGGACGACGAACATCAAAAGCCGATCGGAATGCCGGAGATTACCGTTACGAACAGCCTCGGGCCTATTACCTGGGTGGAACGCGTGCCGGGGGAGACGCTCAGGTTTCGCACCGTGACAACCGCCGAAAGTATAAACCTGAGGCCGCTATATCAAATTATGGATGAACGCTACTCGGTTTATCTGAAGGTTAACGAAAAAGCCGTTTAGAATTCGACTAACCCCACGAGGATGCCAATTGGAACAATCAGAAACGACAATTTCGCCCGCTACTAATTGCACGACGAAAGAGGCGCCGGCGTTCAAGCGTTGTCTTGGATTGTTCGACTCGGTCATGGTGGTGGTTGGCGTGATGATCGGGTCGGGCATCTTTATCGTTTCGGCTGAGATGTCGCGTGCGATCGGCAGCTCGGGATGGTTGCTGGTGGCTTGGGCGATCACTGGCATGCTGACGGTGGCGGGTGCGCTCTCTTACGGTGAACTGGCGGCAATGATGCCGGACGCGGGTGGCATGTATGTTTACCTGCGCGAAGCGTTCTCGCCAGTCTGCGGCTTTCTGTACGGATGGACATTGTGGACTGTGATCCAGACCGGCACAATTGCTGCGGTTGCTATTGCGTTTGCGCGGTTCAGCGGAGTTGTGTTTCCGGGTATCTCGGAGAGGAATTATCTCATCGCCCCGATGCAGATTTCGACCCGGTACGCGGTGTCGCTTTCGACCGCGCAGTTAGTGGCGATCGGTGTGATCGTGATACTCGTGGTCGGCAATGCCCTCGGCGTGCAGTACGGCAAGCTGATTCAGAATGTCTTCACCCTGGCCAAGATCAGCGCACTGATTGCCCTGATTTTGCTGGGCCTGACGGTGTGTGCCAATGGCGCTGCGCTGCGGGCTAACTTTGCGCATCCGTGGTCGCTCTCAGGTTTGTCAGTCTCTTCAGGATCTACGCTTACGGGCGTACTCGGAATGATCGTTGCTCTTTGTATTGCGCAGACGGGCTCGCTGTTTTCCGCAGACTCGTGGCATGACATTACATTTGTTGCGGCGGAGGTAAAGAACCCCCGTCGCAACCTTCCGCTTGCGCTGTTGATCGGGACGTCGAGCGTCATTTTCTTATATCTGCTTTGCAACTTCGCGTACCTTGCGAGCTTGCCGTTGAGTGCGATTCAACACGCTCCTGAAGACAGGGTGGGCACTGCGGTTTTGCAGACGATCTTTCCCCGGTTCGGAGCGCCGTTGATGGCGATTGCCATTGTTCTCTCGACGTTTGGAACAGTGAATGCGCTCACGCTGGCAGGGGCGCGCGCTTGTTATGCAATTGCCCGAGACGGACTCTTCTTTCGTGCGGCTGGCAAGTTGAACAAAGCAGGTGTTCCCGGATGGGCTCTGGCAATTCAAGGGTTGTGGTCGGCTGTGCTCGTGTTGCCCAGAACGTATGATCCGATCACTCATCAGTACGGAAATCTCTACAGCAACCTGCTGGAATATGTGATCTCCGCGGCGCTTTTGTTTTACATCCTGACGATTCTGGCTGTCTTTCGCTTGCGCCGCACACGGCCATCGGTGGAGCGTCCATACAAGACATGGGGATATCCATGGTTGCCGGGCTTGTATGTTGCAGGTGCTTCGGTGATCGTGGCTGTCCTGTTCATCTACAGACCAGGGACCACGTGGCCGGGTTTAGCGATCGTTGCGCTTGGCGTCCCCGTGTACTTGCTGATGCGATCTGCTGCGCGAAACGCTGTCTAATTCTCATGCTCCGGTGAGAATGGCGGGGCGTGTTTTTAGAGCCTGCTGAACGATCGCGCGTGCTGCATTCAATTCTTCGCCAACAAGTTCCAGGCGCGGAGGCCGCACGCCTGCATTGCCTTCCCCCACTTCCTGCTGGACGAACTTGATGAGTTGAATAAATTTCGGTACGGTGTCCATGCGCAGCAGAGGCAGGAACCAGCGATAGAGTTCGAAGGCTTCTCTGGTTCGACCTTGAGTGGCGAAGTCGAAGAGAGCTACCGACTCCACCGGCATGGCGTTGACCAGACCGGCGATCCATCCAGTTGCACCGGCGGCGATTCCTTCGACAATTGCATCGTCAACGCCGACGAGTATTTGCAGGCGGTTGTCGTCGATAGCGCGAATGGCCGCGATGCGGCGCACGTCAGTGCTGGATTCTTTCACAGCGGCAAGATTTGGATGCTCGCTGGCTAATTCATGAATCTGTTCAGGAAGAAAATCTGTTCCGTAGGCGACGGGGTTGTTGTAGAGCATGCATGAGAGAGGTGTTGCATTGAAGACGGCCGCGACGTGCGCCTTGGTCTCGCGCCAGTCTCCGAGATAGACATAGGGAGGCAGTACCATGAGGCCTTCGCATCCTGCATCTGCGGCGGCTTTGGCTAAGTCGATGGCTTCAGCGGTCGAGAGGGCGGAAATTGCTGCGACGATAGGAGCGCGGCCCGAGGCTGTTGCGACCATGTTCTTGAGAATCGCTATCTTTTCATCGAAGGTGAGAGTTGCTGCTTCGCCGAGTGAGCCTAGCGAGACTATTCCAGTGCAGCCGCTGTCGAGCAGCCACGTGGCATGTCTGGACATGAAGGAGTGGTCCACTTTGAGTTCTGCGTCAAAACATGTCGTCATTGCGGGCAATACGCCGTGCCAGTTCATTGTTAATCTCCTTCACACTTTCTGAGTGTTTTGAATTTCCGATTCGTTATGAGCCTGCGAAGAAACAAGGCTTGAAATGAGAGCAGGGAAGACGGGAGGACGCACGGAGTCTGCATTCCATCCCAGCAGGAATTCAGCGGCTGCACCACAGATGCGCCCCTGGCAAGGGCCCATCCCGCACCGAGTTTGCAGCTTGGCTGCGCGCCATGAACGATGCTGCCGGACTGCGCCGTATGCGACATCTTCGCAACGGCAGAGCAGAGTATTGTCGTGAGGAAGCGCTTTGAGTTCGGGGCGCAGGGCGAATGCATTGGCGAGCTTTGCGGCGAAGCGAGACAGACAGCGGCGTTGGTTGAACAATGCTCGTGCCTTCTCCTTTTGGCCCGAGGCGGCGAGTCCTGCTATTTGGCCTTCGATGAGAGAGAGTTCCAGCCCGCCGATTCCTGTTGGTTCTCCTGCGCAATAGATGTCGGGTATGGATGTCTGCTGCCATTCGTCCACCTTTACTGCGCCATTTTCGATTTCACAGCCAATCAGAGCGGGGAGTTCAATGTTGGGCACGAGATGGAAGCCGCATGCGAGATAGTCGCACAAGATAGTTCTTTCTTTGCCTTGAATCGAAATGGTGACTGCGCGTAACTCTTCATCTCCCGATGCTTCGATGGACCACGATGAAGTGTAAAACGGAATACCAAACGTTGATGCTTTGTAGCGAAGGGCCTCGGCAATCTTGCCTGGATTAGCTGCCAGCGCAAATGCAAAGGGCAGGAGTTGAGAAGCGGATGCCTGTTCACAGACGCAGACTACTTCGGCTCCTGCTGATTTCAGATATGCGGCAACGGCGAGCAGCAGAGGTCCGCTGCCGGCTACGACGATGCGCTTGCCGCGGACGGGCAGACCGCTCTTGACCATGGCTTGAATGCCGCCCGCGCCCATGACGTTGGGCAGCGTCCAGCCAGGGAAGGGAAGGAAGCGTTCGCGCGCGCCGGTGGCAAGAATCAGGTTTTCAAATTGCAGATCGAGTACTTCGCCGTTCCGTTCTGCGCGAAGAGAGTTTGCCGTTGGCTGATCGACGACAGACCAGCCTTGCAATGGGACCAGCTGCATGGGGGCAGTGTTTGCGGCGAGCAGTCTGTTTCGCCACCTTGTTGCATTGTTGCTGTGGTTAGCCTTCCCGCGTCCTCGTCGCCATATCTGTCCTCCGGCGCTCGGGTTGTCATCGACTAGACCGACCTGTGCACCGCGTGCCGCGGCAGATACCGCGGCAGCAATGCCGGCCGGTCCGCTGCCGACGACTAGAGTTTCGAAGCGCGGGGTTTCAAAGCGTTGGGTCATGAGGTGCGGATATCCATATCCGGTTCGCAAAGCAGTTGGCAGGTGCGCACATGGGGCACACCGTTCACAATGGCACGACACTCAAAGCAGACGCCCATCGCGCACAGTGGCCCGCGTTTTTCGCCACTAACTGAAGTCCGGCAGGCGAGGTTGGCTATCGCGATTGCGACAGCCACCGTGCATCCGTCGGGTACAGAGATTGCACGACCATTCATTTGAACTTTGATCTCGTCACCCATGTAACATCTCCACGGGGGAGTGGGCAGATTCTTTGGCGAGTCGCGAAGGCAGGTATGGGTCGAGTGCGATTGTCGATGTTCGGCCGAGAAGGTGATCGGCCAGCAAACGTGCGGTTGCGAGCGAGGTCGTGATGCCGAGACCTTCGTGGCCGGTGGCGAGAAAAATCGAAGGGTCTTCGGTGGGGCCGATCAGCGGCAGCTTGTCTGGCGTGGCAGCGCGAAAGCCAGTCCAGATGCGCAGCGCCGAAAGATTGGCGAGCTCAGGCATGTAGAGAGCGGCGCGTTTGATCATAGAGGCGACGATCTCGCGATCAATGCCTGAGTCTTCCGCGTCGTATTGCCTCGAAGATCCGATGAGCAGTTGCCCTGTCTTGCGCGGTTGCACATTGAATGCGACCGAATCTGCTGTCGAGGAGTGAGCGCTTTTCAGATAGCCGAGTTCCACCAACTGGTGATGAATAAAATCCGGATAACGGTCTGTGATGATCAGATGGCCCTTGCGTTTCTTTACAGCGATGCCGGACGTCAGGGCGGGCGCATACGCGCCTGTGGCGTTGATGATTACGGATGAGTGAAGCTCGTTCCCTTTCTCAAGGACGACGCGTCCCTTGCCGATCTCAACAACACTGTGACCGAGAATTACTTCCACTCCAGGCTGCTGCTCCCTGGCTTTCTTGAGAAGGTATGCAGCAGCGCATGGGGGATAAAGGACAGCATCGGACAACACGCGCAGGCCTCCTGCGAGAGGATGCCGCAGCTTTGGTTCGGCGTCTGCAAGAGACTTGGCGTCGAGTACCTCCACGGGAAGTTTACGTGCCGTGTAGTAGTTGAACTTGCGTTGTACCTCGGCCATTTCTTCGTCATCTGCGGCAACCCAGATGGTTCCGGTGCAGATGTATTCGACGGAGGCAGGCAGTTCAGGTGCGAGAGCCTCCCATAGTGACTGGGAATAGCTGGTGAGCGCAAATTGCGCTTCGGAATCGTCCATGACGACGACGTGTCCCATGCCTGCGGCAGTCGCACCAGACCCAATGGCATCTCGCTCGACAACGGCTACGCGCATGCCGGCATTGGCCAGTTCAAGCGCGCATGCCGCTCCAACGATACCGGCACCCACTACTACGGCGTCGAAGGTGCTGCTCATTTCACGATTCCCACACGAAACGGGTCTCTTGGATCGAGGAGCAGTGATCCCTCGGCGGTGACGTAGGCCGAGCCCGTAATGCTTGGAATGATCTTCTCGCCCTGCACCTGAAAGCTGCCCTCGAAGATACCGCCAAGGATCCCCTGCTGCTTCCATACCTCTCCGGGCGCCAGCTTACCTTCGGCGTAGAGACAGGCCAGCTTGGCGCTGGTGCCTGTGCCGCAGGGGGACCGGTCGTAAGTTTTTCCGGGACAGAGAACGAAGTTTGTACTGTGCGCTGAGCCGGTATCGGGGTGGCTGAAGAGCTCTACGTGGTCGATCTCTGCGCCGTCGCGCCCGGTTACGCCGGCTGAGGCGAGGGCGGTTCGAATATCCCATGCGAACTGGGTCAGTTCTTCGGCGTGTTGGAGGGTGAGTCTCCTTCCATGATCTTCGACGAGAAAGAACCAGTTGCCGCCCCAGGCGACATCGCCTGTGACCTTGCCGTGCCCAAGGATATTCACTGACACTCCGCTAAGGTGGCGATAGGAAGGGACGTTTTGTATCGTGACTTTTCCCGACTCATGGAGCGTTGCGGAGACGGTGCCTACCGGCGTCTCAATACGATGCACCCCGCAGGAGATGCGGCCGAGGTAAGCAAGCGAGGTAATGAGGCCAATCGTTCCGTGTCCGCACATGCCGATGTAACCAACGTTGTTGAAGAATATGACACCGGCTGCGCAATCAGGATCGACAGGCTCGCAGAGCAGCGCACCGACGATTACATCGGAGCCGCGTGGTTCATTGACCGCAGCGGTTCGAAGGTCGTCGTGATCGCGGCGCAGACGCTCGCGGCGTTGCGCCAGCGGCCCGTTGCCCAGGTCGGGCCCTCCAGCGAGAATCAGCCGGGTTGGTTCGCCCTCGGTGTGTGAATCAAGGAAAGATATCTTGCGTGGCGATTGAATGGCTTGCATACCTCGATATTTACAATCATGCACTTCTTCCCCATCGTCTGGGTATACAAAACGAAGCCCCGCATCAGGCTACGGCGGGTGTATTCGATTTTGCGGAGAAGAAAAGGGGTCGCTGCTCCCTTGCGGTTGCAGCGACCCTGGTAGTGTAGACCGAGGTTGTGTATCTGGTTGGTTTAGAGGCCGTTCTGGTTGCCCTTGTCCTGACCGCTGACATCGGGATGCACTACGCGGTAAGTAGCTCCGCCGCGCGACCAGACGAGCAGCAGAATGTCTTTGCCTTCTGGCGTCGAGTGGACTTCGCTGACAAACTTCTCCGAGCTGGAGACAGGGTGCCGATTGATTTCAAGGATGATGTCGCCGGGAGCAAGCCCTGCATCTTCCGCCGGACTGGCCGGGCGCACGTTTTGAACGGCTACTCCGTTGACCTGCGATGGGACGTTGAGCTGCTGGCGCATATCAGGTGTCAGATCATTGACCGCGAGTCCAAGCTTTCCGCCCTTATGCGAAGACGGGTCTTCATTGGCGGCAACCTCTTTATCGCCGTGGAACTCGCCAACCTTGACCTTGATCGATTCAGGCATGCCGTCACGCAGGATATTGAGCGAGATAGTGTTGCCCGGTGCGACTTCGCTGACTGCGACCTGTAGAGCACTGCCATTAACGATCTTTGTGCCGTTGAGTTCGCGCAGAACGTCGCCGCTCTTGAGTCCGGCGCGACCTGCGGGTGAGTCAGGCGTGACCTGGCTTACGATGGCTCCTGATGTATCGGGGAGGTTGAAGAAGGTAGCGTTCTCAGGCGTCACATCGTTCATGCTGATGCCCAGGTAGCCATGATGGACGACGCCGCTCTTGATAAGTTCGTCGGCGGTTGCTTTCACGATCTGTGACGGAATTGCGAAGCCCGCGCCGGCAAACGATCCGCTGTTGGAGATGATGAAGGTGTTGATACCTACCAGCTCACCATGTGCGTTTACCAGCGGTCCGCCGGAGTTGCCCTGATTGATAGCGGCGTCGGTCTGGATATAGGCGCCCGGCTTGCGCGGGTCATCACTGTATGGGTTGGGACGGTTAACAGCGCTGACGATACCGCGTGTCACGGAGAACTGGAAGTAGCCAAAGGGGCTGCCGAACGCCAGTACGGTCTGGCCGGGATGGAGTTTGGTCGAATCTCCCCACGCGACGCTGGGAAGGTCTTTTGCATCGACTTTGATGACGGCGAGGTCAGTCAGTTTGTCTGTACCGACCAGCTTTGCGGGAAGAACGCGCCGGTCATTCAGCGTGACGCGAATCTGCATTGCGTCTCCGACGACGTGGTCGTTGGTGACGATGTAGCCGTCAGGGGAGATGATGATGCCGCTCCCAATGCCATGCTCGATCTGCTGCTGTTGCGGCATGCGACGGCCACGGCCTTGAGGCCCGAAGAAGCGTTCAAAGCCCGGCGGGAGTGCGCCCGGAGGAATGCCGGAGTCCTGGTCGTCTTCGCTGACGACCTGCTCAGACGAGCCGCGAGTTGTAACAGAGACGTTGACCACCGCGGGTGTGACTTTGGCGGCAACGGCTTCTACTGCGTTGTCGAGAGAGACCAGGGAGGAGACACTGCTGTCATCGAGAGGAGACGCGATGCTGGCAGCATGCACTCCAATGTGGTTTGTTGAGGCAAAGATAGCCACAGCCAGGCCGGCAACGATTGCGACTGGTACTGCGAGCTTCTTGGCTTTAACGACTAATGAATTAGTTGATGCGATCATGATTACCTCGAGTTGGGGTGAGTTAGTTGGCTGTTTAGAGTTGGAAGAAGAACCAGCCGCTGTGGACCGGTACCACGGCGGTGGGGGTTTGTTTTGTTGAATCCGCCTTGATTGCCGGAACAATCTTGAAAATCAGTCTGGTGACGGTTATGCGGTCGGCACCTTCGCCAGTTGCGGAGTCTGAACTATCGGCTGCGGTTTGGCTCGTCGCAGGATTCTTCGAAACTTCAGCTGACTGATCAGGTCGCTGGGAGGTCGAGTCACTGTAAGTGGCGCGGGCATGCTGGCCAGTCTCCCGCTGTTCATAAGTAGCGAGTATGAACCAGTGCTGCTCGCCGCCGTCGGCTGCGGAGATCGATTCGAAGGTGGTTGCGCTGGTCATGATTTCTTCGGGCTGCGATGGCACTTCGACCGCTGCCGCGACCATTCGTGGCGTTGCTGAGAATTTCTTCGATGCGCCGGAGTGATCTGTCTTACTGGCGGATCGCGGCGAAGAAGGGTTGGCCGAAAGCGTGGCTTTGAGCTGTGTTATACGCGGTATCGACGTAGAGTCGTTGTACATGCTGTTCTTCAGCGGGGTATAGGCCGCAGGTATCATGTGCGGCGCTCTGATTTGAGGCATGATCCGCGTTGCGACGGCCGGGCTGTTGGCCTGAGCGGTCCTTGTTTCGTTCGTTGCGGTTTGGCTCGTTGCGACGAAAGCTACCAGTTGCGGGCAGCGAGCCAATTCGATGGAACCGAAGACGAGGCTGCATCCCAGCAGAGCAGCCATACCGCGTGACGCTGAAGGACCAAGCGCTGGCTTGCGCAACAAGATGCTGTGCACTCGATGCACCAGTTCGGGGCGGCCCTGCCACGCACCCAATGAAAGCGCTTCTGAGCGATGATGCAGGCCGCGTTCGGCCAGGCCAGTGAGGCAGGCTGCGTAGGCTCTTGGCGCGTGTGTGACGCGAACGACTCCGTCATCGCAGGCCATTTCGCGCTCTTTGCAAAGGCGGCGCTCGATCCATAAGAGCACCGGGTTGAGCGGGAAGATCACCAGGCAGATCTTCTGAAGCAGATTGGTCCAATCGTCGCCGCGACGCAGATGTTCGGTCTCATGGAGCACGATCTGATCCAGTTCGCCGGGAGTGATCCGCGTCATAAGCCACTCCGGGACGAGAATGCGAGGAGCGAGGAATCCGATGACCGCGGGGCGCTCAAGCTGTTGCGTGGTGCAGATCTGAACCGGCTTGCGACCGGGAACTGCGAGGGAATCCGGATGGCTGATGCTGACGTTGACCGCAGTCGCAGTTCTCCAGAATTTGCGCAGTCGAAGCGAGTCGGCTACAAGATTCGCTCCTCGTATGAACGAAGCGATAGCCCAGATAGCGGTCAGTGCGACGCTCCAGCGAATGTCCAACTGAAGCCATGGTCTTGCCGGGTTTGGTGCGATTCCGGCGGCGGCATCAGCATGGGCTGACGAGACAAAATGCGCAAGCAAGAGCGGTAGAAAGGGTAGCAGTGCGACGACGATAAATCCTGCTGCCCAGATCGCAAAGCGCAATGCGGCTGTGGTGCGGGGCGCGAGTTTGAAGCAGATGGCGAGGCATCCGGCTACAAATGTGCCCTGCCAGATCGCCGTAAGCAGAATTCCCGCCGCAGTTCGAGAGAAGGCAAGCGCGGAATCGCCTGGATTTAAAGTGAAGCCTGAGAAGGAGCCGAGCATCATACTCATATCCATAAACTTAGGCCTCCGCCTCCCCATCTTCTGTGGCATTCATGATGGCATCTTTGAGATGCTGCAGCTCCTGAGGAGAAATCTCTTCATCGCCCAATAAGGAGAGGAGCAGGCGCTCGCGGGAATTGCCGAAGAACCGGCTCAGGACGTGCCGAACCTCAGTGCGTCCGGCCTCGTGCTCAGCGACACAAGGCCAGTAGACGAAGGCTCGCCCTTCCTGGCGATGCTCGACATAGCCCTTCTGCTCAAGGATTCGAACCGTGGTGAGGACGGAGTTGTAGGCCAGCGCCTCCCCGTCGGGCATCGCCGCCACGAGGTCGCTGACCACGGATTCGCCCCTCTGCCAGAGGATCTTCATGAGTCTTAGCTCGGCTTCGGTCAGCGTGATGGATTTTTTCGGCGGCATAAGCGATTTTGCCAGGTTCCGGGACTGCGCCCTGAGAATTCCGGCTTTATGGAAATAGACTATCAACTAAAGGATTAGTTAGCAAGATTTCCGCAAATTTACCTCGAACGGAAAATCGGCGAGCAGGGAAAGGCGCTTTACCCTGTCCCCGACCCACCGATCAGCATTTAACCGCTAACCTCTATGCCTTTGAGGGCACCGCCAACTCCGATTTCGGGCGATCTTCGAGAGACTTGCCGAACTCAGGATTGCTCTGTTTGCCGAGGTGAAAGACGAACTGCCCACCCTCGGCTATATCCGACTGAGTGAACCAGGAGCGCGGATGCGGCTTGCCATTGAAATCCACGGACTGCACGAAGATGGCTCCCGGCGCAGCTTTCTTTCCCTCGATGACCAGTTTCTTTCCGCTGGAGAGGTTGATGGTGACGCGGTCATAGAGTGGAGTTCCCAGGATGTACTTGGTACTTGCCGGATCAACAGAATAGAAGCCGATCGAACTCAGGATGAACCAGGCGGACATCTGGCCGCAGTCTTCATTGCCAGCCATGCCGTCGAGGTTGTTGGAGTAGAGCGTGGTCACGATCTGATGAATGCGCTGCTGGGTCTTGTGCGGCGCGCCAGCGAAGGCATAGAGGTACGCGATGTGATGGCTGGGCTCGTTGCCGTGAGCGTATTGGCCAATCATGCCGGCGATGTCGGGCGGCGCGTCCTTGGGCAGTGTCGATGGGCCTTCGAAGAGCTGGTCCATCTTGGCGATGAAAGCCTCGTCCCCGCCGACGAGTTCGATGTAGCTGGTAACGTCATGCTGAATGCCGAAGGTGGTCTGCCAGGCATTCGACTCGGTGTAGTCGCGCCACTTGGAAGAGTGGCCCATGTCGATCGGGTCGAAGGGAACGGCCCACTTGCCGCTCTCGAACTTGGGCCGAAGGAAGCCTACGGACTTATCCCAATAGTTGCGATAGTTTCGGCTGCGTTCAACCAGCGTTTTGGCGTCGTCAATCTCGCCGACATGCACGGCAACGTGCGCCACGGCCCAGTCGTTGTAGGTGTATTCGAGAGTCTTCGAGACGGATTCATCTTCAAGATCGCAGGGGATGTAACCAATCTTGCGGTACCAATCTAGGCCGCGATAGTTATCAACGAACGCACGCTTGTGCATGACGGCATAGGCTCGCTCCCAGTCGATGCCCTGGAAGCCTTTGACGCAGGCCTCGGCCATTACCGATGCGGAATGATAGCCGGTCATGGTGCCCGTCTCGGTGCCTTGCAGCGGCCACACCGGCATGCCGGCCGGGCTCTGTTCGGCCATGCGAATGAGGCTGTTGACCATGTCCGGAACGCGATCGCCGTGGATCATCGTGAAGAGAGGATGCTCGGCGCGGTAGGTGTCCCACAGCGAGAACGTGGTGTAGTTGCGCAGTCCGTTTTCGAGCTTATGATTCTTGCCGTCCATCCCCCGGTACTGGCCATCGACGTCGTCAAAGAGCGTGGGCGCGAGCATGGAGTGGTAGAGCGATGTGTAGAAGAGAGTCCGGAGGTTTCGGTCCGCGGTCTCGATCTGTATCTTGGCCAGTTGTGCTTTCCAGGCCTGCGCGGCGTCGGATTGGACTTTGTTGAAGTCCCAGGCGGGAATCTCGGCCTTGAGATTCTTTTGTGCTCCATCCAGCCCGGTGCCAGAGAGACCTGTCTTGATCAGCAACTGTTCGCCGGCATGCGTCTTGTAGTGCACGACGGCTTTTACGATCTTGCCACGAACTTCGGATTTGGTCGCGTCCGCCGACTTGCCGTCGACGTAGACATCAATTTTGTCGAATGGCCTGGAGAACTGCATGGCGCCGAACATCTCGCGGTTGGCTCCCCATGAGTTGGTGGAGTGCGCAACTAACAGCGTGTCATTGCCGATTACCTGCAGGCTTCCCCAGTTGAGATTCTTTTCGACTCCGCCGTAGATATGCGCGAGATCGATGATGACATGTGCCGAGTCGCTGGCCGGGAAGGTGTAGCGGTGCAGCCCGGCGTGTTCTGTTGCTGTGAGCTCGGCTTTGATCTTGGTGTCCGCCAGCATCACGCGGTAGTAGCCGGGTTCGCCGGCCTCGGTCTTCTTGTCGAATTTCGAGCGATAGCCTGATTCCGGATTCTTGCGATCGCCGGGCTCGAGCTTCACCTCACCTGTGCTCGGCATCACGAGGAAGTCAAGAAGATCTCCGCAGCCGGTGCCGCTCAGATGCGTGTGGCTGAAACCCATGATCGACGTGTCTGAGGAGTGATAGCCCGAGCACCAGTCCCAGTCATCGGTGTAGGTGTCCGGACTGAGCTGCACCATACCAAACGGCATCGACGCTCCGGGATAGAGATGACCGTGGCCGCCCGTGCCTTGAAAGATGTTTACCGGATAGGGATTGGCGGAGCCTGTGGCTTTCTTTTCGGTTTCAGCCAGAAGCCGGGAGGGAAGGCCCAGTGCGGAGACGATGCCCACGGTGGAGAGCCCACCAATCAATTCACGACGATTGAGTTCACGACGGGTGAAACCGGGCTGCTTGCGGTCTTTCATGGGAGGCTCCGATCCTGGGGAGATGGCGGGTGGTATCGTTTCCACGCAGATGCGATTATGCAACCTCGCGCGTTGAAATGGCAAAGGGTTCGCGTCTAAACGGGAATCGGACGGCGTTCAGGCTGTAGCCTTGACGCCGCCTTTGTCGAAGTACATTTCGATCTCTTCGAGCGACCGGCCTTTTGTTTCCGGCAGCAGGAAGGCCGAGGTCAGGAAATAGAAGACCGTGCATCCACCCCAGAAGAAGAACATGGCGAAATAACCGTGATTGCCGACGACGGGCAGGAAGACTCCGGCGATGGCAGTTGAGATGCCCTGATTCAGGAGTAACGCGATACCCATGCCGAGAGCGCGGATGCGGGTGGGCATCAGCTCCGAAAGCATCAGCCAGACCACGACGCCGGGGCCTGCGGCGTAGGACGAGATGAAGAGCATGAGGCAGAGGGTGATAAGCCAGCCTGTGGTTTCGGTTGGGACGGGGCCGTATTGCGCACGCTTGAGTTCGAGATGCGCGCCTTGTGTCTCGGGGGCAATGGTAAGCGTGGGATCTGGGTCGTTGCTTAGTACGGTTGCGACCTTATCGCCATTGCCGGATGAGTAGAGTACAGTCAGCACCATCGGTCGATCACCATCGCTCGATCCGAATGTCGTTGTGTTAACCGGCAGCGAAACATGGTCGCCGACTACGGCACTCTGCACACGTGCGAGCACGTCGTGCCGCTGCGACTCGATGTGGTAGAAGATCAGCCCGGCAGTGAGGCATGCAATGACGATGCCGCCGGTGCCGAGGTTGAGCAGAAACTTGCGGCCCTTACGGTCAACAAGGGCTACGGCAACGATAGTCATCACGCAATTGAGCACTTTGACGACAACATCGCCCTGCGTAGCGTGGCTAGGATTCATACCCGCCTGCTTGAGGATGATGACGAGATAGCCCAGCACGGAATTGATGCCCGTCGTCTGGTTGAGAGAAAGCACGATACAGGCCAGTACGAAAGGCACAACGTATTTGCGCCGAAGCAGCGATCCCGAGGCGGCCTTCGTCTTGCTCTCGGTCAGGAGCTCCTGCATTTCGCGCATCTCGACTTCAGCCTCTTCTTCTGAGACGGCGCGGCGCAGTGCGGCCATCGAACGCTCCGGCTTACCTTTGCGCAGCAGCCAGCGCGGTGATTCACTCAGGAAAAATGCGCCGAGAAAGAAGATCAATCCGGGGTAGATGACGGAGAGGAACATGCCGCGCCACGCGTGGTTCTGCGCCGCTTTGATAAGTGCGGCGTTGCCTGCTGCTGCGGCGATAGCAGCCTCGGCCTGATGGGTGTAGAAGAATCCGGTGAGCGCGGCGATAACAATGCCAAAGGTCAGCATGAACTGAAAGATCGCCGTTCCTTGCCCGCGGCGTTTTGCGCTGAGGCATTCAGCCAGGTACAGAGGCACAACAACAGCGATGACACCGCCGCTCATGCCCTGCAGCAGGCGGCCAACGAGCAGCGGCACGAAGCCCTGCGAGATGACGATCAGGCCGACGCTCGATACGAACATGAATCCGCTGACAACCATCATCGTCTTCCGGCCAAACCAGTCTGCCAGAACGCCGGCGACCAGCGACGACGCCATTCCACCGCCAAGGACAGCGGCGACAAGGATCGAGGTCTGCTCTATGGATAGGTTGATGGTCTTATCGAGATAAAGCAGCGCAGCCGTAATGATTCCCACGTCAATGCCGTACAGCAAGCCGCCGAGGCCAGCAATGAAGAGCAGAAACCTGCCATACAGCACCGTAGTTCGGGAATCAGCCGCCATGCACTACCCTCCAAAGGAAATCAATTCAGACAAACTAAGACTCAATCACTGCCTTGTTCAGATTTCGCGGATTATCTACGTCTACACCATGTTCGAGCGCCATGAAGTATGAGAAGAGCTGCAGCGGCACTACTTCGGCAACAGGGAACAGATGCTCCGACTGCTGGCCAACAAAGACGCACTCCGTGACAAGGCGGGCAACATCGTCGTCGCCTGTGTTGGCGAGGGCAATGACAGTCGCCTGCTGGGCCTGCAGATCGGACAGTAGTTGAAGAGTCTTCTCATATCGCCGCCGCGAATCATCATCGTTGCGATCGACGGTGGCGATGATGACTACTGGAACGCGATCGCTTACCAGGGCGTTAGGGCCATGCTTC
>Ga0206896_1016_pt1 | contig 45967 bp, 37 predicted proteins | sample Alteio_BWOrgHeat_52_FD_152969 | JGI IMG/M metagenome (GOLD analysis project Ga0206896, IMG submission 152969) | Enriched cells from forest soil in Barre Woods Harvard Forest LTER site, Petersham, Massachusetts, United States -... | ecosystem: Environmental > Terrestrial > Soil > Temperate forest >... | reverse complement strand
CTGTTTCTACGGCGCGGGCTTCGTTGCGGGGGATGGCGGCGAGGCGGTCGGCGTCGGTTTTGACCATGGAGGCGAGGAGCGGATCGTTGGACAACTCGGGTGTGAGGGCCTTGAGGACTTGTTCGATCTGGACTTCGGGGCGTTTGAGGAGCTGGGCCCAGGTGTGGCCTGAGATGGTGTTGAAGTCGATGGATGCGGCGGCGATGTTGAGGCCGTCGGGGTCGACTTTTTTGATTTCGAGGAGTTGCGCGAGAGCGGCCATGCGGGCCTGCTTCCGCTCGTATTCGGCCCATGCATCGTCCGAGATGAGGCCGAGTTTGCGTCCGTAGGGAGTGAGGCGGCGGTCGGCGTTGTCGATGCGCAGGTGCAGGCGGAATTCTGCGCGCGAGGTGAACATGCGATACGGCTCGTTCGTCCCCTTGGAGATAAGGTCGTCGATCAGGATGCCGGTGTAGCCTTCGGTGCGGTCGAGGGTGAAGGGCGGTTCGCCTTTGAGCTTCAATGCGGCGTTGATGCCCGCCATGATGCCCTGGCAGGCGGCTTCTTCATACCCGCTGGTGCCGTTGATCTGGCCGGCGAGATAGAGGCCTTCGAAACTTTTCACTTTGAGCGCACGGTCTAGTTCGGTGGCGTCTACGGAGTCGTATTCGATGGCGTAGCCGGGGCGGAGCATTTCGGCGTTTTCGAGGCCGGGGATGGAGCGGACGATCTGCTGCTGGACCTCCATTGGGAGCGAGGTGGACATGCCGTTTACGTAGACTTCGTGGGTGTTGAGGCCTTCGGGCTCTAGGAAGAACTGGTGCTGGGTCTTGTCGGGGAACTTTACGATTTTGTCTTCGATGGAGGGGCAGTAGCGCGGGCCGATGCCCTCGATCTGGCCTGAATACATGGCCGAGCGGCCTACGTTGTCGCGGATGATCTGAAGCGTTTCGGGCGTGGTGTAGGCGATGTGGCAGCTGATCTGGCGCTGGACGATTTGTTTTGTCCGGAAGCTGAAGGGAGTGGGCTCGGTGTCGCCGGGCTGCTCTTCGAATGCTGTCCAGTTGATGGTGCGTCCGTCCAGGCGTGGGGGGGTGCCGGTCTTCAGGCGCGTGGTGCGCAGGCCGAGGCGGCGCAGGGCTTCGCCGAGGAGGAGGGAGGCCGGTTCGCCGCTGCGGCCGGCGGGATAGCGCTCTTCGCCGCAGTGGATCAGGCCGTTGAGGAAGGTACCGGTGGTGATGATGGTGGCTCCGGCGAGGAGGTGACGGCCGTCGCGGAGTTTTAGGCCAAGGACGCGGCGAGGGGCTGGCGTTTCTCCCACCCTTTCCCGGCACAAAACGCCGGGCAAGGATGGGGCACCCACATCCTCGTTCACATCTTGCAGGACTAGGTCGATGGCTTCGGCTTGTTTGATGTGGAGGTTGGGCTGGTTTTCGAGGACTTCGCGCATTTTTACGCGATAGAGGGCTTTGTCGCACTGGGCGCGGGGGCTCCAGACGGCGGGGCCGCGGGAGGTATTGAGGAGGCGGAACTGGATGCCTACGGCGTCGGCGACCTCGCCCATGACTCCGCCGAGTGCGTCGACTTCGCGGACTAGGTGGCCCTTGGCAATGCCTCCGATGGCGGGGTTGCAGGACATCTGGGCGATCAGGTCGAGGTTCATGGTGATGATCGCCGTTTTGAGGCCCATGCGCGCGGCGGCCATGGCCGCTTCGCAGCCGGCGTGGCCTGCGCCTACTACGGCTACGTCGAATTGTTCGGTGAAAGACATTGCTCTTCTATTCTACGGAGTTTCTACTTCTTATGCTTCATTCACTTGCTTTACCGCGGGAGCGTAGTGTGAAACGCTGGACATATGATCCTCAACAGCGCAGGAACGCAGGCTATCTCCAATCTGGGGTGGGTAGATAACGGTCGGTTATGGATATATTCGTCAGCGAACGTCTCGCCAGACAACGTGGTTCTCAGCGATGCGAAATATATTGAGGTTTTGCCGGGCAGGAACGACTTATTCGCGGCGGTTCATCACTGGGACGGAAAGCGGTTGGAAATTACAGCACATCATCACTCCGAACCGGGCGGGGTTATCGCTCGTGCTTCAATTCAGCAGACAGTTCGAGGTGCTGACGCCAAGTTGAAGTTAGTTTTTGAGGGAGATTCTTCGGTTTGGAGTCAATTGCCGAGAGCTTATGTCGCGTTTGTATTCGATAACTTTCGTCTTATTCGGACCAACGCCGATGAATATGGGGATGTGCAGGAACTTGAGTGGTACGACGATAGTTATGACAAAGGCTATCAAGGGATCGTTGGTGTTATCGAGATTCAGAACAGTCGTAATTTGATTATTTCCATTCAACGGGACTCATATCCCATTCTCTACGATCCAAGAACGAGGCGAGCTATCCGCAAGTTGTCGCTTGCGGATAGACACGGCAATCCGGAGTTTCTCTTTCGCGCTTCTGCGAATGAGTTCTGGGTCAGCGACTACGACTTTATCGTGAAGCTGGATGCGAATACTCTGACAGTCAAAGAGTCGTCGCTGATACAAGACAGCATTTCTGGCAGCTGGCGATTTATCGGTAACTTTTGCTTTGACAGGGAAGAGAAAATCTGTGTGATTGCCCGACCGTACAGCCAGGATGCGGTGGTGCTTGAGGCTGACTCCATGCGCCAAATCGATGCCGTGAATCTCGCGGGGCAACCACTGGATATTGCGCTGATGGCGGATGGCACGCTGACAGCGCGAGACTGGAAAACGGGAGACTTTACGTCGGCGAAACTAGAGAGGGTCAGGCCCTTTTGACGGTTGTGGTAATCGCAAAGAAGCAGATCCTTCACTACGTTCAGGAAGACAAGACATATTCGATGAGCTTGGTTATGACGAATTTGGCAGGCTTTATTTATAAGACGAGCTTTCGAGATGGGACAATATGGTTTGTGTTGGCAGATGGATTAATTTGCGGAGTCTTGGCGTTCTATCTTGCGCTGCTCGGCTAGTAGAGACATTGAGGTCATCAGGTTTTGCACGCTGACCATGCCTACTATTTTTTCGCCTTCGGCGACGGGAATCAGTGTCAGGCCGCGGCCGGCGGTAATGCGGCGAATGATGGCGCCGAGAGTGTCTTCGGGCTTTGCTACCTGGAAGGTGCGGGACATGACGCCCTGGATGTATCCGTTGCCGTCGATGCGCAATGTTTCGACGATGCGCTGCCGGTTGACGATGCCGACGAGTTGCGATCCGCGGACGACGGGGAAATCTTCCTGCAGGGAGTGGACGCAGCGTATGAAGGCGTCGGCCAGGGTGTCGCTGGGAGAGAGGGTGGCGAAGTCGGTCAGCATGACTTCGCGCATTTGCACGGTGTCGACGACGGACTGAAAGAAGATGCCCTGATCTTCGACCTGGGCTCCGATAAAGATGAAGAACCCGGCGGCGGACAGGATCGGGTCGCGCAGATAAATGCCGATGAAGATAGCGCCGAGGGAGAGCACTTGGCCAAGTCCGGCGAGCGCGCGGCTGGCTGGCGTGGCTCCGTGGCTGCGCGCGAGCGAGCTGCGTAATACGCGGCCTGCATCGAGCGGATAAGCCGGCAGCACGTGCAGCACGCCGAGAAAGGCCTGCAGCCAGACCATGCTGCGCAAGAGCGCGAGCGGCGTCACGTAGGGCAGGGCGAAGAGCGGAAAACTGCCGCTGGCTCCGGTAAGGGTGGCGGCGAGCACCAGAGCAGTGGCAATGTTGGCGATGGGTCCGGCGAGCGCGAGGGCATACTGCGCTGTGCCTGAGGCAGCCTGTTCCTGGCTCTCAGGGTTGGCGTAGGCGAAGAGTCCGCCGATCGGCAGCAGGAGGATGGTGCGCAAACGAAGGCCGAACCATGCGGCGACCATCAGGCGCGCGGCTTCGCGGATGGCGACAGCTGCGGCTATCAGGAGCCAGAGTGCGATCCCGGCGGCGCCGCTCGCTCCGACCGCGTTGGCGAAGAGCGCGCACACGACGGCCAGCATCACAAAAAAGGTGTGGATGCGGATCTCTACACCCATCCAGCGGCCTAACGGGATTGACCAGCCTCGCATACACATTGATTGTATCGGGTGAGTGAGTGTGAAGTGCGAAGTGTGGAGTGTAGGTTGCGGTAAAGTGAGCTGATGCGGGTGATTGCGGGGACGTTTCGATCGCGGGTGCTGGCGGCGCCGGAGGGGATGGACACACGTCCCACGGCCGACCGGCTTCGGGAGACGTTGTTTAATGTGCTGACGCAAGGGGCTCTCGATCGGGTGAACGGCGCGGCGTTTCTGGATCTTTATGCCGGGTCTGGGGCTGTTGGGATCGAGGCGTTGAGCCGCGGCGCGTCCACTGTGACCTTTGTGGAGCAGGGAGCGCCGGCTCTGGCTGTTTTGGGGAAGAATCTGGAGAAGCTGGGACTACGGGGGGGTGTGGTGCGGGTGGAGAAGAAGACTGTTGCGCGGTATCTGCGGGGGGCTGCGGAGAAAGCTGGCGCTGGGCCGTTTGGGGTGGTGTTTCTTGATCCGCCATATGAGCTTGTCGATGAATACACGGCGACTTTGGGAATGCTGGGCGGGGAGTGCTTGTCGTTGTTGGCCGAAGACGCTCTGGTGGTTGCCGAGCACCGCAAGAAGGATTCGCTGGCTGAGAGCTATGGGCGGCTGGGGCGGATTCGGGTGCTTACGCAGGGCGATGCGGGGTTGAGCTTCTATTCAATTACCCCTGCGTAGTTTCTTACGACAAAAACCCTCGACCGAGAGCACTGCGCGGTAGAGGTGGTCTCACGCCGTAGAACACACTCGGCATCGTTCGGCGAGTGAGTCTCACCAACCGTAGCGACCGCATGCTAAGCGCGAATCCTGGCTTTAACACTCGCGGGCAGGGCATAAAGCAGATTCCCTGTTTAGTCTATGGCTGCTCAGCGGCTTTCCAAATCCTCTCGTCTCGGATCAATTTGTCGAATTGATCTTTCTGTTCGGGAATGACAAATCTGTAGCGCGGCAGGTCGGGCCACTCTTTTGAGGGAGGGACCGGCGTGAACTTCTGGTGATCGATGACAAGCTGACGCCAGCCTGGGAGGATGATGGCGATTCCCGCAAATGAAATCTCGGATGGCTGCGCGCAGGTGGCCGGTTTGCAGTCTTCGTCCGGGGGATCGAGAGGTTGCGGGGTAATCTCCAGCGTAGCTCCCATCAAATCATCAACCGAAACCATCTCGGTGGAGCTTTTGGCGTCGACGAAGTCGATTTTTATTGCGCCGTCAGACATGTACAGGCCCTGATCGGGGCTGAACAAGGAAGTTCGATCCTCGAGTCTCTGCCGGTGAGCCTTGTCATCAATCACGAGTTGACGTGGCTTGACGTATCGGCAGATCGGACAAGGTGAAAACTCGATGTCGGGCTGTTCGAATTGTCCATCCCTGGTGTGCTGACGGCTGTACATACTGACAGTGGCTCCGAGTTCGGCTGCAACAATCTGGAAAGCCACAGGATCCTTCTTTGGCGATGGGAAGTAGGGTTCCTCGGTGTGAAGCCAAATGATTCGGCTGTTGGGATCTTCCAGGCGCTGGTGTTGGTACTCCTTTTCAAGCGCCGATCGGAAAGCTTTCGTCTGCTCGCTCCTGAGTGGGGCCCGAAACCGAACATCTACGCTCAGCGGAAAGAGCGGATGGAGACTACGCTGGACCTCTGCTAGCAGCGCGTTGTTTCTGTTCGTGGCATTTTCGGCGGCCCGTTGTTTTACGGACGTATCGACAAGTTCGGCTATCACGGCAACGCCGAACCCAAGTACAGCAAGACGCATCGCCCATCGTTTCTCGCCATCGACCTTTGAGTCCTTGCGGGCGCGGCCGATTGTTGCGATCACACCAACAATGAGCCCGACGATCTTCACAATCAGCAGGGTAATCATGCTTCGTCACGAAATACGGGCTCTGCCCGGTCAAATCTTCCTGATGCTTCGCGGCGAAAATGATCGTACTGTTGAATCAAATGCATCGCAAGTTGTGATTTGCCAGTCAATTCAAGACCGACGGACGGCGTGCTTTCGGGAACTAGTTCATCTGGCTGGATTTGGTTTTCAGGTATTTGTCGAAGGGTATTTCGAAGTAGAAGAGTTCTTTGCCCTGGGAGTTCTTGATCTGGTGGAGGTTGAGCAGCGCTCCTTTGAGCGGATGGGTTAGTCCGCCTACGTCGTAGAAGAGGAAGCCGGCACGGGTGGTGTGAGCCTCCACCACGAGCGCCTGGAACTCAAAGGTATTGAAGTCCTGTTCGATGTCTTTGTCACTGGCCTTAGGCTTGCGGTGAATGGGGGGCAGCGGCCCGGGCAGCGGAATTTTGGCTCCCTGTTTCTCTTTCAGAGTCATCAGCCGCTCGACTTCGTCGGGCTCGGCGGCCTGAATGCGATCGCCCTGCGCGGTGATGAAGATGATGCGCGCGTCGCGAAGGGAGATGGGATGGTCGGAGTTGTTGGTCACGATGAGGCGGACGGGGAGGACTCCGTGGGAGACATAGTCGACTCGGAAGAGATCCATCTTGTCGCGGGTGTCGTAAGGCTCGGCAGCTATGGCGAGATGATCGTCTTCGTGGACCTCGACGGCGGCAAAATCGGTCGCCGGTTGAACGGCGGGTGGAGTGTGATCGGCTGCGAAGATGGTAAGCGGAAGCAGTACAGCTGCTATCAGCGCCAAAGGCTGTTTCCTCAACCGTAACAGCGAAAGTAGTTGACGCCGCACCTGTTGTCGGCGGATCCCCAGGCTAATCATTCGGCTCGACTGTATCATTTCCAAGATCAACCTTGTTCGTTTGGAGTCATCTTGTTGGCTTAGACCCAGGCCATTTGTTTTGATCGTTTGTTTAGACCGGGCAACCCTTGATCTGTAACGCGTGATTGCGTAACGCATGATTTTGTTTCTCTACAATATCGCGCTGATGCTGGTGCTGGCGATCTCTGCGCCGTGGTGGCTGTTGCGCACGGCCACCACGCAGAAGTACCGGCAAGGGCTGCGCGAGCGGCTGGGATTTGTGCGACCGCTTGACGGGCAGAAGCTCAGGCCGCTGATCTGGGTTCACGCGGTTTCGGTGGGGGAGGTGCTCGCCGTAAGCCGGCTGATCGCGGCTTTGGATGAGACGCTTCCGGGATATTTCGTGACGATATCGACGACTACGCGCACCGGGCAGCAGCTGGCGCGGCAGCGGTTTGGAGGGGCGCGTGTTTTCTACTGCCCGCTCGATCTGCCCTGGGCGGTGAAAGCTTACCTGAAGGCCCGCAAGCCGGTGATGCTGGTGCTGGCTGAGACGGAGTTCTGGCCGAATCTGCTTGACGGCTGCTTTCGCCGCGGAATTCCTGTGGCGGTGGTGAATGCTCGTATTTCGGACCGGTCGTGGCCGCGGTACATGCGCCTGCAGCGTTTGTGGAAGCCCTTTCTGCGAAGGTTGTCGACGGTGCTGGCCCAGTCGCAGGTGGATGCGGATCGCCTGCGGGCGCTAGGGTGCGAGGCGGATCGGGTTTGCGTGGCGGGCAATCTGAAGTTCGATGTAACGGCAGACAGGAATTCTGCGGCGACGAGGGTCATCTCGGAGTTGCGAGGTGACTTGGACTTCGTTGTAGCCGGGAGCACGCTGGATGGTGAGGAAGCAATGCTGCTGGCCGCCTGGCCGCAGTTGCTTGCTGCAAGGAGCGCGTTGGTGTTGGTGATCGCACCGCGCCATCCCGAGCGCTTTGGGGCTGTTGCGGATTTGCTTGAGCGGTCGGGGTTTCGGTGGCGGAGACGGTCGGCTCTGGACGAACGGCCCCTGAAGGCGGGGGAAATTGTGCTGCTCGATTCGATTGGGGAGCTGGCTTCTACGTATTCGCTGGCGTCGGTGGCAGTGGTTGGGGGCAGCCTGGTGGCGGCGGGAGGACACAATCCGCTGGAGCCGGCGCAGTTTGGGGTGCCGGTGGTGATGGGCGAGAATTATGCCAACTTCCGCGCCATTGTCGGGCAGTTGCGGGAACGTGACGCGATTGTGATCGTGAGGGCAGAGGCACTGGCCGAGGCTGTGGGGGCGCTGCTGCTCGATCCTGAAATGGCGAGGGAAATCGGCGCGCGGGCGCAGCGGGTTTTCGAGAAGCAGGCGGGGGCGACAGCGCGAACAGTCGAGGCTCTGAAGACAATTCTGGAAGCGCGGAGTGGGCATTGAGACGGCCTTGGATGATTCCTCTGCTGCCGTTGTATGCGGCGGGGGCGGTCTTGCGCTGGGTTGGTTCGAAGCCGAAACGGCTGGCCTGGCCGGTGATCAGTGTGGGCAATCTCTCGGCTGGCGGAACAGGTAAGACGCCGTTCACGATTGCGCTGGCTGGGCTGCTGGTGCGGGAAGGCTTCGGGGTCGATGTGCTTTCCCGCGGCTACGGGCGGAGCGGCAACGCTGTGGAGCGGGTGGACCCGGACGGGAGCGCTGAGCGCTTTGGCGACGAGCCGTTGCTGATTGCCCGCGAGGCCGGGGTTCCGGTTTATGTGGGCGCTCAGCGGTTTGAGGCTGGTGCGCTGGCAGAGCTGGGAAAAGAGGCAATTGGCGGCGCACATCTGCCCGTACACCTTCTTGATGACGGATTCCAACATCGGCAACTGGACCGGCAGATGGACATTGTGCTGGTGAATTCAGAGGACCTGGATGATTGGCTCATCCCGGCGGGGAATCTTCGCGAAGGGCTGGGTGGGCTTCGGCGGGCGAGCGTGTTTGCGGTACCGGCGGGAGATGACGCAGCGGTGGAGCGCCTGCGCCGGCTCAATTTTGAGCAGCCGATATGGCGGTTTCAGCGGGAGATGACGGTGCCGGACATGACAGTGCCGAGGATTGCCGGACCGGTCGTCGCTTTCTGCGGAATTGCACGCCCTGAGCAGTTCTTCAGCGGCCTTGAGCAGGCTGGAGTACGCGTGGTGGGGCATCACGCCTTTCGCGATCATCATCGATTCACGGCGCGGGACCTTACGCTGCTGATGGACTTGGCTAAGAAATTCAATGCAACGGCCCTGGTTACTACTGAAAAGGACCGGATTCGCCTGGGCGGGCTCGTGGCTGAGTCTTCGCCTGCTACGCCAATCGTTACCGCCGGGTTGAGGGTTGTTCTGGAAGATGAAACGGATGTCGTCCGGTGGCTGCGGGCCGCACTGAAGGGCGATTCCGGCAAATTGTCTCTATGAGAAAATGGAGAGTTGAGGAAACAGATTCAGTATCGAGTGCTGGTGGTGCGGCTGGGGGCCATGGGCGATGTTCTCCATGCGCTGCCTGCGATTACGGCGCTACGCACGATGCATCCGGCGTGGAAGATCGACTGGGCCGTTGAGCCTCGCTGGCTGCCGTTGCTGTCGGCGGAGGCAGAGAATGCGGCTCCAGAGGCGGATCGCAATCCGGCGCGGCCGGTTGTGGATCAGATTCACCTGGTTCCGGCGAGAGACTGGGGACGGAAACCTCTTGCCCGGGAGACCCGGAACGCGATTCGCGCACTGCGCGCAGATCTGCGGGCGGGTGAGTATGACGCCATTCTGGACATGCAGGGCTCGCTCAAATCGGCCGTGGTGGCCCGCCTTACAGGCTGCGGAAGGATTATCGGCGATGCAAATCCTCGTGAGCTTCCGGCGCGCTGGCTGACTACCGAGCCGGTCGAGACAGCAGGCGAGCATGTCGTCGATCAGGGCGTGGAACTCGCGAGCGCTGTTTGCGGCGATCTGCTGACCCCTTTGATTCCCGGGCTGCCGGTGGACGCGGAGGCGGAGGCGTGGTGTGACCAGCTGGTGGAGATTCGGACCTGGAAGCCGATTGTGCTCGTTCATCCCGGCGGAGGGTGGGGCGCAAAACGCTGGCCTGTGGAGCGGTATGGCGCCGTGGTTGAGGAACTTGCACAGCGGGGAGCCGTAGTACTTGTGAACGCCGGACCGGGGGAAGAGGCGCTGGCGGCTGCTGTGGTGACCTGGGCGAATGGACAGGGGTCGGTAATGGTAACTTCGCTGGAGCAGCTGATTGCGCTGACACGGCGGGTTTCGCTGGTAATCGGGGGCGATACCGGACCGCTCCATCTGGCCTGCGCACTCGGCAAACCGGTGGTGGGCATCTATGGGCCGACCGATCCGAAGCGAAATGGGCCTTATGGGAGTCCCTTCCGGGTACTGCGCAATCCCGAGAGCCGGCAGGATCATACCAGGCGAGAACAGCCGGAGGCCGGCCTGCTGACTATTTTGCCCGAATCGGTGATGGAGGCGGCCATGGAGTTGATGCTGGAGGAGAGGCAGGCCAGCCAGGTCCATTCACCGAACGGATCGGGCAGGGAAAGGGGGCATGTGTGATCGAAGATCCGCAGCACTCATTCATGCAACGGTGGCAGAAGATCGCCCGGCGCATTCGCGTGCCCCTCGGGTTTGTAGCGGCCGTCGTCTATCTCTGGCAGCTGGTGTTGCACAAACCGTCTTTAGCACCGATTTTGTGGAGTCTGCTGCTGGTGTTGCCGGGGCTGTGGCTTCGAGGCTATGCGGCTGGCTATGTGAAGAAGAATCGCGAACTGACGATCACCGGGCCCTATGCACACCTTCGGAATCCTCTTTATCTGGGTTCGATTCTGATCGCCTCAGGCTTTGCGGTGGCGCTGATGAGCTGGCAGTTTGCGGTGGCGCTGGTAGTGTTCTTTTTGCTGATCTATGTGCCGGTGATTGCCTCTGAGGAGGCCTTCCTTCGGGATACGTTTCTGGAGTTCGAATGGTACTGCGCCCGGGTTCCTAGGCTGATTCCGCGGATTACGCCGGTACGAGCTCCGGACGGCAACAGGGGCCAGAGCGGCAGCTTTTCATTTGAGCTCTACCGCCGGCATCGCGAGTACAATTCAGCGATAGGGGTCATTTTGTTATATTGCAGCCTGTTGCTGGGGATGCTGTTGCACACGTGGCTGGGGCGCTGAGAGTTGACGGAATCGTACAAACTTCAGATTTTCCTGTCTGCCGTGTCAAGGGCTTTGCGACAGGATGCGTCTAAACATCGGACCGTCCGTTTATCGTGGCTGGGCCTGTTGCGGGTTCAGCTGAGGAGCTCGTTGAAAACCCTTCGATCGGGTGTGATTTGGGTGAACGTCCCTCAGGGACTAAAGCCCTGTTAATTGATTGGCTTTATCGGCACGACTAAAGTCGTGCCCTGTTACAAAGCCCGCGAGTTAGCAGTTTTTTCAACAAGTTCTCAGGTCGGGGCACGGCGAGTACGGATCAATCTCAGTCGGGGATCATTGTCGAAGAGGTCCGGAATGTAAGGCGCAATTGGTTTGATTTTTTGGATGAGGGGCCTGAAGACAGGTTCATAGGAGCATGCCCTTACGGTGAAGCAGAGTCCTTCTTTTTTCTTTTTTTCGAACGCCCTGGTTTCGAAGGCAGCCGTTGCAGCGATGCTTATGACGGCTGCCGCGACTTCGCAGCTTTGGAGCCAGCAGGTCACTCCGCTTCCTCCGCCTCGACAGGGCTACAGTTTTCCGGCCAAACAGACGCTCACCTATGAGGTGGACTGGCGGGTCTTCACGGCGGCGACGGCGGTGATTCATCTGGAAGCTGACGGGCCAAATCAACGCCTGACGGCCTCGGCGGATACGCTTGGCGCGATCAATCTACTCTTCCATGTGAGCGACAAATTTCAGGGCACCTTTGATCGGGAAAAGGGCTGTACCCTGGAGCTCGACAAGCAGGCGGTCGAGGGGCGGCGCCAGGTCACCTCGACACTCAAGATGGACTACACGCAGGGCAAATCTACCCTCGAAGAGAAAAATCTGACTACCGGCCAGACGAAGAAGCTGGAGGCGGGCATTCCGAGTTGCGTGACCGATCTGTTGACGGGCGTCTTCTATGCCTCTTCACAGCCCATGACAGTGGGCCAGAACTTCGACATACCGGTAGCCGACCCGTTGAAGACTGTAGTGGTGACCATGAAGGTCGAGGGCAAGGAAGAGGTCAAGACTCCGGCCGGGACGTTCAAGACGATTCGCGTGGAGCCCACGGCCGATGCCGGGGTGGTAAAGAACCGCGGTCAGATCTGGATCTGGTATACGGACGACGATCGTCATCTGCCGGTGCAGATGCGGGCGCGTTCATTCTGGGGAACGATCACCTTCCGCCTGGCGTCGGTCGAGGCCAAGTAAATCCAGTCGCAACTACTGCATGCGGTAGCGCTCGCGCATCATGCGCTGCAGGCGCGGCCAGAAGATCAGGTCAAAAGCCAGCGCCTTGTCGGGAAACATGCTCAAGGCAGCGCGTCGGGCATCGGCGACCATTTCCGAGGCCTGTTCGACAGGCATGCTTCGATCCTGCTGTATCACTAGGATGACCATGTTGATCATCAATTGCAGGCGGCGAATGAGGCGAGCCTCTTCGGCTTTTTCTGCGGCAGTTTGGCTTTCCTGCGCCTGAACATCAGTCTCTTGCGTGCGGACATCAGGCTGGAATGCTGGCGTTGGGAAGGATACCTGAGTCTGGCTCATGTACGATGCGGCCTCCGTGGGCGTGCTGACATGTACCTGTTGGGTGCATAGTACACCGCGTCTTTTCCGCAGGACAATGCATCGTCGCTGATAGGAACCATGAGTTTCACCATCGGATATTTCGTCAAGGGATGCCGTTGCAGCCCTGTTGAACGGTGACCGACTTTCCATCGAGCGCGAGGCACACGGCTCCGTCGGTGTCGGTGCTGAGGGTGCGGACATGTGCCGCCTCGAGCTCGGCGAGTATCTCGGGGCGTGGATGGCCGAAGCGATTGCGGCGGCCGCAGGAGATGACTGCCCACCCGGGCGCAACCTTGGCCAGGAACTCGGGACGCGTCGAGGTCACGCTGCCGTGGTGTCCGACTTTGAGGACTGTGCTTTGGAGACCGCCGGATGATTCGCCGGATGTTTGGTGTGCGAGCAGTGCGTGCTCCAGGGGCGCCTCGGCATCGCCCTCGAGCAGGATGGAGGTCTGCCCGTAGCGAGCCTGGAGCACCAGCGAGTCGTTGTTGCCGGGCTGCGGGCCGGGCCGATAATCGCGACTTGGCGCGAGCACGCGAAGCTCTGCTTGTCCGAGTTGAATACGGTCTCCCTGGCGCAGGGACCGCACCGGAATGCCGATCCCGGCAGCTTCCTGCAGCAGGGCGTTGTATGCGAGACCCGGTGGATTATTGCCCACCCAGAACTGGCGCGGATGGAAGTTACGCAGGATAGCGACCAGTCCGCCCATGTGGTCGTTGTGGGCGTGGGTCAGTGCTACGGCGTCCAGTCGCCGGATTCCGCGAGACCAGAGGACAGGGGAGACGACGTCTTCGCCGATGTCGAATGCCGGTTGCGATTTTGAAGAAGCGACGACGGCCTGATATCCGATACCGCCTCCGTCGACCAGCAGAGTCTTGCCGTCGGGCGTGATGAGCAGCAATGAGTCGCCCTGTCCGACGTCGATGGCTTCAAACAACATGGCGCTTGCAGGGTGATCGACCGGACGCGGCCACAGACCGACCGCCACCATGGCAGCGAGCGCGAGGAAGGCTAAGGGGCGTCCGAAATTGAATCTCTCGCGGGCGAGCAGCAGGGCTAGCAGGAGGAGCAGCAGCGCCGCCGCAATCTGCCAGGCGGCCGGTTCGGGAACGCGCAGGTCGCCCAGCGAAAGAGCCCCCAGTCTGCGAACCAGGCCTACGCTCATGTGCAGCAAAAAGACCGCGAGGGCGCCTGGAACCGCAGCAGCAGGCGGCCATATCGCCAGCACCAGCAGAAGGAGCATCGCCGCGGGCAGCAACAGGCCCAGCAGGGGCAGGATGAACAGGTTGACCGGCAGCGCGTAAATCGTGATGCGATGGAAGTAGACGGCCATGGGGAGAGCCAGGGCGAGTTCGACGACCAGGGTGACGAAGAGCAATTCACCGAGCCTTAGCGCAGAGCGGACGAGGAACGGGAGCGCCTTCCAGGCGATGCGCGGGCTTATGGGTTCGAGATGCCGTGCGAGAAGGCGCAGCGTGATGCGAAATTGGGCTAAGCGTGGGGGGAGTGCCGGGTCGAGCGAGATGAGGCGCAGATCGCGGGTGGCCTTCACGCGAATGTGCAGAGTGCGTTCGAGCAGCGGAGCCGCAATGCCCGCGATCGCGGCTACGGAAATCAGGGTCATCTGAAAGCTGGCGTCGAAGACGCTGCGCGGACTGGCCGTTGCCAGGCAGAGGGTCGCAAATCCAATGGCATTGAGTGGACTGCGGTCGCGATAGAGCAACCGCCCGACGAGGTAGAGGGTGATCATCCAGAACGAGCGCTGCGCCGGGACTGCGAATCCGGTAAAGAGGGCGTAGGCCAGCGTGATGACAATGGTCAGGATGGTTGTGGGGAGTTGTGGCAGGCGCAGACGGCGCGCCAGGGCAAAGATGCACCCGGCGAGAATCGCCAAATGAAGCCCGGAGACGACTATGAGATGGAATGAGCCAGTGCGCTCGAAGCCGGCGCGGAGGCCGCGGGTCAGGTAGCTGCGGTCGCCGGTGAGCATGGCCGTCAGCATGGCCGCGTCTTCTGAAGTCGCGCGCAGCGGGCGTGGGAGCCAGCGGGTAAGGCTGGGCAGCGATTCGAGGCGCGCGCTGGCTGTGTCACGCCAGCGATTGAGCAGACAGGCAGCCGAGGTTCCTGGGTTGCCCAGCAGGGTCAGGCGCGGCACGCCGGCGTCGCGTCTGGTTGCAATGATCGAGCCGGTCGCAGTAATGCCCTGCCCTTCGAGATAGCTGGCGCGGTTCCAGACGGCGGGGTCGCGGTAGGTATCGGGAGGCAGGAAGCGGACTACGACGCGCAGAGTCTCTCCGCACGTTATCGGCTGCGCCTGTACGGCCCCTTTGGCATTGGCCGGCCAGATCACGGTCAGGCGCAACTTTGCTGCGTCTGCGTGGGCGACGGGCGTGAGGCTATCGGACGTGTCGGTGACAACCTCGGCAGCGGTTGGTTCAAGATCAATTCGCTGCGCCAGCTTCTGGGTGGGAGAAGCTGCATTGGCTGATGCGGCATCGTCTGAGTTCTCATCCAGCGATTCAGTTATGTCCATTTCTCGGAGGGGACCGGCATCTGTGACTGTGCCTTCGACTGTCCGCATCAGGCCATCGGAGAGGCGTAGAAGGGCCGGGTCGGGAGCGGGAAGACGTTCAGTCTCCGCCGACCACGCGCCGAGAATCAGCCAGAGGACGGCCAGAGGAAGCCACAGCAGGCGTGGCGTTTTGGCGATGGCGATCACGGCCAGCGGCAGCAGGCTTGCCAGCAACAGTCCGGGCCTGAGGTAGACGAAGTGTGCAAGGACGATCCCGGCTAGAAAGAACACTGCGGCATAGAAGAGGGGGATGAGCGTCGCCGAGGAAATCGAAGATCCTGCCCGTTGAGATGTACCTAGCCGAAAGTTCCTGATCGGCTTGAATGCAGTGTTGACTACGGGGACAGGGGGAGGCGCAAGGGTTGTCGTGGCGGCTGAAATGGACGATACGGTTTCGCGCACACCTTCCCCTTCCTAGCGCCAATCGCGCAAGCGGCTGGGCTACGGCTTCAGGACAGCCGACAGAATCTGAGGAGAAGTGCCGCAAAGGTGAGATGTCCATCCCTGAAGTCCATCACTAGGGTGCAGGGATGGCGTCAGAATTATCTGGAAATCTTATCCGGAAAACTTATCTGGGAATCTGGGCTTTACTGTAACAGGAGAGGCCTGATTCAGGCTCTTCGCAGGCGCACCACGGTCTCGATGTGGAAGGTCTGAGGGAACATGTCCACCAGGGTCAGGCTCTCGATCTGGTAGCGCTCGAGCGTGAGAGCGCGAAGATCGCGGGCCAGCGTTGCCGGGTCGCAGGAGACGTAGACCATTTCGGGCGCATGGATGGCGTTGAGCAGGGTGGTTACCTCGGCTCCCAGGCCGCCGCGGGGCGGGTCGAGGACGATGAAGTCGGGACGAGGCTGACGCTGTTCGCGGTTGTGACGCAGAAAGTCGAGGGTCGTGCTGTTGATGGCTCGCCCCGCCGTATGCATCAGATTGCGCTGCAGGGCCGGAAAGGATGCGGGCGCGGATTCGACGGCCAGCACTTCTGCAAAGTGAGAGGCTAAGCGGCGGGCGAAGAGCCCTACGCCCGAGTAGAGATCCCATGCAATCTTTCCGCTATGGCCTGCAGTGATCAGCGCGACGAAGTCGTCCATGAGCAAGCGATTGATCTGAAAAAACGCGCCGTGATCGACCTGATATGCAAAACCGGCTGCGGCGTAAGAGAGCGAGGGCAACCCTTCCGCCGCCAGAATCTGGGGCTGGACTGAGCCGTCTGCAAGCTGAATGCGAATGCCGGTTGCCTGAAGCGGCAGCGCGGCGCGCAAGGTCGGAAGCCATTCTGCAGGTTCGCCTGGCGGCGCCGTTTCGCAGAAGAGCGTGAGCAGCAGCTGGGACTGGTCGTGATTGATGAAGAGTTCAAATTCGGTGATCGAAGCGGCGAGCGAGGCAGCGGGCAAATTTTCTCGCAGGAATATGCCGACGCACTCAGCTGTTTGAAACAGGATCGGCGCTGCAATGGGGCATTCACTGATGGGCACAACTTCGTGTGAACGGCGGCCCCGGTAACCAACCTTGCCGTCGGGCGCTACGGCCAGCCGGATGCGGTTGCGATATGCCCAGGGTTCTGCTGCAAGTACAGCCATTTCGCGAGGAACAGTCACCCCAGCGCGTGTGAGAGTCTCGCGCAGAATCTCCTGCTTCATGGTCAGTTGCGAAGAGTAGGCGGCGTGCTGGTAGTGGCAACCTCCGCAAACGCCGAAGTGGGGGCAGGCAGGCGAAACGCGGTTAGCCAAGCGGGTGAGAACCTCGTCCAACTCAGCCTTTGCAAAGCTGCGCTTGTCTTCGGTGATGCGCGCGGTAATGGTTTCGCCCGGCAAGGTGAGCGGAACGAAGATTGCCTTGCCGACTCGTCCTGCTGCGCCCGGAACTTCGTCGGAAAGACGAGCGAGGCAGTCGCCTCCGTAGACCGGCTTTTCGACGTGCAGTGGGATGGACGGTTTCATGCCTGCCTCATGTAGAACAAGCTGAGCCTCGGCAGTTGATAGTGTTCCAGCAGTCGCTTGTGTACAAACTGTTGTTCGATCTGTCGCAGCTGGACGGCCGACATGCGGCTGCGATAGGCGGCCAGATCACAGGCAGCTTCGGTCTTGAAGCGCAGCAGCAAATCCTCGGGAACGTGCGTCGTCAGGGTGGCGAACAGCTTCTCTTCGAGCGTGGCTAGATGGCGTTCCACTTCTTCGAGATTTTGGGATTCCGATAACAGCGACTCTGCGGCGATGTGGCGCAGACTGACGGCGATGGCAGCGAACGCCGCGGCCCACTGCTCATGGACCGATTCATGCGCGATGGAGGCGGCATCGAGGGCCTGAGCTGCGGCTTCAAGATGATCGGCGATGCGTTGCGCCTCAAAGCCCGCATCGGCACTGACGCTGGAGGTGGCGACTCCGGTTGCGGCTTCTTTCTGCTGCTCCGCTGCTTCCATCACTGCCTGCGCGCACCACGCGAGGCCGTTCACCTGACGAAGCCGCCGCGAACTGCTGCGCTGACGAGCCTCGTGTCTGTCGAAGGCGTCGTCGATGCCGCGCAACACGACCGAGAGTGGGATGCCGGCTTCGCGCCATGTCTCAATCAATGCCCAGTCGAGCGTGGAGAGCAGCAACAGCGAGCCTCGCCGCTGCTGGAAGCGCTCTTCGATCTCGGTGAAGTAGTTGAAGTAGTTCTGCACGCTGGACTTGATGGCTCGGTGAATACAACATTGGCGTAAACTGTTTGCGGAGTGGCAGTTCCCTCAACGTCTTACCCGCTGAGCTCCGGACTGCCTCCGATGCAGGACCCGGCTTAACGGTCCGGTCCTTTTCAGTTTACTTGCAGGAGTATTGCCCTGGGCGCGATCTTCATCAGCTACCGGCGAAGTGATTCGGCAGGCGAGGCCGGTCGCTTGTCCGATGACTTGGGCGCGCGCTTCGGAACCACGAAGGTCTTCATGGACGTCGACGCGATTCAGGTGGGGCGCGACTTCCGGAAGGCAATCCATGAGAATGTCGGCGAGTGCAGCATATTGCTGGCGATCATTGGCTCGGAATGGGTGGATGCCAGGAGTGCGGACGGCGTAAGACGGTTGGACAGCGATAGCGACTATGTGCGTCTGGAGATAGCTGCTGCGCTGCGCCGCGACATTCCGGTCGTTCCGGTGCTGGTGCGGGGCGCGCACATGCCCTATGCCGACCAACTGCCTGAAGATATCCGCGACCTGGCATATAGGAACGCCGTGGAATTGACACACGCTCGCTGGAAGTCAGACGTGCAGGTGTTGAGCCAGGCATTGGCTCCCTCCATGGAAGAAGCGCCGGCCTCCGCACCTTCGCAGGCACAGGCGGTTTCCGAAACCAGGCCTGTTTCTCAGAACGCCTCAACGCCGACCAGCCTCGATCGGGCGGTAATGGATCGGGTAATCCACGAACTGGCAAGCTACATCGGCCCGATTGCGGAACTGGTGGTGAAACGCGCGGCCAGGCGTTGCAATTCGCTCGCGGAACTCTGCAACGTGGTCGCGCAGGAGATCGATGGCGACGCGGATCGAGCCAGTTTTGTCGCCTCCTGCCGGCGCTGATAGCTTCCTGGAATCGATTGCTTCCTGTATTCCGGGGAGGAATCTCCCATCATTCCTCAAGCATCTTGAGGGCCTTGGCCAGGCTGAGTTGCATGCGGTTGAAGGAGGAAATGACAGAGGCGATTTCGTCCTTTCCCTTCACGGTCAACGGATGCACGCTCGTTTCTCCGCGGCTCACGAGGTCCGCAGTCTTGGAGACGACCTTGAGCGGACGGATCACCAGCAAATAGACACCCAGATCTAGGGCCAGAAGCGTGGCAACCAACGTGGAGATGAGAATCGCGAGCAGGCTGTGATAGGCCCGGTTCGCGATCTCGATCGGCACGGAGAGAGGCACGGAAATGATCTGGGCGCCGATGATTTCGTTGGGCTTCCAGCCGAAGCCATTCGCCGAACCGTAGACGGTGAGCATGGCTGGCGGCGCGGCTGAGGGAACGCTGTGGCATTCCAGGCACTCTGGCTTAGCAACGAGCGGCTTGGCGAGATAAATAGACGGTCCGGTCGCTGTGGTACGTTCGCCATGGATCTGCGTTTCATCCGGGTGATCCCGGAGCTCGTGAATAACATCCGATTCCCAGTCCGATGCGCGGTCTTCCGGGTTTGTGGGGTTAAGGGTCGCTTCCCTGTAGGTGTAGTTCATGTAATCTGGATAACTCTTGCGAAGACTGCCGAAAGTGGTGGTAGCGGCGAAGGCGGGCACGGTTTCTGCAAGAAACCTGACCTTATGCCGGGGATTTTTCTCGAGCAGTGGCTTTAGATCATTGACCGTGTACTCACGCACGGATATCGCGCTGCGCATCATCAGCTCAGCCTGTGCCAGCACCTCCCGGCGTGCATTTCCTATCAGGAAGCTATACGACAGTTGAGCGATCAAAAAGCCCGCCGCACCGAAGACAACAATCAATATCAGATTGAACTTTGTGAGTAGTCTCATTCGCGGTCTCTGGCTCCATTCCGTCGGGGGGAGGCTCGCAAGCGATGTTACAGCTAATGTTGCTGATTTACGAATGGAACATTAATTTGCTCGTTCGCAGACTTCGCCATGCAACGGACGAGCACATCAGGTTAACGAGGTTTGCAAGTTTCTTTAAATGCACTCGATATCTCATTTTCTGCGCGGGCGGAACGGCTGATTGTGGAGCGGCAGGTTGCGCTCGAAGACAATGTGCAGACCGTCAAGCGTCAGCATGTCGTCGATGGTTGCGATGTAGCGCGAGTCCTCGGCGATCAATCCGGCGAGGCCTCCGGTGGCAATCACTTTCGGCGGCGTCTGCGAGGCAGCTTCGCCCATCTCGGCAATCATTCGCTCCAGGATGCCGTCCACCAAACCGATGTAGCCGTAATACAGTCCGCTTTGAATGTGCGTGACTGTCGTGGTGCCGATCACTTTGGGCGGGCGCTTGATGTCGACGCGGCCCAGCCTTGCTGCGCGGCTGAAGAGGGCGTCGGCGCTGATGCCGAGGCCGGGAGAAATCACTCCGCCGAGGTATTCTCCTTTGGCCGAAACGACGTCAAAGGTGGTCGCTGTACCGAAGTCGACTACAATCGCCGGACCGCCATATTTCTCATAGGCAGCGATGGCGTTCACCAGACGATCGGCGCCCAGTTCGCTGGGATTGTCGACCAGGACCGGCATCCCGGTCTTGATGCCCGGTTCGACGAAGAGGGGCTTGATCTTGAAATAGCTTTCGCAGACCTCGAGCAGCGTACTCTCGACGGGCGGCACCACGGAAGAGATGATGATGTGCTTGACCTGCGTTGTTGCGAGGCCATGCAGGTTGAAGAGATTCACGAAGAAGACACCGTACTCATCCGCAGTCTGCGTGCGATGCGTCGAGAGCCGCCAGTGCGCGACGAGCGCCGGGGCGTTGCCCGAAGCAGCGCGGGCCGGGGCCAGATCGTAGAGGCCGAGCACGGTGTTGGTGTTGCCTACGTCGAGAGCCAGAAGCATGGGCGTGACCTCTAATCTTCTGATGCTGAGTATTTAGTCTAACGCCCACGAATTCCTCCGGTGGTCACGGTCACCAGTCCGCTGGCTGTGCGTACGCGCAGGAAACCGCGCTCATCGAGCCCCGCTGTCACTCCTGTACATGGCTGCGGGCCGTGAACCTCGATACGCCGGCCGCGTACCCAGGTTGAGATTGCCTCGATACGCAACGGGATGGCGGCGCGGGACGCCATCGAAGCCAGTCCGACAATCTCGTTATGAAGCGCCCGCAACAGCGCGATCAAGAGCTGCTGCCGGCTGGTAGTCCTGCCGGTTTCAACATCCAGCGAAGTTGGCTCGGTGCTCAGGCCCGCGGGAAAACGCCTCTGATGCAGATTGATGCCAATTCCAATCACCGCAGCAGAAGCCAGTCCCGACTCTGCAACCGCCTCTACAAGAATTCCGCCAACCTTTCGCTCGCCAATCAGCAGATCATTGGGCCAGCGAAGATCGGCGTCGAGCGCGGTGACTTCACGAACTGCGCGATGAGCGGCGAGCCCCGCAATCAGTGGCAACCAGACGAGGTCCGCGGTATCGAGATCGGGCCGCAGCAGCACACTAAGATAAAGACCCTGCCCGGCTTGCGAATGCCACTCGTGATCGCTGCGCCCGCGCCCTGCGGTCTGTTCATCTGCGACATAGAAACTGCCGTGCGGCGCGCCGTTGCGGGCCTGTTGGAGCGCGTATGTGTTGGTCGAATCAACCGTGCGCAAGTGATGCAGACCTTTGGCGAATGGTGTGCCTGCGAGGGCGTCGTCAATCTCGATAGGGTTCAAGTCGCCGGAATCGGCAAACGCGGCGTCACTCACAAGCAGTACTCACAATTAGCGACTTTCCGCCGTGATTCTCATGCTGATGTCGGCTGCTTTCGCGGAGTGGGTCAGCGCCCCGACCGAGATGAAGTCCACGCCGGTGAGCGCGTAGGCGCGAATGTTTTCGAGCACAATTCCGCCGGATGCTTCAGTGGGAATCCACGGCTTCTTGTCTCCGGCCTTGGTTGGATTCGCTTCTTCCTGCCTGGCCTCGTGCGCTTTGATGCGCGTAACGGCAGCCTTCACCTGTTCGGGAGTCATGTTGTCGAGCAGTATCGCTTCGGCGCCATACTTCAGAGCGGATTCAAGCTCCTGCGTTGTGCGCACTTCAATCTGCACGCGTTGGCCGGGCTTGCGTCCTGAGAGCGCGCGGCCGAGGGTTTCGCGAACGCCGCCGCCCAGGGCGATGTGGTTGTTCTTGATGAGGATGCCATCGGAGAGATCGAGCCGATGATTCGTTCCGCCGCCGCACACGACCGCATATTTGTCCAAAGCTCGCAGGCCGGGTACGGTTTTGCGCGTGTCGAGCACGTGCGCTTTGGTGCCTTGCAGTTCGTCGGCGAACTGGCGCGTCAGCGTGGCGATGCCGCTCATGTGCTGCAAGAGATTGAGAATGACGCGCTCACAGCTCAACAGCGCTCGCGCATTGTGGCGGATGACGGCCAGCGATTGCCCGTCGTGGGCGCGCACTCCATCGAAAATCTCCGGGTGGCTGATGACTTCGTAACGTGTCTGGAGCCTGGAGTTGGCGGCGGGCTGCCCGGGGTTGGCCTGCGCATCGAGCCGGGCGAAGATCTCGAAAAAGCGCGCGACGCAGCCAAGCCCCGCGACCACCATCTCCTGCCGGGCTAGAATGGTCGCCGTAGCACGCAGATCAGGGTCGATGGTGAGGTTTGTCGTGGTGTCGCTGGCGGCCTTGTCTTCGATGAGCGCCTGCTCCAGCAGTGCGTCGATGCGGCGATTTTTCCAGTCCATCGGATACTTCCTTGTACTTCTGATGCCACCGCAATCTTATTCGTTTGGTAAAGCGTCCAATGCGGCTCTTGCTTTTTCGAGTAGTAAGCGGGTTTCGGCTTCCTGTTTCTTTAGACCTTCGACGATGTTGGCTGGGGCTTTGCTTAGGAAGGCTTCGTTGCCTAGCTGGCGTTCGGCGGCGGCGAGGCCTTTTTCCAGTTTGGCGATTTCTTTTGCGAGGCGTTCGCGTTCGGCAGGAACGTCGATCTCTCTCTCAAAGAACAACGCAACCTCGAACCATGGTTGCTGAACCAGATTGCCTTGATTTAATAGCAGCTCTCTTCGATCTTGATCCAAGTCACTGAAGCTGATGTTTGAAACCTTGGCCATTTTTTGAATGACGTCCAGATTTTGGCAAAAAGACTCTCGAGCTCCGTTGTCGAGGGGGTTGTTCGCGATCATTATTGGAATCAAGTCTTTTTCAGGGACACCGGCCACTTTACGCCAGTTCCGAACAACATTTATCAAATGTTGCAGATGAAACATGTGAGAGTAAGTGTCTTGTGAGATGAACTTCTGATTCAATTCATCGAACTGTTCCCTATCGAGCACGGGATAATGAGACAATCCGATCGATTTAAACGGCGTATTGTCCTCGTAAATTGCATGCCATATTTCTTCCGTCAGAAAGGGCATGAATGGCGAGAGCAAGCGCAGAGACGCCTCAAATACGCTGAGCAAAGTTGTGAGGGTCGTCAGTGCCTTCGTTTTGTCGGCGCTTTCGCTGAAATCTAACCGAAGCTTAGAGATTTCGAGATACCAGTCGCAGAGAATGCCCCAAAAAAACTGATAGATAACATTAGCGGCGTCATCGTAGCGATAAAGCGTCAGAGCCTCATTTACTTGAATGACGGCCTTATTAAACTCCGCAACAATCCAGCGTGCTTCGAGCTGCGCATCGTCTGCAGCCGTAGGCATTCCGCCAAGCGTGAATGGATCGACGGTGATGCCGATCTCAGCGGCGCGGTCCACATTCATGAAGATGAATCGCGCGGCGTTCCAGATCTTGTTTGCGAAGGCACGATAGCCTTCGGTTCTGGCTACGTTGAATGCGATATCTGTGCCGGGTGAGGCCATCGAGGCGAGCGTGAAGCGCACCGCATCCGTGCCGTACTGCTTTACGATCTCGATGGGGTCGATTACATTGCCCTTGGTCTTTGACATCTTTTCGCGATTGGCGTCGCGGACGAGGGCGTGGATGTATACATCTTTGAAGGGCACGGAGTCTTTGAGTTCGCGCTTTGAGCCATCAGGCATGGGCACGTCGAGCGCGAACCAGCAGCCGAGCATGATCATTCGCGCTACCCAGAAGAAGAGAATGTCGAATCCGGTGACCAGCAGGCTCGTGGGGTAGAAGGTCTGGAAGTCGATGCTTGGAGCATTCGCAATCCCACCCTTCGCAGAAGACGCGAAGGATGGGGCACCCACATCTGTTTTCTTATTCAAGAAGGGCCAGCCGAAGACGGAAACAGGCAGCAGTCCTGAAGAAAACCAGGTGTCGAGAACATCGGTCTCCTGCCGGATCTGTTCGTTGCCGCAATGCATGCAGGCAGATGGATCGGCGATGTCTCCCGGAGCCGGAACGGTGATCTTGTTGCAGTCAGCGCAGTGCCATGCAGGAATGCGATGGCCCCACCAGAGCTGGCGCGAGATGCACCAGTCGTGGATGTTGGTCATCCAGTTCAGATAGGTCTTCTTGTACTGATCGGGGGTGAACTTGATGTGCCCTTTTTCGACCGCCTCAATTGCACGATCGGCTAGCGGCTGAATTTTGATAAACCACTGCGTTGAAAGGCGCGGCTCCACGACATCTTTGCTGCGGTCGCAGCGTCCGACGGAAAGCTTGTGGTCGTGAATCGTTCCCAGCAGTCCCAGCGCTCCCAGATCTTCAAGGACGCGCTCACGAGCTTTGTAGCGGTCGAGGCCTGCATACGGGCCGCCGGCTTCGTTAATGTGCGCCGTGTCGTCCATGATGTTGATCGAGGGCAAATGATGGCGTTGTCCGAGGGCGAAGTCATTGGGATCGTGCGCCGGAGTCACCTTTACTGCGCCTGTGCCGAAGTCGCGGCTGACCCAGTCATCGAGCACGATGGGGATTTCGCGATTGACCAGAGGCAGCAGCAGCTTTTTGCCATGCAGATGCAGGTAGCGCTCGTCTTCAGGATGAATGGCTACGGCGACATCGCCCAGCATTGTCTCGGGGCGCGTTGTGGCGATGGTCAAAAATTCACCCGGCATGCCGAGCACGGGGTAGCGAATCTCCCACAGCTTGCCGAGGACCTCTTCGTGGACTACTTCGAGGTCGCTGATGGCTGTCTGGCAACTTGGGCACCAGTTCACGACATAGGCGCCGCGATAGATGAGGCCCTGTTCGTAGAGCCGCGTGAAGGCTTCGCGGACGGCGACGGACAGCCTCGCGTCCATGGTGAAGTATTCGCGCTGCCAGTCGACTGAGGCGCCGAGGCGCTTCATCTGATCGAGAATCGCTCCGCCATAGAGTTCGCGCCACTTCCAGACGCGGCATTCGAAGGCCTGGCGGCCGAGCGCCTTGCGGCTTGTGCCTTCAGAGACGAGCTGGCGTTCCACCATCATCTGCGTGGCGATGCCGGCGTGGTCTGTGCCCGGGAGCCACAGGGTGGTGTCACCCTTCATGCGGTGCCAGCGGGTGAGGATGTCCATCTCCGTCTGGTTGAGCATGTGGCCCATGTGCAGGCGGCCGGTTACATTGGGCGGCGGCAGCAGGATCGTAAACGGGGACCTCCCGTCCAGGGAGCCGCCTTCGGCAGGCTTCGAGCTGGCTTCCGTGGGAGTCGGCTGCGTGAAGAGTTTTTCGCGAACCCAGTACTCCGCCCAATGATCTTCAATGGCGGCTGGGTCGTAGGCTTTTGGCAAGTCGTGTGGCATGTGGATTGGTCTTCGTCTCGGATGGCCGATTTAGCTTTGCAGATGCTGTTTTGCAGGGCTTTTCGCAATTGCGGCCAACCCCTCACGATAGCACAGGGCGCAAAATGGGAACGAAATCGGTGAGAACCCTTCTTTAGTCCAACTCACCACATAGACCGGAGTAAAATCATCACGTGGCGACAGAAGAAATAAAACCGAACATTCCGGAGTCGTTTCTTGAACATCGGCAGATATTTGACAGAGCTTGGGTGGATAAGTGGACAAGCCCCAATCCTTTCATCGGGGCAATTTTCCCTTTATTGCGAAGCTCAGGTGTAGAACTGACCGATATCACCTTCAACAAAGATGCCGCAAATGTTGGCGATAACTACGTAAATTTTGCGATTACCAAGTTGAATGCGGCGGTAAGGGTGGGCCTAGACCATGTGACATTCCTCATTGGCAATCCTGATTGGAGTATGGCTCCCCAGTTCGTGGAGCTTTTCGATTCCATTTCGGCGGTGTTTCGGGACTTTGTTGGCTCCCAGCCAACCACACAGCGACTGACGCTAGCCTTCCATGTGACACCAGGTAACCTATCGTTGAAGGAAAAGACGTCACATCTGGTAAACAGCAAACGATTGGGAGAGGCAGATTTTTTTGGGATTTCTCTCTACCAAGAGAACTACTCCGTGGTCATAGACAAGTCCCTGCGAGTGGACGGAGCTGCCTATATTCGTATTCAACGGACGTTTAGTGGACTACTAAGTTTTGCAGAAATAGCCCCTCAACTGTATGAAGACGAGTCAAAGGCATTATCCTTGTTGGATATAACTGGGATTGATTGAGGTTTTCTATGGCAGATTCATTGATGGTTGCTGACCAAATCACTAGTTCTCCCCCGGATAGATTCTCATCTGCCGGGACAAGCGAAATTCGTCAGCATTCTTACGAACAGTGTATTAAAACGGATCTGCCGCTGCAGTTCTTCTCCGTCGACGTGTCGCCGCCCTCGTTGAATCAGTGGGTTGGTTTTGAGCGTAACCTAGTCGGCTTAACGCCAATCCGAGTAATCCCAATGCGTGGAAACCGCCGAAGATTGTCTGCCCACCATGCTTTGCAGGAGATTGCCGCGAGCCGAAAAGCAAAAGAGCGAGCCAACAGATTTCGTGAGGAGATGGATTGGATTGAGAATAATCGGGACAGTTTTGCTGGTCGGTGGGTTGCTCTGCTCGGAAGTCAATTGCTATCGGCAGGGGCCTCTGCTCAAGAGGTATTCCAAGCGACAAAGAGTTCTTCTTCCGTTCCATTGATTGTTTACGTGGAAGGTGCCGAGCTTCCATTCACGGGCTGGTAATTGATGCCGAACGTTGAGTTTGAGATCGAACATATCTACCCTGATGATTTCCGGGGAATCGTTTTAGAGGTCCAGCTCAACGGAAACGATGCCGTCAGATTTCCTGCAACTGTGGACACAGGTGCTTCACATTGTCTATTCCAGGGTGAATATGCGGAAATACTTGGTCTCACTTTGACCGATGGTATTCCGTTGCAATTGTCTCCAGCCGGCGGTGGGACAATTGGAGCGTACGGCCATGAAGTGACCGTAACTGTACTGGATAAGACGGTGTCTTCGCTTGTCTACTTCACCAATCACTATCAATTCAGAAGGAATGTCCTTGGTAGGCGAGGCTGGCTGGATCTCTTCAGATTAGGTCTAATACATTACGACGCGAAGTTGTATTTGAGTAATCGTGACGATCAGTAGACGCCCTCACCACGTCTTGATGTAAGTGGTGGCGAGGGCGAACTTTTCACGTCGGTCCTTGGCGACATGTCTTAGTGTTTAACAATCTTTAATTCGCTGCCAGCTGCCGCAGGACGTATTGCAGGATGCCGCCGTGTTCGAAGTAGGCGATTTCCTGCGGTGTGTCGATGCGTACTTTGCAGGCGATCAGCTTGGTGGTGCCGTCGGGGGACGAGACCTTTACGTTGAGTGTTTTGCCGCCGGCGAACTTGCTGTCGAGCATTTCTTTGAGGCCGCCGAAGCTGTAGAACTCTTCGCCGGTGAGGCCGTGAGACTCGACTGTTTCTCCGGTTGCGAATTGCAGTGGGAGAATGCCCATGCCGACGAGATTGCTGCGGTGAATGCGCTCGAAGCTTTCGGCGATGACGACGCGTACGCCGAGCAGCTTCGGACCCTTCGCTGCCCAGTCGCGCGAGCTGCCTGAGCCGTATTCTTTGCCGGGGAGAATCACCAGCGGAATGCCGCGTTCGGCATAGGTCACGCTGGCGTCGTAGATCGACGTCGTGGTGCCTTCAGGGAGCAGCCTGGTTACGCCGCCCTCGGTGCCGGGGGCGAGCTTGTTGCGCAGGCGGACGTTGGCGAATGTTCCGCGCACCATGACTTCGTGATTGCCGCGACGCGAGCCGTAGCTGTTGAAGTCCGCGGGCCTGACGCCATGTGACGCGAGATACTGCCCCGCCGGGCCATTGGCCTTGATGGAGCCCGCCGGTGAGATGTGGTCGGTGGTTACGGAGTCGCCCAGAATGGCCAGTACGCGGGCGCAGTTGATGTCCTGCACAGGCGCGGGCTTATGCAGCATGCCGTCGAAGTAGGGGGCCTTGCGAATGTAGGTCGAGTCCGGCTCCCACTCGTAGGTATCTCCGGTGGGGAAACGCAGTCCCTGCCAGTTGTTGTCGCCCAGAGTTACGGTCGAGTATTCATGCGTAAAGCTCTCGCTGCTGAGGCCCTTGGCGATGGAGTCTGAAACCTCCTGCTGGGAGGGCCAGATGTCTTTCAGGAAAACACCTGCTCCGTTCTGATCCTGCCCGAGCGGCTCTTTGTCGAAGTCATGATCGATGCGGCCGGCGATGGCGTAAGCCACCACCAGCGGCGGAGACATGAGGTAGTTGGCGCGCACATCGACGTTGACGCGGCCCTCAAAATTACGATTGCCGCTCAACACGCTGACCGCGACCAGCCCATGCTCATTGATCGAGTCCGAAACGTCGGAAGGCAGCGGCCCTGAGTTGCCGATACAGGTCGTACAGCCATAGCCGACGACGTTGAAGCGCAGCTTTTCAAGGTACGGCAGCAGGCCGGATTTCTGGTAGTAGTCGGTGACGACACGGGAGCCGGGAGCGAGCGAAGTCTTTACCCAGGGCGGCACGGTTAGGCCCTTTTCGACGGCCTTTTTCGCGAGCAGACCGGCGGCGATCATTACCGAGGGGTTCGACGTGTTGGTGCAGCTTGTGATGGCCGCGATTACGACCGAGCCGTGATCGAGATAATCGTCAGGATTGACGCCAAACCGCCCCTGAACCGTGTTCCCCGGTATATGCACGTCGGCGGTGCTGACACCCTTTTCCAGACCGCGATCGAGGCCCTCGTTTGCGCCGGCGGCAAGTGCGGGAGCAAGCTCGCGATCCTGTATGGCTGTTGCGGTTGACCAGCGAAGTGCGGCGCGTTCTCCGAGCGGCTTGGCGGAATTACCGAGCAGGGTTGGCAACTGCTTACGGAAGCTCGCGCCGGTCTCGGAAAGGAGCACACGGTCCTGCGGACGCTTGGGTCCGGCTACGCTTGGCTGTACTGTGGCCAGATCGAGTGAGAGAGTCTGGGTGTATTCGGCTTCGGGCGATGCCGCGGTGTGGAAGAGTCCCTGCGCTTTATAATATGCCTCAACCAGGGCGATCTGGTCTTCGCTGCGTCCGGTGAGGCGCAGGTAGCGCAGCGTCTCTTCATCGACCGGGAAGATGCCGCAGGTGGCGCCATATTCGGGAGCCATGTTGCTGATGGTCGCGCGGTCGGCAAGAGGAAGCTCAGTGATTCCGGGTCCGTAGAACTCGACGAATTTGCCTACCACCCCGAGCTTGCGCAGGGCCTCGGTAACGGTAAGAACGAGGTCGGTGGCGGTGGCCCCCTCGCGCAGCTTGCCGGTGAGCTTGTAGCCGACTACCTGCGGAATCAGCATCGACACGGGCTGGCCGAGCATGGCCGCCTCGGCCTCGATGCCGCCGACGCCCCAACCCAGCACGCCGAGGCCGTTGATCATTGTGGTGTGTGAATCGGTGCCGACCAGCGTGTCGGGATACGCCACCTGTTCACCCGCAATCTCGGCGGTGAAGACGACGCGAGCCAGGTATTCGAGATTGACCTGGTGACAGATGCCCATGCCTGGCGGGACGGCAGAGAAGTTTCGAAAGGCGGTCTGGCCCCATTTCAGGAATGCGTAGCGTTCGCGATTGCGCTGGAACTCGAGTAGCGAGTTGGCGTCGTAGGCGGTCGGCGATCCGAACTCGTCTACCTGCACTGAGTGGTCAATTACCAGCTCCGCGGGCTGCAGCGGGTTGATCTTCTCCGGATCGCCGCCCAGCTTCTTCATGGCATCGCGCATGGCGGCCAGATCGACAATCGCCGGCACGCCGGTGAAGTCCTGCATGAGGACACGCGCCGGCATGTAGGCGATCTCGCGGCTTGGCTCGGCGGAGGCGTTCCAGTTGGCGAGGAATTCGATATCGCCGGCGGTGACGTTCACGCCATCTTCGCGGCGCAAGAGGTTTTCGAGCAGAATCTTGAGGCTGAAGGGCAGGCGGGAAAGATCGAATCCCTTCGCTTCGAGCGAGGGCAAACGGTAGTAGGTGTAATCGCGCGTACCGCAGGTCAACGTGGTCCGGCTTGAGAAGCTGTTCATGACAAAATGCCTTTCTGGCTTAGTGTTGCGATCTTGAGTGGAGCGCGGCTGCTGTTCACTGCCTCTTCCGGATAAGCTTCACGGACGCTGGCAGGCGGCGCGGCAGGTATGTCCTCTGCTCAGGCAGGATGGCTTCGACCCCGGTCGGCACGTCCATAGCGGAAGCGTTTTTGCCGGCGAATGGGAGTCTTGCCAGAGGCGTTCGCGGCGAAAGGAACTACAGCCCGGATTAGGTTTGACGGCTTCATAAGAACGCACATTTCAACGGTACAATTTTAAGGCATTTAGCAAATGTCTGCGGTATCGATCGAAGAAGTAGCCCCGACATATGACCGCATGAAGGCCGATCCGAGGCGTTCCATTCCTGCTGAGAAGGTTTTTGCAACGATTCGCGGGCAGCATGAGAAAAGGCTTCGTGAGAAGCAATGAAATATAGGGTCTTACTGGACTAACGCGAAGTTTCCGAAAACCAGACTTTGCGGGGAATTTAGTCTGAAACTCGCTTCTCAAGGGTTGAGTTTCCAGGAAGTAAGGCTGAAAGCACTAGAAGAATAACCACGATCCACAGGCATTTATCCAACGCTTGGTCGGCACCCCACAGGGTGTTGGCGGTCAGCCCAGCTCGATAGACATGAACGTCTGTATACACGTGCGCGACAAGAAGTGAAACCCCGGCAATCGCGGCAGCACGGAGAGACCATATCGCTAGTAGAAGAGATGGGGTGATAAGTATCCACGCAAAGGTGTGCGGCCAACACTCAATACCAGGACAGAACCCCATGAAGACCGTACCGTAGAAACAGACATAGAGGCTAACTGGCACCGCAGCAGCAAACGATATCCACTGAGCCCGCGCCCGATACCGCGTTTCACTCTTTGCCATAGCGGACAGTGTATCCGGCAAAACCGATTTCACGAAAAACGGGCCGGTTGAGACCGCCAGACTTTGCGGGAGTAATGTCCTCTCGGTTGAAATTCTGTGTTTTCGTGGGAAGCTTCTCCGGCACACCAATGCGAGGAGATTATGGTTTCCTACGTGCAGTCGAGCTTGGTGCGACAAAGGTCTTGCGGGCGCGGATGTGATCAGCGGACTGGGAGACGATCTTGAGCTGATGGGGAGAGCCATCGGCGCGGATAGCGGAGAGCGGGATGTCGAGCAGGTAGAGAAGTTCGGGGTACTGGGTTAGGTTGGGAGGCGGGGAGGTGCCGGGGAAAAATGAGCCGCCGGTCGCGGAGCTCAGTTCTTCAAGTACGATATTGTCCTCGCCTCGCGTTACGGAGGCGGAGTCTTGGGTGTTGAAGGCATTGAGGACGACACCTGATTGAACGATGAGGTCTATGGATACGGCCGCAGCTGAGCGAATTTCGGGAAAGTCAGCGGAGAAGCCGGGTGAGAGGAGAACGAGCAGGCGACGGCCCGGAAGCTTGGACATGCGGGACGCGTATTCGGCCAGTGATGCGTAAGTACCGATTAGGTCGAAGTTGTGGGCGCGAGTTCCTTCGGCGGCAAAGGCGGTTGTGTAGATGGAGGCGAGAGTCTGGCGGAGCTGATTTGGATCGCGGGAGAATCCGCTATTCGCGGAGCCTGTTCCGGCGACGATGGCAACGTATCCGTTAGAGTCGAGTGCGGCGGGAAGGGCGGCGACGACATCTTGCTGGGCGCTGTTCATCTGCTCGATGGTGAGGTGCCGGTCGTCAAGGTAAAAGACGGTGAAGTGAGCCGAGGCGGACGGTGAAGTGGAGAGGGCGAGGAATGCGACTATGGAGGCGAGCTTTCCATTATCGAGAACTTTGAAGTCGTCTGCATGGAGGCCGGAAACAGGTTTGCCCTGCTTGTCTGTAACGAGGACGGGGATGCGCATGTGGCCTGGGGGCACATTGAGTTCAGAGTCGGGTGCGGTTTGTGCTATGGCGGTTCGAGAGAGCAAGATGGAGATAACCGCCAGCAATCGCAGGACTAGCATACCGATCCTAAGGTGGAGATAGCCCATGTTAACAAAGGCGGGATGTTACTGCTGAAAAACGACGTTTGGGAAACTTTGGGTTGAAGGTTCCTTTGCGCCAAAGGCTCAGAATGATCTGCTCGATCTTTACGAATGTATCGCCGAACGAGGCGACCCGCGAACTACTGGATGTTGTACATGAAGCGGAAGCGAAGCTGCAGGTTTGGCCCATGGAACTCCTTGGGCAGCGGCGGATAATCGGCGCTCTCGATTGCTCCCCAGGCAGCGCGGTCAAGAGCTACGTCGCCTGAGCGGCCGGTAAGCATCATGGCGTGCGGCTGCAGGCGGCCGTTGGGCAGGATGGTGAATACGATCTCGCATTCGCCGCGCTTGGAGATGGGCGGGTTCACTTCTTCGGGAATAATCGGGTCCCAGGTGCGGTGCGTCTCGCGAATTAGCTTCTGCAGGTAGGGTCCGAAATCGATGCCCTGCGTGTCGCTCAGAATTTCTGCGCCGCCAGCGGCTCCGGGGTGCTGGCCGCCGCCACGCATCTCTCCGCTGCCCCCGTGGGCTGAATCGCGCATCGCGTTTCTTAACTGGTCAGCTGCGCTTGGCTGATTGAGCGAAAAATTGGGCCGTGCCGGGACGGGCGCTGGACGGGGTGTGTCCAGAGGAATCTGCGGCGCGGGCGTCGGAGCGGCCGTGGTCGGCGGGAGCGGGGCAGGCTGCTGCGGCTGAGGCAGCTGCACGGCGGGCGGAGGCGGTGTTTGTGCCTGTTCGGGTGCGGGAGCTGGCGGCACCGGCTTGGGACGCGCCTTCTCCAAAGCCTTGAGCGCGTCGAGAGTCTTCTTGTCGACGGCGGTCTCGTTGGACTTGAGCGGCGGCAGCTTCGGCTTTGCTTTCTGGATCTGCTTCAGCGCATCGGGCAACTCGTCCAGATAGGTCAGGTCTTTCCGCTTCTTGATAGCTTCAAAGGGATCAATGACCTGCGGCGAGTGGAAGATGTAGCGCGGTATCCAGCTGAGGCTCGAAAAAATGAGGAAATGCAGCAGGATCGAGATCCAGATGCCTTCGCGAATCCGCTGCCAGCGGCGCTCGTCTTCGTACTCTGAGATTTTCTCCAGCAGCTCATGGGTGTCGTAATCGACATAGCGTGAACTGGAGCGTCCTGCGGATCGAGCGAAGGCCGGTTCTGAAGATTCAGAAGGCTCTTGAGGCTGGGCGGCTGCGGAGGTTTGCGCGGAGAGACTGTCCTGCTGCGCAGCGGGCTCGGCAACTGCTACGGAGCCGTCACTTCGAGGCGTCTTTTCAGACTGCTCGGTGCTCGACGGATTGGTGGGTGTTTCGCTGGCTGGCATCAGGCAATCAATGGCGGCTACGGACGCACGCCCTCCGGAGAGTTCCCCCGGACACTTTTCTTTCTCTATTCTCTCATTCTCTTGGATAGACGGCCAACCCGGAAGCGCCGCCATCTCCGGCCCTTCGGCTTAAAATGAAAGCTGCCATGTTTTTAGACGGACCCGCCTCTATTTGGACGCATCCAAGCCACTGATGTAACTGAAGGCTCTCGATTGAAGCAATTCTTTGTGTATCTGATGAATCGCTGGACGGTTGTGGCGATTCCGGCCCTGATGAAGCTCGGTTTCTGGGGGCTGGGGCTGACTTCGGTGATCGACGCGGCCAGCCTCCCGGTGCCGATGGACGCTTTGCTGGCTTTTTATGTCTGGGAGGACAAGCCGCACTTCTGGTTTTACTGCCTGGTTGCCTCGGCCGGTTCGGCTGTTGGAGGCCTGCTGCCTTATGCGCTGGGCAGGGCTGGTGGAGAGCTTTTCCTGCTTAAGCGGGTCAATCGCGAGCGCTTTGAGAAAATGCGCACAAAGTTTGAGAAACAGGAGTTTCTGGCTGTGCTGGTGCCGAGCATGCTGCCGCCGCCTACTCCCTGGAAGGCGTTTGTCTTCGCTGCCGGGGTGTTCGAAATGCGCGTCGTGCCTTTTATGCTCGCCGTCTTTGCGGGCCGCATGGTGCGCTGGCTGGTTCTTTCGCTGCTGGTTCTGAAGCTGGGACCGAGTGCTGTGTCAGTGGTTGGCGATGTGGTCCGCGATCATCTCAGGCTGTTTCTTGGTCTGCTGGTGCTGATCTTCCTCGCTATCGGCGTCTGGGTAATACGCAAGAATCGCAAGGGCAACCAGCCCATGGACTCGAACTAGCTGGAGCGGATTCCTGATCGCACCAAGTCAGGAGTATCTGGACAGAAGGATCTGCACGAGGCTGCCCGTCGCAATGGTCTCGACTTCGCTGGGTATGACAACAAAGCAGTTAGAGCGCGCAAATGCAGCCAGATCGCCCGAGCCCTGCCAGGTCACCAGGCTCACTTGAGGGTGCAGGCCGAAATCGCACCACGCAGGCAGGAATCGGGTCAGGCCCGGCTTTCCGCGCCAGTTGCCGGTCAGGTGGGCGAGGGCAAATCGTGGATCAGGGCCAGAGTTGCCGCCGAGCACGGCCAGCAACGGGGCCGCGAACAGGTGAAATGTGACGGCGCTCGAAATCGGATTTCCCGGCAACGCGAAGAAGGGCAACGCTCTTCTGCCGCGGCGCGGAAGCTGCCCGAAGACGACCGGCTTGCCGGGCTGAATGGCTACCCCGCCGAAGAAGAATCTCGCCCCTGCGCGGGTCAGCGCATCTTCAACAAAATCAAAGCGTCCGGCGGAAATTCCTCCGGTAATCAGGAGCAAGTCGGTTGACGGCTCTGCTCCGGTCGCCTCCGCCATCGCCAGCTCGATGGCCTGATCCATCGCGGCTTCCCTGTCCGGCACGCGGGGTAGGATGATCGGGTCTCCGCCTGTTGCTGCTACCAGCGCGGCCAGCATGGGCGAGTTGGAATTGCGAATCTGGCTTGGACCGGGCTGGTCTTCTACTGCGACCAGTTCGTCGCCGGTGGAGAGAATCGCCACGCGGGGCCGTGCGCGGACGGCGAGGTGCGCGTAGCCGCACTGCGCGGCAAGAGCGATCTGCGCCGGACCGATGCGGACACCGCGGGACACGAGTATTTCCCCGGCGCAGGCTTCGGCCCCTTTTGGGACGATGTTTTCGCCGACTTGCAGCAGGCGCGGCGCGGCCAGCCGGACAAAATCGGGTTTGGCATCTTGCCTGGCATCGGGCTTAGCGCCTGAGAAACCTTCGCTGGTGGCCGGTGAATGCTCGGCGTGCTCCACCATAAAGACCGCGTCGGCGCCTTGCGGAACCGGCGCGCCGGTCATGATCTCCCAGACTTCTCCCGGCCCCAGTGTTCCTGCGCCGACCGAACCTGGCTCCTGCCCAGCGCGGATAGCTCCGGACACAAAGAGAAACTGGTGAGTGTTCACCTCCGCGGCCCGGCACGCATATCCGTCCCGGGTCGAACGCGGAAACGGCGGCAGATCACGATCGGCCCGGATCGCAGTGTCGAGCACGCGGCCTGCCAACTCGGCCAGGGGAACCCGCTCCGAACGCGCGTTAATTTCTTTCTGTGGCCACTCTCCACTTGCCTCGGCTGAGCCCAGGGCATCAAGCTGAGGATCGAGCGGGATTTCGCGGCTCTCAGCCAACGCCTCGATGAAGCGATGTACCTGTTCTGCGGCTTGGGCGTAGCTCAGCAGCGATGATGGCATGTTGTCGATTTTAGTTTCCTGATTCGGCTTCGCGCGTTTCATTCGAGCTCGGCAGTCGTCGGAAGGGGGCCTGAAAGGAAAAAGGCAGCCTCCGATGTAAGTCGGAGGCTGCCTCGTTTCTTTGCCTGTTATGTTGGCTCGGCTATTTCTTGGTGGCCTTGTACTTGTTCTCGACCTTGGTCTTGGTTGCATCGAGAACGGCTTTTACTTCGGTCGCATACTGGCCGGTGGGAGCCAGCTCGAGGTATTTCTCGTAGGCTTCGATGCAGCCTGGAGGCGCTACGTAGTTGCCCTTGGCGTCGACTGTGATCTTGCCCGCGAGAGCCTGGCCTTTCAGGTAGTAGGGGATGGGATTCTTTGGATCTGCCGTAATCGCCTTGTCGGCCGCAGCTGCCTGCGCATCGCCGTTTCCGACGTTTTGGAAGACGATGGCTTCGTTGCCCAGGTACAAGCCAGCCTTGGAGGGATTAATTTTGACCGCGGTGTCGTACTCGGCGGCCGCATCTTCCGGCTTGTTGCTGCGAGCGTAGACCTCACCCAGCGCTGCGTGAGCACCGGCGATCAGCTCTGGATTGGGCTTTTTGGCCGCAGAGGCCAGTTCAATTGTCTTCTTGAGCGAAGTGGTCGCGTCTTCCCATTTCTTTTCACCGAGTTGAGCGACGCCCAATTCGTACCAGAGCAGTTCGCCGTCCGGCTTGAGGCCGGTGTCCTTCGTCATCAGCGCATCGGCTTCCGCGTACTTCTTGTCGTGGTTATCGGTGCGCGCTTCGGCCAGATCGGCGTTCAGGTTCTTGATCACCTGGTTGGTCTTCATGACCTCAGAATTCTTCTTCCTGAATTCCTCCACCTGCTTTTTCTGCTCAGGCGTCATCTTGTCGATGTAAGCCTGGCGGGACATGTCGATATCCTGCGCCGTGTCCTGCGCGGCCACGATCTTTACGTTCTCGATCATGTCGACGAATTTGCCTTCCGGCGTTTCGGGCAGACGCAGTATTGCGTCATAGGTTCCAGGCGCGATGCCTTCACCTTTGTAATCGCCGCCCGCGGAGACGGGAAAGGTGTATTTATACGTGTGTCCGCCGTCGGTCGAGAGGCTAACCGTGCCGCCGCCTTTGGGAACGCCGGTAGGGTCGGTCACATGGCCGTGAACCGTGCCGGTGGGCGCCTGTGCCTGTGCCATCACCGACATCGAGACGGCCAGCATTGCCGCTGCGGCGAATGAAAGTAAACTCTTGAGCTTCATGTTCTTCTCCTTAAAATTCGAGGGCCAACAACCGAACCGTCTACTTTGAGAAACGCCCGGAATGGGAAAAAGTTGCCGCACCCGCATTGCCATACTGTGTGTAGATTCGAGCAATCAACTCTCGGATGCCAGCGCACCAGCCGCATATGTGATCGGATCGATGGCTCCGGCTGCCGCAAATGCGCACAGCCGCAGGACACAACTTTCACAGGCTCCACAAGCTTGCTGCTCTTCCCTGTAGCAGGACCACGTTAAATCCAAAGGCGCTTTATATTCAAGGCCAATACGGACAATCTGAGCTTTAGTGCTCTGAATGAGCGGAGTAACAATCTCGATCGTGCCGTCGCGGGTGCCTGTGCGCACCAATTGCTGAAAGGCCTCGTAGTAGGCGGGGCGGCAGTCGGGATATCCCGAACTGTCCTGCTCCACGGCTCCAATATAGACGCGGGTCGCGCCCAGCACCTCGGCCCAGCTTACGGCTGCTGAGAGAAAATGCGCGTTGCGAAAGGGAACGTAGGTGACGGGAACGTGCTGATCGACAACACCATGATCGCGAAATTCCGCGCTGGCATCGGGTACTGCCATGGCGGCGTCGGTGAGCGCAGAGCCGCCGATGTGCCGGAACAAATCCATGCGCAGATGAAGAAAATCCTTCATCCCCAACTGCAGGGCTATGCCGCGGGCGGCTGCGAGTTCGCGCGACTCGGTACGCTGCCCGTAGCTGAAGTGCAGAGCAAATGCGTCGGTCTCGCGCGCGGCCATCGCAGCGGTGACACAGCTATCCATGCCGCCGGAAAGGCAGACAACGGATCGCGAAAGAGGGTCGGAAGAGTCGCTCACAGATACATCGTATCGCTCTCGGGCGAGGGCGCGGCTGAGTTTTCCGTGTCCGGGTGTATCTCGGACGCGCTCCCGACGGTGCGCCTAGAATGGAGGGATGGGCGCAAACGCAGCAACTATTCGGATTCGTGAAGCAGGGCCGGCCGATGTGCCGCTCATTCTTGAATTCATTCGCGGCCTCGCCGTCTACGAACGAGAGCCGGATGCGGTCACCGCGACTGAAGCCGACCTGCTGCGCGACGGCTTCGGCGACAATCCGTATTTTCATTGCCTGATCGCCGAGCACGACGACGGCAAGGGGCTGAGGCCGGCCGGATTCGCCTTCTACTTCTTCAACTACTCCACGTGGACTGGCCGCCCCGGGCTCTATCTCGAAGACCTATTCGTCAACGTGGAGTTTCGCGGACAGGGCATCGGCAAGGCCTTGCTTGCGCGTGTTGCGGCGATTGCTGTCGAAAAAGGCTGCCCGCGCCTGCAATGGGAGGTGCTCGACTGGAATACTCCCGCGGTCGATTTTTACGCAGGCCTCGGCGCGAGCTTTCTCGATGAATGGCGCAATGTACGCATGACTGGCGAGGCGCTTGAAAAGCTGGCTGCTCTCGACGCGGCCGGGGTAGCGCAGTGAGCGCGCCTTTCAAGAAGATTCGCGTGATCGGCGGAGGTCTCGCGGGACCTGAAGCTGCCCTTACCGCCGCCAGTGTGGGTTGCGAAGTCGAGCTCTACGAGATGCGCCGCGAGGTGGATGGCCGGGCCATTCTTACTCCCGCGCATCAGACTACAGAGTTCGGCGAACTGGTGTGCTCCAACTCCCTCAAGAGCGAGTCTCCCAACACGGCGCCGTGGCTGCTCAAGCAGGAGATGCGCCGCGCTGGTTCGCGCCTTATCGCCCTGGCCGACCAGACCGCCGTGCCGGCAGGCCATGCGCTGGCCGTGGATCGCGTGGAGTTTTCGCGCCTGATCGCCGAAGCCATTGCTGCCGAACCGCGCATTACTGTCATTCGCGATGAAGTTAAGACTCTCGATGCGGACGACGATACGCTGACCATCGTGGCCAGCGGTCCGCTGACCTCTGACGCGCTCAGCGGCGAAATTGCCCGTCTTACCGGCGCGCAGCATCTGGCTTTTTACGACTCCATCTCGCCTATCGTCGATGCCGAAACGATCGACATGAACCGCGTCTACTTCGCTGCGCGCTGGGACAAGGGCACGGCCGACTACATCAACTGCCCCATGACGCGCGAAGAGTATGAGGTTTTCCTAAACGCGCTGACTACCGCCGAAGAGGCTGAGTCGAAAGAGTGGGAGAAAGCTGACTACTTCGAGGGCTGCCTGCCGATTGAAATTCTCGCGAGGCGAGGCCCTGATACATTGCGCTTTGGCCCGATGAAGCCGGTGGGACTGCGCGATCCGCGGACGGGGAAAACTCCGTGGGCAGTGGTGCAGCTGCGCAAAGAAAACCTGCGCGCCGACAGCTACAACCTGGTCGGCTTTCAAAACCACCTCAAGTATGGCGAACAAGCCAAAGTGCTGCGCATGATTCCCGGCCTCGAAAACGCGAAGTTTCTGCGCTACGGCCAGATCCATCGCAACACCTATATTTGTTCGCCGAAGGTGCTTGATGACAGACTGCGCATGAAAGAGCACCAGAAGATTTTCTTTGCCGGGCAAATTTCAGGAGTGGAGGGTTACACGGAATCGATCGCCTCGGGCCTGCTTGCCGGTCTGTATGCAACTGCAATCGCTTGCGGCGAAGAACCTGTTCCGGTGCCGCGTCGAACCGCGCTTGGCTCGCTGGTCAACTACATTACGCAGGCCGATCCTAAGCACTTTCAGCCGGCCAATATTACCTTTGATCTGCTGGAACCGCTCGAAGAAGAGATGCGTAAGAAGATACGGGACAAGAAAGAGCGTCACCGCATCGTGTGTGAACGCGCCCTCGAAGCCTTTGATCACTGGTGGATACAATTCCGTCGAGCAGCCGAACACGTGTGTTAGTCTTGCGCGGAGAAACCCATGAATCCCTATTCGGCAATGGACTCCATCAGCCCGGCAATTGAGCGAACGAAGAACTATCTCTTCAAGCCATTTCAACTCGGCAGATTTCTCAAACTAGCTCTGGTGGCCGCTTTTGCGGAGGGCTCCTACTCGGGAATGAATTCCAACTTCAATTTTCCGTTCCCCGGGAAGAGCACGGAGCACATGCCGCTTCAGTTTCCTCAAATGCACTGGCCGGCCCCGGGGGTTTGGATCGCGATTGCGCTCGTGTTCATTCTCTTTATGGTGCCGCTGAGTATCGTGATCAGCTACCTGCTGATTCGCCTGCGCTTTAGTTACTTTGACTGCGTGCTCTACGGCCATGACCAGATCTCTTCGGGATGGAGAAAATACCATCGCCAGGCTCTGCGCTACCTTGGCGTGAGCCTGCTTGTCGGCCTGGCATTTCTTGCCGTACTGGTTGCAGTGGGGCTGTCAGTCTGGTCCAACTACAAGGCAGACATCATCGATTTCATCACTGCGTTATCGCATAACACGCGCCCCAGCGTAGACATTGTTACTATCGTGAGCGCTCTCGCCGGTGTATTCTTTGTCATTTTCCTGCTGGCGATTGTGGGCTATGTCTTCAATTCCACGATGACCTACTTCGTGCTGCCGCGCATGGCGCTCGAAGACTCGCCGGCAAGCCAGGCATTCGCCGATGTATGGGACGACATGAAAGCCGAGCCAGGGCAGTTTGCACTCTTCCTGCTCATGCGGGCCCTGTTGGCCATTGCTGCGAGCCTCATCGCCGTCTTCGTGATGATTGTTCCGCTGATCCTGATCGCGATCGTCGCGGTCATCGTCGGCCTGTTGATCAAAGCTCTGGTCCACTCTACCTTCGTTCTGATATTGCTCGGAGTTATCGGAGTGTTGATTCTGCTGGCCCTGTTCTTCGTTTTGGCTATCTGCCTGGGCGGCACGGTTGGCACGTTTACGCGGAACTACGGCATGCTGTTCTATGCAGGCCGTTATCCTGAACTAGCCGCCCGTCTATGGCCTGCGCCGCCGGTGCCCGGCATCCCAATAGGTCGGCCGGGAGAAGTTTTCTGAGTTTCGGTGTCTAAAGTACAGGAGGGGGCAACTTGGGCCTGACCATGCTGGATACCGCAGGGTTGCTCGCCAATCCCACTGTCGCCTTCCTGCTGCGGGTTGCGCTGGGCTCGTACATCATTTACATGGCCCGCGAGTTCTATCAGGACCCGCTGGGCTACTTCCGCAAGTGGATGCCGCGCCTTCCCGAGCGCACATGGATGCGGCAAGGCGTCCGTTACGGGGCGTGCTTCTGCATCTGGGGAGGCTCGTTCATCGTCGCCACCGCCGTGGCTACGCAAATCCTAAACCTGCATGGGACCATCTGGGCCTTTGCGCTCATGGCGCTGGCCGCCTGTGTAACGTACATACTGCTTCCCAGGGAACCCGGAAATCTGGCACCGGGTTCTGCGGAAGACGACAGCGTGCGGCGGTGAAGTGGGCGCTCCACCGCTGAGGATCTACCGGGGAAGTATCTACTTCTTGTCGGCGTTGCGCGCGCGCACCTTAAACCAGATCGGGGTTCCATCAAATCCAAATGCGGTGCGTATCTGGTTCTCAAGAAAGCGCGTAAAGGCAAAGTGCAATTTGATGTTGCGATCGGTGAACAGGACGAATGTCGGCGGAGCGACGGCGGCCTGGGTCATGTAGAAGATGCGAATTCGCTTGGCCATCGGAACGGGCGCGCGCTGAAAGTCGATCTTGTCCAGAAAGCGGTTCATCTGGCCGGTAGTGACTCGCTTGCGCCGCTGGGCGGCGATGCGCTTGATGTCCTTCATCACTTTTTCTAAATTGGTGCCTGAGGCTGCCGAGATGAAAATAACGGGCGCGTAGCTAAGGTATTTCAGCGCGTGCCGCACCTGCTCCTCATAGACCGCGCGGTCAGCATGAGGCTTGCCGTCGGTGCGCGCGGTGGTCAGGAGATCCCACTTATTGACCACGATGATCACCGACCGGCCACTCTCATGCGCGTAGCCGCCAATGTGCGCGTCGTTGGCCGTGACGCCTTCGGTCGCGTCAATCATCAGCAGCGCCACATCGCAGGACTCAAGATGCCGCCGCGCCATGACAACCGACAGCTTCTCAGCCATGAGGTGCGTCTTGCCCTTGCGCCGAATGCCGGCCGTATCGATCAGCCGCAGCCGCTGGCCATCGTGCTCGATCACTTCGTCCACGGCATCGCGCGTGGTACCCGCGATAGGTGAAACAATCGCCCGCGAAGTTCCGGTCAGGGCATTCAGCAACGTCGATTTCCCCACGTTGGGCCGGCCGATGATGGCTACCGAGGTTTCGTGCTGCTCAAATTCGCCGTGGGTGCGGTGCAATGGCCGCTCGTCATCCGTTTTCGGGTTTACTAGCTCGACTTCCGCGTCCGCCTCGTCGATCACATCTTCTTCAGGGCCAAATTCGCTGAAATCGGGAGCCTCATCTTCGATATCGTCTTCGGGCTCCGGACCCATATCTTCCGCGATCTCATCCTCCTGATCTTCGTCGAATACGACTTCGTCCTCGATATCGAGCTCATCGGGATCAAGCGGTTCAGCGTAAGGGTCGCCATCTTTGCTAACAATCCCGGTAGCGGGAGGCGCGGGCAGACGGTCAAAGATCGCATCCAGCAAATCGCCAATGCCCAGCCCATGCTCCGAGCTGATCATGAAGACTTCTTTCAACCCCAGCTGGCGGAAGTTTTCCGCAGCCGCCTGAACGTTGGGATTTTCGACCTTGTTGATGGCCAGGAAGACCGGCTTCCCTCCGCGAATCAGAATCCGCGCAAGGTCAAAGTCGGGGGAAGCAAGCTCGGTGCGCGCATCGACCACCATGATCAGCAGGTCGGCGTCTTCGAGAGCGACGCGGGCCTGCCGGTAGATTTCGCTGGGAATGTAATCGGCGTCGTCCGGCACAATGCCGCCTGTGTCGACAAGGCGAACGATGCGGCCATCCCACTCAATGTCGCCGTAGATGCGGTCGCGCGTAATGCCTGGCTCGTCACCGACAATCGAGCGGCGCGAGTGCGTAAGTCTATTAAACAGAGTGGATTTGCCAACATTAGGCCGCCCCACGATAGCCACCAGCGGCAGATGCGAACTTGCCGGCGTGGAGGGGACTACGGACTTGTGATACTTCGACACGTAAAACTCCGATCGCGAGTCATTCAGAACAGCCAATCAAATCAAGCTGGCCCAGGGGACTCAACTAACCCTGTCTATTCATTGTCTCTTAGTCCCAGATTCGCTGCACGTGGTATAGGTCGAAAGTTGCGTCGGCACACATCAGTTCCCTCGGCCCGACGCCAAGTTCCAAATAACCCTATTGTTGCCTGCCCTGCGTCTTTCGCAATTTCTTCTCTATGATGGAGTGAGCGCCTTCTCGACCGAACTGCCCCCGATGCCCGCCACCGAAGACACAGTCCGCGCCCTTCCCACCCTTCACGCGTTCTTTGCGCCGGGGGGCATTCTGGCTAATTCACCGTTGCCCTATGAGTACCGGCCCGGGCAGCTGGAGATGGCCCGGGCGGTGGAGCGGGCCCTGGAAGAGCGGCGCCACCTGATCGTTGAGGCCGGGACGGGCACTGGGAAGACTCTCGCTTATTTGTTGCCTGCGCTTCGCACCGGGCGCCGAGTCATCATCTCGACCGGGACCAAAGCCCTTCAGGATCAGCTGTTTTTCCGCGATATTCCCTTCCTTGAATCGCTTCTCGGCGAGCTGCGCGTCTGCTATATGAAGGGCCGCGCCAACTACCTCTGCCGCCACAAGCTGGTGACCCTCACCACGCATCCTGTGCTTTCGGGCCTTGAGGAGATTGACCAGTTCCATCAGATTTCGGAGTGGGAAAAGACCACTGAAACAGGGGATCGCGCCGAGCTGTCTCAACTTCCCGAAGCAAGCGCGTTGTGGTCGCGGCTCGATGCCCGCAGCGAAGCCTGCCTCGGCTCGACCTGCCCCGACTACCAGCGTTGCTTCGTCACCGAGATGCGCCGCAAAGCGCAGGAAGCAGATGTAGTGATCGTGAATCATCACCTCTTCTTCGCTGACCTGGCCGTTCGCCAGATGGCTTCGGGTGCGCCCGACGCAGGGGTGCTGCCTGAGGCGGGCGCGGTCATCTTTGACGAGGCCCATGAGCTCGAAGACATCGCCAGCAGCTATTTTGGCCTCTCGGTCAGCAACCTGCGTGTTGAAGATCTTGTTCGCGACATCGAGGCGATGCTCAAGAAGAGCGAGGCCTACGCCAGCCCGCAGAACACAGCGATCCTGGTCTCGGGCCAGCAGCTGCGTGACCGCTCGCGTTTGTTTTTCTCGCAGCTGCCGATGGCGGGCGATGGGCGACAGCCATTCGACAATCGCGAAGAATTTCTCGAAACGCGCGGCGACCTTTATCTCAGCGTCAAGAACACGCTTGTGCGCCTCGAAGCAGAGCTTGACCAGGTACGCGGTGTGGACGAAGCTCCCGGCCTGCGCAAGCGGGTCGCCAATCTGCGCATTGAGCTTGAGTTTCTCCTCGAATCCACCTCGGGCAACATGGTGTACTGGCTCGAACGGCGTGTTTCAGGGGGCCTGCATAAGACTTCACGAACGATCTTTCTGCAGGCCACGCCAATCGATGTTTCCGGCATCATGGATGCCGAGCTGTTTCAGCGTTTTCCGACGGTCGTGCTTACTTCGGCGACGCTGACCGTGCAAGGCGGCTTCGAACACATTCGCGGCCGGCTCGGGCTCGTTGACGCTCGCGAGCTCGTCGTCCCCAGTCACTTTAAATACGAGAAGCAGGCGCTGCTCTACCTGCCTCCGGAGATGCCCGACCCCCGCGCGCCCGACTACCAGTCGGCCGCCGCCGAATGCATTCGCCGCGTACTGGGCATCACCAAGGGCCGCGCCTTTTGCCTGTTTACCAGCTACAGCCAGATGCGCGACCTCTACGAACGACTGCTGCCGGTGCTCGATTACCCGATCCTGCTGCATGGGTCGGCCCCCCGAAATACGCTGCTTGAGCAGTTCCGCGACACGGCTAATGCTGTCCTTTTCGGCACTGCCAGCTTCTGGCAGGGAGTCGACGTGCAGGGAGAAGCCCTGAGCTGCGTGATCATCGACCGCCTGCCCTTCGCTGTGCCCAATGACCCGGTGGTCGCTGCGCGCATGAAGTTCATCGAAGACTCGGGCGGCAAACCCTTCTTCGAATACCAGGTTCCTTCGGCGGTCATCACGCTGAAGCAGGGATTCGGTCGCCTCATCCGCTCGCTGGAAGACCGTGGTGTGCTGGTTCTGCTTGACCCTCGCATCCGCCAGAAACGCTACGGCCAGACTTTTCTCGAAAGCCTGCCTCCGTATCGGGTCACAACGTCGATCACTGACGTGGAATTGTTTTTCGAATAAGACTCGCGAGCCATGACGAGCCGTCCGAGTGGACGGGGCGATAGAATCAGAGTTGTTCAGCACGTCCTGCCTATGTCTCGCAACTTCTACGCTCTCGCTGCTACTCTCGGACTGCTCGCGCTGGTCTCGTGCGGCATGACGTTTGTTCCTTCGAGCTTCCAGCCTGGCCTGCCAGCCAACGCTTCGCTCTGGAAGACGCTGTCCATACTGCTGCTCCTCTTCGGACTGATCTCTACTCTCATTGGATCCATGTCGCACCTCTTTGAACAAGTGGATCGACGCACCGAAGAGAGGCGGCGAGCGGAGCGTGAACGGCGCAAAAAGAAACTCTGAAGAATATCTTGCGATGCTGGCTGACATCCCTGGCAAGCCGCCAGCCTCTAAAATAAAGAACGGCGGCTATTTCCCTTTGAAAACACCTCGCCGTTCAGGAAGAATCGTAACCCTATGTATGAAGTAACAGTCGAGGCCGGCTTCTCTTCCGGGCACTATCTCCGCAACTACCACGGCAAGTGTGAGAACCCGCACGGCCACAACTACAAGGTGCGCGTCACGCTTGCCGGCCGCGAACTGGACGCTACGGGTCTGCTGCTCGACTTCAAACTGCTCAAGCAGGTGCTGCGCCCGGTTATCGACCGCATCGATCACCAGATGCTCAATGATCTCGAACCTTTTACCGAACTGAATCCCTCGGCGGAAAATATCGCGCGCTACTTTCATGATCAAACGAATGTGCAACTGGCAGAGATGACCGCGGGGCGCGTGCGCGTGAAGGACTGCACGATCTGGGAAACAGATACCACGACTGCTACCTATTACGAATAGTCATGGGCAAGAACTAATTACGGGTAAGTACGGCGAGGCTAAGGCTCC
>Ga0206896_1015_pt1 | contig 46815 bp, 44 predicted proteins | sample Alteio_BWOrgHeat_52_FD_152969 | JGI IMG/M metagenome (GOLD analysis project Ga0206896, IMG submission 152969) | Enriched cells from forest soil in Barre Woods Harvard Forest LTER site, Petersham, Massachusetts, United States -... | ecosystem: Environmental > Terrestrial > Soil > Temperate forest >... | reverse complement strand
CGACTCGCGCGGCAGCGCGTCCACCTGCTTCCACGTCAAGTAAGCAAAATTGCGTGCATCCGGAATCCAGGTCTTCATTTCTTCAGCGCCTCCGCGTGAAAGCTGATCATCTTTCCAGGATTAAGCAAACCACGCGGATCATACTTCTGCTTGGCCTTCAGTTGAAGATTGTCACCGCGAAACCGCCCGCCATCCTCCAGGTAATTCACATGCGGATTGGCAATAAACACGCCTATCTCGCGGCAATAAGCTATCAACTCATTCAACCGCTCCTCGCCCGTAAAATACACCAGCGGAATCCCACCCGGAATAACTACCCCTTCACCGTTCTTCATAAACTCAATGTGAAAGAGTATCTCCTTGCCGTATCTCTCCCGCAGCAGCCGGAATTGCTCCATACAATTCGCCGGAGAAAAACCAGCCTGAATATAAGTCCACGTCGGATCAGCCTTCATCGCCCAGAGCGTCGTATGGTTCCACGTGTAATCGCTAAGGAGTGGCTGCGTTCGCGGCCCGGTATACGCACCGGTAAATGTAACTTCGCCCCTCGCTGTCGCGGCGGCTTCGCTAAGCATCTCCAATTGCTTCGAAGCTATCATGATCAGCACTAGCGTTTTGTCTTGCCTCACCACCTGCTTCACAGGAGTAAGAAACGAAGGAATTGGCCATTCAAACACCGTCACTAATCTCTTGGTCCAATCCTTGCCTTCCGCGATAATTCGCGCAAAAACAAACGCCTCTTCATAACTATCGAAAGCCGCCGTAAACTGACTCCACTCGACCGCCGGAGCAAGTGCAAACCATATCCGCGTGAGAATCCCGTTCGTCCCCCACGCATGCAAAATCTCATGTACCGCCGCGCCCTCATGCAGCACCACGCGCGGCTCAGCCTCCATCGTCACAACCTCAAATGCGCGCACAGTATCGAAATCGCGCAAGCCCCCATGCGCCACCGAACCAATCCCACCCGAACCGCCCGCAAGAAATCCCCCCACAGACGCTTTAGCGATCGTCGACGGGTACATGCGCAACTCCCACCCCTGCTTGCGCGCCTCAATCTCCAGCGGAGCGAGCCTCAACCCCGGCTGACACACCGCGACTCCATCCGCAGTAATCTCCTCCAACTTATCCATCAGTGCAAGATCAAGTACAATCCCGCCATGCAGCGGAATACACTGCCCATAATTCCCTGTGCCCGCCCCCCGCACCGTAATCGGAACTCCACGCTCACCCGCGTATCGCGCAACCGCCAGCACCTCCGCCACGCTCACCGGCTGCACAACAACATCGCCCACCTTCGATTCCAACTGCCGCTTCAGCACCGGCGAATACCAATAAAAGTCCTTGGATAGCCGCTCCACCACAGCAGGCGCAGTTATAATCCTCTTCGGATCACCGATTACTTCGACAAGCTCAGATGCAAGCGTTTCAATCAAAACAGCAACACCTCAACTTACTTGGTTAACTTCGGTTTGCGATAAGATTTGCGAGTAGACCACGTGCGAAACGCTCGCAGCATATTGGGATGAGTAAACAGCGCATAACATTGCTCGTGCAGCACGGGCCCCTCGACTCTGCACTGCATGTCGCTTCGATCCGCAACTTCTGCGGCATGAATATGTATCTGCCGGCAATGCCGATTGGCATCGTCAATCGTCGCGCCATAAACCACGCGATCCAGCCCAGCCCACAACGCAGTACTCATGCACATAGGGCAAGGCTCGCAGGTCGTATAAAGCGTATACCCAGCCAGCGAAATTCTCTTCAGTCTCTTCGTCGCCAGCCGAATCGCCCTGACTTCAGCATGTGAACTGGGATCGAGCTCGCGCGTCACAGCATTCAGAGCACGCAGCAACACTTCCCCCGTTTTCGAATGAACAATGGACGATCCAAAGGGAACGGGTCGATCAGTCACCAGCGAGCGAGCGGTAAACCTTACCAGCTCAGCCATTCGCTCGTCATCGCGCATAGCCTGCGACACAGCGCGGCTCCGAGAAGTTGCTGTACTGACACCCATACTCGAACTTAGCATGCTCCGCCCGCTCTTAGCGCCAGCAAAATTGCGCTTCTTTTCGCGAACGTAAGCCAATCAAATTAATCCCGCCTGCTGCGGCGAATGAACTCTCTACAATGCAAGCATGGCCGGATTCCCAAACCCTCTTCTCAAACAAATTCAAGCTTTGCGTCAGCAGCTCGCAGACGGTATTGCCATACAGCAGCTAACCGAATACGCGCTGTCGCAAAGCAACGGCAACGCTAGCCATAACACCTATCTCTGGCAGGATCGCGAATGGACGATGCAGGAAGCAGCGCACGCCGCCACGTTGCCAGATGACGCCAGCCTTCCCTTGCGCGGTATCCCAGTCTCGGTGAAAGATTGCTTCGACCTCGCAGGTTCCCCCACCAGCTGCGGAACGCACTTCTATCGCGATCTCAACGGTGTCGCAACCCGCGACTCATGGCTCGTTGAAAAGCTTCGCAGCGCAGGCGCAGTAATCACCGGCAAAACCCACCTCCATCCTCTCGCCTACGGCATCACCGGCGAAAACCCCGACTTCGGCGACTGTCTTCAACCCGGCAATCCTTCCGCGCTCACCGGCGGCTCCTCCAGCGGAGCGGCAGCCAGCGTCATGGAAGGCTCAGCCATGGCCGCCATCGGCACCGATACCGGCGGCTCCGTCCGCGTCCCCGCTGCGCTCTGCGGCCTCGCCGGCTACCGTGCCTCACTCGGCCGCGGAGACTGGCGCGGCGGCGCGCATCTCGCGCCATCCTTCGACACCTTCGGCTGGCTCTTCCGCCATCTCGAAGACGGCCCGCACCTCGGCTCAATCTTCGGCAACACTGACGCCGGCTCTGCACCCGAATTAAAAACCTTCGCAATAGTCAGCGAAGCATTCCTCCAGGATTGCGAACCCGCCATCGTCTCCAGCCTTCGACTATGCCAGAGAGAACTCGAGTCGCTCGGACTCACCGCCACCGAAGTCGACGTAAGCTGGTGGTCCGACTCCATTGAAATCTTCGCCCCCATCCAGGCCTCAGAAGCAGCCGTCATCCATCGCGGCCACTACGATCACTTCGAGCCATCCATCCGCCAGCGCCTCGAATGGGGCGCAAGCCTGAGCGACAGCGAACTCTCTCAACTGCGACACCGCCGCACCTTGTTCGTAAATCATATGGACACCCTGCTGGCCCAGCACCAACTCCTGCTCCTTCCGGCTGCGCCAGTCACAGCTCTCAAAGCCGGAGTAGATCACAGCCAGACCCGCACCCGCCTCCTCCGCTACACCTCACCCATCAGCCTCGCCGGAATGCCCGCAGTGACCCTTCCCTTCTCCGAAAATGGCCGTCCCTCCGGCGGTATGCAACTCATAGCAGCTCGCGAAGACGACGCACGCCTGCTCGCCCTCGCAGCTAAAGTCGGCCAGCATCGAAAGCCAGCAATCCAGCCGCAAGCGGAGCCGTGATAGTGTCGAAAAAAGGCCTCACTTAATCTCGAATCACGACACGATTCAACGGAGACGCAGGAGATGAGACCCGGATCTTTTATGAGACAAGGATTTCTTCACAGCGCTTGCACCCTCGCTGCGACAACGCTCATGTCGCTCGCAGCACTGTTAACTGGCTGCCACAGCAATGACGCACCCGCTGGCAAAACGGGCCTCCTCCCAGTCCGCCTGCAGGCCGATTGGTATCCTCAACCCGAGCAAGGCGGATACTTCACCGCAATAGCCAAAGGCTACTATCAGGTCGAAGGCCTCGACGTAACCATCCTTCCACTCGGCCAATACACCAGCGGCCTCCAGGTTGTCTCCAGCGGAGGCGCAGAGTTTGGCCTCGGCGCCAGCGATCAAATCCTCGAAGCCGTCTCCAACGGCCTGCCCGTCGTCGCCGTAGGAGCCACGATGCAGCACGATCCCCAGGCCATCATGGTCCATAAGGACTCACCCATCCACGACTTCCCCGCGCTCGAAGGACACTCCATCGCCGCACAGCCCGGCTCCACCTGGTTCAAGTTCATCGTCAACAAATATCAACTCAAAAACGTCCGAGAAACCCCGGCTACACACTCCATCGCCAACTTCATCGCTGACCCCAATTACATCCAGCAAATCTTCGTAACCAGCGAACCATTCTTCGTCAGGAATGCCGGCGTCGACTATCGCACCATGCTCATCAGCAGCGCCGGATACGACCCCTATCGAGTCTTCTTCGCGCGCAAAGACTTCATGGATCAGCATCCCGACGCCGTCGCGAAATTCGTCCGCGCCACTATCAAAGGCTGGCAGGACTATCTCCGCGACCCCGGCCCCGCCAACGCGCTCATCCTCAAGCTCAACCCCGCGCAAAATCCCGCACAGATGCAGTACTCGCTCCAGGCCATGAAAGACGGCGGCTTCATCACCGGCCCCGACGCTTCAGGAGCATCCATAGGCAAGATGACGCCCGAGCGCTGGGCCGCCACCAATCAGCAGCTGACCACGCTCGGTATCATCCGCAAACCAATTGATCCAACGACGGCCTATACACTCAAATTCCTGCCTTGAGTTAGCTCAGTATCGCCAGCTTGTAAGGTCCGCCCCCTGTGGCGCGGTCTTCTGAATGCGGTCCAGAATCTTTGGCAGATACATCGTGTTGTAATGCAGCCGCGAGTATGCATTCGGCAGCGTAGGATCGCCGTTCCAGCAATGCTCCGCGCGTGGTCCGTAAGCCACCTCGCCGTCATACGAAGGATGGGCCGTGCTCTTCAAAAAATCTTCCATGAGATACACCGCATCATTCAGCATGTAAGTATCATCGCTTCCCACATAGATATGGAGCTTGCCTTGTAACTGCGGTCCCAGCGTGGCCCAGTCCCGCGCCATGATTGCATTCAGATCGTAGTGCTCCTTCCAATAAGCCGCCACCTTGTGGTCGATCTCGCCCGTCTCCTTGTCGAAGATAGCCTGCGGATAGCCATCCTTCCCCACCGGCGAATACACTGCCTGCCAGATATCCCACTGCTCCCCTGAACGCCCATGATCACCAAGCGCTAACTCATAAGCATTGTTATCGCGAATCGTGATCAACGTATGCCCAAGATAGTCGCGCATCGCTGGCTGTTCGACTTGTTTATGTGCGCCCTGAAGATAAAACGCATTCTTCTCGTCATAGATATCGATGTTAGTAAACGCGTGAAAGTCCACTGGATCAGGACAAGCTACAAATGCGCCGTTGTAATGCGTCGGATAAAACATCTGCACCGCCAGCGACTCCCAACCGCCCGTCGATCCGCCATACAAAAATCGCGCCCATCCCTGCCCAATCCCGCGAAACTGGTTCTCGATCGCGGGCATAAGCTCCGTCTCGATCGCATCTCCATACGGTCCCAGATTCGCCGAATTAACAGCATATGAATCGTCGTAATACGGATTCGCATGCTGAATCTTGATCACCAGAAATCGTGGAAACTTGGCGCCAATCCAAGTCTGGTAAAACTTGTAAGCCTCCTCCTGCTGAATGCGGTTGTAACCCGCCAGATGAAACCTCTGACTGTAGTCCGGCTTCAGGTTCGGATCAGGCGGCGTAGTACGAAAGTCCCCAAACCCATCCACAAAATGATCCTCAAAAACCATCTCCGGAAAATGCGCCTCCGGGTGTTCATCGAACCCCTCCGGCACCAGCACCACAGCCGACAAGAACATCGGCCGACCCCAGAACTTCGTCAACAGCGCGCTCTGAACCCGGATACGCCGCACATACTTCGTGTCTTTCTGCTCAGTGATAGGCGGCACTATTTCCGTCAAAGAAATCGCGATCGGCGCAGCACCGGCCTTCACCGTAATCTTCTGCGGCTTGCTGTAAAGATTCCCCGGAGTAATATTCCAGTGCTGCCCCTCCCCCTGGTCCATGTGCAGCTTCACGGTCGTCCCATCCGCGCGATGAAACGTCTCGTAAAGATTCAGCACCGCCTGCACCGTATACTCGCCCGGCGGCACGTCCTTCAGACTGCGAATCGGATAACCAAAAGCCTTGGCATCCACCGTCGCCGCAGCCCCCGGCGCAAGCCCATCCACATTCACGCCAAATACCAGCTGCGATCGCGGAGTATCGTCAATCTGCATGCGCGGCTCTTCCGAAGGGTCAGTCGAGAGCAACAACAGCATCCGCCCATCAAGCGGTTTCGCGCTTCGTTCTTTCGGAAAACTCACCTGAAACGATTGCGAATATGCAGCGGGAATAATTGAAAGGAAACCGGCAGCAATCACCAGGGCGAATAAACGATGAGAGGTCTTCATATCGATGAAGATTATCACTTCAGAGCATGAATTCCGCCTCCGAAAATGCCATGCAATTCCTTAAGCCAGATTCGTCGCTATCACTGTCCGCTTAACCAGCCGTGCACGCAACCCGCGATTCATCGGTTCTGAATAGAACCGCGCGATCACCCACGCAATCAATGCCGAAAGAGCAAGAAACACCAGGAACAGCCATGGCTTAAGCCCTTCCGGTATCGCTCTGTGCATGGGAAGCTCCTGCATACCCGCCAGCAGCACAATGTGAAATAGATACAACTCATAACTATGCCGTCCGAACCACCCCACAGGCGCAGTAACCCTGTCGAAGACCGACCGCTCCATGACTGACCGCTCCATCGTTCCGCTTAGACCGTTGCGCCACGCACCCTCCGCGAACAAATACACCGCCGCCCCAAGACCCATCAGCGAAGGCCCCCATACAGGCGTCGAATCAATCCCCGTGCGAAGAAAGATAATCAGCATCCATATCAACGCCGCCGCTTGCAGCAGATTCCTGGTTAACCGTCCGACACTTGCGCCCCGCACCAGCACAGCAACGCAACAACCCATCGCAATCGCGTCAAAACACGCCAGATACCCATACAAAAATCTAATCTCGTTATGGCTATTCAAACTCCTGTAAATCGGTCCGGCAATGATAGCCACAATCCAAACAATTACAACCCATCGCGTCTTCTTCAGAAGCAAACACAGCAGTGGAAAGCCAAGATAGAAAACTTCCTCAACCGAAAGCGACCAAAGTATGTCCAGGCAATAATTGTCGTATCCATATCTGGCCATAAGCACGTTATGCCAGAAGGTAAGCACAGACAATTCAGACAGCCACAACGGCACATGCCTTCCCGCCCGAAAGAGCTCAAGCCCTGTCATCGCCAGCACAGTAATGATCGCCAAAACCAGCAGCAGGCAAGGAAATATCCGCGCAAAACGAAATGCGTAAAACACCCGCGCCGAAACCCCACTAAGACCGCCAAATCTTCGCAGCGATGTAGAAGTAATAAGATATCCAGAGATAACAAAGAATACAGTAACTCCGTAATTTCCGTTCCGCACGAAGTTAACAAGATAGGGTTCCGGCAAAAACCTGCCTATCGGACTCTTAATTAAATTGTAAGCAAAATGAAAATGCAGCAACAGCACCGAAAGTATCGACAAGCCCCGCAGGAAATCAATCCTATAGTCGCGACTCACACCCGGTCGCGCGAAATTATCCCCCATCCTGCATCAATCTCCCCTGCCGTCTCAAGCCCTAATGCAAATGCATCCGCCAAAGGGTATAAGCCACAATCTCATGCCAAACCTGCTGCCACTCCGTCGAACCGCCCACAGCGCCCACCTGCGGCCTCGGCGAAGTCAGCACCGGCAATCCCTCATGCGCACATATCTCCCTTACTCGAAAAAGATGCGCCGGATCACTCACGATTACAATCCTGCGGTAACCGTTCGTCCGCGCAATCGCAACAATCCGCTTCGCCTGCTCTTCCGTGGTTCGGCTCTGCGTTTCGGCAATGATCGCCTTCTCCGGAATACCGTTGGCCATCAGATATGCCTCGCCAACCTGCCCCTCCGAAAAAGCATCACCCGGAGCGCTTCCGCCAAGCGTCAGCACGACCGGCGCAATCCCGTGTTCATAGAGCGCCAGCGCATGATCCAACCGTGCCCGCAGCACCGGCGACGGTCGCCCCGCATACTCAGCAGCCCCAAACACGCAAATCACGTCCGCCGGAGCAGCCTGATCCGCATAGGCATAGTGCTCAATCTGCATATATACCCAGACACACCAGCCCAATGCGAACAACAACGCCACAGAAAGAAAATAGAGCACGAAAAAGCGCACTGCCGAGGCAGTCCGCTTCCGCTTCAGCGGCGGATCTCCAGATATCTCGGATCGGTCCGTAGCTTCGCTCCTCTACCTCTGCAATGCCAGCGCAATCTCGTGCGTAGAGATGGCTCCTTCACGCAATATCTGCCAAGGTCCGCTGTTGCCGGAGAGATCGACAATCGTCGTCGGCAAAGCATGCCCCGACGGCCCCCCATCCACGATCAGCGGAATGCGATCGCCAATCTGGTCGCGAACGCACGCCGCATGAGCACACTCACTGGCATTCGCCAGGTTGGCCGAGGTCGCCGTGATCGGCAACCCAAAGCACTCCACCACCGCGCGAGCTATCGCCGCATCCGGAATGCGAAGCGCCACGTTGCCCGTATTCGCCGTCGAGCGCAGAGGCAGTTTGCTGCCAGCGCGCACAATGATGGTCAGCGGCCCCGGCCAGAACCGTTCCGCCAGCCTGTCAAATCGATCATCGATATCGCGCGCCAACTCATAAGCCTGGGCCACCGAACAAATCAGCAGCGACAGCGGCTTATGCTTCTGCCTCGACTTGATCTGATAAATCTGCTCCACTGCATGCAGGTTTACCGGATCGACAGCCAGGCCATAGAAAGTGTCCGTAGGCAACGCGACCACGTCACCCTGCCTCAAACAGGAAACGATGTACTCAATGCGTTCGGGTTGTGGTTCATCGGGATGGACCCGCAAAATCTCCGCGGACAAATCGTCTACCTCTGTGTGCTGATTTCCCTTCCGGTATGGCTCAACCTTCGGGTGTGGATCGATCTTCGAGTGTGGCTAAACCTTCGCGTGTGGCTTAATTTGATCAATTCAGACCACCCTGGAAGCAGGTCCCATTCCCCGACTATACCCGTTCTGATGCGCTCAGGCCCGTGTAAGCCGAAAGGCTACAATCGCCTAAGGTTCGGAGTGAGGCTCCGCAGATGGCTATTCGCATTGTACAGAGTAAGCAGAATGCCCGGGTAAAGGAACTTCGCGCCGCCCTGCTCCGCCCCGGCCGGGGTGATGCGGACTCGATCGCCCTTGAAGGCCTTCATCTCGTCGAAGAAGCCCTCCGCAGCGGCCTCGAACTGATAACAATCTTCATCGCCCAGGGCCATGAAAACCTTCTCGGCGAACTCAACCTCAGCAACTCCCTCGAAGTCCTAGCCGTCCCCGCGGAAGTCCTCGCTTCCGCAGTCACCACCGAGTCACCCCTGCCGATCGCAGCCCTCGCCCGTCCCATCAACTGGGCCTGGAACTCCCTTCTTACCCCACAGTCGCTTGTGATCGTCCTCTCCGGCATCCAGGACCCCGGCAACCTCGGCACCATCCTGCGCTCCGCCGAAGCCTTCGGTGCCACCGGCGTCATCTGCCTCACTGGCACAGTCAGCCGCTGGAACCCAAAAGCCATGCGCGCCTCCTCTGGCAGCGTATTCCGCCTCCCCACCCTCACCACCTCCGAACGCAAATGCTTTGAGCATCTGCAAGCCGCTAACATTCGCACCCTGGCAACCTCATCGCATGAAGCAGAACCTCTCGGCGAACACGACCTCACCGGCCCGGTAGCAATCTTCATCGGCGCAGAAGGCAGCGGCCTCGCACCCGAACTCGCCGCGCAATGCGACGCCCGCATCACCATCCCCTGTCCCGGCCCGGTCGAGAGTCTCAATGCCGCCGTAGCCGCCAGTGTCTTACTCTACGAAGCATCCCGCCAACGCGCAGTCCAGCCCACATCCGTCCAACAACCATCAAAGACGCGGAGGCGCAAATGAGCTCCTTCGAATCAAATCTGTTCGATATCCCGTCAACGCCGGAGTCCACCGCCCGCCGCAGCCGGAACGCCCCTCTCGCCGAACGCATGAGACCCCGCAACCTCTCCGAATACGCTGGTCAGGAGCATCTCATCGGCCCCGGCAAACCCCTCCGCGTCCAGATCGAACACGATGACCCCGCCTCCATGATCTTCTGGGGACCGCCCGGCGTCGGCAAAACAAGCCTCGCCAAAATCATCGCTGAAACCACCCAGGCTACCTTCCTCGAATTCTCCGCCGTCCTCTCCGGCATCAAGGAGATCAAGCAGGTCATGGCCTCCAGTGAACAGGCTTCCCAAATGGGTTCGCGCACCATCCTCTTTGTCGACGAAATCCATAGATTCAACAAAGCCCAGCAGGACGCCTTCCTGCCCTACGTCGAGCGCGGCACCATTCGCCTCATCGGAGCAACCACCGAAAACCCCTCCTTCGAAGTCATCTCCGCCTTGCTCTCCCGCTGCCGCGTCTACGTCCTCAAAGCCCTTACCGAAGAACAAATCATCGAGCTGCTGCACCGAGCCCTGCACGACCGCGAGCGCGGCCTCGGTAACCTCGAACTCACCGCTGACGAAGACGCTTTAGCCCTGCTCGCCGGTTACTCCAGCGGAGACTGCCGCAACGCATACAACGCCCTCGAAGTAGCCGCCCAACTAGCCGCTGACCGCGCTTCTTCGGAGGGAGCAGGGGCCTTCAGGCCCCTGAATAGTGCACCAAAAGAAAAAGGGGCTTTAGCCCCGGAGCCCCATAAAGGTCATATCACCCGAGCACTCGCCGAAGAAGCCCTCCAGCAGCGCGTCCTCATGTACGACAAGTCCGGCGAAGAGCACTACAACCTCATCTCCGCCCTGCACAAGAGTGTCCGCAACAGCGACCCCGACGCCGCGCTCTACTGGCTCGGCCGCATGTTCGCCGCTGGAGAAGACCCCATGTACCTCGCCCGCCGCGTCATTCGCATGGCCGTCGAAGACATCGGCCTCGCCGCCCCCGAAGCCCTCAACCTCTGCCTTAGCGCGCGTCAGACAATGGAGTTCCTCGGCTCACCAGAAGGCGACCTGGCCCTCGCCGAAGCCGTCGTCTATCTAGCCATGGCGCCAAAATCCAACTCCGTCTACCTCGCCTACGCAGCAGTCCAGCAGGACATTGAAACCACCCGCCAGGAGCCCGTCCCGCTCCACCTGCGCAACGCGCCAACCCGCCTGATGAAAGAGCTCGACTACGGCAAAGGCTACCGCTACGCCCACGACGAAGAAGACAAAGTCGCCGACATGGACTGCCTTCCCACCTCCCTCCTCGGTCGCCGCTATTTCGAACCCACCCAGGAAGGCCGTGAAAAACAACTAGCCCAGCGCCTCGAAGAACTGCGCCGGATACGCGAAAGCAAGCGCGAAAGGAAATGAACTGGGCCGTCCTCCCTCGATATCGAGATAGAGGCTTAATTCTCTTCTAGATGCTTTTCTAAATACTCCTGTAAAGAAGGCTCGCACGCGTGGAATCTTGCATCAAATTCGTCGAACTCTCCTTCCAGCGCCAAATCAGCGTAATCCGCTGCCGTCTCAGGATGAGTACGCTCTTTTGCTGAGTAACATGCGGCGGCTCCCTGCAATGTCTCTGCATGGCAAGATGCACTGAATATACCAAGCGCTTTAACCGTAAGCGCTACGCCATCGGTCCCCTGATTTTCCAGATACTGCAAGTGCCCGCCATTTTGTACTTCTGACTCGTACACAAAGACCAGATGGGCAGGAATCTGGAGATCCTCTAGCTCTTTCGGGCTCCTGGAGATGACCTCGAGAAATGAATTCCAGATCACCCAGGGTTGTGCCTGTACACCACGAGACTTCAGCGAAATTCTCATCGCCACCATTTTCTCCTCAGGCAATATTAGCTGCCTGGGAATGACGCAAGAAGGAACCGTCTCTTCCCGTCCTGATACCATCGATGCCGAAGCACAGAAGGATACGCAGAATGAGCCACATTCACCACAAGACCTTGCACGGGCCCATAGCTGTTGCTGGCTTTCAGATACGCACCAATAACGCACTAGAGATGGCAGGCCGCGGCCAAATCCGGCAGCTCTGGCGACGCTTCTTTGCCGAAAACCTCGCCGCCCAGATTCCGAATCGCACCAGCAATAGTTATTACGTTGTCTATTCCAACTACGCCAGCGACGAAAACGGTGAGTATGACTACCTGCTCGGAGCTCCAGTCTCTTCCATCGACAATCTTCCTTCCGGCATCACCTTCGCCGCCATCGCCACCGGCAACTATGCCGTCGTCACCACCGAAAAGGGCCCCGTCGAAGCAGTAATGCAAACCGCGTGGCGAGAAATCTGGTCGATGCCCGCAGCCGATCTCGGCGGCAAGCGCTCCTATCTCACCGACTATGAAGTCTACGACCATCGCGCCGCCAATCCCGCCGACGCACAGGTAGAAATTCACCTCGGCCTTTAGGCGGAGCTGTGACATCTGTCGGCATTCGCTCTCACGTAAGAATGATGTGCTAAACTCGCTGCGAATTTCTGAAGGAGAAGTCCATGAGCGATCACCCCAGCCTCACGCCTTACCTCGTCGTTAACGACGCCGCCGCCGCCATCGAGTTCTATATCGCCGCCTTCGACGCAGAAGTGGTAACCCGTCATCTCGCGCCGCACTCCGACCGCATCATGCACGCCCATCTCAAAATCAACAGCGGCGACTTGATGCTCTCCGACGACTTTTCATCCAACATGGGCGGCAAAAGCGAAACTCCGATTTCACTCGGTGGCTCATCGGTGACCATCGCCCTCGAAGTGAAGGATGCTTACGCCGCCTGGGACAAAGCGATTGCCGCCGGAGCCACCGTGACCATACCCCTCGCTGACCAGTTCTGGGGCGAGCGTTACGGTCTGCTCAAAGACCCCTTCGGGCACAAATGGTCCATCGGACAGTCAATCGCAAAGCCCTCGCGCGAGGAGATCGACAAAGCCGCCGCCGAAGCCTTCCCGGGATAACAGTCCATAGTCGGATGTTTTCCCGTCTGTAGTCCGCAGCTGCTTTTTGTTTGTCATTCACGAAGCGAATCTGCTTCTGCCTTTGCCCTCGCCTCTGTCTTTTGTTTGTCATTACCGAAGGGAATCTGCTTCTAACTCAACTAATTCACGTACTTCACCGAACACCCATAAGGCCGCGTGTAGGGCGTAGGAACCGGCTTGCCCGCCAGCGAAGCATCCAACGCCTCATTCACGTAATTCTTCGCACCCTTGATGTCCTCCGCATCAGGCGTAGGACGGTCATCGATCGCGCCGTCATAAATCACCTTGCCCGACGGATCGATCACCACCATCTGCGGAGTGGTCCGCGCATCGTACATGTGCCCGATCTTGCCCTGCGGATCAAGCAACACGCTGGTCGGCGAGGCATGCATCTGCGTAAGGTAATTATTCTCCTGGCTGGCAGTCACATAACCCTGCTGCCCCGGCGCCGAAGAAATCACCGTAAGCCAGACCACGCCCTTTGCAGTCCACTCCTTCTGCAGCGTCTGCATGTTGCCGCTCGTGTAATGTTTTTTCGTGTAAGGACAGCCTTGGTTATGCCACTCCAGCACAACATACTTCCCCTTGAACTGATCGAGAGACTGGGTCTTGCCGTTGGTGTCAGTACCCGTAAACTCAGGCGCAGGCGAACCCACCTTGACCTGCGCGGTTGCAGGAAGAACAGCGATGCTCAAAATTGCAGGAATGAGCAAACAGGACAGTCGCGATAGCTGAGAATTCCAGACCATATCGAATCTCCTTCCGTAATTTCGTTCATTCGTTCCGCTTGCGTCGTGATTACTGTTTCGCAGCCGCCTTCGCAGCGTCGGCTGCCGTTTTCACAGCGTCTTCTGTCGCCTTGCCGGCAGATTTGGCAGCCACCATCGCAGACAACTCATTCAGATTGTCGATCACAATTCCGGGTGTAAGTACCTCAGGCAGCAGCGTCGGCGGATCAGTGTCACCCGGCGCATAAAGTGCATACGCCGGTACGCCACTACGTCCGTAAGACGTTAACACCTGCGAAATAGCATCGTCATGTTCCGTCCAGTCAGCCTTGAGCAGCGCTACATTGGCCTTCTTGAAAGCCGCATCCACATCAGCCGTCCGCAGCACAACCCGCTCATTCACCTGGCAGCTAAGACACCAACTCGCAGTGAAATCAACAAATACGGGCCGCCCCGCAGCCCGATACTTGTCCACCGCAGCCTGCGACCACGGCTCCCAATTGCTGCCGCCAGCCGTAGTCGTCGACGAACTGCCAACCGAAACCGGCTCAGCCAGCGAATGCACTCCGTATACGCAAGTCCCCACAGCCGCCACAATCACCAGCGAGGCCACCACAGAAGGAACACGCTTTGCGGGCCATCTACCCAGTATCCATCCAGCAATCGCCAGCAGCAGAAAAGTCGCCAGCAACGCAGCAATCCCAGTAGCCCCGCGAGTCTGCGCCAGCACCCACGCCAGCCAGATCACCGTAGCGAAGATCGGCACAGCCGTCGCCTGCTTCAATACATCCATCCACGCCCCAGGACGAGGCAACAACCGAGTCCACGCCGGCTGAAAGGTAAGCAGCAGATACGGCGCAGCGAGTCCTAAAGCCAGCGCCGTAAATATAGCGAAGCTGACCAGCGCGCCCTGCGCCAGGGCAAATCCCACCGCCGCCCCCATCAGAGGTGCCGTGCACGGAGTAGCAACAATCACCGCCAGAACCCCGGTAAAGAAGCTCCCCGCATACCCCTGTTTCTGCGCAAGCGATCCACCCGCACTGGTAAGCGTAAGCCCTATCTCAAACTGCCCAGCCAGCGACAAGCCCAGGAAAAACAGCAACCCAGCCATCAGCGCCACAAATACCGGCGACTGAAACTGAAATCCCCAACCCAGCGTCGCCCCCGCCGCCCTGAGACCAAGCAACGCCGCCACCAAAACCCAGAAACTCGCCACAATTCCAGCCGTATAAACCAACCCGTGCGCGCGCTGATGCTGGCTCTCCTGGCCATGAGAATTCACCAGCGCCAGCCCCTTCAGAAACAGCACCGGAAAAACACAAGGCATCAGATTGAGAATGATCCCGCCCAGAAAAGCCAAACCAGCAAACTTCAGCGCGTCGAGAGCCCCAGCCTTACGAGCCGCTACCGTTGCTGGAACAGCCCCCGGCACAGCCGCAATCTCATAAGCCCGCCCGTCCGAAAGCTCGATTACCCCCGTCAACTGCGCAGGATTAGCCGTCAGATTCGCGTCTTTCTTAAGATCAAGGACCACACCATTCGCAACCGGAGACGCCACCTGCGGCGCAGGATTATCCAGAATGCTCTGCTCTGCCGGGAAGAATGCCGCAGTCGTCTCACGCTGACCAGTCAGAATCGCCAGCTTGAATCCCGTTGCCGAGGGCGCAAAGACCGCCTTTGCCGTAGCGGGAAGCGGCGCAGGTATTCGCGATATCAGACGCCCGTACAGCGCAGCATCCGGTCCTGGTAACGGCACGTCTTTTAGCAAATGATCAGACGCGAGAAAGTCCATCTCAAGGTCGGCTTTTCCCGGAATGCAGACTTCCCGGCAAACGATCCAGCTTACTTTGGCAATTACTTTGGCCGTACCGGATTTGACCGACTTTGCCGTGCTCAATGTGAATGGGAAGAGAGCCTCGTCCTCGTAGCCATAGTCCATGAGCGGGCCATTGGGTAGCCGCTTTGGAGCCAGAAACTGCATCTCCCCAGCGGTTATGCCGTCAGGAAGCGTCCAGCGCACACGAGGCGGCTCGCCTGCGTCTCCTGCATTCTTCCAGTAGACGTGCCAGCCTTCTTCCAGTTTGAAGTAGATCCCGGCATCCGTCGGATAGCCAGCAACCAAAACTCTAGTCGGTGCTACGAGCTGCACCTTCAAATGCGTAGCATCAGCAGACGAAGACGCAGCAAACGCAGCCGCTCCCGGAACGAGAGTCGCAAACAGCACAAGTAGCAGGCGGAAGCGTCGCATCACAATCTATCTTCTCAGTTCTTGCCGTGGATGTGTCCAACCGTCGGCAGCAGATATGACGCGATCAAAGCCTGAGAGGTTTCAGGCCCGCCGCGCATGCTCTCGAAAAATGCAGTCATTCTGAATGCACTTAACCCCCGCACCCTCAGCCTTAGCGACAGCCTCATCATGCTGCACCTCATCCTGCAACCACAGATAAGGAATGTGCAGACGAATCACATCCTCCACAATAGGCGGCACATGTTCCGAGGCACGGAAAACATCGACCAGATCGATCTTGCCACCCTCCACCGCCAGCGCCGTCTGCGCATCCTCAAGCGACCGGTAGCTCGTCAGCACTTTCCCGTCGATCGCAACTTCGCTAAGTGCCGGATTGACCGCCACCACGCGATATCCATGCTTCGACAGATAAGCGGCAATGTTATGACTCGCCCGCCAGGGTTTGTCACTGATCCCTACAACCGCAATAGTCTTTGCGGTGTTCAACATCTCGTCAATCAACGCAGCACGTTCCGCCATCCATTCACCTCTCCACATCCAAAACTACCGCGTTGTAAGCACTGGAAGCCTGGCTTTTCACACTCCACACTCACACTTCACACTGATCCTAAACATCCAGATCATCATCATTATCCGATGCAGGAGCAGTACCCCGGCGCTTCATTAAAAGGAACCCGCGCAGAAAAGGCTCAAGATACCCATCGAGCACCTTGTCCACGTCACCAACTTCCACCTTCGTCCGATGGTCCTTCGCAACCCGATAAGGCTGCAGCACATACGACCGAATCTGCGACCCAAAGTTGATCTCCAGCTTGGCGTCTTCAATATCCTTGGTGATCGCTTTCTTCTTGGCCAACTCGTATTCATAAAGCCGCGAACGCAGCATCTTCATCGCCTTGTCGCGATTCTTGATCTGCGAACGCTCATTCTGGCAAGTCACCACAATCCCCGTCGGCAAATGCGTCATCCGCACAGCGGAGTCAGTAGTGTTCACATGCTGGCCGCCTTTGCCTCCCGAACGATACGTGTCGATGCGCAAATCTTCCGCGCGAACGTTGACCTCGATCGTGTCGTCAATCTCCGGCGAAACATACACGCTCGCGAAAGAAGTATGGCGCCTTTTAGCCGAGTCAAACGGCGAAATCCTCACCAGCCGATGCACCCCTGATTCACCCGCCAGCAACCCGAACGCATTGTCGCCCATGATGGTAAAAGTCGCCGACTTGATCCCGGCTTCATCGCCATCCTGGTAGTCGTTCATCTCCGTCTTGTAGCCTTCTTTTTCAGCCCAGCGCAGATACATGCGCATCAGCATCTCTGCCCAGTCCTGACTCTCCGTGCCACCCGCGCCAGGATGCACAGTAACAATTGCATTCAGCGGATCGGTCTCCCCCGAAAGCATCGTCTTCGCTTCAAGCGCCTCGCAGAACTCCCGTAGCGAATTCATCTCGCGCTCGAGGTCGGGCAGCACCTCTTCCGCGCCTTCCTTGGCAAGCTCGATGTAAGCCTCTATATCCCCAAGGCGACGGACAAGTTGCTCGTCATCGGCAATCAGAGATTCCACGCGTTTGCGATCCCGCATGATCGGCTGAGCCGCAGCGGGATTCGCCCACATGGCCGGATCTTCCAGTTTTTTTCCGATGGATTCTAGTTCGCGATGCAGGCGAGCGGGGTCAAAGATACTCCCGCAGGTCGCGGACGGTGTCGCGGAGGGGGGCGAAGGCGTATTCAAGATCGTTCAATGACGGCATTTCGCTTCAAGACCTGACTTTGAGATGAATTTACAAGTACGATACGTTCGGGTCTGCTAATGGCCTATCGCTTTGAAAGGTACGGGCTTCAGCCCGTACATAAGGCTCAATCAAGTGACGGGGCTTTAGCCCCCGAGGAAAAACCTACCAGCAAACTCCGCGCCGACCACACCAGCAGCGCCAGACTCAGTATGGCACAAAGAGCCGCCAGCCAGTCGCCGTGGGCAGTGTAGAAGGTAATCTCCGAGTTGTAGCCAAACTGCGCCGGCAGCGCATCCACCTGGTGCCGCGGAATGCTCTGCCGCACCGTCCCATACGGATCGATCGAAGCCGTAACGCCATTATTCGTATCCCGCAGGACCCACCGCCGGTTCTCAATCGCCCGCATCCGGGCCATATTCAGATGCTGCCACGGCGCGCTTGAATCGCCATACCAGCCGTCGTCACTGATATTGACAAAGACCTCCGCACCAAGCTGCGCAAACTGCCGAACCTCATCTCCAAACACCGACTCATAGCAGATGAAGACTCCATAGCGATGAGTCCCATTGCCGGCGCTGATCCTGAAAACCTTGCGGTCGGTTCCTACACTCATGTCAGTGAGGCTTTGAGCAATCTGGCGTATGAAAAAGAGTAGGTTGCGGTGGGGCACATATTCGCCAAACGGCACAAGATGCATCTTGTCGTAGCGGCCCGCCATGCGACCGTCTTGTGCAAACACGGTTGCCGAGTTGTAAATGCGGTATTCCTGAGTGGCCGGGTCTGCATCCATGCCGATAGCGCCCACGATCAATGGAGCCTTGTCTTGTTGTGCGATGGCCTGCATTGCAGACTGAAATTTTGGGTCAACGTCACGAAAGGGAGCAGGCGACTCCGGCCAGACAATCAGGCTCGGCGCTGGAGGAGGGCCATCACAAGGCACACCAATGTGCAGCGATTTGGCTCCCGGCATCCCAACCATGTAGTCCTGCTTGCACGTCTCGCCTCCGAGTTGTTGAAACTGAGCTATTCGCCGATCCCACTCCGGCCCAACCCAGACATCGTCACTGGCAACATTCAGATTCGGCTGAACCAGCATTGCAGTCGCCTCCGTAGGAAGCTTAAGCGGCACTAGCCGTGATTCAAGAGTAAGCAGTACTGGAATTACAACGCCAAAAGTGAGACAGGAGCGTCTGGCCGAAAACCATTTGGTTCCCCGCTTCAAAACGAAGATTGGCACAAAGAGAATGTTCCAAAAAGCCAATAAGAAGCTGATCCCATATACACCCGTCCACGGAACGAGGCGCATCAGCAGAGCGTTATCAATCTGCGAATACCCAAGCTGATCCCACGGAAACCCCGGAAGCCGCGCAATCGCAAACTCCATAGCCGTCCACAAAAACGGGATCGCGGCAAACGCCAGCCATGCATTCCGCTTGCCCAGCGTTGCCCTGCGAATCATCGCCAAAGTCAGCGAAAATGCCCCAAACCAAAACCCGAGGTACAAGCTGAACATCACCAGCGAAAGAGCCGCCAACGGCGCGCTCATGCCACCATAGACGTGCATGGTGTTGTATACCCAATAGCAGTTCGAACCGAACCAAATCGCCCCGCATAACCACCCCGCAAGCAACGACCAGCCCAGTTGCCAGCGGCGCGACTTCTCCTCAGCCTTCTCAGGCAAGCGCAACACCGCAACCAATAGCGGCACCAGCGCAAACCAGGCAAATATCGTGCGCCAAATCGGCAGCGGACCGGCAATAGGAAACGGCAGATCCAGCAGCACGGCGGTCAAAGCGCCCGCCGCTAAAAGTCTCCATGGAATGCCGCGCATGGGGCTGAGTTTAGCAGAGCGGTCTCAAATCCACCCGACGTCTAGCCTTTACTTCCTGAGGGCTCCAGCCAGCAGATCGACCAGCTTGCCGGCATATTGACGATCGAGATCGCGCAGCGAAGCATACTCGCTCACCTCGACGATCCGCACCCTTGCGTCTTTGAGCAGGACTCCAAGCAATTCCGCCACTTCAGCCAGCCTCATTCCCTCTTCGTGAGGAAAGTAAGCCGCCGGCATCTCCTTCTTTTGCAGCACATCAATATCGAAATGCAGCAGAATCGCTGCCGAATCAGGGACCTTCTCCAAAATCTGCTTCGCGGCCTCGCTAACACCGATCCGCCGAAGGTCGGCAAGCGAAGTCGAAGAAACCCTCCCCCGCTCCGCTCGCGACGGATTGCTCCACCCCACCACCGACACCTGCGAAGCACCTAACACCGGTCCAGCCCAAAAGGGGGAATCATGCGTAAGCAGCCACACCGCGCACGACGCCGCACTATTGCATCGCTTCGCTTCCGGCGGAGCGTCATCAAAGTCCCCATCCACGTAAATGACGTGAACTTCCTTCCCAGCTGCACCAGCTGACGCCTGCAAAGCCTGAGTAGTTCCCACCACCACGCTGCAATCGCACCCAATCAGCAGCGGAACCTGCCCCGCCTCCCCCAACAGCGGCCCAACCCGGTCGCTCACACACTCCCACGCGATACGCGGCGCTGGCCAGCTGCGGATAGGCGGTATCGAGTGATGAGGCAGATAGCTCGGAATCGCCACATCGCCATCGTCCACCACGCTGCAGCCCGCCTCACGCAGCCTCTCAACCAGATGCGCCTCCCGATACGCCTGGGCGTCATTTTCATTACCCGGCAACAACGACCCTGCACGCAAAGGCACCCCAAGAATCCTGTACTTCGGTCCATGGCCCGGTTCATAGCTCGGCCCGGACGCCGCAGCCACGCCCGCACCAGCCGCGCCCAAAACCTCAGCGCTCACCTTCCCGGCGAAAACCTGCATCCCAACCGCAGCAGCAGTCCCAAATAAGAACTCTCTTCGCTCCATTGCGTCCTGCCTTCGTATCAAGTAATCGAGTCCCTGCCAGATTAGCTCACTCCCGATCGATCGCTTTCCCCTTAACTTAGTAGGCCGCCGCCGCTTAAACACGGCCACACGTGGAATCCCAGGACAATCAGGATTACAATCATGATCATGGCTCTCGGTTTATTGGCGATGCACATTCTTGAAGTCATGTTTTTCGTGGGCATGGCTGGCTCCGCCGTAGTGGTCGTCATAAGTTTTGTTGAGGACTTACACGAGCTATTCGGCGAGGATTAGAGCCCCCCGGCAACGGCGGCAATTACCTCGAATAACATGCTGCTGCCCTCGCAAAGCCTCGGTTTTCCACCTCGAGACTATGCCGGGTTCAGCAACTTTAGGTTGACTCGCCTCTGGATGCGCACTAGACTCACCGCTGGGCGTGTGCGTTTCGCCTGCGGTTGATGGGATCAAAAAGACGCATTAGTAAGACTGAAGCAAGGCCCGGTCGGCCGTAATAGTAAACATGGGAACTCCTAAAACTACTGTCGCCCCAATCTCTGATCGCGTCCGCCTGGTTGTGGCGTCTTCGGTAATGCTCACCTTTATTTCCTTCTGGCGAGCCGCCGCAATTGTCCTCAACGATCTGGGTTCCTCGGCATTCTACGCGGGCGGCATCGCTGAACAGGCAGTAGGCCGCGCCGCGCCATGGTTCATTCTCGGCGTCATGCTGTTTTCTTTCGCCGTGCGCGCGGTCTACGTCGAGAGCTGTTCCATGTTCACGCGGGGCGGCGTCTATCGCGTCGTCAAAGAGGCGCTGGGTGGCACTTTCGCCAAACTGAGCGTCTCTGCACTGATGTTCGATTACATCCTCACCGGCCCAATCTCCGGCGTTTCTGCCGGACAATACATTACAGGCCTGTTAAACGAATTGATCGCTGTCTGCGCCAATCATGGCTATCTGCCTGTAGCGTTGATGCCCGGCCTCAATCACAGCCTCTTTCAATTCGATATGAATCACACCTCGGCTGTATTCGCCGCGGTAGTGACCATCTACTACTGGTGGGAGAACACCAAAGGGATCGAAGAATCCAGCGAAAAAGCCATGAAGGTGATGCAGATCACCACCGTCATGGTGGTCATTCTTCTGGCCTGGGGACTCTACTCCGTCTACGCCCAGGGCTCGCACCTGCCTCCCTTGCCGACGGCCGGCAACATGAGCTTCAGTGAAGACTCCCTCGGCTTCCTCAAAGGCACTAAATTCGTACCTGTTCTTGGCCTCTTCGGCATCCTCATGGCCTTCGGCCACTCCGTCCTCGCCATGAGCGGTGAAGAATCTCTCGCCCAGGTCAACCGCGAGATCGAGCACCCCAAGCTCAAAAACCTCAAGCGCGCAGCCATCGTCATCGCCATCTACAGCTTCGTCTTCACTGGCGGCGCAACCCTGCTGGCCTCAATGCTCATTCCCGACGGGCCGCGGACCCATATCTACCAGGACAACCTGATCGCTGGCCTGGCCATGTACATGACCGGTCCCGAAGTCCTCAAGATCGGCTTCCGCATCTTCGTCGTCATCGTCGGGTTTCTGATTCTCTCAGGCGCCATCAACACCTCGATGATCGGCTCCACTGGCGTCCTCATGCGCGTCGCCGAAGACGGCGTTTTGACCGACTGGTTCCGCAAGCCGCACAAGCGCTTCGGGACAAGTCACCGCATCGTCAATCTGGTCTTCTTCATGCAGATGTTCACCATCATCGTGACCAGGGGCAACGTCATCATGCTCGGCGAGGCCTATGCCTTCGGCGTGATCTGGTCATTCACCTTCAACAGCCTGGCCATGCTGGTCCTGCGCTGGAAGTACCACGGCGAGCGCGGCTGGAAGGTTCCGCCCAATATCCGCATCGGCAAGACCGAGATTCCCGTAGGCCTCGCGTCAGTCTTTCTGGTGCTGCTCACCACCGCCATCGTCAATCTCTTCACCAAATCCGTGGCGACCGTCAGCGGCATCATCTTCGCGGCTTCCTTCTTCGTCATCTTCTCCGTCTCCGAGCGCAGAAACAAAAAGCAGCACGCTCTGACCGCCCGCCAGATGAAGGAACACTTCCAGCTAGACCATCAGGATGTGGTCAATCGCGAGACCGTTGACGTGCGCCCCGGCAGCGTCATGGTAACCATGCGCGACGCCGCAAATCCCTTTGCGCTCAAGTGGGCTCTCTCCCGCACCAGCACTGACGAGCAGGACGTAGTCGTGCTCACAGTGCGCATGATGGGAGCCGGCGGCCCGGAGTTCCTGGGGCCCGAGGATCAGATCTTCTCCGAACACGAACAGATGGTCTTTACCAAAGCCATCTCCGTCGCGGAAAGTTTCGGCAAGAGAGTTTCACTTCTTGTCGTACCCGCAGGTGACATCTTCGCCGCGCTGGTTCAGACCGCTAACTCACTCGAAGCCGATTCCGTAGTCTCCGGACTGTCAACAAAAATGTCCGCCGAAGATCAGGCATTTCATATTGGCCAGGCATGGGAAGCTTTGCCCGAACCCAAACGGCAGTTGAACTTCTACGTCATCAACCCATCCGGAGAATCAAAGGTTTACTACCTCGGACCGCATGCGCCGTCGCTGCGCCCCGACGATGTTCAACTGGTGCACAGGCTATGGCTCAATCTGCGTCGCGACCCCACCATCCAGGACCTTCATCACAGCGACATCATTACTTATGCCCTCACTCGCCTGGCAAGCCAGTACGCGCGCGAAAAGCAGGAGATTATCAAGGATCTCCGCGGCTATAAATCGGCCGATATTCCCGCGTCATTGAAACTCACCGACTCAGAAACGGCGATGACTTCAGTAGGTTACTCAGCTCCAATGGCATCAAAACCGCGCGGTGCCGGCAGTACCGGCAAGGAATAATTTTTTGGCTCCAGTAACTACTCTCCAGTAACTATTTAGTTATCCCGATTCCACACCTTCGAGCGGCTAAATTTGGTACTAGCTTTGTTCATGGGTTACCCCGGCTCAGTAGTGTCACGAAGTGCGCGAGTTAAGGTTGGCTTAAGGTTTTCGAGCCTACGTGGAAGCTCAGACCCGCGTAACTGGCAAGAAATTGCCAAAGGCGAACCTTACTCTTTATAGGTAACTGGCAAGAAATTGCCAGAACGAACCTAACTCTTCATAAGAGAAACAAAAATATTAAAATTTCCATTTACAAACACACCCGATGTTTCATACAAAGTAAATACGACCCGCCCTCTGTGAAAACCATTGTCCCAAACTGCAGAGTCAGCAGGCGATATCAGGAGGAAGCATGCAACTTTCGAAAATTTTGGCTGAGATTGACCTGGAAATTTCTCGTTTGGAACAAGCTCGGTCCATACTTGCCGGAGATGGTGCGCCGGCTGTCAAGAAGACGCGCAAGGCCCGATCAACTAACGTAGGTGCTGATGCCCCTGCAAAGCGCAAGAAGAAACGCAACCTTTCCCCGGAAGGCCGAAAGAGGATTGCCGAAGCTGTCCGTCGCCGATGGGAGTTACAGAAAAAAGCCGCTGCAAAATAAAAGGCTATTTATCATCTCAGCAAACGGGCTGGGGCATCCCAGCCCATTTTGCATCCGTTTCTCTTAGCAGATTCAACTTCAATCCGGCAGGGATTCACCCGGAGCCGCCATCGCAACCGACTTCGGATCATTGAGCAATTGAGCCAGAGCCTGCGGCGTGCCCTTCAACGGCGGAAACGTCCCCCAGTGTATAGGCAGTATCACTTGTGGTTGCAGATAGCGGACGGCAAGCGCTGCTTCCTTAGGTCCCATCGTGTAATGCCCGCCAATCGGTAACATCGCTACCTCAGGCGCGTACAGCTCGCGAATCAATTCCATATCACGGAAAACAGTAGTATCGCCCGCATGATAGAGCACGGGGCCGTCCTCAATGGTTAGAACCAGGCCTGCCGGCTCGCCCATATACAGATTCTGGCCCCCATCCTCAAGGCTCGATGAGTGCTTGGCCTCGACCATCGTGACTGCCACTCCAGGCAACTCCACCGTGCCGCCAAGGTTGAATCCGACGGTCGAGGCAACGCCTTTCTTAGCCATGTATCCAGCCAGCTCGACCATCGCGATAAGTGTTGAACCATACTTTGTCGCGACAGGTACGGCGTCGGCCGTGTGATCCATATGGGCATGCGTGAGCAGCACATAGTCGATTTTCTCCGGCAAAGCAAAGCCTTTCGGATATTTCGGATTGTGCTCAATAAATGGATCGATCAGCAGGTTCACACCGCTGGGTAACTGCACCAGCACCGTCGCGTGACCCAGCCATGTAACCCGCGTTCCTTTCAGCAAACTCATGACGTTCTCCCGGTTTCAATGTCTCGTGAATCTCAATCGGCATCGAACATGCACCAAGGACGTTAACAGCAACAAACAGGTCGCAGCCTTATCCACTGCCTCTTCAGATGCTACGCAGAGCCTGCATGGCAAGTTATTAATTCCCAGAACTGAATCAGCGGACAATAATCGCCTCAGAAACGCCATCCTTGGCCAGAAACTGCTTAAGCCCCGACCACTCCGAAAACAGCTTCTCAATATTGCGATTCGTAAGTGCCCGCTGCTGCGTCGCCGCCCGCGCCTGCTGCACCTCCACATTATCGGTAGGGGTGGCGTGAAATCGCTGATGCGGAGCTGACTCAGCATTCAGCTTGGTGTGAAACAGAGCAAGCAACTGACCACCCGGAGCCATGCACGAGTACAAACCCTGCACCACCGGCGCAACCAGTGCCTCAGGCAGGTAGTCCAGGGTCGTCCATAGCAGCACAATGTCAAACGTTCGTCCTGAGAAGAGAAGGTTTTGCCTGGTGAAGCCTTCAACATCCCACACCGGCTTGCCATCCTCATCCTGACCGCTGATCCACTCTTCAGAGGCAGCGTCCTCGATCAGGTCGGCCATATAGACACTGTGGCCCAGGCTTGTAAGGTAGTTGATGTTGGCGGGCGAAGTTGTCCCCACATCGAGGACACGCAAACCAGGCTCGGCCGTCAGCCGCTTGCGCAATGCGCTCCAGCCGCCTGAATGACGCGGAATCCTCGGACCGCTCAGCCCCGGCGTTGCAGATGCAGTGCCAGATGCCGGCTGCCTGTCAAACAACTTGCCTAACATGACCCTGGCCTCCTGCTCCCGCACAACTCAGATGGCCGTCCTGATAACTCCAGCGACGCAAGCATGTGCATGTATCGGAGCAATGTCACTCCGCCTTGAACAGGCCGCCAGCCGCCGCAGTGCCCTGCGATGAGTTCGTCTCCGGCTCTGCCGCCTTCGCCGGCATTGAAGCCCCCTGCGTCAGGTCCACTTTCCCGCGAAAGATGGCATTATCCTCAATGGCCAGACGCATGGCGCGCACGTCGCCTATCACCTGACAGCCCGCGCGCAGCTCCACACGCCCACTGGCGACGATATTGCCCTGCACCTGACCCTGAACGAGCACATCCTTGGCGGTCAGGTCAGCCGCGAGCACTGCGTTAGGGCCGATGCTCAGGCGGCTATCGGACAGGCTGATCGTACCTTCAATGCGCCCGTCCACAAAAAGATCCTCGCTGCCTTTGACTTCGCCTCGGATAACGACCGATTTTCCGATCCGGGCCGGTGTATTATTCTCAACTGCCATGGGTCAAATCCCTCGAGGGGCCATAGTGGGCCTCCTGCCCGAACTATAGCAACCCCAGCCAACCCTGACAAAACTACTGCAACTCCGGAGGCACATCTGCGTCTAAAACAGGAATGCCTTCCCACCACAATCCAACAGGTTTTCTGGATGTTTAGGGCAAACCAGCTACCCGGCCATCCCCCCCGACGGCCGTTCGGTCAGACGGGTAAGGCGCGAACATGCCCCGCGCCCGCGCTGATCCTGATGATTGCCCTGCTTGCCCTGGACGCCGCCGGCAGCTTAAGCGCCCAGCCAGCAACTGCAGCCCCCGTCACCTTGACCAACGACGAAACCCAGGCAATGGTCAAGCGCGTTCTGCACATCGAGCTCGAAGCAGCCACAAGCTCCGCCTTGACTCACCCCATGCAATACCAGCTTCGAAAGGTGAGCCCGCGTCTCTCGACAACCAAGCTGATAGTCGAAACCAAAGACGGCGACGTAGCCCGCCTCATCGCCATCAACGACCGTCCGCTCGACCCTGTTGACCAACACAATGAGAATGCCCGCCTCGACGGCCTCATCAATGACCCATCCCTGCAGCGTCACCGCAAAGAGCGCGAAGAAGGCGACGCCGAGCGCGCCAAAAAAGTAATGCGCGCCCTGCCCGATGCCTTTCTCTACCAGTTCGCGGGCATAGTGCAAACGCCACACGGGCCCAGTTACCGGCTCAGTTTTCAGCCCAACCCCAACTTCAACCCCCAGGACCTTGAAGCACAAGTGCTCAAAGCAATGGCCGGCGAACTATGGATCGACGTCGCTGCACAAAGAGTCACCCGCCTGGAAGGCAAGCGCCTCCGCGATGTGGACTACGGATGGAGCATTATCGGCAAACTGGACCAGGGCGGTACCCTTCTGCTCGAACAGGCCGACGTCGGCAACAATCAGTGGCGCACCACCCACATGGTTCTCGTCATGAACGCCCGCATACTCTTCAAGACCATCAAACTCGACACGAGCCTCGAACTCTCGCAATACGCCCCCGTAGCCAGCGGAATGACCTACCAACAGGCCATCCAACAGCTCCGCTCCAATCACGATCCTGAAGGCAGGTAGCAGGCAGGCCGGGGATTTACCCCGGCGCCAGACCCGGCTACAGCCTAGAATCCCCCGTCGTCGCCGCCCGAGCCACCCGAATCGAAGCTCCCCGAGTCCCCGGAATCAGACCCGCTGTCGTAGCTGCTCCCCGACCCGTCACTCCAGCTATCGTCGGCCAGCGATCCTCCGCCAGCCCCTCCATCATTGAAGTGATGCTCATGCTCCCCGCCCGGCGAGTCATAGTAGTTGTTGACCACTGTCTCCTCAACAGGCCGTTCATAGCCCATTCCAGGCCCCATGCCGAATCCCACACCAGGCATCCCCCAGCCGCCCATCCCCATTCCAAAGCCAGGATGCCCAAACCCGCCGTGCAACAGCGCCTCAACGCCTTCAAACGCCAGCGCACCGGCAGCTACGCCGGCAGCCGTCTGTGCCGCCGACCGCAGGAAGCTGGGTTGACCAACCGGAGCAGCAACATATTGCGGCCCCCCATACTGCTGACCTTGATAAGGCTGGTTCGGATAGTAAGGCGTCTGGTACTCCGTCGCCTGAGGCGTGTACACCGTCTGGTATCCCTGTTGATTTGGCAGCGGCGGAGGTTGCGGCGCCGGATCGCGATGTCCCAGCAGACTGCCCAGAAAACTAGCCGCCTTCGCCGGCTGCTGTGCCTGCTGCTGCAACTGCTCCTGAGCCGCATTGAGCTGCGCCCTCGCCTGTTCCAGCGCAATATTCTGCACCAGCACGCTCTGCGCCAGCACGTACATCGCATCCGGATTGGACGCGAAACCGCTCTGTAGCAGCGCAGCCGCATCCGGGTCTTTTTCTGTTAATTTCGTGGAATTTACCCGCTCGACGAGCGAGTTCAACATCTGTTCTTCCTGAGAAGTCACGGAAAGTTCCTCCAGCGGCAGCTAACCATCATCACGCGCCGCATCCCTTCAATGAGACGCGAAGCCCCGTGCAAACGTTGCGCCGCTGCTAATACTACGCTTCGCCACTCCACCCGGTTCCGGCGGCAGATTCAGCGGCTTCGCGGCGCAGTCTCCCACGAAGACATCTCCGGAAACCCGTCATACTCAATCTTGATCGCACCCATCCCCTGCGGATGCGGCCCAACCGCAGACAGCGCCAGTCCGCATTTTTCGCATGTGATCCTCAGCGCGCTATTGTCGATCCACTTCACGCTCAGCGGACCGCACTGCGAGGGTTTGATCACCACCTGCGAATCCTTGAACTCCATCCCCGGTTGATAGTCAAAACTCCCCGAGTTTCGATCCAGCAGTACATAGGTCGTCGGACTCGTGTTGACCTGCCCATCCACCATGTACTCACGCAAAAGAATCGTCGCGCGATATGTGTGATCAGGACTTGTTACCGAAGAAATCAGCGTATCCTGCGGTAGATTTCCGCGGCATCCCGAGAAAAAGACACAACAGCAGACCAACGTCTGGAGAAGAGAGAAATGGATCGATCGTCTCACGGCAGATTGCTAAGAATATACGCGACAATGGTAGGTCTTGCTACGTTAATATACGCTTCCGCTCAGCAGAGAGCGGCAAGTGTGTCATGCCATTAGTTTCCATACAATTGGGCTGATAAAACCGTATTCGGGAGGGCGCTCTAGTCTTATAGTTAGCTCTCGGGGGTGCCATTTGCTCGGATTTCAAGAACAGCCGCCAATCCAGACGCCACAGCTCGTTATCTATTTTCAGATTTTTGCTCTTGCCGCAGTGACTCTTATCGTTCCGTACCTGCTTTATCAATTCAAAAAGCTGAGACAAACCGTCTATGGCGCCTGCGAGCTCATCTTTGCGACTATTCTTGGCTTCCTTTCGGCCATCAGAATCGTGAACAATACGCAACTTGATGAAGTCGTAGCCATATTCAGCTTTTTGTCTGCTCTATATGTAGGGTCGCGCGGTTGGCAAAACTATTACGACGGTAAAGGAAAATAGCCATAGGACACCAGGAGAGTGTGCCGCCGATCACAGGCCTTGTAAAGAGCCGTCAGGGCGCTCCTGTAATCAGTCACTGAGTTGAGCAAGTAAGGCGGAAAACATGTCAGATCCCGACCAGCGCATGCGCCCGGATCTCATGCTTGCGGACCGTGAGCCGCTCCACCAGGTCCGTGCGCACCTCATAACCCCGCCCCGGCGCTTCTGAGATCTCAATCTCGCCCTGCGGCGAAACCGTAACCTCCGGCTCGATAATGTCGTCGGCCCAATACCGCTTCGAGGCCGAAACATCCCCCGGGAGCACATAGTTCTCAAGCGTTGAGACGGCGATGTTGTGCGAACGGCCAATGCCTGACTCCAGCATTCCTCCGCACCACACCGGGATTCCCCGCTCGTACGCGGCGTTGTGCACCCCAATCGCCTCCGAAAAACCACCTACCCGGCCCAGCTTGATATTGATGATCCGGCACGACTCCATCTCAATCGCCGCCAGCGCATCGCGCCGGTTCCGAATCGACTCATCCAGGCAGATAGCCGTATTCAGCTGCTTCTGCAGCATCGAATGGTAATAAAAATCGTCGTACCACAACGGCTGCTCCACCATCAGCAGATCAAAATTGTCAAAGCTCGCCAGATGACTCGCATCCTTCAGGCGATAAGCCGAATTTGCATCACAGCTAAGCGTAATGTTTGGAAACTTATCCCGAACGCGCTCAAAAACATTCACATCCCAGCCCGGCTTGCACTTCAACTTGATGCGCTGATACCCCGCCGAAACCTCGCGCTCGATCACATCCAGCAACTCAGGAATCGACGACTGAATCCCAATCGAAACTCCACAGGGAATCTTCTCCCGTATGCCGCCCAGCAGTTCGCTCAGCGAAGTTCCCTTCATCTGCGCTTCCAGATCCCACACCGCGTTTTCCAGCGTGGCCTTGGCCATGCGATTCCCGCGCACGAGTCCAAAAATCCGCGGACACTGGCCGCCATTCTCGACCGTTGCCGACGCCAGCATCGGGCCAAGCTCATCCACGATCACATTCCAGCAGGAGTCGACTGACTCCTCCGAGAAATGCGGATGCTCGCCAGCCGTACACTCGCCCCAACCGATCAGTCCCTCAGCATGTATCTCAGCCAGCACTACCCGGCGATCCTTGGTGACGCCAAAACTTGTCTGAAAGGGGCGTACGAGCGGGAGATTCAACTCGCGAAGGTAAATCGCATCTATTTTCATATCGGCTTATTCCTGGCAGTTGAATGGCTTGTGGACTACAGAAAACCTCTGCTTCACGCCTGTAGCGTCGACACCGCTGTTGGATTCGAACGATCGCAATTGAGATTCCAGATTTGTACGAGTGGCGAGAATGAATTAGTGGGGTGGCCGAATTATATCGAAATCTCCGGCTCGCTCCAGCGTTCCAGATGAAAGATTCCGTTTCCTTGTGAATCACGGGTAAAGGCAACTACAGTCAAACCCTGGGAAAATGCCCTCTGAAACCGGCGCCGGTTTTCTGTTTGTACTTCGCGCGCCAGATGCCGCTGTGCGTCGTCGGCTTTCCAATCATAGATGGCTGCCGGAACCCGTATTTCCTCCAGCCAGGCATCGCTTGTCGCGGGTTCGGCTGCTGTCGCAGTTCCCGCAATCGCCGCCGCTACGCGAGGCGATCCGATCCACCACTCGGCAACCAGGCGGTCGGTCTGTAATCCGCCCTGCAACCGAGATGAGGATACACCATAGAAGTTCTCTTCGTACCTGCGAACTACAGCCCCCAGCTTGTGGATATTTAGAAAAGCGTTCTTGATCTCCAGCGGATCAAAGGTCCACTCCATCCTTCGGATACCCCGCCGCAGCGCGTCTTCCCGTTGCGCCACCTTCAATTTCGCGCCGATACTCTGGTTCCGGTACCCGTCTCGAACCGCCAGCATGTGCGAGTGCAGATAGCTCTCCGGCCAGCCACTGGCCGAAGCCACTCCGGTCTTAACCCCTGGCAGCGCAAGGGCAAAACCGACCATTGAGGCTGCATCTCCCCGCTCATGCGCACCCGGCAGCGAGGTATCGAATGCTCCAATCGCCTGCCCGCCAATTTTCTGCGCAACCAGAAATGCCCGTCGCGGAATCACATCGCCGTCACTGTACCCCCACACTTCAATCTGCAGATCGACGCAAGCCCGCAACTCATCGAATCCCTCGCACTCCCGAATAACGATCACTCGCCCGCCCCCGTTGCATTTTCGTCAACCTTTGCCCTGCTCCAGAGCGCCTCAAGCGCAGCCGGTTCCAGTTCGGCAAGTGGCCTGCCCGCCGTTCGCTCCATCCAGCCAAATCGCCGCCGAAACCGCGCATTCGTGCCCCGCAACGCCATCTCCCCATCCACGCCCAGGTGGCGCCCAAGATTGATCACCGTGAATAGCAGATCGCCCAGTTCCGACTCGATCTCCCGCTGTCGTTCCGTCCCCGCCGCGGGCGCATCCGCCGCCTCAACCAACTCCGCCGTCTCTTCTTCGACCTTGGCCAGCAGATCGCGCCAGTCGCTCCAGTCAAATCCGACCTTGGCCGCCTTCGATCCGAGTTTGGCCGCTTCTGAAAGCGCAGGCTGCGAGCGCTGCACAGCATCCAGCAGCGACCCCGGCCCGTTCGCCGTCTTCTGCTTCTCTGCGAGCTTGATCTCCTCCCAGTTCGCCAGCACCTTCGCCGCCGAGCCGGAGACCTCTGCATCCACACTCGCCTGGTTCCCCGCAGCCGCCGAAGCCTCCTCGCCAAAGACATGCGGATGCCGCCGAATCAGCTTTCGATTGAGCGTATCCAGCACGTCTGAAATCGTGAACCGCCCCTCATCCGCCGCCATCTGCGCATAGAAAAGCACCTGCAGCAGCAGATCGCCCAACTCCTCCGTAAGGTTGGCCCAGTCCCGCCGCTCGATGGCGTCCAGCACCTCATAAGTCTCTTCAAGCGTGTACTTTCGAATCGAATCGAAGCTCTGCTCGCGATCCCACGGGCAGCCGTCCGACCCTCGCAGCCGCGCCATAATTGCAACTGCCTCAGCGAATCGGCTGGCAGCCTCGGGAGTCGTCGAAACCAGTGCCGAGCGCTGAGAAGGATCATCCTGTATCGTGAGGCCGTGGGTGGGCTGCATAGCAATACTGTAACCTGCGTCTATGCCTCAAACGAAGCGCACGAACGCTGCACGGCTCACCACCGTCTGCATCATCAGCAAAGGAGCGTGATTCCTTATCTCCAACGAAGTACAACTCGTCGGAACCATCTTCGCAGCGCTCCTCGGACTCGCCTTCGGCAGCTTTCTCAACGTGCTGGTAACCCGCCTGCCCCAAAACGAGAGCATCTCCACGCCCCGATCCCATTGCCGTAATTGCGCTCACACCCTCGCATGGTGGGAGAATATCCCACTCCTGAGCTGGCTCCTGCTGCGCGGTCGCTGCCGCCAATGCCGCTCCTGGATCAGCCTCCGCTATCCGCTTCTCGAACTCGCCGTCTGCGTCCTCTGGACCGGCTGCTGGCTCCATTTCAGCGATCCCCTCTTCTCGTCCGCACCCAACGGAATACCCCATCCCGAAGCGCACGCCCTGGCCGAAATCTTCGGATACGCGATCTTCTCCTGGCTGCTCACAGCATTGGCTGTGCTCGACGCCGAACACCTCTGGCTCCCCGACTGGCTCACCCTGCCAGGCTTCGCCCTGGGACTTATCTTCAATCTCTTCCTCATCTGGTCGCAGACATCCACCCATCACTCGGTCGACTGGCTATCCGAACTCTGGCCGCGCGTCGTAGAAGCCCTCGTCCCAGCCGCGCTGATCCTCATCATCCGCTTTGCCTACTGGCTGGTCCGCCGGAAAGAAGGCATGGGCCTCGGCGACGCCAAGCTGATGGCTATGTTAGGAGCGTGGCTGGGCCTTCTCGGGGCAATGGAGAGCTTCGCCCTCGCCATCCTCGGAGCAACCACAGCCGCGCTCCTTTGGCTGGCATTTCTCGCCCTCCGTCGCAAGACCGGCGAATGGGCAAAAACGCCCCTGCCCCTGGGCACATTCCTCTGCCTTGGAGCGCTCTCCGAAATTTTCTATCCCGATTGGCCGTGGATCCTGTGGAGCAGAATCTTCCTGCCCTGACCAGCCTTGCTTATTCAGCTTTAGGCGCACGCGCATAGCGGATAGCGCGCATCAACTGCTCCGAGTGATGTCTGGCGTGCACCGCGTGGTATCGCCGCCACTCATCGACACGCATCACTCCAAAAAATGGATGCTCCCCACAAGCCTGGATTCCAAACTTCTTGCGCGCGGCCACCAGCAACTCATCCATATCTTCGGCTGCCTTGAGAAAGCGCGCCGCAATAACCGGACCGGCCTCCGGCGTAAACTCTTCGGGGCGGACCTCCCGCATCGCAGGCACTCCATCGGGCATATTCCCCATGCCGATAGTCTGCACGCGAAGCAGAAACTTCAACAATCCCCGCTTCTTCTTCGGCACCTTTCCCGACTTCAATTGCCGGCTCACCGAATCGGAAGTGAGCTTGTAAGTCAGTATCAGATGCTCGAGGACTTGCTGAGCGCACCATCGCCCCTGCCCCGGCAGCTGATGCACCTGCGCCTCTTCCAGACTCACCGATTCGATTTGTTCTGCCAACGGCTCTAACGCAGACTTCAGAACTGGATGCATCGAGATACGATTCCGCCGTTCCCCGTATCCTGGTCACAAGTTGAACCAGTACCGGCTGTTACCGAAAGAATAAGGCCATGGGATTGGTTTGGCGTCACAGAAATGGCAATCGACGAAATTTATAACACGAAATCTAACTCAGAGATCCCGAAGTCGGGTCAGGTCGGGGGCCAGGCTCAGCGCTAAGGCTTGGCCTCATCCGGCGTTTTGGCCTGCGCCTTAGCCTGATCCTTTATCTGATCCAGCGCTTTCCGCGCCGCCCGGCTGTGCGGCCCTTCGGGATCGTAGCTGAGAAAGAGCTCATAGTGCTCCACCGCTTCCTTGTAGAGCTGCAGATGGCGCTCAGCCTCGGCAAGCCCCCAGATCGCGTCGGTGCTCTCCTTGTCCAGAGAAAAAGCGTCAGCAAAGCGCGACTGCGAAGCCTTCCAGTTCTTCTTTTCCGCATAGAACTGCCCGGTATCCAGATCTTCCTTCAGAAACTCCTGGCGGCTCTTATGCTTGGCCGACTGGCCCGGAACGGCGTCCGTGTCATCCTCCGCGGGCAAACCGCTTAACCCCGTCCGGCTTGAACTAAAACCATCACTCCCCGTCGCATCCTGAAGATCCGGCGAGCGCACCGGATCACCATTCGGATCATTACCCGATCGCGTGGAATTGGCGGAGTCCGTCCCCCCATCCCGCTGCGCTGGCGCGTAGCCCGAATTCGAACCCGGCCCAGTACCCTGGCCAGAACCCGATCCTTGATCAACGGGGATAATCGGAGCATTCGAATCCTCCCCCGGAAAAGGATTGTCGCTCTCCGGCTTCGCGCTGCCCGGCGCAGCCTTCGAGTCACTTCCCGGCTTGGAAGTTTGTTGCCCGGCTGGTTTCTCCGGAGCCTTCTGTGGCTCCCCCGGAAAAGGATTGTCCTGCTGGCTCGAAGGTACCGGCGTACTGCTCTGTCCCTGCAGCGAAACCGCCGCCCCCGCCAGGCACACCCCCAGCCACACCCTCAAACCCCATCGCCGAACTACCATTCCACTCTGCAAAAGCACCCTTTCAACCTTCATTACCCTGGAAGTCGTCATACTGAAGCCTTCTCTATCCGAGAAGTTGCCATCTCGTAAGCCGAGAAGTTGTTCTCCTGATCCCTTCATCACCCAAAAAGTTGTCATCCTGAACGGCGTGAAGGATCCGCTTCTCATCCCCTCGCCTAGACCAGCTTCGATCATCCCGGCCTCAAAACATCCGGCACCTGTTCTTTTCAACCTCATCTGGTGTTACGATGCGATTCGAGGCATTCACCTCACCCTATCTTTCAAAGGCCCGCTACTAACACAATATGGGATTGATCGTCCGTTCGTCAGCCATCCACGCCGCCGGTTGCTACACCACCGCGCCCGTCCGCAAAGGCGAACGTGTCGCCGAATACTCCGGCCCGCGCATCAGCAAAGCTATGGCCGACGCCCTCTACCAGGACTACCCGGTCACCTATCTCTTTGGACTGGGGGATCTCTCAGTTGTCATCGACGGCTTCTGCACCGCCATGTTCATCAACCACAGCTGCGACGGAAACTGCGAGACCAGCGAAGAAGACGGCCGCATCTGGATCACCGCACTCCGCGACATCCCCGCCGACAGTGAAATTACATACGACTATTGCCTCTACGACGGCAGCGACGATCCATGCATCTGCAACTGCGGCGCCGACAACTGCCGCGGATCAATGTACGCCGCCGAAGAACTCAAGCGCCGCCGTGCCGAAGCTCGCAAACTGGCCGCCAAAAAGCGCGCCAAGCGCAAAGCCGCCAAAACCCGCAGCAAGGCCGCAGCGAGCAATTCCGCTTGAAGTTGGTGTATCTCCTGATCGCCCCTCATTCTGTACGCAGCGCATCCGCCGGATCGAGCGTGGCCGCCCTGTGCGCCGGTATCCAACTTGCCAGCACCGCCACCAGCGTCAGCAGCACCGCTGCGCATCCCAGCGTGACCGGGTCCCAGGCTTTCAACTCGAAGAGCAGCGCGCTCGCTCCGCGTCCTGCCGCCAATGCAAGCGCCGTTCCGGCCACCAGCCCGACCAGCAGCATGCCCGCCGTATCCCGCAGCACCAGCCGAATGACCTGGCCGCGACGCGCACCCAGCGCAATGCGAATGCCGATTTCGTTTCGCCGCTGCACAAGAAAATACGAGAGCACTCCGTAAAGACCCACCACCACCAGCAACGCCGCCAACACGCCAAAGATGCCCGAGAGCACCGCCAGCAGACGATCAAGCACCAGGCTGTCCTGAATGCCCTGCTCAAAATCGAAGAACTGAATAATCATCTGCGGATACTTCGCCTGCATCGTACGACGAATTGCATCGTCTGCCGCTGCACTGTCACTCGATGCGATCATGATCGCCATCCCCGGCCCCTGCGCCGTTACCGGAAACTGCTCGATCGGCACAAAGGCCTGAGGCTTCATCTCGCCTCGCAGGTCGTCATACTTCGTATCCGGAATCGTGCCCACAATCTGGTAAATCCGCTCCGGATATTGTGGCTCGGGCATCACACGAATCATCTGCCCGATCGGCTCCCTGCCCGACTGCGCTGTGCCCACAAATTTCCTGATAAACGCCTGATTGACAATCAGCACCAGCGTCGAATCATTCGTATCATGATTGGTAAAATTGCGGCCCGTAAGCAGCGGAATCCCCATAGTGGCAAAGTAAGTTGAACTGACATAAGAGAACTTGCTCCATCCCTCGCCTCCCACCGCGCGTACCGTGTGCGACCAGCTTCCCCCTGTCAGCGGAATATGCGTCGTCCCCGCTGCATTCTCCACACCCGCCACGCCACGCACTTCGTCCACCAGTCGATCCTTGAAAACCGCATCGCTTTCGGGCTTGATATGCATGCTTCCAAATCCAAAGAAACCGTAACTGATGCCGCCTTTTTTCATGCCAGGATCGACATTAACCAGATTCCTGTAGCTCCGCACAAACAGCAGCGCACCCACCAACAGAACCATCGACACCGCAATCTGTATCACCACCATCAGGCGCTGCACAGAAAAGCGCTCTCTTCCACCCGTCGTTCCTCGCTCACCAGACGACTTCATCGCCGTCATCGGATCAGACCCCGCACTGCGCAACGCAGGCAGCGTTCCAAATACGATGCAGGTCACCGTCGCCACGGCCGCGGCAAACAGCAGCACGCGCCAATCCGTTTCTACATCCAGATGAATCGAATATTGCCCGGTACTCAGAGAAGCGATCAACAAACGGCTCAGTGGCTGAGCAAGCGCCACGCCCAGGCTCGCACCCAAAAAAGCCAGCAATCCACTCTCCGTCAACTTCTGCCGCAGCAGCCGCCCACGAGACGCACCCAGCGCCATGCAAATGGCTACCTCACGTTGCCGCGCACTCGCTCGCGCTAGCATCAGGTTCGCAAGGTTGGCACAGGCAATCAGCAACACCAGCCCGGCAATAGCCAGCAGCAACCGCAGCGAGAAGTCATACTCCGTGCGCAATTCGCTTACACCCGAGCCCGCCGCCGCAGCCTCCAGACGAAACGACTTGAACCGCTTGGTCTCACTCGAACTGTAGCCCGTCGGCGTCACACTCTCGAAAAGTCCAGGGCTAAGCGCTGCAAGATAAGCAGAAGCGCGCGCCTGGCTCCAACCCGGCTTCAACCGCCCCATCACCGAAAAAATAAACACCTCACGCCGCGGATTCTCCGGCGTGCAGGTCGGATAGGCGAGATCGAATTTTTGGCCAACCATCACGCCGAAGAAAGACGGCGGTGTGACCCCAAGCACCTGCACAGTCTTCCCTTCAACGACGATCGTGGTGCCAGATGTAATAGGTATCCCACCCATCTGCGACTTCCAGAAGCCGTAGCTAGCCACAACCTTTGAAAGCTCGCACGAAGACTCGTCCTGCGTCTCGATCAATCTCCCCTGCAACGGCGAAACACCCAGCACGTTGAAAAATTCTCCGCTTACTTCAAGCCCCTGTATTTCCCTGGACTCACTCGGCTCACCCAGCAGCATGCCGGCAGTTCGCCATGCAAACACACCTGAAAATGGCTCATGATGACGCCGGATCTCCTGCCACATGGGAATAGTGAAATGGGCAAACGGGCCTTCGTTAAGACCAAAACCTCCATTGCCGCCCGCTATCCTAAGCTCCGATAACTCATCCGGTTTCTGAATCGGCAGACTGCGCATCTGCACCGCATCGAGCAGTTGGAAAATTGCCGTGTTTGCCCCAATACCAAGCGCCAGCGTGACAATCGCAATCGCCGCAAAGCCCGGCGTCTTCCTCAATCCGCGAAACGCATACCTGACATCGCGAAAGAAGCTATCCAGTCCCAAAGCTGCATCCTCAGCATGCACCCGTTCCCGCGTCGTCGTAGCATTGCCAAATTGCAGCCGCGCCTCGCGTTCCGCTTCGCTCCTGCTCATCCCGCCAGCCACGTTGTCGTCAATGCACATCTGCATGTGCTCACGCAGTTCTGCATCAATCTCGCGATCCAGCCGGGAACGCCGGAATAACCCCAGAATGCGGCCGAAAATCGCCATCATCTCACCTCACGCAAAGCGAAGAATCGCCTCTACACCCTTCGCCACGTCCTGCCAGTTTTTCTCGCGGTCCGCCAGCTGCTTTTTCCCCGCCGCCGTCAACGCATAAAACTTCGCCTTGCGGCTGTACTCGGTAATTGCCCAGCTCGCACGCACCCAGCCGTTCTGCTCCATGCGATGAAGCGCAGGATAGAGCGACCCATCGTCAACAATCAGCAATTCATCCGAAACCCGCCGGATGTGCGTGACAATGCCGTAGCCGTGCATCGAACCAAGTTGCGAGAGGGTCTTCAGAATCAGAAGATCGAGCGCTCCCTGTAGATCATTTTTAGCCATAAGTTTTGACTGAACGTCCTACCCTGGACAACAAGGGTAAGCAGAGCTTATCCCCGTCTACCCTAGATGTCAAGGCAAGCTGTCAAGGGTAAGGTGAAAAACGCCCACACCCTCATCCTCGTCTTTCGCCCGCATCAGAACCACCGAGGGTGCCCCATCCTTGAATCGTCTTTTTGATTCAAGGGTGGGAATCACAAACGCCCGCCCGGCAATCTCCAAAACCACCGCACCGCTTATCCACAGGTCCACTCCGAAACGCTACAAACCCGGAACGATACAATCGCCATAGGAGATCGGCGCAATGGGCTACCAGGTACTGGCGCGGAAATACCGTCCGCAGCACTTCGCGGACGTCTACGGCCAGGACCACGTAACCCGGACCCTGATCAACGCCCTCACCCAGAAGCGCATCGCCCACGGCTACATCTTCTCCGGCCACCGCGGCATCGGCAAAACCACCATCGCCCGCATCCTCGCCATGGCCCTCGACTGCCGCACCGAAGTCGGAACAGCCGAACGCCCCACCGTCGAGCCCTGCCTCCACTGCTTCTCGTGCCGCGAAATTTCCTCCGGAGGCAACGCTGACGGCAACGAAGCCGCCTCCCACTCCTTTGATTTCATCGAGATCGACGCAGCCTCCAACCGCGGCATCGACGACGTGCGCTCCATCTGCTCCCAGGCAGACGTTCGCCCCGCCCGCGACAAGTACAAAATCTTTCTCCTCGACGAAGCCCACCAGATCACCGACGCCGCTTTCAACGCCATCCTGAAGACTCTCGAAGAGCCGCCCGACTGGGCCATCTTCATGATGGCCACCACCGAGCCCGAGAGCATCCCGCAGACCATCCGCTCTCGCTGCCAGCACTTCAGCTTTCACGCCGTAAAGTTCGACGACATCTTCGCGCAACTCAAGACCATCGCCGAACGCGAGAACGTCACAGCCGAAGACACCGCCCTCGCCCTGCTCGCCGAGGCCGGAGACGGCTCCATGCGCGACGCCCTCTCCATCATGGATCAGGCCATCGCCTCCGCCCCCGTAGAAAACGGCCGCGCAGTACTGCAAACCGACCAGATTCGCGAACTGATGGGAGCAGTGCCCAACGCAGTCTTCGAGCGCCTCATGGAGTCCGTCAGCTCCCAGCAAAGCGCCACCCTGATGACGGACCTCGACAAGCTGCTCACCTCTGGCAACAGCCCAATGGCCCTGGCCCGCCAATTGGTTCGCTACCTGCGCAACTGCCTCATGGCCAAGCTCGGCGGCGAAAACACCGCCCTCCTCGAAATCGCCCAGGATGAGCGCGCCCGAGCCGCCCGCACCGCCGTCCTCTTCACCGAAGAAGAACTAACCCGCAACCTCCAGATCGCCCTCCGCACCTTCGACGAACTCAACGAATGCCAGGAACAGCGCTTCCATCTCGAACTCGGCATGCTCAAGCTGATCCAGGCCCAGCGACTCCTCCCGATGGAAGAAATCCTGAGCGGGCTGGCCAGCCAAAGCGGCGCAAAGCGGCCTGGCTCAGCATCGCCCGCTCCCCGGACTTCCTCCGCACCACCTGTGCAGAACGCACGACCGGCCGCTCCCGCAACACCCTCTCTGTCCCCATTCGCAGCCAGCACCCAGCGTCACACTGAGGCCCCCGTTTCTCAACCAATACGCGACGTACCCACAGCGTCCGCCCGGCGTGAAGAACCTGCAGCCTTTCCCACCCCCGCCTCAACATCCGAACCCGAAGCGCCTTCGCTCCAAATCGCACGCGCACAAGCAGCAACCGCCGAAACCCCTACCCTCGGCGCATTAGCCCTCTCCGAACCGGAACCTCAACCCAGCGAAGCGGAGCCCGTCCTTGAAACGCTCTCACAAACCGGCCCCCAAATCGGACCCCAGATCGTCCCCTCGCCCGTTCCTTCCGTAGACGCCACCGGTCCGTCTTCCGAGGCCACCGACGAAATCCGCACCGTCGTCGCACAACTTCTAAGCGACAACGGCCACGCCTCAGCCGCCGTCCTCATCGAAGACGCCAGATGGACCATCGAAGCCGGCAGCGTCCGTATTGAAGTCAACGCCAAGCCCAAGATGCTCAAGCTGACCTTCAACGTCGCCGCCGAAAAGCTCATTCGCCAGGCGCTCACGCAGGCAGGCGCGCCTTCGCGCTTCATGCTCGTCTCCGGTGAAGGCGAAGCCACCGCCGGCTCCGCCGCAAGAGTCCGCGCCCCCCTCGGCAGTATCGAAAACGAAGCCCGCAATCATCCCCTGGTGGCGCAGGCGCAATCCATCTTCAACGCCGAGATTGTCACCGTGGTAGACTTGCGCGAAAAATAAACCTACACCGCAGCACGTTCGGAGGCCAGCATGTTCAACCCGCTCAAGATGCAGGAGATGCTCTCCCAGGCCAGCCAGATGCAGGAAGAGGTCCAACGCAAACTTTCCCAGACCGTGATCGAAGGCGCCAGCGGCGGCGGCGCAGTCACAGCCACTATGAACGGCAAAAAACAACTCCTCAAAATCCACATCGACCCCGCCGCCGTCACCAGCCTCACCGGCAATCAGGCAGACGTGGAAATGCTCGAAGACCTGATCGTAGCCGCTGTCAACGACGCCGGCCGCAAAGCCGAAGAAGCATTGCAAGGCCAGTTGAAAGGAATGCTAGGCGGCCTCAACCTGCCCGGCATGAGTTAAGGCAAAGAGCTTTCGCCTCCTTGAATCGAAGCCGTCATCCTGAATTGAAGTTGTCATCCTGAACGAAGTGAAGGATCTGCTGTTGTAGTTGCACAAAGCCGTCATCCCCAGCGAAGCGTAGCCAAAGAACCCGCATTTCACCACCGACCATGCGAATCAACCGGAAGGAACCACAATGCCGCAAGATATGAATCGCAGAGGCTTCCTGCGCATGGGCGCAGCAGTTAGCGCTGCCACCCTGCTAGCTCCCCGCTGGATCTCCGCTCAGGCTGCCGCTCCCAGGCCCTCGCTGGACGCGATGCGCGAAGGGGCACTGAAAACCCCGATCAAAACCACCAAGCTATACGACAACGTTTTTCTCCTGCAGGGCGCAGGCGGCAATATGGCCGCTCAGTTCGGCGACGATGGCGTCAATCTCATCGACTCCAGCTTCTCCACCGCCGCCCCGGCCATACTAGATGCAATCAACACCATCGACAAAGAAGCCGCCGGCACCCTGATCAACACTCACTGGCACTTTGACCACACCGACGGTAACGAACGGCTCAACTCCGCGGGCTTCAGCATCATGGCGCACCAGAAGACTCGTGAACGCCTCTCCACGCCTCAGACCATCAAGGCCTTCGGTCTTTCCATTCCCGCCGCGGCGCGCGCTGCCTGGCCGACCCTCACCTTTGACTCTTCATTGCAGCTCTGGCTCAATGACGACTCCATCGACCTCGTTCACTTTGACGCGGCCCATACCGATACCGATATCTACATCCATTTCCACAATGCCGACGTTCTTCATGTCGGCGACACCTGGTTCAACGGCTTCTATCCCTTCATAGACGAAAGCTCAGGCGGCAACATCGGCGGCATGATCAAAGCCAATGAAAAGGCTCTTGCCGTCGCCGGAGCCAGCACCAAAATCATCCCCGGCCACGGCCCACTGGGAACCAAAGCCGAACTCCAAAGCTTCCACGACATGCTCACCGGAGTTCGCGACAAAGTAGCCGCTCTCAAATCCGCCGGAGCCTCCGAACAGGAAGCCATCGCCAAAAAGCCAACCGCCCAATGGGATGCCGTCTGGGCCAAGGGCACGCTCGCCCCAGACGTATTCACAGGCATCGTCTACAGAACAATATGAAAAGGACAGGGAATAGGGATCAGGGATCAGAAGCAAGGAACAAGAAATAATCCCTAATCCCTGTTCCCTGTTCTCTGGAGCAACTCCCCATGTCCCGCTACGCCGAACCGATGGCCCGGCTCATCGAAGAACTAAAAAAGCTCCCCGGCGTCGGCACCAAGAGCGCCCAGCGCTTCGCCTTCCACCTGCTGCGCTCCAGCGATGAAGACGCCACCGCCCTCGCCGACGCCGTCCGCGCGCTCAAAGCCAGCCTGCGACTCTGCTCCATCTGCAACAACGTCACAGACGTTGACCCATGCACCTACTGCGCCAGCCCAGTCCGCAATCAACGCCTGATCTGCGTCGTCGAAGAGCCCACCAGCATCGCCTCCATCGAACGCACCCGTGGCTACAACGGCGTCTACCACGTCCTCCACGGCACACTATCGCCGCTGCACGGAGTAGGCCCCGATCAACTGCGTTCCGCAAACCTCCTGACCCGCGTAGAACACGGTGAAGTAGATGAAGTCATCCTCGCCACCAGCCCCACCCTCGAAGGCGAAGCCACCGCAAGCTGGCTGGCCTCGACACTTCGCCACCACGGAGTGAAAATCACCCGCATAGCCACCGGCGTCCCAGCCGGCAGCGACATCGAATACGCCGACGAAGTAACAATGTCCAGAGCCATGGAAGGCCGCCGCGAACTCTAAAATCGTCCCGAAAGCCTCAGAGCAGCCGAAAATGGAGAGCTTTGCCGCAGTTGCGGAGGGAGCAGCGGCCTTCAGGCCGCTGAATAGATATCAAAAATACGGGGCTTCAGCCCCGGGCCGTTGTTCTTGCCTTTTTTCTGTGATTTCTCACAGCGAATCCGTCTTTGCCGATTCCGCGTAAAATCTTGAGACTGGCGGACCCCGCACGGAGAACTAGGAATGCATACAAAATCGCGAATACTCCTCGCACTGGTATTCCTCTTCTCACGGCCTTCAACCGCACAGGAAGCACACGACCACAAAGCACCTGAGAAGCTCGGAGAAGTATCATTTCTAATCTCCTGCGATCCCACTAATCCTTTTGTCCAGCAGGAGTTCAACCGCGGCGTAGCTCTCCTCCACTCCTTCGCCTACACCGCCGCAGAAAAATCGTTCCAGGCAGTAGCAGAACGAGATCCCCATTGCGCAATGGCGCATTGGGGCATCGCAATGACGCACTATCACCAGCTTTGGGAGCCCGCCCTTTCGCCTGCCACGGTTTCTCTCGCCGCGCAGGAGATCCAGCGCGCGCAGCAGATCGGCACAGATTCCCAACGCGAACGCGCCTTCATCAACGCGCTGGCCTTCATTTTTCAAGACGCATCTTCCGTTCCCTACCGTACGCGAGCCCTCAACTACGAACACGCAATGAGTGATCTCGCCGCACAGAACAAGAACGATGTCGAAGCACAGGTGTTTTACGCCCTCGCACTCCTGGCCAACTTAGCTCCCACAGACAAAACACATCAGAACCAGAAACAAGCATTCGATTTACTTGAGCCGCTATATCGCACTTATCCGCAACATCCCGGAATCCCTCATTACATCATTCACGCTTGCGACAACGCCGAACTCGCAACCAGAGGCCTGCCCGCCGCAAGAGCCTATGCAAAGATCGCGCCCTCCGCTCCGCATGCGTTGCACATGCCATCGCATATCTTCACTCGACTCGGCTTATGGGACGACTCCATCGCTTCCAACATCGCCGCCAGGAGCGCGGCGCACCAGCAGGGCGACACCGGTGAAGAGCTGCACGCAATGGACTATCTGGAATATGCCTATTTGCAGAGCGGACGCGACCAGGACGCAGCTCAGGTCGTTCAGCAATTGAAAGAGATGTCTACGCTGAACGCAAAGGATTTCAAGACAGGATACGCCTCCACAGCGATCCCGGTTCGCTATGCAGTCGAGCGGCGTCAATGGGCCGAAGCCATCAACATCGTTCCTCCCGCCGCAGCTCCTCCCCAGGTCGTCGCAGTTGCGGTTTGGGCCAGGGGCCTCGGATTCGCGCGAACTGGACACACCGCGGAAGCTCGTAAAGAAACAGACAAGCTATCGCTGATCCAGGAACAGCTTCGCTCCTCAGGCAACGACTATTGGGCTACACAGGTCAGGATCATGATGCGCGAGGTCCTGGCATGGTCGGCCCAGTCGGACAAGAAAGCCGAAGAAGCCACCACCCTGATGCGCGAGACAGCCGATGAAGAGGATGGGATCGAGAAACTTCCTGTAACACCTGGGCCAATCGTTCCGGCACGAGAACAACTCGGCGAGTTGCTGCTCGAACTGAACCATCCGGATCTGGCGTCCAAAGAATTTCAGACAGCACTCGCGAATGCGCCCGGACGACGCGGAGCATTGCAGGGAGCAGTACATGCTACCCAGGCTCTCTACCCCACAGCAGGCGCCACAAACTAACATTTGCGCGGATCACCTTGTGCCGGCAGTTCGCCTTTAGTTTTATTCTCCCAACCACGAATGAGGGGCCCCATCCTTCAGCTTTTTGAAGGGTGGGATTGCCGTATACTCCAAGAGCCTCGCTCCCAAAAACACAACCGCTGGATGCAACAAAGGCGGCCTAATCCCTGTTCCCTGGTCCCTGCCTTCAGGCCCGCAGCTTCGCCAGCAAATCCTGCGGATGCACCGGCTTCGCCAGAATCTCAAACTCATAGCCGCGCTCGCGCGCCTTCTCCAGCAGATCGGCCGTCGCCGCCTGCCCAGAGAAGAGCAGAATCTTGATAGAAGGCAGTATCTCGCGAATCTTGATGGCGGCATCGATTCCATTGAGCCCGGCCATGATCACGTCGGAAATCAGCATCTCCGGCTGAAATTCCTCCGCCATTTCCAAGGCCTTTTCGCCTGTATATGCGACCCGCGCCGTAAAGCCGCTCTGGTTCAGAATCATCGCCAGCGTGTCGGCGATCACTCGTTCGTCATCGGCAACCAGCACCTTCGGTTTGTGAGCAGTCTCAGCCATAAACCCCTATTCAAAAAGAATCGAATTCACCCTGGAAGCAACAGTGGAGATACGGATTCGAAGGCCCGCGCTGCACCAGGTTGTTAACGAACAAAACCAGCTTTCAGCTTACCTTGCAGCACTGCTCCTTCGATTGCAAACCAACCCACAAGAGCGATGCGGCTTGTTCCAAACAGGAAAGCTGCATTGATTCTCATGGACAACGACACAAGAAAAGGAAAAGGCTCTAAAAGGATGATACGCTTTGGCCAGAGATTGGCGAAATAAATGTCGCCAACATCTACCTGGATTCCGCCGGATTCCTCAACATCCTGCAGGCATTCACCCCGGCCGGCATCTTTTTACCTGGTTCTTACCTGGTCCGGTCATTCCTTACCTTTGCGATTCGTAATCTTGCGCATGGTCCATTAGCCGTGTTTTTCCTTTTGCCCAGACCGTAACTCGTCTGATTGTTACTGCCTTGATCTTTCGAGAGCCCTCGGCACTCGATCTCCGGCGGCAGTTCATACTGTTGCAATCTGCCTGTAATAATCTGACTGAACCATTAACTTGCCATCGGACACCCCATGGCCACAGATATCTGGAGACTTCCCCTGTGCCGGACGCCCCCATCAACGTGAGCCCGACCACGCTTCCAACCGTGCCCGCAGCCGGCCCAAGCCAGGCGAATCCAGACCTCGTGAACCCAACCTCCATCATTCGCGCCGAGCAAATTGAGAAGTTCTACGCCCAACCCAGTCAGAATCGCATCCAGGTCATCTCGCCCACCAACCTTTCCATCGTGCCCGGCGAAATCCTCGCCCTACTCGGTCCCTCAGGCTCCGGCAAATCCACCATGTTGCGCATGCTGACCGGCCTCTCCAAGCCCAGCGCAGGCCAGGTCTACTGGCACGAAAAACCCATCGCCGACGCCGAAATCAATGTCTCCATCGTCTTTCAGAGTTTCGCTTTGTTCCCCTGGCTCACCGTCCTCGAAAACGTCGAAGCTCCCCTGCAGGCCCGCGGTATCGATCCCGATACCCGCCGCGAACGCAGCCTCAAGATGCTCGACACCGTCGGCCTCGACGGCTTCCAGGCGGCCTTCCCCAAAGAACTCTCCGGCGGAATGCGCCAGCGCGTAGGCTTTGCCCGCGCCCTGGTCGTCGAACCCGAAGTCCTCTTCATGGACGAGCCCTTCTCCGCACTTGACGTCCTCACCGCCGAAAACCTCCGCTCCGAACTCCTCGAGCTCTGGGCCAACAAGTCCATGCCCACCAAGGCCATCTTCATCGTCACCCA
>Ga0206896_1013_pt1 | contig 46951 bp, 36 predicted proteins | sample Alteio_BWOrgHeat_52_FD_152969 | JGI IMG/M metagenome (GOLD analysis project Ga0206896, IMG submission 152969) | Enriched cells from forest soil in Barre Woods Harvard Forest LTER site, Petersham, Massachusetts, United States -... | ecosystem: Environmental > Terrestrial > Soil > Temperate forest >... | reverse complement strand
CGATCCTGCATGGTGGGCTTTCCATCAACGTCGTTGTCGAGAACAAGGTTTCGCAGCCCAATGCATTTGCACAAGGCACTACCCAGGTGGTGCAGCAGACGACACTTCAGGCGCAGGAGAAGCCGGTGAATCGCATCGAATTGAAGGAAGGCGCGACGGTCGAAGATCTAGTGCAGGAGTTGCAGCAGATCGGCGCCACGGCGAGAGATGTAATCTCCATTCTGCAGGGCATGAAGGAAGCCGGTGCTCTTGAGGCCGATCTGGAGGTATTGTAATGAGCGAGTTGCGGGTTTACGCCAATTCGAACTCCGAAGCAGCTGCAGTGACAGGCGCGGCACCGTCCTCCAGCCTGGTCAAGGCCGCGCACGAATTCGAAGCGGCGATGATGAAGGAACTGATGGCACCGATGGTGCCTGGGCACGATGTGCTGGGCGCCGACGAGGAAGCGGCTTCCTCCTCGGCAACCGGAGATTTTGCCGGAGAAGCCCTGGGTAACGCAATCTCGGAGAGCGGCGGCTTTGGCATCGCAAAATCTATCATCCGTCAGCTAAGTCATCAGCCAGGCGGGGCGAGTAACCATTTTGGGAACTCTCCCGTACCTGGAATTCTGCCCAGCAATACCGTGCCTCGCCCGCTCAAATGACTAGAGTGATTAGAAGATTCGACGATGAACTATGCAGGGAGAAACAAAAATGAATGTACGCAATAGCGCTGACATCGCAGCGCAGCTTTTTCCGGCACAGGCGACTACGTCCTCGGCTGCTTCGAGAACTGCGGATAGTGCTTCAAGCCAGAATCTGAACGGAGACAAGGCCGAACTCAGTATTGCCGGAACGCAGATTGCGCAATCGGCTACATCTTCGGTGACGGACTCTGACGTCAGGTTGGACAAAGTAGCTTCCATTCAGGCCGCTTTGCAGGCTGGGACCTACGCTGTTCCGGTGGCGGATGTTGCGAAGAAAGTAATCGATTCGCTCATTGCGCCCGAGAAATAGCAATCATTCTGGCCGTCGAGCGCAGTTTCTAAGGAACTAAGGGGAATGACCATGGGATGGCAGGAGCAGTTGCGGCCGGGCGTAGCGCTTCGCGGGATTGTTCAGCAGGCTACCGAGGCGCTGATTGCGATGGACGCCCAGCGACTCGAAGAGCTGGCACTTTGCTGCGCGGACCTCAATCGTGAACTGGAGGGAGCCAGGATGTCCCCCGAAACGGCAGCTGATTTTCGCGCTTCCGCGGAAGACATGGAATTGCTGAATCGGATTTTGTTTGAGACACGCGCCAATCTGGCGGTTTTCTCGCGCTTGCATGTGATGCGATTGGGTGAAGCAACCAGATGGCCGGGAACGGAAAGGGATACGACCTATGGGGACAATTAACTCCGCTCTGAGCCTGATTACCGGGGCTCTCGATGCTGATCAGAATGCGTTGAATGTCGTGTCAAACAATGTGGCGAATGCCTCCAATACGGCCTACACGCGCGAGGTACCGAACTGGACCGAGAATCAACCGATTTCAATCAATGGTATGGCTTACGGTACGGGCGTTACGGTTACTGGCGGTGTCTCGCAGCGAGATCGCGTTCTGGAGCAGCGGCTGCAGCAGCAGACCCAGGCCTCTGCATCGTCGACGGCGCTACTGACGGCGCTAACGACTTTGCAGAGCAGCTTTACGCCGGCTTCCGGTACTTCCACTTCAGGCGATATCGGTACAGATATTACAAACTTTTTCAATTCCCATACACAGCTTGAGTCTGACCCGACCAGCAATCCGCTGCGGCAACAGATCTTGTCGAGCGCCAACACGCTTGCCGGGGATATTTCGAGCCGTGCGGCTTCGCTTGCTGCGCAGCAGTCTTCGCTCGACCAGTCTGCGAACACAGTTATCGCTCAGGTGAACGCTATTTCCGCCTCATTGGCGCAAGTTAACGTGGCAATTCAATCGCAGTCGCCGAATCAGGATGCCGGGCCTTTGGAAGATCAGCGCCAGGCAGATCTGACGCAGCTTGCGCAATTGATTGGAGTGAACCAGATCGCAACCGAACAGAATGGCTTAAGCGTTACTACGACCGGAGGGCAGTTGCTGGTCTCCGAGGGCCAGTTGTTTCAGATAACAACCGGGGCCGTGAACGGGGTGACTCATTTCTTTGTTGGCGGTACGGATGTTACCAGCGCGCTCGCTTCAGGGGGCGGACAGATCGGCGGGTTGCTCACGGCTCGCGATCAGAGCATCCCTGCGACGCTGGCCTCGCTTGATCAACTGGCTTACGGCATCGCGACGCAGGTCAACACGGTCAACAATGCGGGTACGGATCTGGTCGGAGACAACGGCAATGCGGGAAACATCTTCAATGCGCCGACACAGGTTGCCGGTAGCGCGCAGTCCATGCAGGTGGTGTTGACCGATCCTAACAAGATCGCTGCTGCTGGATTGGGACTGGGAGCAGGGGATGGCGGCAACGCCGTATCGGCTGCGAGTCTCGCTGCGCAGGCGGTTATCAACGGGCAGACGCCGTCAAATTTCTACTCCAATCTCGTCAGCACGCTTGGAGCGACGGTCTCCGAGACGACGATTCAGGGAACTGCCTTGAGCGCTTCTCTAAGCCAATTGCAGAGCCAGAGAGACTCGCTCTCTGCTGTGAGCCTCAACGAAGAAGCCGCGTCATTGCAGGAGTTTCAGCGTTCGTACCAGGCGGCCTCGCAGGTCTTCACCATATTGAACAGCGTGTACGCGTCGGCATTGAATCTTGGAGTAGAGACTGCGGTTGCCTGACTGGAGCGCTCCGAGAAGCGGAAACAAGCAGCGAAACGAACAGGAAATCGAGCAGGGGGAAGCATGCGAGTCGATCCGTTTTTCGTAGTGAATCTTAGTGCGCCGCTGGACCAGACGCAGACGACGCAGCAGCAGTTGACCGATGAGCTTTCGAGCGGGTTGAGGGTGACATCGATCGGTCAGGATCCGGTAGCGGCGGCGGAGAATGTACAGCTTCTTAACCAGATTCAGCGCGATGATTCTTTTACTCAAACGACGAGTTTGACGCAGGGTTTGCTGCAGGTGACGGATTCGGCTCTTGGGTCGGTGGTAACGCAGTTGAATCAGGCAGTTGGGCTGGCGACAGAGGCTAACAATGGAACGCTTAACGCAAGCGATCTCAAGTCCATTTCAAATCAGATTGCGGGTATTCGGGACGAGGTGCTCTCGCTGGCGAATACCAGTTATCAGGGGCAGTTTGTGTTTGGAGGAAGCCAGACCGGCTCGACTCCATTCACGCTGGATAATACGACTACTCCGGCTACGGTGACTTACAACGGAGACGCAGATGTGAATACGCTGATGTCTCCGAACGGCCAGTCGATCCAGCTGAATGTGCCTGGGAATCAGATATTTACGTCTTCGACAGCGGATGTGCTTGGCACGCTCAACAACCTGATTGCGGACTATGCTACGGGGACTGCAGGAGGGGGAGTTGCGGATACGGCCAGTCTTACAAGTGCGTTGAATTTCGTCAGCCAGCAGAGGGTTGGGATCGACAATTCGATAAACCGGCTTAATACTGCTTCGGGGGTTGCGAAGAGTGAGTCGATTCAGCTTACGGCGGTACAGACCAGCCTTATGCAGGCCGATATTCCCGCAGTTTCGACGCAGCTTGCTCTGGCGCAGTCGCAGCAGTCGGCGTTGATTAGTGTGATTTCGGCGCTTGGGTCGGGGAGTCTTTTTGACAAGCTTTAGGCCAATTTGGACTGCGCAGAGGAGACGCGCAACGTTCGCTGTGGGACGGCTTACGTTACTTGTTAGATTTCTTGCATAAATTGCGGGATTTTTAACGTTAGTTGTGGCCCGACCATCTCCGGACCGGCTGGTGGCCGTGACTTGGGCGATTCCAGGGTCTCGGCAGCGATTTTGACGGGCTTCTTCGCACTATACTCAAGGGCGGGAGATGCCGCATGTTTGCTTCGGTTCGGTTTGTCTGGAATGCTACTCGCGGTCATCGCCTGGCGCCGTGGAAGAGCGAGTACCTGAAATGGCGGATCGAGACGTTTTCGGGCAAGAAGGCGGAGACTTTGCGTGGGCGGGACGTGTTCAAGTTTGTATGGGAGTCGCGCGGGGAACTTGTGGATTTTTTGCGATGGACGGGACAGATTGAGCGAGAGGTGCGGCGCAGGTCATAAGCGGAATTCGCGGGTCAGGGACGATGGGTAACGGAATTGGTGAGGGCACGGTGAACTCGGGGCGATTGTCAAGGCGAGCCTTTGTGCGGCTGGCGGCGGGGGCTGGTTTTGGCTCGTGCGTTCCGGGAATGGGTTTTGCGGCGGGGTTCGGGAGGGACAAGCGGAAGAAGGCGGCTACGCCCGCGCGTGTCGCAGTGAGCGGCGCCGATTCGCTGCGTGCTCATGCTACTGCTGCGGGGTTTCAGGTGGGATGCGCGGTGGTTCCCGAATTGCTGGATGTTGTGCTGGGTATGACGAACGGTGCGCCCAACGTGACCAATGATCCTTATACGAGAACGGTGATCGAGCAGGCGAGCATCCTTGTTGCTGAGAATGCGATGAAGTGGTCAAGCCTGCGGCCAACTCCTGAAAGCTATGAGTTCTCTCATGCGGACAAGTTATTTCATTATGCGGCGCAATATGGGCAGTTAGTCAGGGGACATAATCTCTGCTGGCATGAGCAACTGCCGGCATGGTTCGCTGCGACTGCGAAAAAGGACAATGCGCGCAGTCTATTAACTCAACATATTCAAACTGTGGCTGGGCGGTATGCTGGGAAGATACATAGCTGGGATGTTGTGAACGAGGCGGTGCATGTTCCGGATGGGCGGCCGGATGGGCTTCGTAAGTCTCCGTGGCTTGAGTTGATTGGACCGGAGTACATTGAGCTGGCATTTATTGCGGCGGCCAAGGCCGATTCTCAGGCCAAGCTGACTTACAACGACTATGACATTGAATTGGATACGGAGGAGCAGTCGGCGAAGCGTGCCCAGGTGCTGATGCTGGTGCGGCGACTGCATGCGCGGGGTGTTCCGATCCACGCGGTGGGGATACAGAGCCATCTTCAGGCATCCGGGCCGAAGCCAGGGGAGGGGATATCGAGGTTTATCCGCAGCGCGGCTGAGATCGGGCTGGAGGTTTACATAACTGAGCTGGATGTTAACAGCCAAGCGCTGCCGGGCGGACCTGAATTGCAGGATGGCGCGGTCGCGGATGTTTATAAGAGTTATCTCGAACGGGTATTGCGCGAGCCGAATGTGAAGGCGGTGTTAACGTGGGGCATTACGGATGCGCATACCTGGCTGAACCAGAGCAAGCAGGCGTGGGCGCTGCGTCCTGATGGAGCGCGGCAGAAGCCTTTGCCGTTTGACGAGCAGTATCAGCCGATGCCGGCGTTCTTTGCCATGCGCAATGCTTTCGATGTGGCGCGACGGGTTTAGGGCTTCGAGGACGACGACCTGTTGATAGCCCGAGCGGAAAGACAACAGCAGATCCTTCGTTGCTTCGCTCCCCAGGACGACAAGACTTTTGCGGCGGATTTCTTTCGTGGTCCTCGGGATGGCGAGATTTTGGCTGCGGCAGATTGCTTCCACACTCCTCAGGATGAAGAGACTGTGACGAATCGGGACTTATCCGGGAGTGTCTCATTCGCGACTAAGTTATTGCCTTTAATGACTTGCTCCAGGGTTGACCGTTTATGGACATTCATTCCGTCAATAGGACCAAAGACTAATCTTAATCGGGAACAGAGCGGGCGTATAATTCCGGCACCGACATGTGTGGGGATGTATTGATAACTATCGACAATCTCGATGTGGGCAGGGCTATAGATGCGGGTGAGTTTGTGCCGCACTTCCAGCCCTTTGTCAATCTGCGAACCGGTGAGTTGCGGGGTTATGAGCTTCTGGCGCGCTGGAAGCATCCGGAGAGGGGATGGATTCCGCCGGACGAGTTTATACCTTTAGCGGAAAGGGACGGATGGATTGATAGACTGACCAGAGAGTTACTGTGGAAGGGTTTTCGTTCCATTGCTGAGCTATCTCACGCTCCTGTGCTGGCGATTAACATCTCTCCGGTCCAGTTACACAATCTGGGTTTGCCGAACCAGATACAGTCGATAGCGGAGCAGTCGGGATTTTCATTGAAGCAATTGATTATCGAGATCACTGAGAGCGCTTTGACTGAGGATGTGGAACGCGCATTGCTGATTGCAACTGCGCTGAAGGAGATGGGCTGCCAGCTGGCGCTGGATGACTTTGGAACGGGATACTCGAGCCTCTCGCATTTGCAGTCGCTGCCATTTGACGAATTGAAGGTGGACCGCAGTTTTGTTAGTTCGATGACGGAACAGCGGGACAGCAGGAAGATTGTGGCCGCTGTAGTGGGCCTGGGGCAAAGCCTGGGATTGAGTACGGTAGCCGAAGGGGTTGAGACCCGGGAGCAGGCCGAGATGTTGAGATGGATGGGCTGCGAGCTGGGACAAGGGTGGTTCTTTGGAAAGGCAGCGCCCGCGGAGGAGATTGCTGTTGGCGGTTGGGAAATTCCGAAGAAGATATCCTCTGGCCTGTCACATGAGGTGGTAGGCCGATTGTCCATCAGCAGTCTGGACGGCCTGCCTGCGGAGAGGCTTGCTCAACTGCAGGCAGTGTATGACGGCGCTCCTGTTGGCCTGGCTTTTCTGGATCGCAACCTGCGGTATGTAAGCCTGAACCGGCGACTGGCGAACATGAATGGGCGTCCAATGTCTGAGCATCTGGGAAGAACTGTGCCGGAGATGATCCCGGAATTGTTTCCTACGGTCGAGCCGTATATTCGACGAGCGCTCAAAGGGGAGTCGATTCCCGGCGTCGAGATTACAAGACCTGCGTCGGGTACGAACGAGAGCAGGAGGGACCTTCTTCTTTCCTACGAACCTGCTCGGGATGAAGCGGGAGAGGTGGTTGGGGTGTCGATTGCTCTTATGGATGTGACTCCGCTGAAAAAGGCGGAAGAGGCACGCAGGGAGAGCGAGGAGCACTTCAGGCACATGATGGAGTTGATGCCGCAGATTCCCTGGATTATCGATCCGGAGGGGCGTGCTCTGGATGTCAGCCATCGATGGCTGGAATTGTCGGGAATGAAGGGTGAGGAGTGGAGGGACTTTGGCTGGCTGGAGGCGTTGCATCCGGATGACCGGCAACCGACCATGGATGCTGTGCGTGGAGCAATGGAGAGCGGGGAGCCGATAGATGTGTACTATCGCGTAAGGAAATCAGAAAACGATGAGTGGACACTGATCCGTTCCAGGGGTTCGGCACGACTCGGACAGGACGGTGAGATTATTTGCTGGTACGGAAGCCTTGAGCCGGTGGAAGAGGGCTTACCTTAGTGGACGAGTTCAACCGTTACGTTTGTTTTGTCTTCATGCGACTGGATTACATTCGGGGCCGGTTTTTGCTCGATGGTGTGGAGAGGGTTGGGCTGTCTCAGGCTGAAGGCTGCTTTCCGGTTCGTCTGCTGATGGCAGGCGTGGCGGATGTACGAAAGAAACCAGAATAAAGCTGATGATCATCAGGAGAAACCATGCGCCGTATTTGCCGAAATTTACGAGCTGCCATCCGTTTCTCTGATTTGGATAGATCCATACTGCGGCGAACGTGCCGATGTTTTCGGCACCCCAGATGAAGAGGGCAACAAGCCCAAAGCCTACCAATAATGGCATTCGCCGGACCGTTCGATAAGGGCGGAAGTGGACCCATGTCGGGCCAAAAGCCACGGCTACGAAGACGAAAAGAAAAATGCGTATGTCGGGGATGAAGTGATGTGTGAAGAAGTTGGCGTAGATGAGGATTGTCAGCAGCGCCGTTACCTTCTTGTTGGGATAGCGCGTGTAGCGCATGTCGACGATGCGAGTGGTGCGCGCAAGGTAACTGCCGACGGCTGCATACATGAATCCGGAGAAAAGCGGTACGTGGCCGATGTGAAAGAGGCTGCTTTCGGGATAGGTCCAGGAACCGATGTTGGTTTTGAAGAGCTCCATCAGGGTGCCGACGACGTGGAAGACGAGGATGACGCGGGCTTCGCGGACGGTTTCCATGCGGAAGATTAAGAGGAACGCCTGTATGGCCAGCGCGGCCAGGAAGAGGAAGTCGTAACGCGCCAGCCATGCGTGGGCGGGCCAGAACCATTTTGTGAGGAGCACGAGGCTCAGGATGATTCCGCCGAACAGGCAGGCCCATGCTTGTTTGAAGCCGAAGAGAAAGAACTCCCACAGCAGCGCGTTGAGCCTGGTGGAGGGTGCGTGGTTTTCGAGGCGAATGCGGACCGAGTGGAAGCGGGTTTTGGTGTAGGTGAGCATGGAAGGGCGATGGATTCAGATTAATGGACGTTGCCAGGTTTGAGTGGCCGGGGCTTTATTATTCAGGGATTGCTGGTTTGCGTTTGGGAGTGGTGCTATGCAGGTTTTACGGCAGGATCTTCGTTTCGCGTTGAGGCAGTTGTGGCGGAGTCCGGGGTTTGCGATTACGGCGATCTTGACGCTGGCGCTTGGGATTGGGGCGACGACGGCGGTATTCAGCGTGGCTTATGGGGTGCTGATCGATCCTTTTCCTTACAAGGATGTGAAGACGCTGGCTACGCCGAAGCTTTGTTCTTCGGAGTGGACGGAGTGCCACGCGAATCAGTATTCCCCGGCGCAGTTCAGGGAAATTGCCGATAAGACGACCATCTTCGATGGGGTGATTGCTTCGACGATCAGCCAGGTGACGCTGACTGGCGCGGCGCGGCCGGAGCTGCTGCGCGGCAACTACATTACGACGAATACGTTTGATGTGTTGGGAGTGAAGCCGATCATTGGTCGTGCGACTATCCCAAGTGATGTTCATGCCGGTTCACCCGAGGTTGCGCTGCTGAGTTATCGATACTGGCAGTCGCATTTTGGGGGCGATGCCCGTGTGCTGGGCAGGGTGCTTACGTTCAATGGGCGGGCGAGGACGATTATCGGGGTGATGCCGCCGCGATTTCTGTGGCGCGGCGGCGATGTCTATCTGCCGATCGACATTACGACGGAAAAGTTGGTGCAGGGGCAGAGCTCGTTTGCGCTGGTTGGAAGGCTGAAGCCGGGGGTGACGGAGGCCCAGGCGAGTGCGGAGCTGGGTCCGATCTTCGCGGACATCAGCCATAGCCGGCCGCATGCTTATCCGAAGGATTTGCGGATGGGCATCATGACCTTTGATGTGATGTTCCAGTCGGGGCTGGCGAGTACGCTGTACCTGATTCTTGGGGCGGTTTTTACGCTGTTGCTGATTGCCTGCGTGAATGTGTCGAGTCTGCTGCTGGCGCGGGCGGTGAGCAGGCAGCATGAGGTTTCGGTGCGGGCGGCGATTGGTGCTTCGCGGTCAAGGCTTGCGCGGGCGGCGTTGACGGAGTCGCTGGTGCTGGCGATGGCGGCGATACCGATTGCGCTGGGGCTTGCATGGGTGGGGTTGAATGCGATTTTGAGCATTGTGCCGCCGTACACGATTCCTGATGAGGCTGCGGTGGGAATGCATATTCCGGTGCTGCTGGCTTCGATGGGGCTGGCTCTGTTTACGCTGTTCATCTTTGGTTTGGCGCCGGCGTGGCACAGTGCGAATCCGCGGCTGGCTTCGGCGCTGGCTGGGGGTGTTCGCACTTCGGGAAGCAGGTTGCAGCGGCGACTTCTGGGCGGCTTCGTGATTGTGGAGATGGCGCTTTCGCTGGCGCTGTTGAGTGTGGCGGGGTTGATGGTGCGTTCGCTGATTGCGTCGGAGAGCACGCCGGTGAATTTTTCGGAGGAGCGGACGCTGACGATGTCGATTCCGCTGGAGGCGACGCGGTATCCGACGCCGGAGAGCAGGATCAGGTTCTGGAGAGAATTTCTGGAACGCGGCAGGAATGTGCCGGGGGTTCAGGGGATCACCGTGGACTCAATGTTGCCGAGTGTGGATGTGCAGGCGGTGAATGTGTCTATACCGGGCCTGCCGGAAGGGAAGCGATACGCGGCGGCCCATTTGACGGACCCGGGATTTATCGCTGCTTCGAAAGCGCAAATGGTTGCAGGGCACTTCATTGATGAGCGCGAGGTGCTGGCGCAGGCGCATGAGATGGTGGTTTCGGAGACCTTTGTGAAGCGCTACTTCAATGGAGGGCAAGTGATTGGGCGGGTGATTCATTTGCCAGATTTGCTGAGGGGCCCGGAATTCCCATTGAAAGATGACGCTTTCACGATTGTTGGGGTGATTCAGGATATTCCGTTTTCTGCTAATTTCTCGGAAGGCGTGAATTATCCGCACATCCTTGTGCCGTACACCGTGCTGCCTGTCGCGGACACGGTGCTTGTGTTTACCAACCTGCCGGCGACGGAGTTGACGAAGCCGATGGAGGATCTGGTGGCCTCGATCGACAAGGATCAGCCGGTGAGGGATACGATGAGCCTGCTGCAGGTGCTGAACAAGTTTGGGTATTCTCAGACGCGGTTTACACTGGCGCTGTTTGGGAGTTTTGCAGCGGCGGCCTTTGTGCTTTCGCTGGTGGGGATTTATGGGGTGGTCTCGTTTATCACTTCGCAGCGGTCGCAGGAGATCGGGATTCGAATGGCGATGGGTGCGCAGCGCGGGCGGGTGATGTGGATGGTGCTGCGACAGGCTGCGATGCTGTCGATTGGGGGAGCGCTGTTTGGGCTGCCGCTGGCGTGGTTTGCGGGGTGGTTTGCCAAGGATGAGCTGGTGCAGACTTCGCAGCATGATCCGCTGGCGCTGGTGGCGGCGATATGTTTGTTGCCGCTCCTGGCGCTGGTTGGGGCTTGGCTGCCTGCGTTGCGGGCTTCGGCGGTCGATCCGGTGCGTGCTTTGCGGGAGTGATCTGGCGCGGCTTAGTCGTTGAGGTCCAGCTGCTTTTCGAGGGTGTCGGCGATGCTCTTGCGGATGTCGTCTTTATCGAAGATGACGACGTAGTAGATCAGGTAGCTCTCGAAGACGCCGGGAGTTTTTTCGTTGTCCATCTGGGTTCGGAAATAGGACTGGGCGAACTTGTCGACGTCTCCCTGGTCGTTGAGCGCGGCGCGGATGAGGCCTACCTTGATGGGATGGCGCGCGGCGAGTATGTCGAGGGCGGGCGGAACCTGTTTTACGACGTCATTTTTGGCGGCGTCTGAGACGCTGTTGCCGTCTTTGAAGGGAAGCAGAAGGACGACCGCGACGCTGAGTATTCCGATGAATTTGAACATGGGAGCCTCCTCGTATTGCCGATTTTGTACGGTGGGTGCTGTGGGGAGTGGCCATCGTACGTTCTTACCCTGACTAAGCGAGAAAAATGCGTCGGGCTGCTCGGTCTTTTGTCTAGCGAAAGCAATCATGATGTCCGGGAAATCGTGAAAGACTCCCTCCGGGGCTGAAGCCCCTTCTCAATTTGCACTCATTCAGGGGTCTGAAGACCCCTGCTCCCTCCGTGAAAGGCGGAAAGACCGCCATTTGCACAAATGTGAACACGCCCTCATTGGGGCGGGGCTTCGTCTAATCTTGGAGAGCGCACTTTGTGCAGGAAAATTGGAAGCTGAGGGCAGATGGCGGGGAAGTCATTGTTGACGTTAAGAGGCGACATTCGTTTGATTTGGCGATTGGTTGTGATGGGATGCCTGGGCTTTGCTCCCGGGGTGATTATGGCGCAGCAGCTTCCTGCTCCTGAACCGCCATTGCCGCTGCCTTCGAAGTCTTCGGATGATGCGACTTTCAAGGCGACGACGAATGTGGTGCTGGTTCCGACGCTGGTGGAGAAGGATCACGGCGAGGTGATCTACGGGCTTAAGAGCGGGGACTTTGTGCTGGAGGACAACGGGGTTCCGCAGAAGCTGAGGGTTGAGGAGGATATGGACACGGCGCCGGTGGCGCTGGTTGTGGCGGTGCAGCAGGGAAGGATGGCGGGCCTCGAGTATGACAAGATTGCCAAGCTGGGGCCGCTGCTGGATTTGTTTCTGGGTGACGGCAAGGGCGTGGCGGCGCTGGTGGGTTTTGACAGTAAGCCGCAACTGGTGCGGGACTTTACCAAATCGACGGAGGACCTGACGGAGGACTTAAGGCATTTTCAGCCGGGAGATGGCGGGGCGGCGATTCTGGACACCGTTGGGTATGCGGTGGATTTGTTGCAGTCGGAGCCGAAGCAGTTTCGGCGGGTGCTGCTGTTGATCAGCGAGGAACGCGATCATGGCAGCGCGCACATGAAGCCGGAAAAGCTGGTGGAGCGGATCGGGCTGACGGATGTGCTGGTGCTGAGTCTGACGTTTTCTCCCGCGAAGGCCGAATTGCTGCATGATCTCAAGGACAACGGCGACAGCCGGACGATGAGCATGATTGGGACGCTGCTGATGGCAACGCAGGCGATGAAGAAGAATGTGGCCCGGCAGATTGCGGTGATGAGCGGCGGCGAGTATGCGACGTTTACACGCGATAAGGGATTTGAGGATCGGGTGGCGGAGGTGGCGCAGCATGCGCGGAACCGGTATCTGTTGAGTTTTCATCCGACGGATGCTACTCCGGGGCTGCATACGCTGCGGGTGCGGACGGTGCAGGATTACGGTGCGCGGATTGTGGCTCGGGCGAATTATTGGGCGGTGGCGGAGCCGTAGAATCCAGATCAAGTCGTGCTGGGTTTGTGCTATTCTCGCGACGTGTCAGCCCCTACCTTAGTACGCAATCCGGCGACTGTTCGGCATTCCGGGGTGGTCCGCGTGACGCACTGGCTCACGGTGATTTCGTTCTTTGCCTTGCTGCTCACGGGCGCCGAGATAGTGGTCTCTCACCCGCGGTTTTATTGGGGTGAAGTGGGCAATGTGAATACCACGCCGCTGTTCACCATTCCAATCCCCTCGTCGAGAGATACTGTGCCGACCGGCTACGGTTACGTGATGCCGGATCAGAATGGGTGGAGCCGGTATCTCCACTTTGAGTCTGCTTGGGTTGCGGTGCTGACCGGGCTGGTCTATGGGATCTGGAGTCTGTGGACGGGCCATTTCCGGAGGGATTTGTTTCCGGCGCGGGGCGACAGGAACTGGCGAGCATTCTGGGGAGTGATCTCGAGGTATATTCGCCGCGCGCCGCAGGATGAAGCCGAGGCGCGCTCGTACAACGTGATGCAGCGGACAGCGTATCTGGCCGTGATCTTCGTGCTGTTTCCGCTGGTGATCTGGACGGGACTGGCGCTGTCGCCTGGTTTCAATTCTGCGTTTCCGTTTGCTGTCAATGTGCTTGGGGGGCGGCAATCTGCGCGAACGCTGCATTTCTTCGTCTCCGGTGGTCTGCTGCTTTTCGTAGTGGTTCACGTTTGGATGGTTGTACTTGCGGGGTTCAGAAGCCGCATGCGGGGAATGATTACGGGGCGCGTTGAGGGGCCCCAGGAGCGCATATGAACAAGATTTCGCGTCGCAAGCTCATCACGGGTGGCCTGGTTGCTACGGCGGGGGCGTCGGGTTTGGTTGCTGCAGGCAGTCTGGCGCGCCGCTATGGGCTGATTCCGCCCGATCACTGCGGAGTCTATGGTCCCGGCGAAACGATGACGTACGCTGCCCAGCGGCTGTTGACGACGAACTCGATGGCTCGGGAATTTTCTCGTAGCATGATTTCGAAGAAGCCTTTTGCGAACGAAACTGCTCCTCCGAACGATGATTTCAAACGGCATCAGGCTGGCGGGTTTCTGGACTGGCGGCTTTCGGTGGACGGAATGGTGGCCCATCCTGCATCACTTTCGCTGTCTGATCTGAAGAGTCTTCCATTTCGGAGCCAGATTACCGAGGTGGTGTGCGAAGAGGGCTGGTCGTATATTGCCGAGTGGATTGGCACGCCTCTGGTGGATGTTCTGAACGCTACCGGGCTGTTACCGCAGGCGCGATATATCGTGTACTTCTCGATTGATCGCGACTGGTGGGAGAGCATCGATCTTGCGGATGCGCTGCATCCGCAGACTCTGCTGACGTGGGGGATGAACGACGGTGATCTTCCGGTGTCGTTTGGTGGTCCGCTGCGGCTGCGGGTGCCGCGCCAACTGGGCTATAAGAGCGTTAAATACATTACCCGGATTACGGCTACTGACTCGCTGAAGGGTTTCGGCAAGGGTCTGGGTTCTGCGTCGCCTGAGGGCGGTTATGCGTGGTATGCGGGTATCTGAGGGGGCATCTCATTGATGCTGCGGCAGATTCCCTTCGGGAATGACAAAAAGAAGGCAAAAACAGATTCCCTTCGGGAATGACAAACAAGGGCGACGGTGGATTCCCTGAGACTCGCTGGCGTTGGGGTGGTTGTGTGGCACCTGAGGTGCAATCCGTGGTAATCTTACTTGAGACATTGAGATGGATTTGATGATCTGAATTTTGGAGATCTTAGGAGTAAGAAGAACGCTGTGCTGGCATCTGCAACGAAAACCGACCTGATTCAACGCTTCCGTACCCACGATTCCGACACCGGTTCGCCGGAAGTCCAGATTGCGATTCTGAGTACGCGTATAGGCGAGTTGACTGAGCATTTCAAGACCCACAAGAAGGACCACGCTTCACGGCGCGGCCTCTTGATGCTCGTCAGCAAGCGCCGCCGCCTGCTGGATTACCTGAAGACGCATGACACGGACCGCTACCGCGACGTTATCGGCAAGCTGGGCATCCGCAAGTAAGCGGAACTCAACATTGAACAGGAATCGCCCAGACCGGGAAGTGGTCAGGGCTGCGACCTTGCATAGGTACTGCGGCCTTGGTGTACTTGTCGCTAAGCGACGTGAGCCTTTTGATGGTGGCGGACCCGCGCAGAGCAATTGGCTCGGCGCGGGTTTTTCGCGTGTGCGCGGAGTTTGGAGCGAAGGGGGAGAGAAGTACAAATGCGGGTCCTTCGGCTTCGCTGCGCTCCGCTCAGGATGACTACGTCGTCGGGTCCGTGCGCTTTGCGATTCCTTATACCCAAGTTTCTCAAGTGAACATAAACGAAAGAGGACTCTATGAAGCATGAAGTAGCAGTCGAGCTAACTGGCGGCAAGCGGCTGGTCTTTGAGACCGGGCGCATCGCCAAGCAAGCTTCCGGTGCAGCATTTGTGACGCTCGGTGAGAGTGTCGTGCTGGCCACCGCCGTCGCCTCCCCCGATCCTAAAGAAGGCATTGATTTTTTCCCCCTTACAGTTGATTACCGCGAATATGCGTATGCAGGTGGACGCATTCCTGGTGGATTTATCAAGCGCGAAGGGCGTCCGAGCGAGAAGGAAATTCTCACTTGCCGCCAGATTGACCGCCCGATCCGTCCGCTCTTCCCCGAGGGCTTCCGCAACGAGACCCAGGTGATTGCGCTGGTGATGTCCGCGGATAAGGAGAACGATCCGGACGTTGTCGGTATCAATGCGGCTGGTTGCGCTTTGGCGCTTTCGGATATTCCGTTTGGGGCGACCGTTGGCGCGGTGCGCGTTGGGCGTGTTGGCGGAGAATTTGTCGTGAATCCGACTTATACGGAGCGCGCGGCCAGCACTATGAACATCATTGTCGTGGGCCACAAAGACGGCATCACGATGATCGAGAGCGGCGCGAAGGAAGAGACGGAAGAGAACATTCTTGCGGCTATCGAATTTGCGCATGAAGAGATCAAGAAGATCGCCGCGGCGATTGACGAGTTGGTGGCGCTCGCGGGCAAGCCGAAGCGTGCGTTTACCGCTCCGGTCGAAGATACCGACTATTACAACGAGCTTTTTGCTAAGGTTGGCGATCGGCTGAAGGATGCGCTGGATACCAAGACGCATTCGAAGACCGAGAGCTACGCGCTGATCAAGACGATCAAGCAGGAACTGGCGGCGGAGCTTCCGGCGGACGATTCGGCGGCGAAGAAGAAGCTGGGCACGTATTACGAACTGATTCGCGAGCGCATCTTCCGCGAGCAGGTTACGAAGGATCGCATTCGTCCGGATCGCCGCGCGTTTGACGAGATTCGCGAGATCACGATTGAGACAGGCGTTCTGCCCCGTACGCACGGCTCTGCTCTGTTTACGCGTGGTGAGACGCAGGCCCTGGTTACTGCTACTCTTGGCACCACGGATGACGGACAGCGGATGGAAAGCTTTGAGGGCGAAGTGAAGAAGCCCTTTATGCTGCACTACAACTTCCCGCCGTTTTCGGTTGGCGAAGTGGGCCGTATGACTGGCGTTGGCCGTCGCGAAGTGGGCCATGGAGCTCTGGCGGAACGCGCCATTGCTGCTGTGCTGCCGAGCCCGGACGAGTCGCCTTACACGATCCGCATCGTTTCGGACATTCTGGAGTCGAACGGTTCGTCTTCGATGGCTTCGGTTTGCGGAGCCAGCTTGGCGCTGTATGACAGCGGCATTGCACTCAAGGGTGCGGTGGCCGGTGTGGCGATGGGATTGGTGAAGGAAGGCGACGATTACGCCATTCTGACCGACATTGCCGGAGCGGAAGACCACTACGGCGATATGGACTTCAAGGTGGCCGGAACGCGCAAGGGCATTACGGCGCTGCAGATGGACATCAAGATTGGCGGGTTGACTCGCCAGATCCTGCAGGAGGCGATGGAGCAGGCTCGCAAGGGCCGTCTTTTCCTGCTGGACAAGATGGATGCGCATCTGGATGGGCCGAAGGTTGAGCGTTCGAAGTATGCGCCGCAGATTCGCACGGTGCATATTCCTACGGACAAGATTCGCGACCTGATCGGACCGGGTGGCAAGACGATTCGCGGCATTATCGAGCAGACTGGCGTCAAAATCGATGTTGACGATACGGGGCGCGTCAATGTGGCTTCGAGCGATGCCGATGGTCTGGCGCAGGCTCTGGCGATCATCAACAACCTGACGGCTGTGCCGGAGATCGGCAAGACGTATCTGGGCAAGGTGGTTCGGCTGGCGGAGTTTGGCGCGTTTGTCGAGCTTTTCCCGGGGACGGATGGGTTGCTGCACATCTCCGAGATTGCTGAGCATCGCGTCAAGGAAGTGAAGGATGAACTGCGCGAAGGCGATCAGATCATGGTGAAGGTGCTGGCAATTGAGGGCAACCGCATCAAGCTGAGCCGCAAAGCGTTGATCAAGGAACAGAAGGCCAAGCTGGGCATTACGGATGGTCCGATCGGGATTCCGGATTCGGAAGCTACTCCGTACGAACGTCCGGCTCCGGCACCCCGGCAGGAGAGGCCGCGTCATGAGTTCGACGAGCGTCAGCCGAGCTCGAATCAGAGCACGATTCTGATCGAGGGTGGGGATGACTCGGAGGAGGAAGGCGAGGAGTTTGACGAGGAGAACGAGCCTAACTTTAACCTGGCGGATGGGGCTGCGCCGCAGACTCCTGGTCAATCTGCCGCACCTGCTGGTGGTGGCCGTGGACCGGGTGGCGGCAACTAGCTGTTTCCAGTTCAGCGGAATGCAAGACCGAAGGGGCCATCCTGAGATTTCAGGGTGGCCTTTTTCTTTCCTAATTGGGGATTTTTGGCGCGATGCTGACGGGCCTGAGGGCGCCTCGGCGTCCGTTGGGAGTAAATTATGTTGTGCCGTATCAAAAACGCATCGCGCTGGTCGTACTAAAGAGCGCATACTGTCGTCTAACAAGGTGGATTCGCATCTGAAGGATGGGAGAGGTGCGGCTGCAGGAGGCGTCCGGTTATGAATGTCAACAGATTTGTACGCACACGGATTATATTGCCGGGTCTGATGTTGGCTCTGCCGTTTGTCTTTGCGCCTGTGTCTTTCGGGCAATCGGGACAGATGGGAACGAGCGACGCGGGGCAGGCAAGCTCGACGGCTGCGACGCCGCAGGACAAGACTGCACAGGACAAGACTGGTCAGGACAAGGCCGGGCAGGATAAGACGGCGCCCGACACGGCTGCGACGGCTCCCACCGACAAGACTTCGCCGGACGCGACGTCATCGGCAGACAAGACGACTGCAGACAAGACGAGTCCGGATGCGACGCTCTCGACGACCGGGGATACTTCCGGCGACTCCAAGGCTGATGCTAAGGCCAAGAAGAAGGCGCAGGAGGAGGCCAAGGCTGCTGCTGCGGCGAAGACTCCTATTGTGCTGGCTGAGCCGGGCAGCCACATGGAGAACGTCAAGGCTGGCAGCATTGACGATGTGAACGCAGTGGGGAACCGCGACATCGGGGCGCGCGGCATGGGGAATTGGTATTCGACCGATTCCGAGATTCGCATGGGACGGCAATACGCTTCGGAGATTGAGAAGAGCACGAAGTTCATTACAGACCCGGTGGTTACGGAATACGTGAACCGGATCGGGCAGAACCTGGTGAAGAATTCTGACGCCAAGGTGCCGTTTACGATCAAGGTCATAGATTCGGATGAGATCAATGCGATGGCTCTGCCGGGCGGATTCTTTTACGTCAATTCGGGGCTGATCCTGAATGCAGACGAAGAGGCAGAACTGGCCGGGGTGATGGCGCATGAGATCGCGCATGTGGCGGCGCATCACGCTGCGCGTCAGATGACTCGGGCCAACTATGCGCAGCTGGGCACCATTCCGCTGATCTTTATTGGCGGCTGGACGGGGTATGGCATCTATGAAGCTGCCAATATCGCTATACCGCTGACGTTCCTGCACTTCTCGCGTGAGTTTGAGGCGCAGGCGGATTATCTGGGCGTTCAGTATATGTATCGCGCGGGGTATGATCCGCAGGCGTTTATCAGCTTCTTTGAGAAGGTGCAGGCGCTTGAAAAGAGGAAGCCGGGCGCGGTAGCCAAGGCATTTTCGGATCATCCGCAGACGCCGGATCGGATCGAGCACTCGCAGGAGGAGATCTCGCATATTCTTCCGGCGAAGGATGAGTACACGGTTACCACTTCTGAGTTCGACGACATTAAAGCCCGGCTGGCTCGGATTGAGAACAAGCGCAGGCTGACGGACTCCAAGGACGGGAAGAAGCCTTCTCTGCGTAAGGCGAGCACTTCGACCGACAAGACCACGCAGCCAACGGCGGACCCCAACGCCAGCCCGGATGACAGGCCGACGCTGCATCGCCGCGAAGACAACAACTAGATTCTATGAAGGGATCGCCAGGATAAACGAGCGGTCCCTTCCTATCCCTTTATGAACCAACAAGGTAAATGCCAAATCGCGCCAGTTTGCTGGAGTGCGCGGGATCGGCCTTGTGTCTTAATCGCTGAGTAATATACTGGGAACGATAGCTCCCTTTCATGAAAAAGATTTTGATCATCGCCGCGGTTTTCCTTGGGATTGTGTTGCTGACCAATCTGGCGAACCGGGTTCCAGCGGACAATGGCTCCGGGATTTCTTTCAGCCTGAAGGCGCAGAAGGTTGTGGCGTGTTCTCCGAAAGAGATTGTGCTGGTGGACCCGCACCAGAAGGCAACGCGGCTGGACAAGGACGACACCTGGCCGGATTGCTCGGCGTTTCAGCCGGATACACCTGAGGACTTTTATCTTTCGCGGGGCGCGAAGACCAAGTTCGAGAGACGGGAATCGACGGCCTGGTGGCGCAAGGCGATGTAAGGCTTGCGAAGCGCTAAGTTGCCTCTACTATTTCTTAATTCTCAGACCTGTAACGAGGAGTGCGCACTGTACCAAGACCATAGACCCAAAGAACAATTGGACAACCCAGCGTCCGTGCTCCATGGCTATCAGGGCGGAAGTGCATAGAATTGCCACAACAAGCGACACGATCCCGACGCCTTTAGACACCATTGGTGCACGTTTCACTGGCCGCCTCTTTGCTAAAGCTAGAAGACATCATATCGAACTAGGGGACCAGTACGTAGCCCCTTTATTGGCGTGACAGTCGTTTTAGCAGGGATGGCTGGCGAACTACAGAAGCCGATCCTTCGCTTCGCTCAGGATGGCAACCTAGTTGGGGGGATGGTATCCCACCCTTTGTGCAAAGTACGCACAAAGGGTGGGGCACCCGAAGTTTTGTTAACTCATCCGAAGTTGCTTTTTGGGTTGAATCGAGATGCTCTAACAGCCGTTTTTGCAGCGAGCCATGATGGCTGCGTGGAGACGCTCTCGCACTGAATTGGGTAGTTCATATACTTCGTGGGAGCGGTAGATTTCAATCGTTTTCCGCGTGGTGCTGAGCGTAACTTCGCAGTGGTCACATCCGTCGAGATGCTCCTGCAATTGCACGCGTGTCTGCGCGGAAACCTCGTCGTCGATCAGTTCATCGAGCAATGCCAAAAACTCTGAGCAGGTCACTTCTCACCAGCCTTCTTCTGACGGAAGTAGCGGCTCAGGCGTTCGCGCAACTGGAGCCGCGCACGCAATAACCGCGATTTTACTGCCGGGATACTCAATCCGAGTGTCTCGGCTGTTTCTTCCGTGGAAAGTCCATCCACGTCACGCAACACAAACACGATCCGGAATCCGTGTGGCAGGCCCTGGATAGTCTTGCGCAAAATTTCGGCTAGTTCTGCCTGGCCGTAGTTCTGCTCCGGATTGGGACTCCAGTCGGCGAGGTCGCGTGGGACGCTGCCTTCTTCGGTCTCAATATCGTCGTCGATCGAAACCATCTTGCCTGTGCGCCGCTTGCGCAGCCGCATCAGGGATTCGTTCACCGCGATTCGCACCAGCCAGGTATAGAACTTGCTGTTTCCCTGGAACTGATCCAGTTTCTCGTAAGCCTTTAGAAACGCGTCTTGTACGACATCCTGCGCGTCTTCGCGATTTTGCGTGATGTGCTGCGCAATCCGGAAGATCTGCCGGTCGTACTTGTTGACCAGCGTTTCAAAGGCGTGAACGTCACCCGATTTGGCACTGGCAACCAGTGCTACATCAGGATGTTCTTCGTTCTCCTGTATCTGTTGGATGGTAGCCATTCAGGTTGGTTGCGAAAAATCCGCTGCCTTTCCATGGCGGGTCGCCACGACGCCGTCCGAAATCTTAGTGTAACGGACGCAACGGGTGGTCTCCAATTCGCTTTCCAAATTCGGAACGGGAAGTCTCAACATTGCACCGAATGGGTGACCGGAATGATTCTCCCACAAAGGTGTGCGCGCGCAGAAATAAGAATGGGCATACAGTGATGCTATGAAGCAGTTTTTCCGGAAATCCTCATTTCGGGCGGCACTACCGCAGACATTCTCAACACAGGGAAACGACGGCAAGATGCCGGTGTGCGAATGCGTAAGGAAGGCTCGATTGGGCGCTGTGCCGCGCCTTGCCTTGACGGCGCTGATTTTGACTTTGAGCGCGGGTGTTGCCGCGCGTGAAATGCAGGCGCAGGCGGCCGATGGTTCTACTACGACCAAGCATCATTCCAAGAGCAAAGCGGCCACTTCTGCCAAGAAGCCTGCGGCCAAGGGAAAAGCTACACCGAAGTCGACCAAGGGGCGGGCGGCGCGGTCAGCCAAGCTGAAGCAGGCCTTTGTCGCTTCGACGGAACTGCGCCCGATGGCGCAGCAACTGGCTACGACGCGGACGGCGGCTGCCTACGCCGGGGTGAGCGCTTATGCGCATGCGCATTCGGGCGAGGCAGCGTCGGCGGCTTACCTGGCTCTTGGCCACGCTTATCTGCTCGACAATCGCTTTTCAGATGCCTCAGCCAATTTGCGCCAGGCGCGTGCTGCCGGCGATGCACTGGCAGACTACGCTGAATTTCTCGGCGCGAAGGCGGCGCATGAAGGCGGTAACGATACGGCTGCGGAAGAGCTGATCAAAGGCTTCGCGGCGCGCAATCCGGACAGCATATTCAATACGCAGGTTCCGGAACTGGAAGCGCGGATTCTATTGGGTTTGAATGACTTTGCGGGGGCGCGGCGCGTGTTGGCTGCGAGTCCTGAAACGGCGGGCCGCGCAGGCTATCAGCTTGCACTGGCCGAGGTGACTCAGGCGCAAGGGCAGTCGGCTGAAGCAGGGCGGCTGTACAAGCATGTTTTGTTGACATGGCCGCTGACCTCTGAGGCGACGACTGCGCGTTCGCGGCTGACTGCGCTTGGTCTGGAATCTTCGATGACGGCGGCAGAGCTGCGCAGCCTCGGGGATGCTTACTATAGCGGCGGGAAGTATGCTGAGGCTTCGGAGCAATACCATGCATTGGCCCGCCAGAGCGGGGCAGACCCGGCGGTGCGCAATGGCTATGCCGTGGCTGCCGCCAACTGCGACTTGAAGTTGAAGCGCCTTACTCGCGAACAGGCTGAGGCGCTTGCGTCGACCAACGATGAGAACGGGGCGCGACGTCTTTACCTGTTGATGGAGTTGGCCAGGAATCGCGACGACGTGACTGCGCAGGCGACCTATGTGGATCTGCTGCGTACGGGTTTCCCGCATAGCCAGTGGCTGGCGGAGGCGCTCTTCTCGAGCGGGAACATGTATTTGCTGCGCAAGGACTATCCGCGCGCGGTCACTTATTATTCGGAGCTTGCCGAGCAGTTTCCGCAAAACACCAATGCTGCCGCTGCGCATTGGCGGGCTGGATGGTGGTCTTACAGGCAGGGGCTCTATCCGCAAGCGGGGCGGATATTCGAGGAGCAGATACGTCTCTATCCCGGCGCAAAAGAAACTGTGAGCGCGCTTTACTGGCGCGCTCGCCTTTATGAACAGCAGGACAAGAAGCCCGAGATAGCCGCAGCGCACTACCGAACGCTGATCCATGCCTATTCGCACTACTTCTATGCGCAGATGGCCAGACAGAGGCTGGTGGCGCTGGGGGATGCTGCGCCGGTTTCGCTTCCTGAACTTGATAAGTATGTGCCGGCGACGATCCCTAAGCTTGACGCTACTTTTCCCGAGGGCGATCCGCACCTGGTGAAGGCGCATCTGCTGGTGAACGCGGGGCTGAGCGAGTATGTGCCGCAGGAGATTGCGGCGGCTCCGGGAAGCTCTTCGTGGAGCGGTATTGCGGAGGCGCAGATCTACGCTTCGTATGGCGAGACGTATCGCGCCATGCGAGTGCTGAAGCGCGCTCTGCCTTATGCGGCGTCGGCGCCGATCAAGTCGATTCCTCTGGCTTATTGGCGCATTCTTTTTCCCGAAGTCTACTGGGACACGATCAAAGCGGAGTCGGCGAAGAATGGCCTCGATCCTTACTTTGTAGCTTCGCTCATTCGACAGGAGTCGGAGTTCAATCCATCTGCAATTTCGAAGGCAAATGCTTACGGGCTGATGCAGATGTTGCCCTCCGTTGGAAAGCAGATGGCGCGGGAGGAAGGCTTGGGCTCGATTGAGACTCGGCAGTTGCTTGATCCGCAGCTCAATATTCGCCTTGGGACTCGTTATCTACGCGAGACGATGGAGAAGTTCGGGCGGGTTCCGGAGTACGCGCTGGCGGCTTATAACGCGGGCGACAATCGCGTGACCGACTGGCAGGCGGCGGGACCGTACCAGGGAATTGATGAATTCGTCGAGTCTATTCCGTTTACAGAAACAAGGGAGTACGTGCAGGGGATATTGCGCAACGAGGAGATCTACAGGGGCATCGACCAGTATGCAGCGAGCGTACAGGCCAATCAGCATGCTGAGACAACTACGGCTTCTGCGCCGTCGCCTGCGCAGATTCCTCAGTCTCGGCCTGCAATTGAGCGATAGGCGGATGAGTGTTTTATGAAGTGGGGAGGGAATCTGAATCAATACTCCCTGCTCTCTTACGATTTTGATTGACGAAAGCACCTGGGCGCGAAAGACTGACGGCAAGTAACCGCTTAGAATCACGCTTCATAGCATGGCACGCTGCGAACCACGCGAGGTTGCGGCTTACTTTTTGGCCGCAACCCTGTCGAATTCACCCATTGGAGGGAAGAATGACAGCTGAGTTGCAGTTCCTCGAAGCATGGATTCCCGAAAAGATGGAACCGGGCACGGTTTTTTTGCTGGAAGGGCCAAACTCTCTTGGACAAGACAACAATCCCTTCGTTGCCGTGCTGGCTTGCCCGGGCTGCGGCACAGTCGGCCTGATCACCCGCAGGCAACTTCACGGCTTTGAGACGATGATTTGTGGAGGCGAGTCCTGCTCGGCGGAGTTTGGATTCGACGGAGACAATATTCGCTACAGGGCAGTGCAATAGAGTTGGTCGAGGTGAGGCTCTACCCTCCGATGCGCCGTCTCCGGTAGCATGGTTGTAGCTTCTGGCGTTCTCCGTTTTTGGAGAGCGGGAAGGCTCTCAGCCCGGATGGCGAAATCGGCAGACGCAGCGGACTTAAAATCCGCGGACCGCAAGGTTGTGGGGGTTCAAGTCCCCCTCCGGGCACCAATTTAAGATATTCCAACTATAGTGTTTATCGGTTTCTACCTTACTGCGGTTATTGTAGGGTTTGGGTTGTTGGAAGTGGCCGCGTGACCATTTCGTGACTAATTTGAGTATGAGTGGCTTGTTCGCTTTGCTGAAGTTTCCGCATTGCGTCTGCTATATCTGTTCGGCTCACAATCGCGTAACGCTCAAATACGCTGCGAGTGCGCCATCCGCCGATTTTCATAATAACTGTTTCGGAGATACCAGCGCGACGCAAGTTACGGGCTGCTGTCCGGCGAAGATCGTGAAAGATTAGCCTCGTATATAGAGAACGCTGGCTTTTACATTTGGGCAACTCATACCGGAGTTCATCGGACTTGAGCATTCTCCACAGATCGTCAGTCCTACTCCAATACGGCTGCAAAGCCCGCTCCCAAGTCGCCCGAAAGTCACGGACAGGTGATCCATTCGGACGTGTGAAGACTTGCGCGTCTGATGCTTTGCCGTCTATGTATGAGCTTAGTAGGTTGCGGACTGTATCCGTCATAAAGACTTCGCGGCCATCGCCGTTTTTCGAGGTCCCGGCTCTAAGCGGATTACCTTCTGGACGAGATCGATTTGCTCAACTTTCAATCCGAGCAATTCTGAGAATCGACGGTTCTATCTATTTGATTCATCGCGTAATTTTTCCATGACCGTGCAAATTTTTCATCGTGCACGACTGCTTCAGGGAAGGGCAGCGCTCGCCTGAAGCAGTTCGTTCACGCCTGCAGGCGGCTCAGTTTGTGGTCAAAACCGCCTGCCCGGTAACCGGTACTTGTGTCTGTGTGCCGGACCCCTCCTGAATTGTCAGTGTGCTGTCGTTCTGGAATGGCGTTGAGCTGGTCACAAGAAATGTGATCTGCACCCTGCATCGTGCGCCGCCTGCTAGTATCGCCGGACAGTTGTAGCCCGTAATCGTGAAGGCCGCGGCGCCCGTAAGCGAATGCGACAGTATCGCTGTGGGCAGGCCGGACGTGTTCGTGACCGTAATTGTTTGCGAGGGATTGTCATTGAGCGCTACCTGGCCAAAGTTGATTAAAGCTGGTGTGAGCGATAGAGCGGGTGCCTGGCCCGCAGCGGTGCCTGTTCCGGACAGAGTTACGTAGCGCGCGGGCTTGCCTGTGATCGGAATAGACATGACTCCGGAGACAGGTCCTGCGACGGTAGGGGCAAAGGCCGCCTGGAATGTGCAACTCGCCCCACCCGCGAGGGTAGCCCCGCAGGTTGTCGTAACTTTGAACCCAGCCGGGTAGGCCGGAGTTCCAAGTGAAGCCGCGGTGGTGAAGACGTTCTTAAGCGTAATGGACTGTGCCGCGCTAGTTGAGCCGACAGCCTGCTCCGGGAACTGGATGCTCTCCGGCGTTACTGAAAATTGCGGCACTGTAGCGCTTCCTGATCCCGTCAGCGATACGGTCTGATGTGCTCCTGTCGGGGTAGCGTCGTCGGAGATTGTCACTGCCCCGGCACGTGTTCCCGCCGCCGTGGGATGGAAGGTCACGTTGAGCGTGCATCCGTTTCCAGGCCGAACCGCGGTTCCGCAATTGTTGGACTGCGTAAAGTCACCTGTAGCCACAATCGATTGAATCGTCAATGGCCCGGTGCCTGTGTTGGTGAGCGTAACCGTCTGCGCGCCAGATGAGGTCGCCGTCAACGCCCAATTGAAGAAAAGCGAAGCTGGGAGCAGCACCACCCTGGGGGCAGTGCCAGTGCCGTTCAGAACGGATGAGACAAGTGGGTGCGCACCATTCGAAGTGACTGATAGTTTCGCCGGGCGTGCCCCTGTCAGTTTCGGATCAAAGATGACGCTGACTGAACAGGAAGCTGCGCCGCCAAGCGATGCAGGACAATTGCTGGAGACGGTGTAGTCCGCCGACGCCGCTATGGAGGCGATCGCCAGTGGTGCGGCGCCGATATTCTGCAGCACTACGGTTTGAACCGGACCAGGTTCGCCGACATTCTGGTTGCCAAACGCCAGCGAAGGGAGAGAAAGCACTGCGTCCCCAGGTGTAGGAGAAGGCGACGGGCGAGCGTGAACAACGGCGGGTTGCGAGACTGCGCCTCCGAGGTTGGAAGCAAAGTAGCCGTTCGCAGCGGCGTTCAGAACCTCCGCCAGTCCAGGAGCGAATGAGCCGGCAACGTAGATTGTTCCGGATAGGCTGCGGCTGAGCGAACGCAGCGGCGCACTCCACGAACTGACCACGGCATTCGCTCCGGTTATGTCCGGGATCTGCATCAGGTATGCGGGTGTTCCTCCCGTGATCGCGAAGATGTTGCCCGCAGCGTTCACTTCCACCCCACTGGGCGCCGTAATCGGATAGCTCCGGCCTCCGCTCACAACCTGGGTAACGCTGACCCAATTCTTGCCAGTCAGATCATCAAATCGCACCAGCCGGTTATTTTCGGAGTCTGCAACGTAGATTCGCCCCAGCGCATCGAAAGCAATGGCCGAGGGAGAATTGAACTGGTTACCTCCGCTTCCCGCCGACCCGAACGCCGTCCAGTTGGTACCACTCATGTCGTCCATGCGGACGATCCTGTTGTTGCCGGTGTCCGCTACCCAGATCTTTCCTGCCGCATCGATTCGCACACCGTTGGGTGAGTTGAAATGGTACGATCCAGTCCCCTTGCTCCCCACCTGGGTCCAGTTTGCTCCGGTCAGATTATCGATTCGGGCTAGCCGATCCAGCGAAGAGTCGAGGATATAGATGCGCCCTGCTGCATCTTCCGTAACGCCGGAAATTGTCGAAAACTGTCCTGTGCCGACACCGGCGGAGCCGTAGGACGTAAGGTTGGCGCCGGTGATGCTGTCGGAGCTGACAATCCTGGATTCCGAGTTATCCGCTATCAGCAATGGCCCATAGGCGGAGTTCCATCCGAAGGAGCCGCTGGTGACGGGTGCGCTGCCGGTCCCGATTTTGGTTGAGGATTGAACCGCCTGCGAGACCGATCCGTTGACCGGCTGTGTTCGCCCCCCGGTCGTGATGGTGCCGCTGAAGGAGCCCAGGAACGAGTACAAATACGTCGTATGGCTATATCTGCCGCTGCCAGTGGTGATCGGAACAAAGCTCATCGAACCAGAGACGAATGTTCCGCTGAAGGCAACCGATTTATCCGGAGTGGTGATGGTCACTGTACCGCCGGTACAGTTCCAGTTCACCTGGTAGGAACTTGAAATGTAGTTCGTGATCGGGCAACTGAACGAGATTTGCCCGCCGGTGGTTGATAGTGTTGCGCCACTGACGGAGATTACTCCTCCGGTCGTAGTAGCTGCGGAAAAGGTGCCGCCTGAGAAGTTGTAAGAGCCATTGTCTGCTCGGGCTGAACTGACGCCGGCCAGAAGTGCAATGAGCGCCAAAAAGAGAAGTTGATTTCTATTTCGCATATTCCACGCCTCGTTCGTGTACTACAAAGGACACGGCCTTGAAACCGTCCTTCGGCCATCGGTGGATGGTGGAGGCAAGAAGAATTGCAAACCCAACGCAGATCAACTAAATCAGGAGCGGCGCCAGTGGCGCCCTGTCTATACGAAGAACGATGTAACAGTATGTCGAAGTACTACCCTATTCATCTTTGCTAAAGCGCAATCAGCGCTTGTTCCGAGTCCACAACAGCTGTAGCGAAGCCTTCCCAAGCCAAACATTACAAGATTTTACATTCGTATTACAAGTTTTTACCCCTAGCCCGAGTGGGATGAAGTCTTATTTGGGCAGAAGCAATTCCGGGGGCTCACAAATGCATCAAGGAGTTGTCATATTTAAGCAGCCAATAGGAAAGTCCGACCACAACGGATCAGTGAGGAATGTCAGCGTGAGCGCACCACTACCCACAGCGATTAACGCAAGGACGGCAACTCTCAAGCGCGATCGCCCGAGTTCAACGAAGCCAACAGAAGTGCTGGCGGAAATCTTCGAATTATTAGAAGAATACGGCCCTGCGTGGTACACCGAGGAACATCACGATCGCATCGTGGCCGCACTGAAAATCGGGGAGTAATTCGCTGGGCCCTAGCTCCAGTATCGAAAACGTTCAGGGCTGAAATCTGTAGCCGAGCCCAGGCACAGTGATGATCATCTCAGGCTTCTTTGGCGAGACTTCCAGCTTCTGTCGCAGGCTCGCAACATGCACATCTACCGTGCGCGTAAAGGTTCCAACCTTGTGTCCCCAGACTTCGCGAAGCAGCTGATCTCTTGAAAGCGTGACGCCGGGATGTTCCGCAAAGTAGCGGAGCAATTGAAACTCCTGCGCGGTCAGTGCGACGGGTTCGCCATTTCGAGTCAATTGGGTTCTTCGAAGATCCAGGAGCAGGGGCCCGAACTGATAAGAGTCTGGTCCTCGCGACAAGGAAAAGTCTGACGTCGTTGTGCTTCGACGTAGCAGAGCTCCAATGCGCGCCAGAAGTTCGAGTGTATCGAAGGGTTTTGTAACGTAGTCATCGGCACCCAGGCGGAGACCGATCACCTTCTCGACAGTTTGGCTGCGTGCGGTTAAAAGAAGAATTGGAGTCGCTAACCCGGCGCGTCGAATATCGGTGCAGAGGTCAAGTCCGCTGCGGGCCGGAAGCATGATGTCGAGGATTATCAGATCGAAAGGGAGCTGCGAGGCTTTCTCCCATCCGGCATCGCCGTCCGCGGCAAAATCTACGGCATAGCCTTCACTGCGGAGCCGGTCCCCCAGCGTCATGCAGAGCTCTTGCTCATCTTCGACAATGAGAATGGTCTCGTTCATTTGGTTGACGAAACGGTTCAGTAGCTTACAGCACCGTTTGTGAGTCTTCTCCTTTCGCAATTTGCAAATGCAGTGTGAACGTGCTGCCGACTGACAGTTCGCTAACCACCGAGAGCCTTCCTCCCATAGATTCCGCGATGCGCCGAGCGAGTGACAATCCCAGACCGGTTCCGTGAATCTGCATCGCGTTGACGCGAGGACTGCGATAGAAGGGATCAAAGACGCGAGCAAGCTCAGATGGATCGATGCCGATCCCGCGATCGGCTACGGAGATTTGTACTTCCTGGCCGGAACCGCTGGTCGCAGGAGCGGCTCGCGCACAGAGTGCAACGCTCCTATGGTTTCCGCAGTATTTGACTGCGTTTCCTATCAGGTTTTGCAGGCATTGCGAAATTCCTGACAGGTCTCCCATTACCGGCGGCAGCCCCTCGTCAATATGTTCGTTAATAACAAAGTCTGTCCCTTGGATCAGTCCTGCACTGGCGCTCATAACGGACTCGAAAATCCGTGAGACCTGAAGAGGTTGCAAAATATAGCGGTTTTTACTGTCTTCGGTAGAGGCAAAGAGCAATATTTCGTCGACCAGTGTGGACATCCGACGGCTCTGGTGTTGAAGGACTGCGCCATATTTTTGAAGCGCATCATTCCCCACAATAATACCATCGGCAAGGTTGTCTGCTGCTGAACTCAAAACAGCCAGAGGAGTGCGCAACTCGTGTGAAACTGACGCCACAAATTCCATTTGAAGCTTTGCGAGTTGGATGGCGCCTAGCATCTGACTTCGTTGGATAGCCCAAACGGCTGCGCTGGAAAGAAGGAAGGTAAATCCGAGGATGCCGATGAGCCGAAACGTTGAACGCCTCGCGGAGGCGGAGAGATTTGCCTGACTGCGCAAAGCATCTTCGTCGTAAAGAACCTTGACCTCATTCAAGTCCTGGCGGACGCGTTCGAACGCGGGCACACCTCCGGAAAGGTCGAGACTCACGGCTTCTTTGGTGCTGCCTTCAAGAATGGAAGCAAGAACTTCATCGCGAACGGAGAGGTAGCTAGACCAGTCGTTCGCGAGGCGATGAGCGAGCGCGGTTTCAGCTGGTTGCTTGGCCTGGCGGCCATACTCGGCAATTGCGTCTTTAACACGCTGGTCTGCACTTCGGGACTGGTCCGCGTATTCCACCTGAAGATTGCTGTCGCTAGTGGTCAGGGCGTAGAGAGTGGCTCGGCGGGTTTCTTGTGCATCGTACTGCAACTCTCCTATACGTCGAAGACCATGTACGGATCCCGTGTAAATCGTCTGCGCTTCGAAGTTAGCTGTCCCTAAATCGCGAATCACAAATACGCCGACAATCACAACAAGGCAGAAAACCATAAATAACAGGAGCGTAGCGTTATGCCGGTAAGCGGCGCTGAGCAGGCGATCCAGAAACGGCAACGGGGATGCTCCTCGGAGCTTCATCGGGAATTTGAATGGGTACATCAAGTTAGTAGCCCGTCTGATCCTGGACGCGAAGCTTGTAGCCCTTGTCGGTGGGGAGAAGATTGTCGATGCGTAATACTTTGACAGAGTCATCGACGTCGCTTACACGTAAATAGCCAATGGCTCCCGGGACGTTGAATATGAACTTGCGCACACCTGAAGCGGTAGCCAGAACTTTTGGCGATACAAGTATCTCACCCGTAAATAGCCCGTGAAGAACGTGAGTTTTCAATTGATTTTCGTTCATGCCACAAACGTCGTGCACGATAGTTTTGCGTTCCGGCTCTCCGGGTTCACGCATGACCAGAGTGATTCGTCTTTCGTTGGCCCAGTGGCTACGACTACTCAAGAAGATCGCCCGCAGTTCAGCGAGGGAAAGGCTATCGACCGGATTGGAACGATTAACGACAATAGCAAGCGCTTCCGATGAACCCGCAGACGCGCGAGGCGCGTCGAGCTGGTGGGCCGCAGCCAGCGTTAGAGCAACGAGATAGGTCGTCAATCGTCTCATGCTTACCGGAGTCGTGCTAGAACGTAAACCCGACTTGCAGGGTCAGCCCGTTTACCCCCCGCTGGTCGCGCAAAAAGGTGTAGTCGTACTGGAACTTGAGGGCCACAGACTCGCTGGCGTCATAACGCAAGCCCAGTGACGGCCCATGCCGCAGCGCCACGTCAGGAAATACCGGTTCCTTCCTCGGCACATTCACGTATTGATAGCGGACGTAAGGTCGGAAGGCGCCGAATTGCTCCGAGACTTGTGTATAGAAACCCGGAGTATGGAAGACCGTGGCGGAGTCGAAGGGAGCATGCCGAATGAGCAATGCCTCATTGAGCCACTCGTATTTCGCGCGGATCAGGACGGCGTGAGCAGCCAGGATGGTTTCGCCGATGCGGCTTGCGTCAGCTGGACTGAGAATGTCGCGATAAACGGAAAAGCCGGTTTGAAGCCCGGGTATTCCCTCAGGTCTTGCGAATGCCGCGAGGTTGAAAGCTTTGTGATTCTGATCGGAGATCTCATTCTGGACCGGTTCGTTCATAAAGGGCGTTCGCGATTCGCGCCCGTTGCCGATTTCCGCAACGTAGTGCAATCCCAGCCGTCCCGAGGGTACGAGTCCGGAAACTGTCGCCCCGACATTGTGAATAGGAAGAATTCCTCCGTTATCCTCAAACTCGAAAAGGAAAGGCCTGCCTGTGGTTGTCTGCAACCATGTGCTGTGGTGATACGCAGTGTTGTAGTAACCGATGGCAGTGTGTCCCCTGCCCGCTGACAGAGTGAAGTAATCGTTATGGGAATACTGCAGGAGATAGCGCTCGACATCGACCGAGAAGACATTCTCACCTTCACCCGAGGTCACTCCGTAAATTGTGTCCGGCCCACCTTCGAACACAACTTCGCTCATAAACTTGAATTTGTCGGAGATGTCCGATGTGATGAATAGATCAAGTTCGCCCAGAGAAAACGATGTAGTGTCGCCTTTCTGTGTGTCGCCATGAAAGGAAATGTCTCCGAAGCCGCGAATTCGTAGCAGTGTTTTGCTCATATCCATTCTTTCGGCCATGGCATTGTCAGGCTGGGGCGGTTCGGATTCGGAAGAGCTCTGCGGTATTGGCTTAGGGGCCGCGGCTGCAAGGGTAGTGGCGTTGCTCTCGACTGGGGCTGAAGGCGGAGTGGACGGACGCTCTGGCGGAGAGGTAAGAGCCGTCTGAACTGGAGCGCCGGCTGGCTGCCGGTCTGATTCGAGCTGTTTCACTCGCGCCTCGAGTTGATCGATCCGTTTCAACAGGAACTGTAGTGTCTCCTTGTCCGCGATCGAACCATCGCTTGCCTGCTGCGCGTTGAGCGCAGAGCCGCCCAATCCAGCCATTAACCCAATCATTAGAAAGCGTTGGGCGATCTTACTCCGCGTGAAAATTAAGAGACGCATGTGTGCCCCCTTCAGCAAGTGGCGAGGAGTGCAAGCCTCGACCCTGGGTGATGAGTACTGTGTCGGAAATATATCAAGGTTGTTTCGAACCCGCACTATCCAAGCCAGGTCAATGCCAAAACCTGTCGCGCCAACTTCCCACAGGCTGATTTAGCGCCGGTCGGCTTGAACGGGAAACATCTACTTCCGGAAGAGGCCTGAAGTTTGATCTTCCCGAGTATTACCGTCGAACGTTCCGGCCAATTGAAGGGAGGCGTTTTTCAACGGGGCGTTGTCGGTAACGTAGTTGAAGTTACTTAGGGAGAGGAATCGGAGTGTGGAGTTGAAGTGAGTCCGACAATGACTTACTCTCTGCTAGCCCGTTAGTTCACCCGAAATGGGTGAGTGCTAACGTAGCCTGGATTTCGATGCGTCGAGGCAGCCTATCCAAGGGTCGATCGCTGTCACAGGTCAGTTTCAAGCCCACTCAGACGATCAAGCCGTTTTGCATCCAGCATCAGTACTGCTTCTCTTCGTGGCGATACAAGACCTAGTTCACTCCATTTTGAAATCAGGCGACTTACCGTAAACAGAGTGGTGCCGGTCATTTGAGCCAGTTCCTGTCGAGAGATGGCTATCGCTGATCCTCCGCTGGACGGATTGCCAAATTGCCTGTCAAGGCGGATCAATGCACAGGCCACCCGCCTTTCCACTCGTTCGGCAGAAATCTCATGGTATCGCTCCTGTAACTCATTCAACTGGCTCGATAGGATCGAACAGATATTACGGCTAAGCTGAGGGATCGTTTCGATCAAAGTTTGTGCAGTGGTCCAGTCCCACGTTAGAGCCTTGCATTTCGTAATGGCTCGTGCAGTGCAGGGATGGTTACAGAAAGGCGATCCATTGGGAAGGTCAATGGCGTCACGAGAACCGCGCATCTCAAGGATCACTTCGCTGCCACTCGAACTGACTCGCGTGAGTTTTACGCACCCCGACTCGACAAGGATTAGTTGCCGAAATGGCTCACCTTGCATGAACAGTAATTCGTTTCGAGCAAAGTAACGAGGCCGAGCGCGTTTAGCGATTTCTGTGCATTCCAACGCGGGCAGGCCAGCGAATAGCGGAGATATGCGCATCAGTGATGCCCGTTCCGCGATTTCGAAGCCGATAACAGAGGTGTCCCTACCCAAGGGTTTGCCAACGCGCAGAAAGGTTGTTCCCAAGGCGCTTCTCCTGAAACGATTCTCTACTAATAGTTGCTCTGCGCTCAGGGGCAGATAAACAGAGAATGTAACAGTGTTACTCAAACTTTCAGCTGTGTATTCAGCAAGCTGAATCTACAACCGGAAGACAATTGATAAGCAAAAGTTGTTTCCGCTGCTAGTGCAGACTTGTCGTTACTTCAGTACCGCCGCCCCCTAATTACTGGTTGGCGCTGAACGATTGTGTTGCTAGGTTGGGGAACCTAGATATTGTGCCGAATCGTAGCAATGGTCATATTTTCTGTCAATAGCCTTCTGAGGAATAAAAAGGGTGATGTTATCTAGCTCAATTTGTGGTGGTGCTATGGCTGCCTTGATGCGGACGGGTGCAATGCTCTCCGTGGGTATGTTAGTCGTTCCCCAAAAAAGTTAGTTTTTTAATCCTAACTTGCGCCTCCGCAAAGACGGATCTTCGAGAAGGGCGTGATGATCAGGCTGCTCTCGAAACACTATTGCGATCGAAAGTGACTCAGATACGAGTCCTCGCGAGACGTTGGGAGAGTTGTGGGCTTTGTTAGTGACGGCAAAGGGGGGCGGCATGGTCAACGTCGTGGTGCGCAACATTGTTGCGATAGTCATTCTATTTGGTTTCAGCATGCTGGCAGGTGCACAGGCCTTTCGGGTACAGTGCCCCACCAGTACTTCAATACACCCCACCGTCGGCACGGGTTCTCCTACTGGCCCGGGCGTCGCTTACACAGGCCCTACGACCGCGATCGATCCAACTACTGGCCTTAGCTACGTAAACAACGGTGGCTTGATCAAGTGTCAGCAGGTCTCCGGCGGGGACGGTTACGCGACGATGGCGGACGGAACTCAGATTTATATGTTTTCCTTCGGACCGTTGTCAGGTTTGTCGGACATTGCGAATGGACTGCCCGGCACGGAAGTCGCGACCGACTTTTTGAAACTCGCTCCGGATCAGCTAGCGCCTGGAGATCCACTCACGCAGGGACTTTCGACACTGGCCGGTTACAACGGAGCTGTTGGACTCGCTCCAGATCCGGAAGTATTGAGCGACCCCGCATGTAGTTCGGCGTCCCCGCCAAGCTATTGCGCAACAGGTCTTGATGGGCACGTTGATCCTCGCCCGATTATGGATGTCGGCGTGATGAACGGTAATCAGCCGGCACCTCTTATAGCGATCGACGAAGACGATGAGCTGTTTCTCACGCTCACCAATGTCGGCATGCTTATGCGGCCGGACCTTTTCGAACAGCACACGATTCACTTCCACGGTTATCCAAACGCCTCATCCTTTTATGACGGCGTGCCTGACGCTTCGGTGGCGATCAACATCGGCGGCAGCATGACCTATTACTACCTTGCTCCTGATGCAGGAACATACTTCTGGCATTGCCATATCACGCCGCCCGAGCACTTGCAGATGGGCATGGTGGGACAGCTTTATGTTCGACCGCGCCAGAACCGCGTGCCGCTTGGCAACAGTCTTTACGCTGCATTGGTGACCCAGCAGCACGATATCCGCACGGCATCGCATTGTGCCACCGACATTCTTTGCAGCACGCCCGTACCTGCGCCTGGTCCCTCTGTATCACTTGTGACACACGGCGTGAACAAGAGCGGATCAGCCACTATGTATGCCTATAACGATGGGGATGGTTCGACGGCTTACGACGTAGAGTATCCGCTTCAGATTCACGGCTTCGATCCGAATTTCCACTTTGTCGGTATGACCTTTAACCCCGAAGGTTTTGCAGATATGAAGGATAAATACTTCCTTCTGAACGGGCGGAGTTATCCGGACACGATAACGCCAGGAACAATGCAGACACCGTCTTCAGACGGAACGATGCATGCTTCGCAGCCCTTACCGTCCATCATCAACATTCCAGTAGGCGGAAAGGCTCTGCTGCGTATATCGGATCTGGACGTTAGTGAGTACCAGACGCTGGCCTCTCTCGGAATTCCAATGACAGTGGTTGCGCAGAACGCCCGACTGCTGCGGGATGAAGCGGGCAACAATATGGCCTTCAAGACGAATTCGATCACTCTCGGCGGTGGTGAGTCGATCGACGTGATCCTTGATGCATCTACAGGGTATTCCCCTGGACAGAAGTTCTATCTCTACACACCTAACCTTGACCACCTATCGAACGATGCCGAGAACTTCGGCGGCCTGATGACGGAAGTCAATATTTGCAACTCAGTCGATCCCCTCACCAAGGCCTGCAGCTAGAAATCAGGAGACCAGCGATGAGCACCATGCATTTGAAGAAGGCCGTTTCGATGGCACGCATCATGTTCCCGGTTGGGATCGCTGCGGTTGCTCTGCTTGTTACACCGAGCGCGCGTGGCGCTGCTCCGGGCATTACCGGTCCCACTTTCAACCTGACCGCGGCGGATAGTTACATCACCCAGCCGGATGGTCAGGCGATCTATTCGTGGGGTTATGGGTGTAACGGTGCGCCCGCCGGTTATGCGCCATTCACGGGCTCGTGCAGTACCATGCAGATCCCCGGTCCTACCCTGATCGTGACCGAAGGCGCCACGGTAACAGTAACTCTGACCAATAACCTACCGAAGGCGGCGGGAAATACATCTCTCCTGTTTCCCGGCTTCCAGGTCACCGCTGCGCCCGCTGCAGCACAGCCGTCTCTGGCCTGCACGCCGAGTACAGCCATAAGTCAGGGGCTCCTTACCTCTGAGGTCACGAATGGATGTTCGGTGACTTATACATTCATGGCGACTTCGCCTGGAACACGTGCTTACTACAGCGGAAGCCAGGGCGACCTGCAGGTGGAGATGGGGATGTACGGCGCAATCATCGTGCTGCCCGCGACTATTCCGACGAACTGCACCTCGGGGTTAGCAACTGCAAATGTTTTGGTGGAGCAGGCAAACGGCGAGAAGGATTTTCGGCTAGCTCCTGCGGCATACGATCACGCATCAAGCTGCTACGACCGCGAATATCTCTTCCAGTTTTCCGAGATAGATCCTCGAATTCATAAGCAGGCGGAGACGCAGGTCAACGCGGGTGCGGCAGCTCTCAACATTCAGACCGAGCCGTATCACCCGACTTATTTCATGGTGAACGGGCGTTCGATGCCGGATGACATGGATCCCAACTATGAAAATGAATATCCGCACCAGCCATATAACGGAAATCCGCACATGCACCCCGGCGAGTTGGTCCTGCTGCGCATCATTGGACAGGGCCGCTGGCAGCATCCGTTTCACGAACACGGCAATCATGTGCGCATTCTGGCCCGCGATGGCAACCTGATTCTCAGCAAGACCAACCCGTCTCAAAACCTTGCGGGTCCTCTGCTCTTCACAACAACAACGACGCCCGGTCTGGCCATGGACGGAATCTTCTACTGGACTGGAAAAGGGTTGAACTGGGATGTTTACGGCCATAACGAGAAAGACGCCAGCGGCACGCTTGATGCCCGGAACGTGCCGTTGAATCCGCCGTGTTCTCCGGACGCTAACGGTTATTACACGGCAAACAGTCCGTCACCAGCACCCGCTAACGCGATTAATTACTACGAGTGGTGTGCTGATCACAACAAGCCGTTGGAAAAAGCTCCCTTCGGTGACGTCGGCGGTGCCGGCCCGGCTACGCTTCCCGATCCGAATTATCTGACTAACGGTACCTGGTATGGCGGCAGCGCATATCTGGGGCCGGATGCAACTATACGCGCCACGGGTCCTACTGGTACCACTCCTCCCTCGGGTACGATCGGAAACCCCCCAGCAAGTGAGGCAGGTTTCGCCTTCATGTGGCACTCCCACAATGAACGAGAGATCACGACCAACAACGTATTTCCAGGCGGAATGATGATGATGATGCTCGTCGATTCCCGGGAATTTGTCATCGACGAATCGAACTGAGCACGAGGAGAACAGAGATGCGATTCAATTCACCTAAAGTGTGTCTAAATCTTGCGGCAACTCTTGCAGCGGGTCTTCTCCTTGGTGCTTCAGTGTCCTCGGCCCAGCCGACAGTCAATCTGACTGCACAGGCGACGACAGCGGCGCTGCCGGATGGCCAGATGGTGCCGATGTGGGGCTATGTCTGCACCGACGCCGGTTCCAGCGGCGCGACCTGCGCTGCAGCCAATTCGTATGCTACTCCCGGCTCCTGGTCTCCCGTGGTTATTACCGCGCCTACGGGCAGTACTCTGACGATCAATCTGACGAACAATCTTTCGTTTCCCATCACCGGTGGTGGTGCCAACAGCGTGCCAACGTCGCTGGTGATTGTTGGCCAGATTGGCGGTGGCCTGGGGGCGACTCCGTCGACGGTGCCGAGCCCATCTCACGCTAATCAGACCTCCACCTGGCCGATAGCAGGCGGAGGCTCATTTACTCCGCCATCGCAGCCTAACCGCGTTCAGTCATTCGCGACTGAAGTCCAGACCGGTACACCTGCAACCTTGACGTGGGCCAACCTCAAGGCAGGCACGTACCTGATTGAGTCTGGAACTCACCCGTCGATTCAGGGTCCGATGGGGTTGTACGGCGTTCTTGTCGTGACCAGCCCAGCTACAGCCGGCACTCCGGGCTCGGGTACTGCGTACCCGGCCGTTGGCGCGACTCCGGCTGTGACCTATAGTGCTGACGTCCCGCTGGTTTTGAGTGAGATCGATCCGGTGCAGAATAGCGCCGTTGCCAAAGCGGTTACATCGACTGGTTTCAGTGAAGGTACCGTGTGGTCAGCGCAGCCTGGCGGCTGCGGCAACCCAGCGACGCCTAACTCCGGCAACTGCTATCCCCCGGCGGTGAACTACACGCCTCTCTACTACATGATCAATGGCGTTTCTCTTGATCGTACCAACCTTGCGAAGTCGGTGTTTTCAGTCACTCCGGCCGGTAGTCCGTCGCAACCTGTCTCGGGCAACGTGCTGGTGCGTCTCGTCAACGCGGGCCTCCGCATGCATGTGCCGTCATTGGTGGGCACTACGACGGGAACAGCAAGCCCCGCCGCCGGCGGATTCTCGCTGATCGCCGAAGATGGCAACCTTTTGCCGGGTGTGCCTCGCGTGCAGAGCGAAGTATTTATGGCAGCGGGCAAGACGTATGACGTCATGATCAATGCACCTGCTGCGGGTGCATCAGCGATTCCAGTCTTCGATCGCCAGTTGAGCCTTTCAACGAACAATCGCCGCGATGGCGGCATGCAGGCATACGTCAGCCTCAACGGCGCACTTGCGCCAACGGTGCCGTCTACTGCGGCTCAGGCCAATCCGGACAGTTACCCCGTGGTTCCAGGAAATACTCTGACAGTTGGAGATCCCAGTAAGGGTTTGATCGCCAACGATATTGGCGTCTATGGCGTTCAAAGCTCCACGCTGCCTACACATGGAGCTTTGTCGTTGAACTCCGATGGCACGTTCACTTACGCGCCTGATGCTTCGTGGTCGGCGAGCACTCCGACGGTCTCTGACTCATTTGTCTATATCGCAAACGGCAATTCAATGATCAGTGCGACAGTAACTCTGGGTGCATGCACGGGCACTTGCCTTGGCGGCAAACCCACGACTACTGCCGGAAACTATTTCAGTAATATCGCGTCCAGATTCGCGGTAGGAGCGCCTGGAGTGTTTGCGCTCGCCACGGATCCGCAAGGGCACCCGTTCATCAACGCCACGCTAACTGACTCCGCGGGTGGCACCGTTAAGCTGAACAAGGATGGCTCGTTCACCGCCGTGCCGACCACTCCGCCAACTGGTGTAGCGACGGCCACGGTAAGTTTCCACTACACAGTAACGAACTCGCAAAATACAACAAGCGATCCGAATCCCAGCGCGCTGGTTACAGTCACATTCATGGGCGGGACTGGGCTGAAAGTCAACGTGCTCGATGCGCCTGTGGGCCAGGTAGGGACGAGCGGCGCTCCGATTACCGACTACCGCTGGATCATCGAAGAAGATCGCACGTTCCAGATAGACCCCAGTCAGGAAAACAGCGGAGGCCCCGTTCCAAGTCTTGGAACGAACTTCCACACGAGTTATATGCCAGTGGTGGCGGCAGGATGCGTGGGTGTCTGGGCCTGCGAATACGGACAGACCATGGTTGATCCGTCGAGCGGTGCTCATGTGCCTGCTATATGCGATATAGGTGACGGCCTATGCAGAACCGATCCCTCGGGGCAGCAGGTGCCAGTCGATCCGAGTCAGGTGCATCTCGATCCGCGAAGGCACTACTACATCTCAATTCTTCCAGGTGATGCGGGCAACTCCTTTACATTCGGCGGCGGTGCACCGGTGCCGATTAATCCTGCCGATCCGAACAGTGCCACTCGGCAGTTCAGCATTCCGACGGATTGCGGTCCGTACACGGGTTCCGCCGGCAATTGGACTGTCGGCGCGGGTCAATGCGGACACGGCATGGGTGGCGCTCCGATTTCGCCGGCTCAGATATCAAGCGGATCGGTGAATGTGCTTCTACAGGAAACTCCATTCCAGACGGCGAAGATTTCTGTCTTTGTCTATGAGGATGATTTCCCACTCAATGGCGAGAACGACGCCAGCGGTGGTGTTGACGTGCTGGCTCCGAATGAGCCTGGCCTCGGCGGTTTCGAAATTCGGCTCTGGGACGACGCTGGCGGTACGGGCGATGCCACCGGGCAGATGACCTACGACATGTTCAATATGCCGTTGTCTAACAGCCTTGCGGGCACTAAGGATCCTGCTCATCCGGGAAATGACGCCTGCCCAATCACGAGTGCGTCGGATGGAATTGTGGGCCGCATCGTGACTTGTCCAAAATATGAATCTGACGGCGTGACGCTTTCGCCCCTCGCTGGTCAGGCAGTTATCGCGAACATGATGCCGGGCAGATATGGTGTTCAGGCCGACCCCGGTGGCGACCGAATAGCCAGGGGTGAAGAGTGGCTGCAAACCAATACTCTGGACGGACAAAAGGCGCACGACTCGTTCATCAAGGTCGGCGGTCCAGCCTACTTCCAGGAGTTTGGTCCTGCGGGATTCCACGTCTCCATCGGCTTCGCAAACCCGGCAATCATCAACGCCCGCCACGCAGGTGTTTGCGGCGGAACAGACGTCAATGTCACTGGAACAAACTGCACCAACGAGGTCATGGGCACGGTGACGGAGATGCGGCAGAGTCATCCGCCCGACCAGAGGCTATACAGCAGCACGACTAACCAGGCCTTGTCCTTTACACAGTGCTACGTGAGTCTGGGTGATCCTGACGGCGAGGATTTCATCTTCGGCAAGTGCGATGCCAACGGCCACTTCGACCTAAAGGGCGTACCTCAGGGTGACTGGAGGCTCACGGTCTTCGATCAGTGGAACGACCAGATCGTGGACGGCCTGTCGACCCCCGTCGGCTTCGCTGGCGGAGGCGGAAAGCTTGACTTTGACGCCAACGGTGGACTGGCTGTTCAGCAATGGCACACGAACGTCTCCACGTCTGAGTTCGACGATATAAATGGGAACGGAGTCCGGGACCCCGGCGAGCCGGGTTTGGCGTTGACGCCGATCAACATTCGTTTCAGAGATGGAAGCTACTCGAACTTCAACAACACCGACCTGAATGGGTTCGCTCAGTACAACGAGATATTCCCGCTCTTCAACTGGTACGTCATTGAGACGGATACGACGCAACTCAAGCAAACCGGCGTCCACGTGGTCTATGACGGTGGCGGCCTTGCGGATGGAACCCCGGGTGCATCTAACAACTCCAACATCGCGCAGTTCCTGGCGAGCACGGTTGAGAGCCATCCTGTTCCTTCGAGCCTGCGTTTCCCCGGTTCCGTTTACTGCGGCAATGCAGATTGCACTGACATTACGGGCGGAATCACGGCCGGCCTTGGCGCCAGCTCATCCACGCCATCCACAGGGCGCATTGATCCTCCCTGGGTAACTACGGAAGGTTTCCAGAGCTTCATCGGACAGTACCAATTCCTGGAGTTTGGCAAAGCTCCTTATAACACGGGCGAGAACGGCGGTATTCACGGTGAGGTGATTTACGCCTCCACACGGCCGTTCGACGATCCCGCGTTACTCATTCACACCAGCTGGACACCGGATGTGCCAAATGTAACAGTCAACCTATACAAGGAATCGACCGCAGCAGATGGGACTACCAGCCTGACCCTTGTCGACACTACGAAAACAAGCAGCTGGGACGACTGGGCGCAGGGCTTCCGTTCCGATGGCGTCCCCAATATGAATTGCCCAGGTCAGGCCGACGCGAGCGGAGACCTCTACTACTTCACACTGCAAGACACGCCGTATTATCTTGACCAATACAACGCTACGTACAACGGTGGCACGCAGCATACACTGCCGCTCGACTCACGGTACAAGTGCTATGACGGTCTGCACAATTACAATCAGGTACAACCTGCTCCGTATGACGGTATGTACCAGTTCCCGAGCGTGACTTCAAGAGATCCAGTTACGGGCAAACCTACCGGAACCAATTGCACAGGCTGCGTACCAGATCCCAGCTCCAACATTAAGGGAACTCCCACATACGATCCCTATAACTCCGGCATTCCCATGCTGCCTGCAGGTAAGTATGTCGTAGAAATGATCACGCCACCGGGCTACGAGCTGGTGAAGGAAGAAGACAAAAACATCCTGATCGGCGATAACTACATTGCGCCGGTGATCCAGGAATTTGGCGGCCTCGGTAATATCTTCATTCTGCCCGACCAGGCCTCTGTTCTGTATGCGTACAACGTTAACAACGGCCAGAATCCGACGAATAATCTGGGCAGGACAACCTACCCGACGTCAGAGGGTGATACGGGCAGCGTTGAAACCTTCTGGCCTTGCGTTGGGCAGGCTCGTATCGTTCCCGATTACATCAGCCTTTTCCCGGGCTCGAAGGAAGTCGCGCCCTTCGCGGGAGCCACGCGCAATCTATGCGACCGCAAGGAAGTTACACTGACCGATCAGACCGCGGCCCTTGCCAAATTCTGGATCTTCAGCTCGACCCACGTTGCAGCACATTTCACCGGATTTATTCTGGACGATCTGTCGTCCGAGTTTGATCCTTTCTCGCCGCAATTCGGTGAGAAGTTCGCAGTGCCCAATCTGCCTGTATCTATCAAGGATTTTGCCGGCAACGAAGTCGAGCGCGTGTACTCCGATCAATGGGGCACTTATAACGGATTGAACTATTCCACATGGGAAGTGAATCCGCCCAACCCCACTGGCTACGCGCCGACGATGATGGTCGCCTGCATGAATGATCCGGGCAACGGTCCGACACCGGATCCGTACTTCAATCCCTCATACAGCCAGTTCTGCTATGAGATTCCGTACATGCCGGGTCAGACGCAGTACATGGATACGCCGGTGGTGCCGACTGCAGCATTTGCTGAAGGCTACAATCCGGCTGATTGCGCTTATCCGGATGCAACTCCGGCAATTAAGTCGGTAATCGGAAACGATGCGCCATCTGTCACCGGCAGCGGGAAAGGACCGTGGGTCAGCGCAGCGGGAACCGGACATACTTTGACCATTACCGCATTGGGGCCGACGCAAGTCCCCAACCCTGCCTACACCGGGCCTCAGGCGACAGCTGCTCCGTTTAACAAGAAGTTCCTAACCCGCAATTACGGCTTCGGCGGCACACAAGGAACAGTCACCATCGGTGGTGTGAACGCGCCAGTGGTAACAGGTATGTGGAGCGATACCTCGATCACGGTTACAGTGCCCGCGGGCGTTCCATCGTGTGACGCAAATGGTGCGCCGCTGCAAATCAATGGCACCCCTGGAACCACATTCGCGGCCCAATGCGGGCAGTTGGTGATAACAGCCGCCAATGGCCAGAAGTCGATTGATGCTATTACCGTCACCATTGGCGGCAAGGCCCCCAGTTACGTAAATGGCGAGAATCAGACGAACAACGCTATCCAGACGGCGATTGACAGTGCAACGCCAGGCGATCTGATCCTCGTCGGTCCCGGCGTCTACAACGAAATGGTGCTGATGTGGAAGCCTGTGCGGCTGCAAGGCGTCGGTGCAGGTTCCGTAACCATCAACGCAAATACGCATCCTTCGGGCAAGCTTGATCCGTGGCGCAGGCAAGTCAACTGCCTCTTCGGTTTGGCGACCAACGGTAGTCTCCTGAACGCCGGGAACGTGTACGATCCTACGGGCCAGTACACTTGCCCAGCCAACATGCAGGCAGCAGTCGATCCTCTGCCTCTTGAGGGCATCGTGGGATGGGACACGACTCTTAACGGTAACCTTGCCGAACTCCTGCAGGAGCCGTCGCTTATGGGCGCTTATGAAGGCGCAGGAATCACGGTACTGGGCAAGGGCGAAAACATGAGCATCGACTCCACCGGTACTGGCGCGGCTGGAACGGAAGGCGACTTCCCGGCCGGCTCGCGTGTACTTACCAATAGCAACGCTGACTGCAGAGCTTTCCCAAGTAATTTCCTGTGCAACCCGTCGCGCATTGACGGCTTGACGATAACCAATAGCTCGCAGGGCGGCGGTGGCATATTCGTCCACGCCTGGAACCACTTTCTCGAAATCTCAAATAACCGTATCTTCGGTAATGCTGGTACGCTCTCCGGCGGCATCAATGTAGGCCAGGGTGAATCTCCAGATGCAAATCTGGATGCAGCCGGCAATCAGCTTGCATTCCTGTTCGATGGGCATGTGAACGTGCATAACAACGCGGTCACCGCCAACACTTCGTATGGCGACGAGCTGTTCTCAGCCTCGCCCTCTGCGGCTGGCGGCGTAACATTCTGCACCGGCGCGGACTACTACCACTTCAACTACAACTGGGTGTGCGGCAACCTGAGCACCGGTGACGGCGGCGGCCTGGTTCACGAAGGCTTCATCTTCAACGGTGACATCTCGCACAACTGGATTCTCTTCAACCAGAGCAACAACATCTCTATTCCAACCAATGGTGGCGGCATCGCAGTGCTGGGTGCAGCTCCGGACGGAACTCCGCCGGGCGCAGCAGCGGGCACGGAATGCGGCTCTACCACCGACGTCGACTGCGCGCCCGGGCTCAGCGATGGAACAGGCCCAGGTCTGGTCATCGACAGCAATGTGATCATGGGCAACACTGCCGAGAGCGGAAGCGGCGGCGGCATCAGGATTCAAACGGTCAACGGGACCGAAGTTGTACGGCACCCTGGCTTGCCGGGTGGAATCCCGCTAATAGTTCGAGGCTGGAATGACGTAACGGTCACCAATAACATCATCGCCAACAACGTCGCCGGATGGGATGGCGCCGGCATATCGCTGCAGGACGCACTGAAGGTAAACATCATCAACAACAGCATCGTGTCCAACGACACAACCGCGTCGTCAGGAGTGCTGTTCAGCACCCTTGGTGCTCCGCAGGCGAGCACGCCTCCTCCGACTGGTGGCACAACGACAAATGCAACGAACTCGGCCCCTCAGCCGGCGGGCCTTGTCACCATGGCAAACACAGGGAACCTGACTTCTGGACTTACTGGTCTAACAGTTGTTTGCCCGTTGGGCCATCCGAACTGCAAGAGTGTTTCGTATCCTTTGTTGGCCAATAACCTGTTCTGGCAGAATCGCTTCTTCCACATCCAGGTCGGTGGCCTGGGTTCTGGAACGCTAAGCCAGCAGAACCTTGTTACTCTACTCCCTGCTCTGAATCAGACGACAACAGGACAATGTGTTACCGACACCGGAAGCTACTGGGATATCGGCGTTCGGGGAGATACCGGACCAGGTGACCACTCATCCGGCATCACTCTCGCTCCGAGTTATTCGATTCTTACTACAGGCTACACAGGATCGGGTAACAGTAATGCGAACCCCAACGTGGTGAGCCAGTATTGCAATGGTGCACGCGTACCGCCGGAGAACGGAGGCTTTGGCTATTCGGTACCGCCGGGGATCTCGGATGCGACTGTTCCGAACCCCATCTTCAACCTGACGGCAGCGGCAACGGTAGATGAAGGCAATAACTGGATCAACATGGCGTACGGCCCGCTCAGCCTGCAGAACGTGAATCCCTCGTCGGCACCCACACCCTTAGGGTCGACGGGCGCGAACGGTACCGCAAATGGCAACTACGGACTTACAGCAGCTTCGACGGCCGCCATTGGCGTTATTACGCTCCTTGGCGCTCCTGTGAACTACGCCGAGGCGCCGTCCGTGGACATCCTTGGCACTAACAGAAAGGCGAACTTAAAAGTAGACATCGGAGCAGTTGAGTTCGTTGGCGGCGCACCTCCCACGTTGACTGCAATTACTCCCAACACTGGCACGCGTAACTCCAGCGTCAGCGTGACTCTCACCGGCACAAACCTGACGGGAACCACCGCGATCAATGTTTCAGGGCTCTTCGTTACTGTCAGTGCCCTGACTGTAGTGAATGATTCCACGGTTACAGCAACCTTCACGATTGGCGCCCTCGCAGGGCAAAACGCCAGGACCGTCAGCGTTACAACGCCCAACGGAACCTCGAACACAGTAACCTTCACAGTAGTCGCACCAACGCTAACGTCGATCGCCCCCAGCACGGGTAATCGCGGCGCTGTCGTTCCGGTGACTCTTACCGGCACGAATCTGGCAGGAGCAACCGGAGTGAACGTGTCCGGCACCGGCGTTACGGTTAGCGGAGTTACTGTTGTGAACCCCACTACCGTAACGGCGACCTTTACAATTGCCGCAGGCGCTACAGCCTCGGGCAGAACGGTTACCGTCACGACCCCGGGCGGGACGACGAACGGAGTAACCTTCACAGTGGCGACTCCGCCGGCGCCTACGCTCACCTCGATCAGTCCCGTCACGGGCAATCGCGGCGCCGTCGTTCCGGTGACTCTTACCGGCACAAACCTGACAGCCGCTTCGGCAATAACTGTATCTGGCGGTAATGTTACGGTTAGCGGAATTACGGTTGTCAACTCCACTACCGTCACAGCAACCTTCACAATTGCCGCCGGCGCCGCGGCCTCGCCCAGAACCGTGAGTGTAACAACTCCGGGCGGGACCTCGGGCACTGTAACCTTCACGGTGACGACTCCGCCAGCGCCTACGCTCACATCAATTAGCCCGGTAGCCGGCACTCATTCCGCGACAGGGTCGGTGACGGTTCCAGTGACCCTTACCGGCACGAATCTGACAGGAACATCGGCAATAACGATATCTGGCACCGGCGTTACGGCTAATTCAATTACCGTGGTGAACGCCACCACGGTCACGGCAAACTTCGTAATCACTTCAGCCGCTGCGACTACGTCCAGGACAGTCACTGTCACAACCCCGGGCGGAACCAGTAACAGCACAGCATTCAAAGTGAACTAGGCAAACTGGAGCATCAACAAGAAGCGGAGTGAAACATCAACCAACATGCAGCTTTCTGGGTAACCAGGTTTGTTTGGGGCCCTAGTCCGGTCGCCCCATTCAAGGCAACTGGCAATAGAACTCGGAGCATGTATCACCGACAACCGATGCTGG
>Ga0206896_1012_pt1 | contig 47652 bp, 28 predicted proteins | sample Alteio_BWOrgHeat_52_FD_152969 | JGI IMG/M metagenome (GOLD analysis project Ga0206896, IMG submission 152969) | Enriched cells from forest soil in Barre Woods Harvard Forest LTER site, Petersham, Massachusetts, United States -... | ecosystem: Environmental > Terrestrial > Soil > Temperate forest >... | reverse complement strand
CATGCTCAAGCCGATGCTGGCGCGCGGGGAGTTGCACTGTATTGGCGCGACGACGCTGGATGAATACCGGAAGCATATTGAAAAAGACGCGGCCCTAGAGCGGCGGTTTCAGCCGGTGATGGTGGACCAGCCGAACGTCGAGGACACGATTTCCATTTTACGCGGCCTGAAGGAGCGTTTTGAACTGCACCACGGCGTGCGCATTGCGGACAACGCGCTGGTGGAGGCGGCGGTGTTGTCGCACCGGTATATTTCCGACCGGTTTTTGCCGGACAAGGCGATTGACCTGGTGGACGAGGCCTGCGCCATGATTCGTACGGACATGGATTCGATGCCGCAGGAGTTGGACGAACTTTCACGGCGCGTGCTCCAACTGGAAATCGAAGAGGCGGCGTTGAAGAATGAAAAAGACGAGGCGTCGAAGCGCCGGCTGGAAGCGCTGCGCAAGGAATTGGGAGGCATACGCGCCGAGGCCAGCGCGTTGCGGGCGCGGTGGGACACGGAAAAGGCCGAGCGCGGTCGCGTGCAGAAGGTGCGCGAGGAATTGGAAACCACGCGGCGGGCGATGGAAACGGCGGAGCGCGGCTATGACTTGAACAAGGCGGCGGAATTGCGTCACGGGACGCTGCCAAAGCTGGAGGCCGAGCTGGCGCGGCTGGAAAAGATGGAAGGCAAGAACACGCTGTTCAAGGAGGCGGTGACGGCCGAGGAAATTGCGCAAATCGTTTCAAAATGGACGGGCGTGCCGGTAACACGGTTGCTGGAGGGCGAAAAGGAAAAGCTGCTGCGCCTGGAAGACGTACTGCATGAGCGCATTGTGGGCCAGGACGAGGCGGTGACGCTGGTGAGCGAGGCGGTGCTACGCGCGCGATCGGGGATCAAGGATCCGCGACGGCCGATTGGATCATTTTTATTCCTGGGGCCGACGGGCGTGGGCAAGACCGAACTGGCGAAAGCGCTGGCCGGGTCGCTGTTCGACAGTGAGGACAACATCATCCGGCTCGACATGAGCGAGTACATGGAAAAGCATTCCGTCGCGCGGCTGATTGGCGCGCCCCCGGGATACGTGGGCTACGACGAAGGTGGCCAATTGACGGAGGCCGTGAGGCGCAAGCCGTATGCGGTCGTGCTGTTTGACGAAATCGAAAAGGCGCATCCGGATGTGTTCAATGCCTTGCTGCAAATTTTGGATGACGGGCGGCTGACGGACAGCCAGGGGCGCGTAGTGGATTTTAAAAACACCGTCATCATCATGACGTCGAATGTCGGGTCGCGTTTTTTGCTCGATGGCGTGACGGGCGGAGAGATTCCGGAAAGTGTGCGCGAGAGTGTGATGACGGAGTTGCGCGCGGCGTTCCGGCCGGAATTTTTGAACCGGATTGACGACACGATTTTATTCAAGCCGCTGTCGCTGGACGAAATTGCAAAAATTGTGGACCTGTTGCTGGCGGACTTGAACAAGCGCCTGGCGGACAAACGGGTGAAGGTGGTGTTCGACGACGCCGCGAAAAAATGGGCGGCGGAAATGGGCTACGACCCGGTGTACGGCGCGCGGCCGTTGCGGCGCTTTTTGCAAAAGCAAGTGGAGACGCGGTTGGCGCGGGCGCTCATTGGGGGCGAGGTCAAGGATGGGCAGGAGGTAAAGTTTGGCGTGGACGCGAAGAAGGATGAGTTGACGATGGAAGTGGGGGCGGCGGTGGAGAAGAGTGAAGGGGGAAGGGTGAAGGTTGAAAAGGGTGCGGGGAAGAAATGATCTCGCGCGAAGGCGCGAGGGCGCGAAGAGAAGAATTTTATTTGCGATTGGAGAGTTGGATAAGATTCCCCTCGGGGTCGCGGGCATCGCAGAGTTTGAGGCCGGGGCCGGGGCCCGGATCCTTGCCCATGGGGACGCCGCGGCGGATTAACCTGGCGCGGGTGGAGGAGACGTCTTTGGCGTAAAAGCAGACTTTCGTGCGATTGGGCCGGGATTTGGCGGCGCGGTGGAGGGCGAGGCGGCAAGCGCCGGCATCGAAGTCGACGAAATCGTCGGAGCGTTCGAGGACGCGGAGGCCGAGTTTCTTCTCGTAGAATTTGGCGAGGCTTGCGACGTTCTTGGCGAAGACGATGATGCGGCGAATTTGGAGGGGCATGGGGGGACGATTTGAGATCCGAGGCTTACGACAGGACGCAAAACGCGGAAGGCCCAACGTTTAACTTTTAACGCTTAACTTTCAAGGGATAAGGCGGCGGCAGATGCTATTTCTTGGGCGGGGGGTCGGTAATGACTTTGATTTCGACATAGTCGTCGGAGCGGACGGGCCCGTTGGGTGTGTTTTCAGAGTTACCGAAGTACAAGCCCGAATTTGTGCCGGGCGCGCCGGCGGCTTGGAATCCCCATTGAACGTCCACGCCGTCCCGGTCGCGCCCAACGGCAAAGCTAAAATAGGTCTGCATCAGCGCTTCGCCCATCAGGCCGAGGTAGAAATGTGTGCTTATATATTTGGATTGGTCCGGGGTGAGGGCGGAAGCAACGCGCGCCTGCAATTTCGCTTCCAATGGCGCGAGTTGTGCTTCTAGCTCGTGCTCATCCGGGGAATTCAACCATAACACCATCGGCACGGGGAGGCCAGATTCGGCGTAGACTTCGTTCACGGAGCGCACGACCAGGTCGGATTGTTCGGCAGCGAGCGGCGGCTTTAGATTGAGATCCAAATCAGTTTTCAAACCCAGCCCCAATGACTGGCGGCGTTCCTGCTGAAAAGCAGCAAAGTCGGCGTCTTGGGCAAAGAGTGGTTGGAGGCTCTCCTCGGTCGCCAGTTCAAGCTTTTGTGCCTGTTGATTTACTTCGGCCATACTTTCCAGCGAATGGTCGCCGTTGAAGGCAAATTGCACCGCCAGCAGGTAAAGCTGGGCGGTTTGATTACCCAAATTGGACAGGAACGTTTCTTTCTGTTCTGCGGTCCAGCCGGTTTTTTCCAAATAATCCTCATAATCAAATTTGGCCGCTGCTTTGCCCAGCAGCCCCAATTGGGTCAGAAATTCCGGATTCGCGCAAAAGGCGTCAAAACTGATTTCGGCGACCTGGCCGCGGAGCAGGCCCAGGATCGTCGGCACGCCAGCCGGGCGGTGGACGGTAACGATTCGTGGCGTCGTGCTCGTGACGGTGATGACCGACCCGTCCGCCAAATTGAGCGGATGTCCGGGGGCGGCCGATTCCTCGGATGAATCCGGGGCGGCCGAACCAAGGCCAGACGCCTTTTTCTCCATCGGTTGGGCCCGCCAGAGCGGACGGGGGCTGCCTTTGGCAATAATCGCTTCCTGCAGGTCAACAGTTCGGCGCAGTTGCCAAATCTCCATGGCGAAGGCCAGCAATCCAGCGACCAGCAGAATCCGGATGCTCCGGGATGAGGGTTGGGTCCAGGGTTTCATCGGGAGCCTGAAAGTGATTTGACCGAATAGCTGAATTTGGATCCGCTCCCGCTGCCGCCCAAACTGGGGGGAATGAGCACCAAGTAGGGGGCATCTGCAGCGGGATTGGGTCCCCGGGGCACGATGGTTGCGGCGAATTTGGTCCTAAAAAGCGGCGGGTTCATCATGAACCGCGCCGTCAAGGGGGCGCGTTTCTGAAAAACGGGCAGTTGCTCCGGAGTGAGGATGTTAACGGCGCGGTCTGCAAGGCGTGAACCCAATGCCAGGATGGGGGCATCCTCGTAGCTGGCGGAGTCAGTTAATGAAGCCAGCAGACATTCATAGTTATCCGGCAGATCGGGTTGATTGCGCTCTTCTGCTAGCATCTTAATCATGGCCGCGCGCTGATCGACGGTCAGGTCCAAACCTCCGCCTTTATCCGCATCGCTCAGCATATTCGCGAAGAAATTCACTTCATTTTCCGCGTCTTTCTGGTCCTGTGACGATTGGTATTGCGCATAAAGGGCGCGGGCTTCATCCGTGGACGCCAGGGCGGTGATCTTGGCGTCGGCGGCCTCAACCAGCGCCTGGCGTTGACGGGTAAAAGCCGCCAATTCGCGGGTCGTCAAGCCCTCGTGGGAACTTTGCAACAGCAGCAATGCCGTCCGGATATCGCGGTCTTGCAGGATATTTTCGACGAAACTCTGGTCGGCCGGGTTGGGAAACGTTTTTTGCAAAACATTGGACAGATCCACCCCGCGGCCGCTGAAATGGCCGGCGAATTGCGCCATAAGCGCCGGGTCACGCTCCATTTCGTCCAACGTGATGGGATAGAATTTGGCGCCGACTTTGCGCAGGATGGTTGGAATTCCGGGTGGGCGGACAATGGAAAGTGACAACTGGGCGTCGCCGGTTTCCTCGGTAATGACCACCTTGGGCAGAGGCGGTTTGGCGATGAGGGCAGGTTTGGGCTTTACGGGTGCCACCAATTCGACGGCGAGTTTGGCGTTCAACTGACTTTGGTAAACATTGAGGACCAGGGCCAGGAGAAGAATGGCGGCCGCAGTGAGGTTGGTTTTATTATGCACGTGGAAGGTGGTGGTTAGAGTTTTCACCCATCCGGATCCCGTGGCGGCGGTGCCGGCGCCAGCGAAGGATGCGGCAGCGACTTTGGCGGCGAGGCCGACAGGGGCGGCGTGGGTGGAGTTGGCGGTGAGGCTGGCAGCAAGCGTGGCGGAGGCGACGTTGACACCACGGCGGTGGAACAGGCCGCGGAGTTTTTCCAGGGCGCGGTCCACGCGCATGCGGGCGGCATTTTCGGAGAGGCCGAGGACGGCGCCAATTTCGCCGTGAGTTTTGTTTTCGAAGAAGCGGAGGAGTACGGCGTTGCGGTCGTCGGGCTTGAGGGAGTTGACGAGGCCGTCGAGTTCGGCGCAGAGTTCCTGCCAGTGGATTTCCGGTTGGGCGGCGGTGTCTTGCATGGCGAAGGCCTCCTGTTCGTGGGTGGCGAGGCGCATTTCGCCGCGCCGAGCTTTGTGCGCGGTGAAATGGGTGGCGGTATGCAGCCAGCCGGCGAGTGTGGGGTGGCGGAGAAGTGAAGGCGCCTGCCGGGCCAGGGCCGTGAAGACGGTTTGCGTCACCTCCTCGGCGAGGGGGCGGTTGCCGCCGACGAGGCGCAGCGCGGCGGAGTAAACCATGTCCAGGTGCCGGCGCATGAGTTCGGCAAATGCGGCTTCGGAGCCGGCTTCGACATACTGGCGGAGCAATTCGTGGTCGGGGACCATGGGATTATCCAAGTTATACCCGATCGGCGGAAAAACCGCACAAGAAATCTGGGGGCGGAGGCGGAATCGATTCTCACGCGAAGCCGCGAAGGCGCGAAGGGGTGCGGGAAAAAAATGATCTCACGCGAAGGCGCGAGGACGCGAAGGGCGGCGCGGGCCGGACGGGTCTGACAGGCCGGCCAAGTTCGATGTTTTGGCCAAAGGAATAATGCTGGCTGGCTTGACTGGGCGGGACCGCGTCTTACGCGTCCCGGAGCCAGACGATCGAGCGGCCGCCGCGATTGAGGCGGAGGTAGTTGGGGATGGCGAGCAGGGGGCTGCCATCGGCGAACTGACCTTTGATGACTTGGGCTCCGCCGAGGAGGTCGGCGTTCCAGGCGGTGGTGAGGGGCGAATTCGGGTCGAGGATGCGGTCCACGCTGCCGTCTATGCTTTCGAGATTATAGAGGAGGGGGCCGTAGCGGAGGGCGACGCGGTTTTTGTCGGCGGCGACGTGGGAGTCGGCTTTGACGCGCTGGATTTCGAGGGGGACGGCGAGATCGATTTTATCCCCGGCGCGCCAGGTGCGGGTGATGACGGCGTAGCCGTTTTTGATGTCGGGCTTGATGGTGGCGCCGTTGACGGCGAGGGAAGTCAGGCCATTGACGGCGGGCGTGGTGGCGTAAAGGGTGCTGACGCTGCGGTTGGGGACGCGGATGCGGAGAGTGAATTCCTTGGTGGCGGCGGGATTGATGGTCAGCGAGACGGCGCCGTTGAGCGGATATTCGGTTTTTTGAATCACTTGCACGTCGGTGCCGGCGACGCCGGAGATGTTGACGGTGCTGCCGACGAAGAGATTCACGACGAGGCCATCGGGGCTTTTGGCATAGGTCCACGTGGGGGACATGAGAAGAACGCGGGGAAAATTGCCGACGCAGCAGGGGCAATTATGCCAGGCGTAGCGGGCATTGCCACGACCGGGCATGGCGCCGTTGTTGCCCTGGTCGTCGAGCGGGTTCGTATAATTGTAATATTGGCCGGAGAGGTCGAAGTCGCCCAGGATGGCATTGTAATAAGTATCTTCGATGAGGTCGGCGAATTTGGCGTCTTGATACGTCAAATTCATTTTGTGCTGGAGAAACAGCACGCCGCAATTGGAGCAGGATTCGCAATAGGCGTTGTTGCGCAGGGAATAGTCCTTGCCGAAGCCTTCGGAGGTTTCGCCGCTGCCAATGCCGCCCGTGACGTAATATTTCCGGTTGACCATGTCGTCCCAGAGCGAGAGCACGGCACTTTGGTAATCCGGGTCGTGAGTTTCAAGGGCGATGTCGGCCATGCCCGAGTAGAGATACGTGGCGCGGACGGCGTGGCCGACGGCTTCGTATTGCTGGATGACGGGGAGGTGCGACTGGTCGTATTCGGTGCCGCCGCCGCGGCAATCGAGGAGCCACTGGGCGAGCTTGATGTAATTGTCGCCGTGGCCGGCGCCTTCGTGGTCATTGACGAAGCGGCCGAAGCGGACGAGGGCCTGTTCCATTTCTTCGTGGCCGTCGTACCAGGCTTTCTTGGGCGCGGGGCCGAGATTGGCGACCCAGCAGTCGGCGAGCCGCTTGGCGGCGTCGTAGAGGCGGGAATCTTTTTTGCCCGTCATCTGGAAGTGGGCGAGGGCGGACTCGAGGAAATATCCGGCCGTGTAGCCCTCGTGCTCGGTGCGAGTGCGCGGGTCCCAGTGATTGCCGCCGTTGAGGGTGAAGCGGGTCTGGAGATAGCCGTCGGGTTCCTGGGCGGCAAGGATGAGGGGAATCCAATCGTCAAGCTTAAGGCGCATGGCGGCCTGGGCCGCGAGGATCTCGGCATCTCCTTGCGCATCGGCAAGGAGCGCGACACACATGGATTCGACGGCGTTGTGGACGTAGGCGTTGGCGAACGGATAGCCGACGTGCTTGGTGGACGGCTGGCCCGCGAGTTTGTTGCCGGCCTGAATGAAATTATTGATGCCGCCCTCGCGCAGATTGAGGTCGGAAAGTTTGTCGACGATGTGGGGAATCCAGGCGGTGATGAGGGTCTTGAGGCGGCTGTTAAGGACGGGACTGTCAATCTTGTAGGATTGCAAATAAACCGGCTCCCAGCGGACGGCGGGGGGTGGCTCGACCACGTGGACATGGAGCGTGTCGGCAGAAGACATCGTGCCGACGCTGGCTTGCAGTTGGAGAACGTAATCGCCGGCAGTGGTGAATTTGGCAGTGGTGACGGCGGCATGTTCATCGGCGAAGGAGACGGGGCCGGGGCCGGAGAGTTTGATCCATACAAGGGTGGCCGCAGAGCCCGCGCCGGTGGTGAGGGCTTTTACTTTTGCCCCGAGATAAGTTTTGCCTCCAATGACGACGCTGCGGTCAATGCCGGCAGTGACGGAGGGCGGGAAGGCGGGGGATTTGCCGGAGTCGATGACGCGGTATTCGATGATGCCGGTGGAGATGCCGTTGCCATTGGTCCGGCCGCTCGGATCAATCTCCAGGCGCAGGAGGGTGGTGGTGACTTCGTCGAAGGTGGTGATGTTGAATTGATTGCCGTCGAAGCCGAGGCCGGAGGCATTGGCCACAGGCACGAATTTGGCCCCATCCCAATAGGAGAGGCGGCAGGCGCTCGGGAAGCCAATGCCGGCGCCATCGTTCCACCAATAGATCTCGACCTGGTTGGTGCTGATGGGCTGGGTCCAAGTGTAGTCTATCCACTGGGTGTTGGTGCGGTTCCAATTGCCGTAGGTGCCGTGGGAGGTGTCGCGGGAAGTGCGCGGGGCGAAGCCGTCGTTGAGGGCGGCGAGGGTGGTGTCGCCGGAGGTGTAGGAACTGGAGGGCGTGGCAACGAGGGCGAGATTGGCCCGGCCGTCGGGGGCGGTCGCGGCGGCGAGGCGCATCCAGCGCGAGGAAAGGAGGGCGGCGGCACTGGCAGCGGCGGCGCCTTTGAGCATCTGACGGCGGGTGGGGTGGAAGGCGGACATGGGGGTAGAGTATTCTAGTTTTTAGTTTCTAGCTTTTAGGCAAGAGAAATTGGAGCGGGGCGGGCGAAATGCAAAATGAGAAATTTGGGAGCGGGATATTCGAGCATCAAGAATACACCGGGAAGGGCGAACGAAAGGGGTGGGGGGCTGGCATATTATTGGTTGGGGGGAAATGGGGTCAAGGGTAAGGTGGGGGCGGGAGAAACATTGAACATTGAACATTGAACATTGAACATTGAACACTCAACCTTGAACGTTGAACGCTTCATGCTTAAGGCTGAAAATAAATGGAAGAAGGAAAAATGATCTGACCGTCCGACCTGTCCGACTGGCCTGACGGATCGGACTGGGCGAATGGCGGGCCGCCGGGACCGAAAGCTGAAAAACCCCCCATACCTCAAACTCTGAGGCTTGACATACCTCATGGTTGAATGTATAGTCAGGGGCATGACGATGAAACCGACGAAGACGAATCCGAATTTTCTGAACGGGGTGCCGGAGTTGCTGGTGCTGCGGCTGCTGGCGCGGCGGGCGATGTACGGCTACGAGATCGTGAAGGAGATTCAACTGCAAACGCGCGACGCGCTGACGTTCGGGGAGGGGTGCATTTATCCCTACCTGCATTATTTGGAGGCGGAAAAGCAGTTGCGCAGCAAGCGCCGCGAAGTCGAGGGCCGAAGCCGGAATTATTACGAACTCACCGTGCGGGGGAAGAAGCGGCTGGCTGCGCTGGAGACTGAATGGAGCCGGGTGACCGAGGCCGTGGCGGCAGTGAGGGGAGGGCAACATGCGTGAGGGGAATCCCATTGCAGAATTGCAGCGGCGCCTGATTGAGCTTGGGTGCCCGGAGAAGGTCGTGCGCAAAATCGTGAGGGAGACGGCGGAGCACTTACGGGATTTGCAGAAGGCGGCGGTGGGGTCGGGGGTGACGCCGGAGGAAGCGGCGGCGCGGGCGGCAGAGCAGTTGGGGGATCCGGGGGAATTGGCGGAGCGGCATGTGGAGGAATTTAAGCAGAGTACCTGGCTGGGTCGGCGGTCGGCGCCTTTTAGTTTGATAATTTTGCCGGTGGTTTTTTGGTGTTTGTTGTGTGGGGTGTCTGAGGCAGGCACGAATATGGCGTTCTCGAGAAACTGGGACGCATTTGACGGTCTAGATTACCTCACTGGCCCTCTGGTCTCCGAAATAACCGGGCTCTTCTTCGTGGTTTTTGGATTGGTGTTTTTCCATAGTCTGCAGCGGAATGCCGGGCTCAGATTGAAGTCGCGGCTCATTGCCGTTGGCGTCATCACGCTGGCGGCATGGTGTCCGTATGTCCAAGTGGCGATAGCCCTGGTGTTTGGTATGGGGCCGACTCCGCATCGATGGAATCATTTGACGCCCACCTGGGCGAGTACGCGGCTGGCGTTAATCCCTTTGTTGACGGGTTTATTGATATATTTGGGTCATCTCCGGGTGGTGGCCAAGGCGGGCGCGAAGGCGCGAATCGTAGCGGTGCCGAATCTTATTAAGACACTGCGGCGGGGTTTGGTGACTCGGGGGTGCCCGGCGGCGATGGTGCGCCGGATTGTGCGAGAGACGGCTGAGCACTTGGAGGATTTAAAAGCGGCGGCGGTGGCGCATGGGTTGTCGCCGGAGGCAGCGGGGGTGCAGGCGGCGGCGCAACTAGGCGAGCCGGAGGCTTTGGCGGAGCGGCACGTGGAGGCCTGCCGGGCGACGTCAACATGGGGGCGCCTGCCAGTCTTCTATTTTGGCCTGTTACCAATATTGGTGTCGACGCTGCTGGCCCTGATTTACATGAGTTTGAACGGCGGATGGATGCCGCAGTTCGTAGTCTCCGGATTGTTGGCCTTAAACAAGCCGTGGATATTTTTCAATCTGTCGCTGGTGACGATCATTGTGGTGGCGGGTGGGTTTGCGCTCGTGACCCATATTTTTTGCCGGCGGGCGAAGAAATTGGCGCTGGGGAGGCGGACGGTGTGGCTGACGGGCGGGGTGATGGCGGCTCAAGGGCTGGTGCTGCACGTGGCGCCATCGAAGGAGCAGGGAATGGCGATGCAGCACACGTTTTCCGTGCGGGAGGGTATTTCGGAATACAATGCGCATATGCACCCAACTTACAGCCCGGCCCAATTGGAGGAGTCGTTTCCTGTCTCGGATCAAAGCGTGCCCAAACCCACGGAGCAGGAAAAACAACAATGGAGGGTGCATGCCAGCAAGTTGGTGACGCATGACGAGCTGCTGGCGTCCGATTATCCCTTGCGGTCCAGCCCGAACTGGAAGGCACTCGGAATTGGCATGGGCAATTCAGAAAGTGAAACCAATATTAAATTTGGCCCGGATTCACCCGGCGCCGAGATTCAGAAGTATGAATGGGCGCAAATAACGGAAACACACGGTTATGTCTTGCCGATGCCCTTGGTGTCCTATGCCTGGCCGACGCCGGAGGGATTTTCCAATTTGTCGATTTGGTTGAATGTGGGCGGACCGATGCTGGTGGCGTGGTGGATGGCGCGGGGGTTGCGGCGGGAGGAGATTTCGGTGGAGGATGGGGATGATTGGACGGCGGCGGTGGCGTGAGGGGCATGTGCAATTTGTAATTTGGGATGGGACAGGAAGAATGGTTTTCTTTCGTCCCTGGCGGGACTTTGAATCTACCAAATACCGCCTGCCCAGCATTAAAATGCTGGGTTACATTCGATCGTCCCTGCGGGACTTTTGGAACGCGGATGTCCTTAAATGGGCAATTGGTAGCTTACGATCAAAAGAAATGCAGGGTTTACGGTTTACGGTTTACCGTTTACGGTTGAACAGACGTCTGCGGATGGCGGCGCAGTGCGTAACTGCAAACCGCAAACCGCAATTTGTAAACTCTTCATGGCAACCTCTACTTCCGCCTCCGGCCAGCCGATTGAATTTTTCAACCGGCACACGGGGCGCGTCGAGACCGAGCAGGTTTACGGAGAGTGGTGGCTGCGGTGGGGGTATGAGACGCGCTTGGGGCGGCTGGCGATTTGGACCTTTGCGCAGCGGGCGTGGTTTGGGAAATGGTATGGCTGGCGGATGCGGCGGCCGGTAAGCCGGGCGCGGATTGCGCCGTTTATTCAGCATTATGGCCTCGAGGCCGCGGAATTTGCGCGGGCGCCTGAAAGTTTTGCGAGTTTTGATGATTTTTTCTCGCGGACGTTGCGGCCGGGCGCGCGGCCGATTGAAGGCGGTGCGGATACGGCGGTGTTCGGCGCGGATGGACGGCATTTGGGATTTCCGGATGCGTCGCAGGCGGAGGGGGTATTTGTGAAGGGGCAGCAATGGGACATCGCGGCCCTGCTTGATGACTCGGAACTGGCGCGAATTTATGGGCGGGGGACGCTGGTGTTGTCGCGATTGTGTCCGGTGGATTATCACCGGTTTCATTTTCCGTGCGATGGGACGCCGGGGCCAGCGCGGTTGATCAACGGGACGCTGGCGAGCGTGAATCCGATAGCGTTGCGGCGGCGGCTCGAGCGGCTGTGGGAAAACAAACGGGTGGTGACGATTTTGGAGACGGCGAAATTCGGCAAAGTGCTATTGCTGGAAATTGGTGCGACGAACGTGGGGAGCATCACCGAAACATTTGCGCCGGGAAAAGCGGTGGCGAAAGGCGACGAGAAGGGCTTTTTCTCGTTTGGCGGCTCGGCGACGATGACGATTTTCGAGCCGGGGCGGGTAAAGCTGGCGGAGGATTTGGTGGAACAAACGAAGGCGGGGCGGGAGTTGTATGCGAGTATGGGGACGGTTTTGGGGAAGGTAGAAGGTAGGAGGTAGAAGGTGGAATCGTTCCGGTCGCGAATATCTTACCTTGGCAAAGTTCCGAATAGTGGCACTCTGAATTTAGGTGGTGGAACACGCTTGCTGATTTGTATTCTACCTCCTACCTTCTACCTCCTACCTCCTACCTCCTTTTACATGTTAGTCCGAGAAACTGATTTAGCCTCGATTGTTGGGGCGATGCATTCGCAACCGCATGCGGTGCTGGGGATGCATCCGGTGACCAAAGGGGGAAAGAAAGGATTGGTGGCGCGGGCGTTTTTGGAGAATGTGCGGTCATGCGAGGTGGTGGACTTGACCTCGGACCCGGAGCGGCGGTATCCGCTGAAGCTGATCCATCCGGCGGGATTCTTTGAGGGGTTCATCGAAGGACGCACGGAAGTGTTTCCCTACCGCCTGCGGGTGGCGCGGGGGAACGGGGAGATTCGCCAATTTTACGACCCTTACGGGTTTTTGCCGACGTTGTCGGAGCAGGATCTCTATTTATTTAATGAGGGTAATGATCATTTCGTCTACCGCAAGCTGGGTTCGCACGTGCGCGAACATTGGGGCGTGAAGGGCGTGTCGTTTGCGGTGTGGGCGCCGGGGGCGCGGCGGGTGTCGGTGGTAGGGGAATTCAACCGCTGGGACGGGCGGTATCATCCGATGCGCTCGATGGGCGGGTCGGGGGTGTGGGAAATTTTCATTCCGGGGCTGGAATCGGGGGCGAAGTACAAATACGAAATTTACACGGGTGGGTCGAAGTTGATCCTGAAGACGGATCCGTACGCGCTGTATTTTGAGCCGCCGCCACACAACGCCTCGATCGTGTGGGATTTGTCCGGGCACACTTGGGGCGACGACGAATGGATCAAACGCCGGGCGGCGACGGACTGGGGCAAGGCGCCGTTGTCGTTTTACGAAGCCCACCTGGGCTCGTGGAAAAAAATTGCGCAGGACGGGAATCGCGCACTGACGTACCGCGAGACGGCGGCGGAGATGGGCGCGTACGTGAAGGAGCTGGGTTTTACGCACGTTGAATTCATGCCGCTGGCGGAGTATCCGTTTGAGGGCTCGTGGGGCTATCAGGGCACGGGATTTTACGCGCCGACGCACCGATACGGTTGCCCGCAGGATTTCATGGCGATGGTGGACGGGTTTCACCAGCAGGGCATCGGGGTGATCATGGACTGGGTGCCGGCGCATTTTCCACGCGACGCGTTCGCGCTGGCGGAGTTTGACGGGACCCATCTCTATGAGCATGCGGACCCGAAGCAGGGGGAGCACCAGGACTGGGGCACGCTGATTTTCAATTACGGGCGGCATGAAGTGCGCGGGTTTCTCGTCGGCAGCGCACTGGCGTGGATGGACCGGTACCACATTGACGGGCTGCGGGTGGACGCGGTGGCGTCGATGCTGTACCTCGATTATTCGCGCAAGGAAGGCGAGTGGATCCCGAACAAGTACGGCGGGCGGGAAAACATCGAAGCGATTGAATTTTTGCGGAAGGTGAACAATTTGGTGCACCAGTATTATCCCGGGACGCTGATGATTGCGGAGGAGTCGACGGCATTTGGCGGGGTGTCGAAGCCGACGAGCGAGGGCGGGCTGGGCTTTGACTTCAAGTGGAACATGGGCTGGATGCACGACACCCTGGAATATTTCCAAAAGGATCCAATTCACCGGCGCCACCACCACAACCAATTGACGTTCCCGATGCTGTACCAGTACACGGAGCGATTCATCTCCGTGTTTTCGCACGATGAGGTGGTGCATGGCAAAGGCGCGCTGATTTTGAAAATGGGTTCATGGGGCATGACGGACAAGTCGCGGACGCTGCGGGCGCTGTATGCGCTGATGTGGTTGTGGCCGGGGAAGAAATGCCTGTTCATGGGCCAGGAGTGGGGGCAGTCGGCGGAATGGAAATACGACGCGCCACTGGAATGGCACCTGTTGCAATTCATTGACCACGAAGGCACGCGGCTGGCCGTGCGCGATTTGAACAAGATTTATCAGAGCGAGCCGCGGATGGCGGAATGGGATTTGGACGGGCGCGGGTTCGAGTGGATCAATGCGCATGACGGCGAGAACAGCGTGATTACGTTTTTGCGCGTGGGGCCGGAGTGGGAGCCGATTTTTGCGGTGGCGTGCAATTTCACGCCAGTGCCGCGACTGGATTTCCGGATGGGCCTGCCGCGGGCGGGGCGGTGGCAGGAAGTGTTGAACACGGATGCGTCGTGCTACGGCGGAACGGGTTTGGGGAACCTGGGCGGGGTGGTGGCGGAGGCCATGCCCTGGGATCACCGGGAGTTTTCGGCTCCAGTGGTGCTGCCGGGGTTGGCCACGGTGATTTTTAAATGGGAGCAGCCGGCGAGGGCGGTGAAGGAGGTTAAGGCAACTGCGCCGGCGATAGTGGAAAAGCCAACAACGTCGGCGAGTGCGCCGCCGGTGGAGAAATCGGCGGGAAGGAAGTCGGTCGCGCCGAAAAAGGAAAAAACAGCGGAGAAGCCCGCGAAGCCAAAAAAGAAAATGACGCTGTTGGATGTATGGCAATCCTGTCCGGAGGATTTGACGAAGTTGGATTTGACCCGATGACGCGATTTCCCCCGATCCAATTCGGTTGAGGTTTGAAGATTATTTTCACTAGATTTTCCCTGACTGATGCGATGTTATCTTCGAAGCGGCGAAAAATTGGTTGCATCGAGCAAGAAATCTTCCGGTCAGCGGGAAAATTGGGCTAGAAATCATTTACCATGGGGTATTCTTTTCCCCTTAGGCAGATTTTCCAGATGGGTGATCCAATCGCAAAAATGAGGACACTCCGCGCGTATTGCCTCCAAGCCGATTGTCAGCACAGCTAAAGTCCCTAACAGCGGTTTTTCATAGTCTGGAACCAATTCCTGCACACGTTTTGACGGGGCGGTCAAGGGCGAATCATTTATCTCTTCTGGAGTTTCGAATTGATCTCTTATCATTTGAAACTTTTTGGCAAGTTCGGGGCGTCCGATGCCCCGGCTGAATTGCTTACAATCGCTGAAAAGCATTCCTTCAAATTCATGTATCATTACGAAGGGAAGAAAACGGCTCGGATCAAAATTGTCACCGATTTCCTCACAAACGTCTGCCAGCAAAGCGCGTTCGACTGCAGCAGCTTTCTCGGAAAATGGCAGTTGACTAGCCTCAGCGCGCCCTGGCCACGCTTTGGATCCAGTTTGTGGCAATGCATAGTAGTCCACCATCGTAGTAGTCAAACATTCTGGATCTTCTTTCAGATGATTCAACAAATCGCTACGGACCGTGGTCCAAGCGCGGATGCCCCCACGACGGTCACGTTGGCGTGCGTTACCTACAAGTCTGGCGCTGATTTTAGTATAGCCAAAGCCGTATAAATGAGGAGCGAGCACCTCATTTACAAAGGTCTCTTCAGTTTCCCCTTCAACATGAATCAATAACCTAGACATAGAGTCATTCTCCCGAGGGGCGACCGCCCAATTCATTTTTTTCCCATAACTGGCCGAGACTGTATTCTTGTAGCCAAGTGCCTAGTTTTCGTGAATCCAGTCTTGTAAATTGTGTGCTGCCGTCTATGCGATCTGCCACTAGAACGTCCTCGGGTTTAAAGTGATCCAGGAGAAAAGGTGATTGAGTAGATAGAATAACTTGGGTTTTGACCGATGACTGCTTTACTAATGATGCAAGCATGGTAATGGCGTAAGGATGCAACCCAAGTTCGGGTTCATCCACAAGAATAACTGAAGGTCGGTAGCTTTCTGGTTGCAGGAAAAGAGTCGTGAGCACTATAAAACGAAGAGTTCCATCAGAAAGCGAAGAGGCATCAAAATAAGATTCCGAACCAATATGGCGCCACTCCAAGCGAATTTTATCTGGATTGAGTTTTTGAGGTTCGAGAAGAAAATCATCGAAGAATGGTGCAACGCGTTGTACGGTACGACGGATAAGGCTGTAGGACTCTTCGTGCTTTTTACGAAGATAATAGAGGAAGGATGCGATATTTGAACCGTCAGAACGAAGGTAGCGGTTGTCATTAACGTCAGCGGTTTTTTTCATTGGTGAAGTCGAACTTGTGTCATGCACATGGTACAGCCGCCAACCGTCTAGGTGGCCTTTAACATATTCAGCAATCCGCGAAAATTTTGGGTCACCAATCCCCGCCTCTTTCCCTGCTCTTGAAATGCCCTCGCCAATTGGTCCATCTGGGTATCTAGTTTTGTTCCAAAAAAACACCATCTCTGATTTGGGAATCAGTTCATCGTTTGCAGACGGAAGCAGTTTAATTTCGTATTGATTTTTTCCGTCCTGAAAGGAAATATGAAAATACATGGCCTTAGTCATTTTCGATCCAAAATGCAGCAGTTTTTCGCTACCACCTGCCTTTACCACGTAGTCTTGAAGATGGCTCTCGCGAATTGCATGGAGAAATGAAAAAACTCCAATGAAGTTAGATTTCCCCGAGCCATTTGGCCCAATTACCAAATTTACTGCCCCTAGCTTGAGTTTCTCGATAGAGGCAATGCTTTTGAACCCTTTGATAGTGATAGTGTCGAGTGCAAGCATGGGATGATTGGCTTCACAAAGTAAACCAAATCAATATCTTGAGCGCAGTCAGACTTCAAGTCTCCTTCTTTCACGCTTTTTTGAGGCAGAGCCTGTGACGCAATCTCTTCGAGATGGTGTAAAAACTACAGAAAGGCGCAAGTAAGGGTGAAGAAGTCTGTGGCCCGACTTAATTAAAATCGATTTCGAAATGGTTCATGCCCATTTGGCAGGCGCCTTGAATAACGGAGCCGGAGGGCTGGGCGGGAATGTCGAAGGTGGTTTCGCCGGTGGGCGGGAGTGTGGCGACGATGCCGAGGACGGGGATGCGTAATTCGACCGAGCAGTCAGTGGTGTCCTTGGTTCTGACCTTGAGGATGGCGGGTTGGCCGGCCCGGGCCTGAATCAGGCCCGGGGTGTAGCCGAAATTGGCGATGAGTTCGATAACGGGGATATTTTTATTGGCCGGGGTGGGAGCGGTCGCGGTCGACGCGGCGGGCGGAGCGGAGTTTTTGGAACAAGCCGTGATGGCCATGCCGGCAAGGGTGAACAGAAGGACGGACGGGAAGTATTTGCTCAACGAAGACACGGGGTGGAGGAGTTTGGGAAGTTTTCTGCCGCCAACGGCAATTTCAGATTCGAGATTCCAAATTTCAGAATCCAAGTCAATCAACCAAAGGGTTATGAGTGTATTCAAGCGGCGGAGGTGGCGCGGTGCTTCGAAGCCGCGGTCGGCTGCGGTGAAATGCGGAAATTGGCCCACGACCGAACGGGATAACCAGCCGGAAAAGCCCGGGTCATTTCTTCCGACCATGTCGGATGGTGATCCAGAGAAGGGCGGCGCCAAAGAACAAGGCGACGACGAAGCCCCATTCGCCCAAATAGTACGGGAATTTTTTCAAATCCTCGGCGCTGACGCGGGAGACGATGAGGGACGAGGACAGCAAAGTGGCGGCGATGATGATGGCGAGGACGAGGCGGTTGACGCCGTGCTCGAAGGAATCGCGGAGACCGTCGAGGCCGCGGTGGACGAAGTTGACGCTGAATTCGCCCTCTTCGAGATTGCGGAAGAGCCGCATCATCGTACCGGGAATTTCGCGGGCGTGGCGGAGGGCGCCGCGCCAGTCCCAGTACATCATGCGGGTCATCGTTTTCGGGTGCCAGCGCTCGACGTTGAGTTTGCGAAGGAAGGGCTCCGAGATGGGGCGGATGTCGAACTTGGGGTCGAGCACCTTGCCAGTTTCCTCGATGGCGAGCATCGCCTTGGCGAGCATGGCGTAATCGCGGGCGAGGCGGATGCCGTTCACGCCAAAGACGTAGAGCAGGTCGAGCATGATGCGTCCGAAATCGCGGCCCTTGTCGTCGTCGGAGTATTTGCGCAGCATGATGCTGACGTCCTTTTCCAAATGACCAGGGTCCACGCGGTGTTTGGTGAGGGCGTTGGCGAGGGCGACGCGGACGACTTTTTCGGCGTCGTCGTCAGTGATGGCGTCGAACAAATCGGCGAGGAAGTAACGCATCTGCCGGGTGAGCTGGCCGGTTTGGCCCCAATCGAGGAGGCAAAGGCGGGCATCCGGGGTGATGAGAATATTTCCGGTATGAGGATCAGCGTGAAAAAAGCCGGACATGATGATCTGGTCAAATACGGAGCGGCCGCCGGCGAGGGCGACGCGGGCCCGGGCTTCGGCGGGGAGCGTGACCAGTTCCGGCGCGACGCCCTCAATCCAGTCAAACACGAGGAGGCGGGAGGTGGAAAAGGCGTCGTGGATGGCGGGGGCGAAAACTTCCTGCGGGTAGGGATTGGTTTTGTTGAAATAGACGGCGTTGCGAGCTTCGAGGTTGAAATCGAGTTCGCGGAGCATGCTCTCGCCGGTTTCGTCGACAATGGCGGGCAGGTCATAGGCGCGGAGCTCGGGCAGGTGAAGCTGCATCTTCTGGGCGAACCAATGGATGATTTCCAGGTCCGCCTTCATTTCCTTGCGGAGATGGGGTCGTTGAATTTTGATGGCGACGAGGGCGCCGGATTTCAGCCGGGCGCGGTAAACTTGGGCGATGGATCCGGCAGCGGCGGGAGTCTGGTCGAATTCGGCAAAGACATTTTCGACGGGGCCTTTGAGTTCCCGTTCGAGCCAGGGGCGCATATGTTCCCAGGGGACGGGGCGCACGTTATTGCGCAGACGTTTCAACTCCTCGATCAGGGGCTCGGGCAGGAGGTCGGCCCGGGTGCTGAGGATTTGGGCAAATTTAACCGCGGTCGGGCCGAGTTCCTCGGCGGTGACGCGGAGGCGCTGCCAGACGTTAAGGTGGGCGGCCTTGAGGGGGATGTGGCGGCGCAGCCTGGGGGTCTCGATCTGCTCGAGGAATTCCCGGAATCCATTGCGCGCCAGCACGGTCACAATTTCCGTGAACCGCACCAGATTATTGAGCGTATGGAGGGGATTGAGATTCACAACTTGGAGAGCCGAAGCGGGGGGCGGGGGGAGAATTAAGAATCAGCGCAAGCGAAGAACGCCGGTTTGGCCAACCATTGTTTCGGGTGACTCAGCCGGCGCAAGCGGCGGTTAGCGCGGCAGTTTGGATTCCAGATCGGCGAGGCGCCGTTCGAGGGCGGCGAGTTCGTCGCGGGTGACGAGATTGGATTTTTTGAGGAGTTCCTGGAAGCGCTGGGAGAGGTCGGATTTGGCCTGTTCGAATTCCTGTTTGCCGTCGGCGACGATGCGGTCGGCAAGGTGTTTGGCGTCCTGGGTGGAGAGCTTGCCCTTTTCGACGTATTCGTGGAGAACGCCCTCGATTTTTTCCTTGGTGGTGACGGTGGCGCCAATGCCGGCCAGCATGGTTTTTTTGATGAGGTCAATCATGGTGAGAGTGGGTTGGAAGTTGGGCGGGCGGCGCGGATACGCCATCCCATGATCAGTAAACTATGCCGCTCCCGGGGAAAAGGCAAAGGCCATCGGGAATGTTTAAAGATTTTTAATGAGCGCAAGAGCCAGGAAATGGAGCCATGAGCCTAGACTAATTTCGGCACCAGGTACCAAGCGAGGATCCAGTGGCCGAGGGGGCGATTGCGGCCAGGGTCCTCGGCGCGCTCGAGGTGGAGGAGTCCGCACTTTTTGAAATCGATGAGGATGGGGTCGGTCTGGCCGCTGAGCAGGCAGGACGCGAGAGCTTCAAAATGGGGGTTATGCCCGACCACGAGAACAGATTTGCGGGAGCAGGCCAAGCGGAGGGCCATGGGGCGTGGGTCATCCTCGGGGCGGAGGCCGGGAGCCTCGTGGAGGGGGGCGTCAAGACTGAGTTCCTGGTGGAAGATTTCCGCAGTTTGGACCGCGCGCAAGAGGGGGCTGTGCCAGATTTCCGCAATATCGAGTTCGACTTCGCGTTTGCGGATAAAGGCGGCGAGCTGATAAACCTGTTTTTCACCCTTGCGTGTGAGCCGGCGGTCGGCATCGGCATCGCCGGGCTCAGCCTCGGCGTGGCGCAGGAGATACAGATTCATAAATGGGGAGTGTGGAGTTCTGCGCGACGCAAGGCAAGCGCGCAGCGGTGAAACGTGGTTGTAACGTTATTTCACGTTAGGGGTCGCGGTTGCGTCCACGGATGGATAGGCACCCGCAAAAGCTAATCACCATAAAATTTATCAGAATTTATTGAAATTCATGAATTTTTAACGACGAATAGAATCGCAAAGCGAGGGGAACACCCCATATTAGCCGGGCGGCGAATTTAATTTGCGGCAGGAATCCCCCCAGAAAACAAATTTACTTATGACGATGCTCCCACTCACCCGAATTGCCGCAAAACGCCTTACCTGTATTCGAAGTCGCCGTTGGCTGGGGAGCGGGTTGGTGCTGGCCGCAATCACGTGGGCGCCGGTGGCGAAAGCAGACAATAATGGCAACGGCTATGGCACGAACATGGCTGTCTTGAAGGCCATCCCCGATGCGAGCGGAAATGTGACGATAACGGTGATTGACCCGCAGAATCAGCTGCGCGGGAATGTGACTGTTTCGCTGGGAAGCACGGTGCTCACCGTGGCGAGTGCGGTGGCGACGAATAATTCCGGCACGGGTACGATTGTGGCGAAACTGCCCGTGGGAGTGGTCGCGGCCACCTACACGCTCGACGTGGCCTGGGGTCAGCACGATGAAGACGCAACTTTTCAAATAACTTTGGGTAACCAAGGCGCGACGGGTGCCGTGGGACCGACGGGTCCAGTTGGGGCCACGGGTGCGGCCGGCGCAGTTGGGCCGCAAGGGCCGGTCGGTGCCACGGGCGCCACGGGTGCAACCGGCCCGGCTGGGGTCAAGGGTGCGACTGGCGCGACGGGTGCCACTGGAGCGCAAGGTCCTCAAGGCGTGACTGGCGCCACGGGCGCGGCGGGTGCCCAAGGGTCGGTGGGGTTGACCGGCGCGACTGGTGCCACCGGCGCCAAAGGTGTGACGGGTGATGCCGGAGCCGTTGGTGCCACGGGTGCCAAGGGGGCAACCGGTGACGCCGGTGCGGTTGGTGCGACGGGCACGAAAGGCCCGATCGGGGACACGGGAGCGGTTGGTGCTACTGGGGCCAAGGGTCCGACAGGTAATGTTGGTGCGACCGGCGCGACAGGATTGCAAGGAGCCACGGGCGCGACGGGTGCAGTTGGAGCAGCCGGCACCAAAGGCGCCACCGGCGACACTGGCGCGGTTGGCGCGGTTGGCGCGAAGGGCCCAACTGGCGACGTTGGAGCGACCGGTGCGCAAGGTCCGCAAGGCGCGACCGGAATCAATGGCGCCGCCGGCGCGACGGGTCCCCAAGGTGCGGCGGGCGACACCGGTGCGGTTGGCGCCACGGGCGCCAAAGGCCCGACGGGTGATACGGGCGCGGCAGGAGCCACAGGCGCGACGGGTGCGGTTGGACCGGCTGGTCCGCAAGGCGCGATTGGGCCGCAGGGACCGGCGGGCGCACAAGGTCCGGTCGGCGCGCAAGCGGACCGTTCGGCACTGGAAGCACAAATCGCGACGCTCCAGGCGCAAATCCAAGCTCTGCAATCCAGCCTGACCGGGGGTTCAAATTGAGCTTTTTATATTCACTTTGGAGGCGGTCATGGGTGACCGCCGGGTTGGCCGTTGCCTTGGCCATGGCACCGACGGCATTGCATGCCGACGACAATGACGGACTGGGCGTCAATAACGCGCACTTGGACGCCAACAATAATCTGGTGCTTTCCATCGTTGATCCGTGGGACCGATTTGGCCAGTCGGCGCATGTATCGCTGGCCGGCGTGCCGTTGACCATCGTCAGTGCAAACACTTCGTATTATTACAACGGCTGGTTTTTTTTGGTGGTTTGCGACCAACGATATAATTGTGGCGAAGATGCCGGCGGGTGTGGTCGCGGGAGCATATGCGGTGGACGTTTCCTGGGGCGACAATAACGACACAACTTTTGAGGTTACCTTTGGAGTGCAGGGTGCGGCGGGCGCACCGGGCGCAAAAGGTCCGCAAGGCGCCACCGGGGCCGCGGGTCCGAGAGGTCCGGCTGGTCCGACCGGCGTGACCGGTGTCAATGGCGCCACCGGTCCAGCGGGGCCGATGGGCAATGTTGGCGCGACCGGAGCAACCGGCACAACCGGAATTCAGGGCGCGACCGGTGTGACTGGCGCGACGGGTGCCGTTGGCGCGATGGGTGCGACTGGCACCACCGGTGCGGTTGGTCCGGTCGGCGACAAAGGGGCAACTGGAGCTACAGGCGCAACTGGTCCCGCAGGAGACAAGGGCGCGACTGGCGCAGCCGGCGTAGTTGGCCCGGTGGGAGATAAAGGCGCGACGGGAGCCGCGGGAGCAAATGGTTTTACTGGCGACGCGGGCGCGGATGGCGTAATTGGCGCGGCAGGAGCTGCCGGGAATACCGGAGCCACGGGTGCGGCCGGTGCAGATGGTTCAACCGGAGATAAAGGTGCGACGGGCGCAACCGGCGCGACCGGTCCGGCGGGTGATAAAGGAGCGACCGGAGCCATGGGTGCCGTGGGGCTGGTTGGTGCGACGGGCGCTAATGGCGCAACCGGTGCCACAGGCGCCGCGGGTGCCAAAGGAGCGGCGGGCGCGACGGGTGCCACTGGTCCGGATGGCGACAAGGGCGCAACTGGCGCAGCGGGCGCAATTGGACAAGATGGCGCGCAAGGTGCGGCTGGTGTCGTGGGTCCGGATGGTCCAATTGGACCGCAAGGAGCGCAAGGCGAACAAGGCGCATATGATGATTTAAGCGATTTGGTGGCCGAAGTGAATGATCTTTCGATCCGATTAGCGGCGCTGCAAACGGTACAAGCCGGCATCGTGCCGAATGCGCCGACGAATGTTTCGGTGGTGGCGGCGGATGGCTCGGCGACAATTAGTTTCGATGCGCCGGCGCCGAATCACGGCAATGCGCCGACCAGCTACACGGTGACTGCGATTCCCGGCGGACTCACGGCGACCAGTTCGGGCAGTCCGATAACGATCACGGGATTGACGGATGGCGTGAGCTATTCTTTCACGGTGACAGCGACGAACACGGGCGGCAGTTCCGCGGCTTCGGCACCCTCGGCGTCCGTGACTCCGGTGGCTCCGGCTCCCACCTTCAGCTTTTACGACGATCCAAGCATCTACGGTCCGTTCTCAATCACAACCGGTCCGGATGGCGCGCTGTGGTTCACCAATTTCTATAGTGCCACGATCGGGCGGATTGACCCGGTCACGGGGGTGGTGGCGAATTATACGGATCCGAATGGAAGCATCAACGGCCCACAGTCCATCCTGACCAGCCCGGACGGCGCGTTGTGGTTCACCAATGTCTATAACAACTCCCTCGGGCGGATCGATCCGGCCACGGGAGTCATTACGAATTACACGAATCCGAGCATCAGTTATCCGAATGCCATCACCGTGGGGCCGGACGGCGCGCTCTGGTTCGTCAATACCAACAACAATTCCATCGGACGGATTGACCCGGCCACGAAAGTTATCACAAATTACACGGATCCGAATGGAAGCATCAGCGGCCCGAATGGCATCACGACCGGCCCGGATGGCGCGCTCTGGTTCACCAATTCCGGCAACAACTCCCTCGGGCGGATTGATCCGGTGACCGGCGTCGTCACGAATTACCCCGATCCGAGCATCAGCTACCCCTATCAAATTGTGACCGGCCCGGACGGCGCGCTGTGGTTTGGCAATGCCGGCGGCAACTCGATCGGGCGGATAGACCCGGTCACGGGAATCATCACCTTCCACACTGACCCAAGCATCAGCTCCAACTATTTCATCACGGGTGGGCCGGACGGTGCGATTTGGTTCTCGAATGCCGGCGGCAACTCGATTGGGCGGGTTGATCCGGCCACCGGCATCGTCACGAATTATTCCGACCCGGGCATCAGGACCCCGTATGGGATTACCGTTGGCGCTGATGGCGCGCTGTGGTTCGCAAATATCAACGGCGGCTCGATCGGGCGGCTCGCCCTGCCGACGGCGGCTGGCGCCACCGTGCCCAGCGCGCCGACGCTGACGGTGGTGGTTGCAGGTAATGGGCAGGCGACGGTGACCTTTAATCCTTCGGCGAGTGATGGCGGCGCACCGATCACCGGCTACACTGCGACCGCGTATCCCGGCGGCTTAACCGCTTCGGGTACGACCAGCCCTTTGACGGTTGGCGGCCTGACGCCCGGGCAAAGCTACACCTTCACCGTCATCACCATCAATAGCGTGGGATCAAGCGCGCCCTCGGCGGCTTCCAATTCCGTGACCCTGCCCGAGGCGCCCGGTGCGCCAACGATTACAGGTATGACCGTGGCCCCGGCGATTGAGGATACAATTTATCTTCCCGGTTACCCGGATGACGGCACGATCGAAAAATTCGCCACCGACGGCACGGATTTGGGGGTGTTCGTCAGCGGATTGTCGTCCATCTTTGGGGTGGTCGTAGACAAGTCCGGCAATGTTTATGTCTCGTTGTCGTATTTGGGCGAAGTGGAAGAATACGCGCCGGACGGCACGGATTTGGGCGAGTTTGCCAACGGTTTTTATTTTGCCGGGCCCATGGCGTTTGATCCGGCGGGCAACTTGTACGTGACGGACTACGACCGGGTGGACGAGTTTGCGCCGGACGGAACCAGTTTGGGTTCGTTTGCCTCCAATACCTATCCCCGCAGTCTGGCGTTTGACAGCGCCGGCAATCTTTATGTGACCACCAATTTTGGTTACATTGAGAAATTTGACGCCAACCAAAACGACCTCGGAGTTTTCGCCTACGGCACCGCGGTGACGGTGGACGGCGAGGACAATATTTTCGTCGCCAATGGGGACGAAAATTCGGTCGAGAAATATGCCGCGGACGGAACGGATTTGGGCTTGTTTGCCAATGACACCGGCTTTAGCCCCGATTTGGCGGTGGATTCGGCAAACAATCTTTACGTGCTGGAAGTCAACAGCTCGGTGATTCAGGCATTCTCGCCGGCGGGACAGAATCTGGGCCCGGTGGATTATCCCAATGGGAATTCTTTTCCCTATTATTTCGCCATTGGCGCCGGGTCCGGGGATCCGGCCCTTGGCGCGGTGGAAGTATCCTTCTCGCCGCCGGCCAATAATGGCGGATCGGCGATCACGGGTTATACCGTTACTTCGTCTCCAGACGGCATGACGAAATCGGGTACGGGAAGTCCAATCCGGATATCCGGCCTGGTGCGGGGCGAGAGCTACACGTTCACGGTAACGGCTACGAACAGCGTGGGCACGGGTGCGGCGTCTGATTTGTCCGCTTTGATTTATATTCCGACGGCACCCGACGCGCCGGTGATTACGAACATAATCGCAGGCGACCACCAGGTGACCGTTTATTTTGATCCGCCGGCGAATGATGGCGGCGCGGCGATCACGGGGTACACGGTCAGTTCCTTTCCGGGCAGTTTGTCGGCCTCCGGCACGACCAGCCCGATTACGATCACGGGCTTGATTGATGGGCCGCCCTATACATTCACGGTGACGGCCACGAGTTCGGCGGGCACGAGTGGGGCGTCGGCGAGGTCGGCTCAGGTAATCGCTGCCGTGCCTGTCACGGCACCGGATAGCCCGACGGTAACTGACGTGCAGGCGGACGACGGCCAAGTCACGGTGACATTTGATCCGCCTGACAGCGATGGTGGAGCGCCGATAACGAGTTACACGGTGACTTCGATCCCGGACGGCATTACGGCCACCGGAGCAACCAGCCCAATCATGGTGACCGGTTTGACCGACGGCGTAAGCTACACTTTCACCGTCACAGCGGCGAACCAAGATGGAAATAGCGTCGCGTCGGCGGCCTCAGCTGTCGCCACGCCCATGGGGCCACCCGAAGCGCCTGTAATAGCCGACGTGATTCCGGGTGATAGCGAGGTGACCGTGGTGATTGACGGCATAAACAGTGGCGGTGTCCCAATTGAATCGTACACGGCGTTCACGGACATTGGTCCAGTAAGTTTAACCAGTGCTTCGAACGTGGTGGAACTCACGGGCCTGACCAATGGCGTTACCTACGAGATTTTCGCCTATATCACCACAGTGTTTGGCAATAGTCCGGTGGCAGCGGGGCAGTCGTTCACGCCCGTCGGTCCGCCGGCAGCACCGATTGGCAGTACGACCGGGCCGGCGGTAACGGTGTCTGGAACAACGGCGGAGATATCGCTTGACTCATCCGCTTTTACCGGCGGTTTGCCCATCCTTCATTGGGACGTCACGACCACGCCCCCCACCACCTCGGTCAGCTCGGATTCCCTTACATTCACCTTCGATGGGTTGACTCCGGGAGTAGCCTACACCTTCCAGGTCACCGCCACGAACGCGGTTGGCACCAGTGCGCCGACGACGCTCGTGCCGGCCAACGCCTCCGGGACGGTGATCGTCCTGGCGCAAAACGTCATTGGCGCGAGTATTGACGCGCGGAACGGCTACCTGGTCAATGCGGATGGAAGCGAAGTTGACCCAGGCAACAGCCAAAACGTCATCCCCGCTCCCGTGAATCCCATCTTCGTCTTGTTTCAGGCTGGCTACGGCTTGATCGTGACGCAGGACCCGCTCGCCGGTGGCCAAGTCACCACTTATCGCGATACGTGGCTGGATATGACGACGTTTCCTCCCACCGAATACGATGCCAATAGCAACGCGTTCTCCGAAACAGATCCCATATTCTTCATCACGACGATTAACACCATCGTATCCGTTAACGATCTCAGCACCCAGTTGGACCCGACGACCCTGCAACCGCTGCCGGCAAGCCAACAGGGACCCTATGAGATTGTGCAAACGCCGGCTGGATATTCGATGGCCAATAACGCGCCGACAGAGTAGTTGAAAGGGCAAAGGCCGGTGCGATTGGATCTTTTTTTCACTCAAACTTCGAGGGGTGGGTTGGGGGGCATGGGCGGCTAGGCGGGTTCGGAGGCCCCGCCCGACCATTTCAGAGCTACGCTTTTTTGGTGAAGGAGAAAAATGACGTTATTTAGCCTATTTACTTTTTGCGGGGATGTGGTATTTGTATGGGGTAATGACCTCAGAACAGGAGCTCAAGTTGGGAGTGTATCTGGCGGGCGAGATACTCCCAAATCACCCCATAACGGTGACCGACCCACAGACGGGAATCGTCGGGCGGTTTGTTTTTCAGTTGGAAATGGTGGATGATGAATTGTCGGCGAGCGGAGGCTATGTGCCAATCAGTGAAGAAAATATTCAAGTGGGTGGAGACGGCGTGCAAACGGTATCGGTGACCATTCAAATATCGCCGCAGGCGTTTATGCGGATGCCGCAAACGGGGGCGCCGTGGTCGAAGTTGCTGATTTTTTTGGGGCCGCGGTTGAAGCAGCCCATGGCAGACATGTTTCCAGATGAGTCCACGCGGAATTCGGAAATGTGGATCATCAGCGAGGTGCACAAGGCGCTGGAACAGATCGGCGCATTGCAGGAGGTGTTGCTGCACAAGGATGCGATGGAACGGTCGGCCAAGATTTTTCAGGCGCAGGGGTTCAAGGTGAATCCAGTCTTTTTTTCGCATTTTCGATTTGAGCAGGGGTTGGGGGACGGGCGGCTGACGGGCGAATATCAGTTCCTCGGGCCGACCGGCGGCGGAGAAATTGGCGGGATGACGGAGCGGGATTTGCAGAGTTTGCTGGCGCAAAACGACGGGCTGAAGCAATGGGAAATTGTGCGCCCGGATGAGGAGGGCGGCAAGGTGGAGTACGGGTTGATTACCGGGTGGAAGAGCGGGGCGGTGCTGTTGATGCCGCGCCGGGAAGCGCTGCCAGCTTGGGCCGAGCGCGCGATGGCGAACATCGGGCAGATTTTCACCCATCGCGATTTTGCGGAAATAAATTTCACCGCAGAGGAACGGGCGGCGTTCAGCACGGCGGATTTCATCTCGAAAAAATTTCAACCGGCGTACGTGTTGGCCGTGAAGGCGGCGGGCGAACATATTGACGCCGCCTTCATCAGCCGGCGCAACAATCTGCCGGTGCCGGATTCGCTGGTACGAATCAAATGGGACGGGACCAGGGCAGCGACGCAGGAGAATTATGTGGCGCGCATGGTACAGGCGGCCCGGTGGTCGCTGTCGCGGGTGCCGACGATTCACCCGGAAGAAGTGGTGAAGGCGGGGGTTTGTTTGGAAGATGTGGAGCAGCTGGGATTTCTGAGTGCCGTAACGGTGGCGAAGGAATTTAAGGCTGCGGTGGAGACCGACGGGGTGCGGCGGATGGCGGGGGCCGAGACGGCGGAGTTGGCGAATATCAGTTAGGTAAAAACGGATAATCAGTATAGCCGCGAGGTCCGCGGCCGTAGAATGTTTCCGGGACGGGCGGATTGAGCGGCGCATTCAATTGATAGCGGCGGGGAAGGTCGGGATTGGCCATGAAAGGCTTGCCGAAAGCGACGGCGTCGGCTTCGCCTGCGGTGAGAACTTCTTCTGCAGATTCCTTGGTGAAACCTTCGTTGGCGATGTAGATGCCGCCGAAGATTTTTTTGAGCTGGGGGCCGAGGCGATTGGGGCCGAGGGATTCGCGCGCGCAAAGGAAGGCGAGTTTTCGACGGCCGAGTTCGCGGGCCACGTAGCCAAAAGTTGCGGCAGGGTTGGAGTCTCCCATGGATTGGGCATCGCCGCGGGGGGCGAGGTGCATGCCGACGCGACCGGCGCCCCAGACTGCGATGACGGCGTCAGCGACCTCGAGCAGGAGGCGGGCGCGATTTTCGATGGGGCCGCCATATTCGTCGGTGCGATGGTTGACGCTGTCCTGAAGGAATTGGTCGAGGAGGTAGCCATTGGCGCCGTGAATCTCGACGCCATCGAAGCCGGCGGCCTGGGCGTTTTGGGCACCCTGGCGGTAGGCGGCGATGACGCCGGGAATCTCCTTCGTCTCGAGGGCGCGGGGCACGGGATAGGGGCGTTCGGGGCGGAGTTGGCGGACGTGGCCGGCAGCGGCGATGGCGCTGGACGAAACCGGTTGGGCGCCGTTGAGAAACGAGGGGTCGGAAATACGGCCGACGTGCCAGAGTTGCAGGAGCATGCGACCGCCGGCGGCGCGGACGGCGGCAGTGATGGATTTCCAGCCATCGATTTGTTCCGGGGACCAGATGCCGGGCGTGTTGGGGTAGCCGACACCCATGGGAGTGACTGAAGTAGCTTCCGAAAAGATGAGGCCGGCGGCAGCGCGCTGAACGTAATACTCCTTCATGAGTTCGTTGGGCACGCGGCCCGGGCTGGCGCGGCAGCGGGTCAGCGGCGCCATGAGAATGCGGTTGGGCAGTTGCAGGTCGCCGACGCGGAGGGGCTCAAAGAGGGTGGGCATGGAATAACAGCAAGGCTAAGGGGCAAATCGGCGAAGGCCAAGGACGGTTAAAAACAGACGGCCTGGCGCAGGGTTGCGGCGAATTCCGGCAATTTCCCGAAACGGATGTTCCGGCCAATCAAGCGGCTGGCAGCGAATGCCGAATGCTGATGGGCGATACGAATCGAATGGACCCGGTGGTTAAGATAAAACGCGGCGCAGCTAATCAAGGAACGGGGGTTGGTCGCGGTCACTTTTGCGCGGGCGGCGGGCAAGGAAGATAAAAAGGCCGATGAGGAGGATGAGGACCGCGAGGGCGGAGGCCGCGGCGAGCGGCAGGAACAGGGGGGAACTGCGGGAGCCGATGGGCTCGATCGGCGCGCCGGGCGGTGGCGGGCGCGGATCCCGGTCGAATTCGATGATGAAGCCCTTTTTGGGATTATCGGTGTCGGTGTCGTTCCACTGGGGCGAGCGGGTGGAGGGGTTGATGGAGTAGAATTCGAGACTGTCCTCGTGACCGTCGGAATTGTCGGGTTGGCCCGGAGACCAATTGGAATATGAAAAGGCTTCGTCCTTTTTGGCCCAACTCCAGTTGGTTTTGGGATCCTTTGACCCCGGGGTGCGGGAACCGCCGAGCCAGGGCCCCATGAGGTAGCGGCCGGTGCTGGTCAGCCGCCAATATTTTGCATCGTCAATCAGGGCGAAGACGAAATCATTTTCGTTTTGGGAGGCAATGGTGGCGAGGTAACCTTGGCGGCCTTGAGCGTAGGCGTTGGCATCGGTCCAGCTGATGCCGTTGCCGGGGTCAACCGAAACGGCCTGATAAAAGTGGCCGTTGCCGCCGTCGCCTGGCTTCCACTGGACAACCGGGCCGGGATGGATGTCGGCGGGGTTGGGGGCGGCGGCAGCAAGGGGAAGGAGGAGGGCCAAAAAAGGGATCATGGCTGGAAGGTTCGGATCCAATCAAACCGCGCCGCTCACCACGGAATCATACCAGAGCATCCAGGCGGTGGCGGATGTTATCCGGTGGGTGGAAGTTCCGGCAATCCTGAAAAGAACGCCCGCACGGCAATTCAAGATTCGGGCGGGGAGGGTGTGATGGGGCTCAAATGAGGGGTGGGAACAGGCGGTTTTGCAGGGGGAGGAAGTTGGAGAGTTTGCGGTTGCGTTGGGGCCGGGGGCCTGCCAAGCTGGCGGGCTAACCTTTATAAAGTCATGGCCGCAGAACTCATTTGTCTGGAATGCTCGGAAGCCCGCAAGGAAGGCAAACCGCCCTCCCGCTATTTCGCCGCGCGCAATAAACGCGTGAAGCAGGAAAAGGTGGAGAAAATGAAATACAATAAATTTCTTCGCCGCCACACGCTGCACAAGGAAGTGAAGCTGTAGGAGCGGGGAGATTGGAGCAGGGAGCCGAAAGCCGGCCGAAAAGGCTTGGGCCCTTGGATATTTCTGAATGCCGGGTGCTGAATGCTGGCCGGCGTCAGGAACCCGCGTCATTTAACGGCTTCTTAACATCGGCGGCATTCCGCACCCAGCAATCGGCATTCAGCGCTTACGTTCCGCTGAGAATGGCGGTGGGGAGGACTTTGGACGGGTCCACGCTGGCGACGACGGACGTTACGACCCATTTGGTGGGAGTTTTGCTGCAAGCGAATGCCAGGTACAGCCCGCCTTTCTGGTACTTGGCGAAGACGTAGACCAAAGTCGAGGACGGTGACAGGCTAACCGACTTGATCAATTCCGCAGCGACAAACGTTCCCGCGGTATTCTCTTCGTCAGAAAGACTTTTGGTAATGGCGTTTTTGGAGACCACGTCAATCTCGAGACTGGAGCCCTTGGCCCACGCATCCACGGCCGTGGCGTAGCCGCTCCTGGCGTAGGTGGTGAAGCCGAGAGTAACCGTATCGGGCATGCCGGACGGGGCGGCGGCCTGCGCGGCGGCGGTGGCGCTGCGGGCTGAAACCAAGGCAGCGCAAACAAGGATGAGGGCAAGGAATAATTTTTTCATGTGGAGGTTGAATGGGCCGCGGAAGGGAACCGGGCCCCAAGGGTGTAAGGGTGGGAGGGTAGGGCATACGCGCCCCGATCCGGTTCTTTATACGCAAATCCAGGGAGTTGTAAATGGCAACTAATGCGCAGCTTAGTTGGGTGCAACCCTGGGATGCAAACGATTAGGGGCGGTGAATCCGAATGCCAGGAATCGGATTCCAACCGTGGCGAGGAGCAAGGATCAAACCGCCCATGGCCCGCAGGAGGATTCAGTTGCTTTGATTCAAGGGACTCACGGGGGCGCCGGGGCGGCGGCTGGCGCGCCATTTGTCCCGATGATTGCGCACCCAGTCAATCAGCGCGGTCTCAAAACCGATATCGTGACCGGCTTTTTCGGACTGAATCCACTTGTGGCGGAGGATTTCCTCACGTTCCGCCAGATATTCCTGGTAGAAGCTGGAGCGGTTGACAAACTCGTGGCCACCGCGGGGATTGTCAGCGTGGGGTGTCTTCATCTTCTCGTCGAGCAAACGGGAATGGGGAATGGCGGAGAGCCGACCAAAAGCTAACACAGGAACATGGGCCATTGTCACTCTTTTTTAACAAGTCTTTTCGGTGTCCGCAATGTCAATTATGTGCAACATTTGGCAATTAAGCAGGGCTTATGCAGGAAACGGGGGAATCGCCTTATAAGTAATTCATAAAGACTGGGTGAGTTTATCCAGGAGGCGGCGGGCAATGCCGAGAAAGGCCAGGCTGGCGAGGGCGTCGGGATGGCTGATGACGAGGGGAATGCCCCGGTCACCACCGATGCGCACGCGCGAATCAAGGGGAACCTGGCCCAGAAACTCGGTATGCAATTCGACGGCGGCCCGGGGGCCGCCGCCTTCGCCGAAAATATGCTGCCGGGTTCCATCGGGGTTTTCCAGGAAGCTCATGTTCTCCGCGACTCCCAAAAGCGGGACATTGACTTTTTCAAAGAGGAGCGCGCCGCGCCGGGCCACGGAGGCGGCCGCGAGTTGCGGCGTGGTGACCACGACGACGCCATGGAGGGGAATGGTTTGGGCGAGGGTGATTTGGGCGTCGCCGGTGCCGGGGGGGAGATCAACGACCAGAATTTCCAATTCGCCCCAGGCGACCTGGGTTGCAAATTGCTGGATGGTCTTCATGACCATCGGGCCGCGCCAGGCGACCGGGGCGTCGTCATCGATCAGAAGTCCGAGGGACATCATGCGGACGCCGAAGTTTTCGACGGGTTGAAGGAGTTCATCCTGAATCTCCGGCCGGGTGTTGACCCCGAGCATGAGAGGCACCGAAGGACCGTAGATATCGCAGTCCATCAAGCCCACGCGGTGGTTGGGGCCGCGTTTGGCGAGCAATTGGGCGAAAGCGCAGGCGAGATTAACGGCGAAGGTGCTTTTACCGACGCCACCCTTGCCACTGGCGACCGCGATGCGGTAGCGCACTTTTTCCATCTGCGACGGGAGGGCGGCAGAGTGCTTGGAGCCGGGGGGTGGAGGCGTTTTGGCGGGGAGCTTGACGGCGACTTCGACTTCGGCGCGGCTAACGCCGGGAATCACGCCGAGGGCGGTGGCCGCCGCATCGTGGAGTTTCTTCGGCAGGTCAGGGTCGGCGGTGGTGACTTCGAGTCGGGCGAAGGCAACGCCATCGCGCATTTCGGCGACTCGGACCAGGCCGAAGGAAACAATGTCCCGGCTGAAGCCCGGATACTTGACGGTTTTCAAGGCCGCGAGGAGGGATTCCGGCGAAGGGGGCATTTTTAATTTATTTTATTTTTAGTTTTTAGTTTTCGGTTCACAACCACGAACGGCAAAGATCCAACTTCCAGCGTGCAACCTGGAGAACGGAGTTTCTCGATTCCAGGGGTTGGGTTCGAGGATAATTTACGGGAAGTTGGCGGGGGGGTGGCGTTCAAGCTCGCCTGTGGGCCCCGGAGGGGGTAACGAAGGGGCTGCGCATGAGCAAGCAAGCGCCAAAAAAGAAGCTGCAATCGGGGACGCCGAAGGCGGCCGGGCCGTCGCCGGTTCCGGCGGCCCAGACGCCGGTTGTTTCGGAACAACGGGAAGTGCCGCGGTGGCTGAGGGTTGGGGTGCGGGTGGTGGAGCCCGTATCCGTGGCGGGTTTGCTGGCGTACATGCTGTTCGTGGGCTGGATGCGTTCGGGGGATCCGCTGATTGATTTTCCGCGCGACTTGTACATGGCCTGGCGGGTTAGCGAAGGCGACAAACTTTACGAAAAAATTGCCAATTGGTATGGCCCGCTGGCGCAGTTGGTGGAGGGGGCGGGATTCAAGATTTTCGGGGTGGGGATGGATACCATGGTGTGGATGAACGTCATGGTCCTGATCGTTGTGTTACTGTTGTTGCGGGCGATTTTCGGCCTGGTGGGCAACCGCCTGCTGGTCTGGTTGATTTCCGTGGTGTTCATCGTGGCCTTTGGGTGCGAGCAGCTCACCTTGATTTCGAATTACAATTTTATCACGCCTTATGTATCGCAGGCGGTGTACACGTTTGCGGGGTTGCTGGTGGTGATCTGGGGCTTGCTCCGGCATCTGAAAACCGGACGGCGGCGCTGGCTCGTGGTGGCGGGGCTGGGGATGGCCGTGGCCTACCTGGACAAACCGGAGGGAACGCTGGCGGCGGTCGGGGCAATTTTATGGTATGTGCTGGTCCGAATGATTCGCCAGGCGCGGGAAAAGGGGCCAGCCGCCGATTGGCGCAGCGCCGCCCGGTGGGGGCTGCGCGCCCTCGGTTGGATGGCCGCGGGATTCCTGGCCCTGGTGCTGCCGGTATTCTTTTATTTTTCAAGCAAGGGTAGCGTGGGGTATGCCCTGCTGGCCACCAATTTTATGCCTTACACGGTGATTCACGCCGTGGTCAGCAGGACCGTGGCGAATTCTCCGCAGATGCAAAAGTTTTCCGGCTATGATCATTTCTGGACCAATTTTTTCCGGCAGTTATTGGCGGGTGGCTGGCTGTTGCTGGTGTGCGGAATGATGGTGTTGGCGGCGTGGGGACTGAAGCGGGCGCGAAAATTTGGCGGGGTGTGGTGGATTTGGCCGGGCCTGCTGTCCGGGGCGGTCGGCCTCGGGGTTTGGCTGGGCTTTCGGGACAATGCCTGGGTGGGCGTCGGCGATTCGCTGGCCTTTCCCGTGGTCGTGGCGACACTGGTGATGGTGGGCTTGAGCGCGGACGCGGCGTGGCGGGGACGGGATAATTTCGCCCAAGTCCTGGGCGTGGCCGTGATTGGGGTGGCGGGAAGTTTGATGCTTGGCCGCATGCCGCTGGCGGCGCGCATCGGGCAATATGGATTCTTCATGATGCCGCTGGCGACGATGTTTTGGATGCAGCTGATGACGATTGACGCACCCCGATGGGCCGCGCGAAATGATCGCGGGTGGGCCTCCCGGCTCCCGGCGGCGGCGTTTGCCTTGCTGGTGCTGGCGGGCACCGGGCAATTGCTGCGCGTGGATCTCGCCATCTATGCCGACAAAACTTTTGCCGTCGGCACGGGCCGCGACCGTTTTTACACGTTTCCCATCAATCCGCCGCGGGGTCACATCATGGCGACGGGGGGAGTGATGTTGAACACCATGATTACGGCGTTCAAGACGCGGACCCCCAATGCCAAAACGTTGAACACTTTTCCGGAGGGAATTGCGGTGAATTACCATTTGCGCGTGCCGACGACCCTGGCCGAATTGGAATTTGATCCGTTCGCCCTGAGCTTCTTTGGGCAGGAACACGTGCTCGATGAACTCAGCCGGCATCCGCCGGACGCCATTTTTGTATTTTACCGCGACTTGCGGGAATTCGGCGCCAATTATTTCGGCGAGAGCGACACCAGCGGCCGGGAAATTTTGGACTGGGTGATGCAGGACTACAAACTCGTGGCCCGGGCGGATTCGAGTCCGGGGACAAAAACGGGAGACGCGATGGACTTGTATGTGCCCAAGGGGCCGGGCAGCGGGCCGCAACCGGCGGGAGAAAATCCCCAAAGGCCAACTGGAGGCGCGGTGCCGGCGCGTGGCGGTCCGAATTAACCAAAGCTGACACGGCGTCGTGACATGTTTTTGAGCGGGAAAGTGAAACACCCTAGATGTGGAAATAAAACACCCGAGGGATTGGCCATTGGCTATGAAGATGATGCGCACTTTGTCATTTTCCGAGGGGAAACCGGCGGAGAAAAGGAGTTTTGCCAGTAAAATTTCGTTTACAAAAGTGACGATCTTCAGCATCCAAGTAGATGTTCGTTTAAGACTATACCCCATGTGCCGATTGGTGAATATTCTTCATATCTACCCATGCGACCCAACCATGAAATGCCGGACGCCGGAATGCGGAGAGATCCGTCCGGTGGCAAAGCCGCACCGGGGTGTTTCCCGGCGGCGGTTCGGGAAGGGGATGGCGCGCGCCGATGGAGGTTTTTCGAAAAACTGTTTCAGACATTGATGCTGGTGATTGCGGTGACGGGATCGGTGGCGCGCGCACAAAATGCCACGGTGGACTCGCTGGAAGTGGAGGGAAATCTGACGGTCACTTCGCCGGGCATTTCATTATCGGGCTACAGTGATTCCGCCACCGGCTACTCGACGGCGGCGGGTTTGTCGGTGGGCGGCTTGAATATTGGAGGCGCGTGGGTGGATGCGGCGGGGAACATTTTGGGCAACGGGGTGAATAACGGCGACAACGCCGCGCTGGATAATCTTACGGCCGGCGGATTGGCATCAGGCGGAGGTTTGAGCACAAATGGCACCTTACAGGTGCAGAGCACCTTGAATTTGGGGACATGGTGGGACGGGAGCGCCGAACACACGGGACTGACGGTCAATTTCACGGATGACAATAACGCGCAGTCGGGGCAGGTGTATTTCACGAGTGCCGCGCCGCAGGCAACCTGGGTATGGGCGCCGAGCCAGGGCCTGGCGGTGCTTGACACCCATGGTAATTTATCTTTGACGGATAACATCAGCGGCAACACGGTGACGATGATCCCGGGGAATTTCAGCCTGGTGCTGAGCCATAATTCCACGGTGCTGGCGACGGTGCCGGTGGGGAATATCGATGCCGTGAGCACGATTTTTGCCGATGACGGCACGGCGACGCTGGGCGGCGGGAATATTGTCCTGAATGGCGCAGGGGCAACCCCAACGCTGGGTTTGGGAGATTTTGCGGTGGGCACAAACTCCAGCGGCAGCGCGTGGGTGTTTTCGGCGGCCGGCTCGGGGAACACGATCAATCTGGATGCCGGGAGCCAGGCGGTGACATTTAGCAACGGGTTTTCGCTGGGCGGCAACGGCTCGATGGCGCAGGTGGGTTTCAACGGATTGGGTTTGGCCTTGGGCGGCAATACGGCGGCGAGTGCCGCCGGAGCGGTGGCGTTGGGCGGGACGGCGAACGCGACCGGCGCCGATTCTTTGGCGATGGCGAACGGCACGAGTTCGGGTGGCGGCGCTTTGGCTGCGGGGTCTGGAAGCGTGGCGGGTGGCAATAGTTCCGTGGCGCTGGCCGGCGGCGAGGCGAATGGTGGTGGCGCGGTGGCAATCGGTGTGGGAACGGTGGCGCAAGCGTGGGGCGTGACGGTGGTCGGGCATTATAACCAATCCACTGGTGGCAACTCCACGGCGTGGTCGTCGTCGGATCCCGCATTTGTCGTGGGCGGCGGGGCGAACAGCACCACCCCGGCAAATGTCTTGTTGATTTCCAACAACGGCACGACGACCCTGGGCGGCAACACCACCGTCACCGACTCAAGCCATCAACTGCAGGTGAATGGCGCGAGCAATTTTAGCGGTTCAGTAACTTTTGGCGGCAAGGTTTCGCTGCCCGGGCCGCTGGGCGACATTCCCATGGGGCCGTTTGGCAATCATTGAGATTTTCCAACCATTTTTTACTTTTCTCCCTTTAACCCCCATGCTTTTCAAACTTCCAACGAAGGCGGGCCGGCGATTTTGGCTGGCGGGTGGGTCGCGGGGGTTGATGACGGCATTGATTTCCGGGTTCCTGCTGGTGGCGCCGCTGATGCGGGCGCAGGATGCGACGTACCCGGGGGTAACCGGTGGATCGGTCACCGTCGGCGGAAATTTGAACACAGATGGGTTGAGTTTTACCTACACCCCGACCGGCGGCACGGCAGTTTCCGGCGGGTTGTTTGTGCCGGATTTGACCAACGTGATAACTTCCGGGGGCAATGCGACTTTGGGCAATGTAACGGTGTCGGGCGCAGCCAGCGTGCAGGGGGATGTCTGGGTCGAGGATCTGTATGGTCCGGCCACGGGTTTTATGGGCACGATTTTTCAGGACAATAACGACCAGACGGGCGGGACCATCTATGTTGGCGGGCTGAATTTTATACACGGCAACGGCGAGTTGAGCGTGGGGAGCAACGGTGTCTTGACGGTTACGGACAATGGAACGGGAAACCGCCTGGTGATCCGGCCGTCTGATTTTACACTCAATGTGCTGGGTCGTAATCATTCGGGGGTGATTTCACTCCTCGGCGGCGGGGCGGTGGTGACGAGTTACAGCGGCGGCAATTTGACGCTGGATTTCGGCAATGCGGCGCGGCCGTTTGTGCAACTTTTTGGGTCGTCGGGTTCCGTGCAATTGGCGGGCAATGCGAGTGCGGCCACTTTGGAATTGACCCAGGCCGGCGGCGGCGGGGTGACGGTCAGCCCGACCGGGCAGGCAATAACATTTAGCAGCGGGTTGGTGTTGGCGGGGAATCTCAGCGCCGCACCTTTTGGCAGTTCGAGTGTGGCTTTGGGCGACAGCGCCGAAGCGCCAGGTTCCGGGGCGGTGGCGGTGGGTGCGGCCAGTGCGAATGGCAATCTGGCGATTGCGCTGGGTGATTATGGCGCCGCTTCGGCTGACGGGGCGGTGGCGCTGGGTGGTGGCGGAGCCACGGCCGTTAAAGCATTGGCCATCGGGGCAAATTCGGCGGCAACGGCGAACAGCGCGACGGCGATCGGCCCGGGTGCCTCAGCCCAAAACTGGGGCGCGGTGGTGGTGGGCCACAATAATTTGCCCATCAGTGGTAACGCGACGGCCTGGGCGGCGGGCGATCCGGCGTTCGTGGTGGGTGTCGGGGCGAATGGAAATTCCACTGGCCAGGCGAATGCGCTGGTTATTTATAATAATGGCACTCTGAGCCTGGGCGGGCCGGCTAATTTGTCGAATTCAGGCAAGCTTCTGCAGGTGAATGGGCCGGCGGTCCTCAATGGTCAGGCGACTTTTTCGGGCAATGTAATTTTGGCGCATCCCCAGGGTGATATTTCGCCGGGAATATATTCCAACTAAGCCAAATCGCCGACCACCTTCCTTGTTTTATAAAATGTTCAAACTTTCCCACCACAACCGGGTTGCGAGTTGGCGGCGCTTTGTGCAGGGCGTCGGCTTGGCGGGGCTGTTGGCCTGGGCCGCAGGGGGTGCGGCCAGGGCGGACACGGATTACATTTACTACAGCAATTCGTACGCCTACGACATTTTGACCGGCAACTGGTTCGACATGTCCCTCACTGATCCCGACACGGACGGCTGGGCGCCAGGAACCATGCCCGACGACCCGGGAGAACTCACCGGCGGCGACAACTGGATTGCCGAGACGTTTAACGGCACCAATTACCAATATGACGGCGAAAGCAATACCTGGTACGTGGACGCCGGATATGATGATGACTTGGAATGCGAGACTTGGACGCCGTGTGACGATCCCGCCCCGGACGGCTGGAGCCCTGGTGGCTCGACGGGGAGCGGGCTGACGGTGGGCAGCTTGCAGGTTGACGGGGACGCCTATGTCTCGGGCGGAGTTTTTGTCGGCAATAATTTTTCGATAGGGGGAACGGCTTTCAGCCCGGCAGGTCTGTCGGCAGTGTATGACGGGAGCGAAAATTTCCTGGGCTGGCAGCTCACGTATGCGGGTCTGCAAAACGGGATGGACGCGACCTTCGAATCGCTCGCGCTGACGGGGGGATTGAATCTGCCGGCAATTTCGGGGAACGTGACGGCGGTGGGCGGAGTGGAGTTGGGGCTTTGGAATAACGGGACTGCGAACGTGGGGGCCGTGAGCCTGGCCGGAACCGGTTTTTCGGCCAGGTTGCCGATGGCGATCTGGCACTGGCAGCAGAATGGGGCGTCATCGCCGGTTGACCAAATGACTTTTGATTTCGGCGCGAGATTAAATCTGGTCGCCCAAGGCACCTCGACCCAAAGCACGCTGACATTGGATCCCGCCAATCTGGCCCTGGGGACGCAGAACGACAGCGACACGCCGGTGGCTTATTCCCTGGTGACGATGAGTTTGAGCCCCTCCCAGGCGGTGTTGAATTTGGCCGATGGCCTCGTGTTGAATTCGACGGCGCGGTCGCTGCGCCTGGGTAATGCCACGATCACGGGCAGCGACGCGGCGGGCGCGCTGGTCTTAACGGACAGCCTGTCCAGTGGCAACATCACCGTCAACCCGGCGAATCAAAGTCTGGCCTTCAGCAATGGATTTTCGATCACGAGTAACAGCAGCGCGGCGCGGTTGGGCACGAGTGGAACGAGCCTGGAGCTGGGCGGGAATGCCACGGCCACGGGCAACAATGCGGTGGCGCTGGCGGGCGGGTCCGCAGCGGGAAATGCCTCCGTGGCCCTTGGCGGCAACAGCAGCGCGTCGGGGAGCGGGGCGGTGGCGGTGGGGTCGGGCAGCGCGGCCACGGGCGCTGGCGCGGTGGCGCTCGGCGGGGGCAGCGCGGCGGCGGATCATTCGATCGCGATTGGGCCGGGCACGCAGTCGCAAACGTGGGGCACGACGGTGGTGGGGCATTACAATGTGGTGATCAGCGGCAACGCCAGCGGATATTCGGCGGGTGATCCCGCGTTCATCGTGGGAACGGGCGCCAATGCCACGGCGCCGGCGACCGGTTTGGTGGTTTACAACAACGGCGACGCCGCCGCGACCGGCAATGCGACGCTGACGCACCCGCTTTATGTGTCGCCGACCAACGCAACCCAGCCGGTGGAATTGCAAGTCAACGGCACGACGCAATTCAACGGCACCGCCAATTTGAACGGCAGCGTCATTATTGCCACGCCCCAGGGCGGCCTGCCCATGGGCGCGTTTGGCAATTAAATTTTTCCGCCAACCCGCTTTTTTGAAAATCCACCCCATGCGCCGGCTGCAATCATTGGCTCTCGGAGCCCTTCTTACGCTGTTCTGCGCGGCCACGTGGGCGTGGGCGGACCCGTCGTATCCGCAATGGTGGCTGGACTATCACCTGGTGCCGAGCCAGCCGCCGGCGTCGTCGAACACCACGGCCTATAACGCATGGATGGCGGACAATTACGGGCCGGCGACGGTGGGCCAGTTGAAAAACGTGGCGACGCAGGCGAAGTCATACCTGGACACGGCCCTCGGGTTTGCGGGCGGGGCGGGGCCCGCCATCAACAGCATGGTGGCCAATTTTACGGTGACCGACCCGAACAACAACGCGGTGGTGAACCTGGGGCAGGTCAAGAACATCGCCAAGCCGTTCTATGACCGGCTGCAGGCGGTGGGGATCGACACGAAGTCCGGGATCAATTTTCTGCTGTCCGGCAACGCTGCGGGCAATTGGAGCTCAATCTATCCCTGGAATCCGGGGACGGCGTTGTATCAGAATTATTTTCCAACGACCCTGGGGCAGTTGAAAACGACGTTTGGGTTTGATTTGAACCATGACTTTTTGATCCCCAACGCGAGCAAGCAGACGTTGTACGGGTTTTACACCTGGGCGGCGGCGTTTGCCACGACTGCGAATAGCGGCAATTTCAGCCTGACGGACTTGAACCTGCCCGGCGAAACACCCGCAGGCGACGGGATCACGAATTGGGCGAAATTTCAAGCGGATGAGAATCCGTTCCAATACACCTATGCGCCGACGGTGGCGGCAAACCTGACGCTGACGGTGGTGGCGGGGAACGACCAGCAGGGCGACGCCGGCGAGATGCTGGCGGCGGCGGTGGTGGTGCAGGTCGCGGCGAACGGGGTGCCGATGGGGCAGGCGCCAATTCATTTTGCGGTCATGCCGGACGGGGGGAGTGTGACCTCGAATTCGACGACCGGCGCGTCGGGGAATTTGACCACGGATGCGACGGGCAACATTACGATGAACTACACGCTGGGCAGCAGCCCGGTGCAGTGGATTCACTTTACCGCGCCGGGCACGAATGCGCTGGCGAATGCAGTCTTCATGCTCAACCAATATGGCGCGGGGAGCAGCGGCGGAAATTCCACGCCGGATCCCGGCATTCAGGGCAATACGGGCGGCAATTCGAGCGGGAACACGGGTGGCACGACCACGCTGCTGTCGGGCGGAACCCAGGCGCCGTTGGGGGTGGATGGCAACCCGTCGGATCCGTCGCCGTATGATTTGGAGCTGACGCCCACGAACAGCAACGACACGGCGGTGGCGTTGACGTGGGAGGCGGGGATTCCGGGGCTGGCGTTGAACGCGAGCATCTACTACCAGGTGCAGCGCAAAACGGGATTGAACGGAACCTGGAATGTGGAGGGCAACGGGACCTATTCCAGCGACGATGGCGAGTTTCACTATTCCGACAGCGGGTTGTATGGCGGAAACCGGTATTTTTACCAGGTGGTGGCCTTCCACCAAAATTCAACGGTGGTGGGCACCAGCAACCAGGCCTGGGTGAATGTGCCGTTGTTAAGGCAGGTGAATTACATCAGCGGCAACCTGCAGGGGGAAATGCCGCCATTCCTTGGCTTTCTCGGGCAGCAGGCCTATACCACGGTCACGAATCAGATTGCGAACATCACCTACGAATCGAACGGAAGCGGCGGCCAGCAAAAATCCACGGAATCGGATGACAACACGGTGGTTACCATGGCGCCGGTCACCGGGGTGGCGGATAATGGGACGGTCAGCCTGGGCTTTGCGGTGTCCAGTGCGTCCGGCAATTATTCAGAAAAGACCTGGTCGAGTGCCAGCATTCTGACGGATGACACGGAAGGCGCCATCACCGGGACGAATGGCACTTCCGTCACGGCGCTGGAAAGCTACCTTAATTTCGATGGAAGTGGCGGGCAGGTTTGGACCAATGCCACCCGGACATTCAGCGACCCCAGCGGAGCCTACAACCCGCCCTTGTTCTATGATTCGGGCAGCCACCCCGGGGCGACGGCTGACGCAATTGCCACCTACCATAACAATGGCACCGCGGTGGGCAATGAGACACTTTCCGGGCCGTACAATTTGTGGACGGGAATGCAGGGCCTCGCCTATTCCTTTCCCAGTTCGAGCGACACCGGAAACTGGCAGCAAATTGTAAACCTGGGCGAGATCACCGAGGTGGGGAATGTGACGGCATGGGATGGCGGGTTTCCCGGCCAGACCATGGCGGTCACGCGGAGTGAATATCAAATAGCCTACACCCCGGCCGATCCGGCGGCGCCCCCCACGCTGAAATGGTACCTGGTCTTTGTGCCCGGCGATTCCTCGATGAATTCCACGGTCACGACGTTCACGTGCCTGGCGAATTCGACGGCCGGGTTAACGGACATGTATGTGGCCGACCCGCAGAATACGACGATTAATCCGAATCAGGTCAGTGGAAATTTATATCTCGTGGTTGATCCGGCGCTGGCGGTTTACGACAGCCACGGCCAGATGGACCAGGCCGAGGCAAATGGCACCGTGCAAATCATCGGCAACAGCAATTCCGTGGCGTTCACGCCCAGCCTGCCGGCGGGGGACGGCGGGGTCAGCGCCGTGGATCATGTGGTGATCAGTTGGAACTCCACGGTGACGAACGCGCTCCAGCTGTTCAATGCCTACGGCGGGGAATACACCAACGGCGCAATCGTCTCGGATAGTAATTTCTTTTCCGGGAATTCCGACACGCCGGTGGTGCCGATCTACGCCACCGCCCCGCTGGCCGGCAACGGCGTGGACTTTACCGTCACGCTGTCCTATTACGGCGTGGGTAACGTAAGCCTGGGGAACAAGACCGTCACCCTGCAAAAAGTTATTCCCCAGAACCAGCTGACGGTGACCCAGGGCGAGGCGGCGGGCGCCGAATACCGGAAAGTCGCCTTGAACGGGCGGCCGCTGCCGGATGGCAAGCCGCAGACCTCGAGCGAATCCGACCAGCAGGACGAGGAGACGTTTGTGGACGCGCTGACCCTGGGCCTGCGGCACAGCGTGACCGATATTTACGAGCCGTTGCCGGGCTTTGACGCCCCGCTGACCATCAACCGGATTTACGACGAGGAAATCTGGTCGAACCGGCACGGGCTGCGGCCGCATGAGCGCGCGGATTTGCCGTTTGGCGCGGGCTGGCGTTCCAACGTCGAGGCGACCGTCCGCTGGGAATTTTCGTCGGATAGCAATTATCCGAATGTCTATGCCACGGACGAAAATGGGAACGAATTCCACTTTATCGCCGCGTGGAATGCGGGCAGTGGGGTTTACGATTTTGTGCCGTATCCAACGGGCAAGCACGAGAAGAAGCCCTACCAGGCGTCGCTGCTCATGACGCAGTCGACCGGCGGCGGAAACCTGTCCACCGCGACGCTGTCGCTAACGAAGAAATTTGGAACGACCGTCACGTATGCGCACACGGACCTGGACGGGCTCTACGGGGTGATCCCGGCGGACCGGATCGTGGGCAACGGGGCGAGCACCTCGTACGTCTATTTCCGCGCGGTGGGCGTGACGGAGCGCGCGGGCGGGTCGCTGGTCTATGGCTATCCGGCGGGTTCGCCAACGCTGGTGCCGGCGACGATCACGGCGATGTCGGCAGGCAATACGGCCGTCGCGAACATTTCGATTTCCCAGGACACGAACATGCATGTGCTGGACGTGTGGGACAGCGACAACAACCAAACCCACTACGGGTATATAACAGACTCGGACATGACGGGCGGCTACGCGCCAGAACTGGCCAACGTTACTTTACTGAGCAATTCGACGAATACGGCCAGTCACGACCTCCTCAACCCATGGGTACAATACGGTTACATGGTCAATTCCGAGGGCGACACGACGCCCGGGGTGACCACGGCGAACGCGACGACCTATTACCATCTGAATTTGGGTGACATCGTGGATCAGAACGGCAATGAGTACGATTTCGGTTACCAACTCCATTACAATTCGTCCAACACGACGGGTTTCCAAAATTACGCGGGCGCGGCGACCGTTGGTGGCGCGGGAACTTATTACCCGACGCCGGGGCGGCCGTTGATGGTGGCGAATGTCACGCTGCCCACCGGGAGCATGGCCTTTTTCCATAATGATTCTTATGTGGAGTTGGACGGGAGCGCGGGGATTGGGCTTTCCAGCGGTTCGCAGCGCCACACGATGGTGGTGGACGCCGACGGCCACCAGACGGATTACCGCTGGGGCGACGCCCATGTCATGTTGCAGGACGTGCCGTCAGTGGTGGCGGACCAATCGCCGAATAATTTGGGGGAACTGGTCGCCTGGGGCAATTTGACGATGACGTACCAGGACTCCAGCGGCGGCAACCTGGGGACGGAGATCTTTGCCTTTGACCCGGGGGCCGGGATGGCGCTGATGAATGTCACCGATTTCAGCGGGCATACCACGGCGTTTGATCATGGGTCCGGCAACATCAACGTGTGGTCGGCGCCCAATGCCGCTTTTGTCTCCCTGCTGCCGGGCGTCTATGACACCTCGGGGAACGGCTATTTCGGCTATTATGACGACCCGGTGGCGCAGACGAATGCCGTGGGCGACACCAAGGCGTTCACCTACAACGGCCTGCGCCTGATGTCCGACGTGGTGGATGAAAAGGGGCACCTGACACATTATGAATTCGATAACGGCGCCACGACCCCGACGCTGGGACTGCGGACGAAGGAGCAGCATTTCGCGAACAGCACCACGAGTGGCAACTTGATGTCGGAGACGGATTACACTTACGGCAACAGCACGTTCCCGAGCGTGGTCACGCAAATGACGGTTAAGGCGTTTGGCTCCACGGATCCGGCCTGGGCGGGGAACCTGTCCGTGCAGTACGTGCTGGATGCGCACGGGCGGGTGGCGCAGAAAGTTGCCGACCCGGGCAATTTGAGCCTGACGACTTCGTACACCTATTCGAACGGGGGCGACAAATTGACCGAAACGGACCCGAACGGCCACGCGACGTATTTCAGTTATGACGGGCGGCACCGGCTGGTGGCCGTGCTTTACCCGGATGGCTCGGGGCGCAGCTATGACTATGACTTGAGGGGTAATTTGCAGACGGAGACGGACGAATTGGGCCACGCGACCCTCAAGCATTATGACACCCTCAACCGGGTGACCTCCGTGGAGCGGGACATGTCGGGCAACGTGAATGCGGCCTACAACGACAGCGGTAATCTGGCAACGGCATTCACCTACAGCGAGACCGGGGCGAAATTGAGCTCGACGGATGCGAAAGGAAACACGGTAACTTACCAATACGACGCCTTGAACCGGCTGGTGGAGATGGATTCGCCGGCGGTGGCGGTTAATGGCAATTCGACCGCCGCGCCGCTGGTGACCACCTTCACCTACGGCAACAACAGCGGCGGGAACGCCTTTGACGCGAGTTCATTCAAGCCGACGAGCACGACCGACCCGCGGGGCTACACCACCACCGTGGCTTACGACTCCCTGTACCGGCCGGTGACGGAGAGCGTGCAATACGTGCAGGCGAGCGGGAATGTTTCGGCGGCGTATGCGAATGTGACCAAGACCTACGACGCCGCGGGTAATTTGCTGACGGTGACGGACCCGGTGGGCAATACGACGAGCACGACGTATGACGCGCTGAATCGCCCGACGCTCGTGACTTATGCCGACGGGGCGTCGGCGTCGGTCGCGTACACGTCCACCGGCCTGGCGTACCTGAAGACCGATGAACTGGGGCGGCAATCATCCACTGATTTTGACCGCGCGGGGCGGGCGGTGGCCGTGCACCAGCCGGACCCGGCGACGGGAACCATCACGGGCAATTCGCCCACCGTGAGCACCACCTATGACGCCAACGGCAACGCGGTGCACGTGACGAATCCCCTTGGCCAGGTTTGGACCTACCTTTACGACGCCCGGAACCGGAAAGTCGCGGAGATTTCGCCGTCGGTGGCGGATTGGTCCGCGGGCCCGGGCAGCGGAAACTTCACCAATCCGACGGTGCGCACGGAGTATGATGACGCCGGGAACGTGCAGTCCGTGACGGACGCCCGGGGGAACAAGACGGTCATGTTCTACGACGCCGCCAACCGGCCCACCCTGACGATCACCCCGCAGGCGGATTACCTCGCCGCGAACGGGACGCTGGTGACGGGGCAGTACCTCGCCTCGGCACGGGGATACGACCGCAATGGCAATGTCCTGACGACCCTGGCCGGCACGGCCCCGGCGCCGGCGGCGACCGGCTTGAGCCTGACGCTGACCGCGACCAACACCTACGACTCCCTCAACCGGCTGTTGACGACGACCGATGCGGCGAACATCACGGTCGCGAATGTCTATGACGCCGCGGGGAACCGGGTGCACCTGATTGATGGGCGGGGAATTGACAATTATTTTTCCTATGACGGCCTGAACCGGGTGGTGCTGGCGCCGTCGCCGATGGCTCCGGGCATTATGCAATACGGAATCAGCCAAATGGGGTACACCTATGTTTACGATGGGGTGAACAAAGTGAGCCGGCGGGATGGAAACGGCCAGGTGACCCATTACACTTATGACGCGCGCAACCGGCTGACGGCGGTGGTGTACGGCGCGGGGAATGTGACGAGCACTTCTTCGGCCATGCAGGGCATGTCGCAGGGGCGGAGTTATTTTTATGACGCCGCCGGGGAGCTTTTGGCGGTCAAGGAAACGCTGGAGGGCGGCGGAAACCAGTCCAATGTTGCTTATGCATACGACCAGTTGGGCCGGGTGGTGCTCGAAGCTCAGGGCGTGACCATTAACGGGACGGTGACTGCGAATGGGACGAGTCTTCCCGCCGGCGTTTCGGGCGGCTTTGTGAACCAATATGCCTACGACCACGCCGGGAATCGCATCAGCGCGGCGTATGGGGTGGGACGGTCCGACTTGCGGACCCTGACCTCCACCTATGACAATTTGAACCGGTTGAAGAGCGTGACGGACGACGCCGGCCGGGCGACGACCTACCATTACGACTCCGCCGGGAACAAGGTTCAACTCATGCAGGGGAACGGGGGCTACGTGGCGACGCAGTACGATGCCCTGGGCCGCCAGGTGGAAATTTCCGGCTTCGCCCCGAATCCGAATCCCGCCGCGGGCGGTTCGGGCGCGGAGTACTATGACTATCAACTGGCCTACGACCAGTTTGGGAACCTGCGGCAGCAGGCGGAG